>AMZC01001407.1_pt1 | contig 40650 bp, 34 predicted proteins | sample 948551 | NCBI WGS metagenome assembly AMZC01 (sample SAMN01120625, study PRJNA171369) | bioreactor sludge metagenome | biome: sludge; isolation source: anaerobic thermophilic cellulolytic sludge from lab reactor | place: China: Hong Kong, Shek Wu Hui wastewater treatment plant | collected... | reverse complement strand
CCCTCATCATTAACCGTAATGTAGAGTCTGTGGTGATCGGCACCGGCTACAACTTTAACATGAGAGCGCCGTGGTGAATAGAGTAACGCATTTTCAACCAGTTCATCTACAATGGTCTTAAGGTGTTCGCAACTGATTCTGGCTTTTACGTTGGCATCAACGACAATGAAAAGATCTTCGCTTCGATTCATATTTGTCGCTATTTGCTGAGCCGAGCGCTTAATGATTTCCGAAGGATTTTCACATCCGGTCTTTTTCAGGTCTTCTACATCCCTTGTCTTATAGGTGAGAGCTTCAAGCTCGTAAAAAAGCATGGTTTTTCTTACGATTTTATTGAGCTTTAGTCCTGCTTTATAAACCAGCGACATGAGCTCGGCAATTTCCGGTTTTTCCATGTTTGGGTATTCGGTCATTACCATTTGCGAAAATCCAATAATGGCTCTCAGGGGCTCATGAATAACGCTGGCTACAGGCATGCCCAGGTTGCGTGTAAGTTCCTCGAGCTTTTCTTCGCTGCGCTTTTTAAATTCTTCAGCTTTTTTCAACCTTGTGTTGACACTTGTCATGAGTTCATCAATAGTAAAGGGCTTGGAGATATAGTCGTCGGCGCCCAGAGCCATACCCCGGCGAAGGTCTTCACGCGTATTTTTGGCTGTTAAAAAAATGAAAGGGGTAGTGCTGGTAAGTACTTTTTTACGGAGTTCCTCCAGTACTTCGTATCCATCTTTGCCCGGCATCATAATGTCGCAGAGAATCAGATCAGGTTGTACTTTATCTGCCATGCTGATGCCAATTTCACCATTTTCGGCTTTGAAAACCTCAAAACCCTCAGTTTCCAGGATTTCTGCGATGTTTTCTCTTACTTCGTTTGTATCTTCTATAACCAGAATTTTTTTAGCCATAAGGAGATATGATTTTATTCAAAATTAAGAATTTTCAGGAGTTCTTCGTGTTTAAAAGGTTTAGTGATATAGTCGTCCATTCCTGCCTGCAAGCAGCGAACACGGTCGTCGGGGTGAGCTTCGGCAGTAAGTGCTACAATGCGGGTATGTCCACGGGAGGGCTGCAGGCGTTCCAGCTCTCTGATCCGCCGGGTTGCCTCCAAGCCATTCATTTCGGGCATAAGTATGTCCATGATAATAAGATCGAACTTTTTTTCGATGAATTTCTGAACGGCAATAGCACCGTTGGATGCGGTTTCAACGCTGTGCCCCAGTCGTTCCAGGGTAGCCACTGCTACTTTTTCGTTGATGAGGTTGTCTTCGGCAAGAAGAATTCGGAGCTTAAAGGGTTCGCCGCTTCCCATTTTTGCGGTTTGAGAACTATCAGCGCCTTTCACAAGTACAGCCAATGCCTGATATAAGTCATTCAATTTTACGGGTTTACTGATAATGGTCTGGAAAGGCCTCGTCGGGGCATCCTGCGAAGTGAGTACATCGGGGGTTCCGCAGAGTTGAATAATATTGGGTTGGTTGTAAATGGGGTTTGTTTTTAAAAGGCGGGCAAATTGAGTGCTTTCTTCTTTGGCTTCATCCTCTGAAATGATTACAACCTGATAGGGATCTCCCTGGTTGCTCGCTATCTCCAGGAGGGAGAGTGCTTTTTCAATTGTATCCGCTTCTTCAAACCTCACTTTAAAATACTGCAGGTATTGCCTGTAGATAGCCCTTGAACCGCCGTTGCCGTCGATGAGCAGAACTTTTAAACTGCTTAAAGGGGTGAGTTGGGAACTGTATTTTTTCTGAGTGTCAGTAACATCTTCAAAAATCAGGGAAAACCAATAGGAATTGTTGAAGCCTGGTCTGCTTTCGATGGCTAAGGTGCCTCCGAGTAGCTCAACTATCCGGCGGGCCATGCCAATTTTCAACCGGTTTGAAGGATCAAGATAATCGAGGAAGGAGGTTTCTTCGTATGAGGTTTCCTCAGAATCAATCCGTATATACGATTGAAGTTCCTCTTCCGAAAAAGGTTTTCCTGTGTCGGCGATATGAATCTTAAGCTCAACTTTGCGGTCAAAGCGTCGTACAAGATCTACCTGAACCATAATTTCCCCTTTTGAGGTATGGTAGAGTGAGGTCTTTAACAAATTGAGCAGGAGCAACCTCAAGCGCATGAGGTCACCTTTGAGGTAAAATGGGATTCGTGTATCGATATTTGTGTTGAAAATCAGGTGTTTTTGATTGACCTTTTCCAACAATAAATCACTCACATCTCCCACTACTTCATGAATGGAGAACACAGAATCGCGCGCAATGACCGAAGGCTTTTCAAAGGCATAGAATTCCATCAGGTCGGTAATTACAGCCGTCAATTGATTTGAAGAAACAGAAATGAGATTTACGTATTCCTGCTGTTTCTCTGTAAGTTCAGTTTGTTTAAGTAATTCTGTAATTCCAATAATCCCGTTAAGCGGGGTTCGAATATCATGACTGACCGTGCGGAAAAACTTTTCAATTATCTCTTTACTCTTTTGCTCCTTAGCCTTCAGCTTTTTCGAGGCTTCTTTATATTTGCGACGGCAAGCCTTACGGTCGCGGTAACTCAGGAAAAGAAGGAGTATGATAATACCAATACTGACAAGCCCAATCATTTCATTTTGATGAGTCAGTGTTTCCATTCTTCAAAAAGTATTTCAATTTTCAAGTCTTACTAAACAGGCTTAAAGATAGTAAAATTATAATCTCCAATTTCCTTTTGCAAATTATATACCTGCTTTACTTTACAGCTTCACTAATGCAGCTTAGATTTCCATTTTGCCGCCTTTTTTCAGGAATTTGTTGGGTGTTATTTATAATTCATTGATTAAAAGCAATTTGTAATATTGTTATTTAAATGAAGGATTCTCTTTAATCTCAAGCGACTTATGCGAGCAAGTCGCAATGTTTTTTTTTTTATTCATTAAAAATGGAAAAAGTGTTCAAAAAAAGCAAAAAAGCCGGAATAAATCCGGCTTTAGCACAAACCAATCACCACAAATCGTCTGTCAGAAGAAACGAATGCTACCACTTCCCATTTTGCTAATCTGGCGGTCTTTGGGGTTGCCCTGGATGATGACATCACCCGAGCACATCAGCTTAACTTTTGCAACCTGTGTAGCCCAGGTTTTAACGTCCCCTGAGCCCTTAACATCCAGGGTTACTTTTTCGGCTGGCATATTCAATGTGTTTATATCGCCCGATGCATAGCTGTCAATTTTTAGATTCGCTGTTTTACCTTCCAGTCGTATATCCCCGGAACCAAAGCAGGAGAGGATGGCGTTTTCGAGTTGCATTTTGCTTCCTTCAAAATCTCCAGACCCATGTATTCCCAGGATTAAGGTTCCTCTTACACCCGTAAGGGTAACATCTCCCGAACCATTGATAGAGGCATCGAGGTTTCCTCCATCCATTTCAATGCGTGCATCGCCGCTACCATTGATGCGCAATTTAAGGTTCTGGCTTCGTAATGGATTTTGGGTGGTAAGGTCGCCAGAGCCATTAATTTCAATTTCTTCCAGATTACTTACCGTTATCCATACCTTGAGCCTTTTTATTTTTTTGAATGGCCTTACATTGTGCATGTCTACAGTCAAAGTGTTTCCTGTAATGGTGGTTTTAATTTCCCCAATCACGGAGGCATCAGCTTCGACGACTATCTCATTGTTATTACCTTGCTGGAGCAAAATGTCGGCTGAGCAGTTGTTTACAATACGGGTGAAAGCACCTGAAGGTCGGTTTTCCTTGAGTACCTGAACCTGGCCGTGTGTAGATAGCACCGCAAAAACTATGGACAAAACTAACAGTGCAGGCTTTACAATTACTTTTTTCATGAAGCGTTTTGTTTAATTTCTTACTCCATTTAGACTAAAAATCTTCTGAAAAGTTACATCCGGAATCAAGTCGGATGAATATTTTAAATTTGCCGAAAAAAGTGGCACTCAAGGAAAGTTTTGAAAAGTCGGGAAATGTGTTGTTTCGGTACCGAAGCTTTATTCCTGTATTAATTTTATTGACCACATTTCCAGTAATTGCAATAACCCCTGACAACGACCAGGCTTCTTTATTCAATATGGTGTCAGTGGCTCTTTCATTGGCGGGCATATTTGTCAGAGCTTATACCATCGGCACCACACCCCGGGGTACCTCAGGCCGAAATACCCAAAAGCAAGTTGCAGAGTCTCTTAATACGAATGGTATTTATTCACTGGTTCGGCATCCCCTTTATTTAGGCAATTACCTGATGTGGGCCGGCTTGGCTCTTTTTACTTACAATATTTGGTATTTTATTGTGATTTCCCTTATATTCTGGATTTATTACGAGCGAATTATGTTTGCCGAGGAAGCCTATCTCAGGGGTAAATTTGGCGGTGCGTTTGAGGAGTGGTCCAGTCGGGTTCCCGCCTTTATCCCTCGCTTGAAGGGTTTCCAGCCTCCGACAATGTCATTCTCTGTAAAATCGGTGCTTAGGCGCGAATATTCGGGTATTTTGGCCCTTGCTGCAGTATATTTTGTTATCGATTATTTCAGGCTGTGGATAATGGAAGCACCCCTATTGGGTTGGAGACCCACATCCGTTGTTCTCGTAATTACGGCCTTGTTGGCCCTTGTGCTGAGAAACCTGAAACATCATACCCGACTTCTGAGCGAGAGCAACAGGAGCTAAAAATAAAAAACCCGGCTTTCGCCAGGTACCAGTTTTGCGGGAAAAAGGCTGTTGCTATCGGATTTCTTCGAGTGCTATTTCAATTTTTTCCGCATCTTTTTTTACCTCGATATTCTCCAGGAGGCTTTTATGATAAGATATCATCGAACATACCAGGGTATATTGCCCGGGGGAGAGGCCTGCTATTTCGAAATTACCGTCGAGGTCGGTGAAGGCTTTGATACCTGGTACATCCACCGTTATCTCTGCACCTGCAAGACCTTCGCGGGTATCTATATCCACAACCCGGCCTTTTATTGTGATGGATTGGACCGAAGTCTCTTTTTTCTTGATGGGACCTTCGTTACCTGCTATCAATTGAAAAGATGCAAAAACAATAACTATGGTGAATAAAGCACTTAATCTTTTCATGGCAAACATATCTGTGATTTGACGCTGCAAAAGTAGAATGTACGGTTTGCGATGCTGTTAATCCTGTTTTATATCAATATTAATTTATCGTAAACAAAAGGGACGGGTGATTTTCGTAAGTTTGTTGAAGCGAAAAAACAGAACAAAAAATGTCAATAAGGCTGTTTAGAAGGAAGCATGTAAGGGTTTTTACCTTTTGGGGCTGGCTTGTAATGACAGGGCTGGTAATTTTAGTGTTCTACACCCTTTTGGTGAAAATTGGAGGCTGGCTTTCTTACCAGGATCCTCTTCCTGATGCTGAGGTTTTGGTAGTAGAGGGATTTTTGCCGGATTATGCATTACAACTGGCTGCTGTTGAATTCGAAAAAGGGAACTACAAATATGTAGTCACTACCGGTATTCCGTTTACCAATGGTATAGGATTTTGTGCATACAGCAATTTTGCCGATCAGGCGAGGGCTGTCCTTATTCAATTCGGAATTCCTGCAGAAAAAGTCTTTAGTGCACCCACACATGAAGCCTACCGCGATCGCACTTACGCCTCGGCTGTGGCTCTCAGAAAGTGGTTTTTGGATAACGGGAAGTTGCCTGCATCGTTCAATATGTACTCGATGGGGGCACATGCTGCGCGCAGCAGTTACCTCTATAAGCAGGCGTTCAGAGATACAGGGGTAAAAATCGGGGTTTTAAATGCTCCTGATCTTACGTTGGATAAAAAACATTGGTGGAAAAATTCAAAGGGCTTCCGAACCGTTCCGGTAGAAGCCCTGGGGTACCTCTTTGTAAGGTTGTTCTTTAAACCTTACTAAATTTCGTAATTAAGACCCTCCACCAATTCTGCCCAACAATTTCTGTATATCGCTTTCAATGTCTTTTCTGATTTTCATTTCGTGAGCCAACTGTTGCTGCAGGGTTTCATTCTCCGATTTCCAGCGTAGAATTTCTGCGTTTAAACTTTCTATTTGAGCATTACTACCTGTGGCTGTCTCGAGTTTTTGCTCCAGAAGCTGCTTTTCCTGCTTGACGCGTAATAATTCAGAATCGATGTTCTCAAGCCTGTCGCGAAGGTTTTTAATACTTTGCATGCTAATGTTTAACTCGGCTGTCAGACGATCTTTTTCAGAAATCAGGAATTTGTTTCGTTCGTCTGCTTCGCGAAGTTTGTCCTGGGTTTGTATGAGTAATTGCTGTGCCTTTTGTAGTTCAAGTCTGTATTTTTGGAGGTTTTCTCCTTCCTGATCAGCTGAGGCAGTTGCTGGCAGCTCTTCGAGGGCTTTTTTCAGGCGTTTTACTTCATCTTCGAGGCGCAAGATGGTTTGTTTGGCCTGCATATTTTCCGATTTCAAAAGGTTGTTTTCTGTTATCAGTTCCGTTGAGGGAAACGATGGCATCGCAGGAGCAGGCGCTGATTTAAGTTCATCTAATTCTGTTTTTAATTTCTGATTTTCAATAACAAGTTTGTCGCGTTCTTCCATCAGGAAAATTTGATCTTGCCGGCTCGAAAGAATAGATTTATTAAGCTCTGCAATTTGTGCCATCAGGTGGCGCCGGTCTTCCGATACCTGATTGAGAATAGCGTTAAATTCTTCCAGTTTCTTTTCACATTCGTTTTGTTTGTTAGTGGCTTCAGTGGCAGCATCTTCACTTTCTTGTGCCCTTGCATGGGCTTTGTTAGCTTTACGCAGCATTAAAAGAGCAAAAATCCCGGCAAATATCATCATCAGGGAAAGCCCCAAAAGGACAAGATAGTCTTTGGGTGACATAAACTTACCTCGGTAGGGCGGGGCCATCTTCAGGTATTCAATTCTTCCCTTGAGCCGCTGAATGCTGTCGAGCAGTTGTTGTGGATCCTGCCCCGACGAATATTTGGTCAGTTCATCCAACATAGCAGCTATAAGAACACTATCGGCCTGTATAACCCTTTTTTGCTGGTTGTTGAGGGTTATCAGATTGTTGAGTGTGCGAATTTTTAGCGAATCCTGATACTTCATCAACACCAGATATTCCATCTCTCTCGCTTTTAGCCTGGCATTTATAAGGCTGTCCTGAGCCGCCGATGTAATTGGATAAGACAGAAATAAAATGAGGGAGAGAATAGCTAATCTCTTTTCCATGCCATTTTTTTTAATGAAGGCTGTTTTTACAAAAGTAATATTTTTGCAAAAGCTGTTAGCGGTGTAAGGGAATTAAATTGAAGATTTTATGAGGAAATTGTTGCCGGTAATTTTTATCTTTTTGATTTTCAATGGAAGCGCTCAGGTGTTTCAATTGAAGGTGAAGCTTAACGGCGGAAAGGATCAATTATTAATACTTGCCAATTATTTTGCTGATAAACAGTATATTACCGATACTTTAAAAAGAGATAAAAGCGGTTGGTATGTACTGGAGGCCGATTCGATATTGCCCGGAGGATTGTACATTGTAGCAGGTGAGAACAAGAATCGTTATTTTGAGTTTCTGATAAATAAAGAGCCCCGGATGGTTTTCGAAGCTGACGCTCAGGATCCGGTTAATACTCTTAAAATCAAAGGTTCGAAAGAGAATACTGCCTTTATCGAATATGTGAAGTATCTCTCGGCGCGGCAAAAAGAAATTGAACCCCTGCAAAAGGCTTATAAACGTACAGAGACAGCCTGGCCTGACTCAGCGTCGTTTTTCAAAAAGGAAATTGAGAGGATTAACAAGGAAGTGGTCGATTACATGAACACTTTTGAAGAAAAAAACCAGGGCACCTTTGCCGCCGCTTTTGTTAAGGCCTCCCGCGAACCCAATATTCCGGAAACACCCAAACTTCCCGATGGAAAGCCTGATTCTCTCTTCCCTTATCGCTATTATAAAGCCCATTACTTCGATAACCTGCCACTCGACGATGCTCGCGTGCTGCGTACACCATTTTATCACCAGAGGGTGAATAATTATTTTACGAAAATGGTTATTCAACATCCTGACAGCATTATAGCTGAGGTAAAGCGCTGGATGCCTGTAGCCAGACGCTCAAAAGATACCTACAGGTACATGGTGTGGTTTCTGACCAACCATACCGAGCGCAGCGAAATCATGGGGATGGATGCGGCATTTGTGTATATGGTCGAAAACTATTATGCCACAGGGGATATGGATTATTGGATAAATCAAACAGTGAAAGAAAATTTGGTTAAAAAGGCCAAAAAGCTCAAACCCATCCTTTTAGGAAAAACCGCCCCGGAACTTATTATGTTGGATACCCTGATGCGGCCGGTGTCACTTCATGCTGTTAAGGCTAAATACACTATTGTTCTTTTTTGGGATCCTACCTGTGGACATTGTAAAAAGGAAATACCCCACCTCGTAGATTTTATGCAGCGGAGGGGAAAGGAATTTGATATACAGGTATTTGCTGTATGTAGCGACACCAATATGCGGGAAATGAAAAAGTACATCAGGCAACTGAACATGAACTGGATCAATGTGAATGGGCCCAGGGCCTACACCCCTAATTATCACGACCTGTATGATATTTACAGTACACCCGTGCTTTACTTGCTGGATGAACGAAAAACAATTCTGGCCAAACGCTTAATGACCGATCAAATCGAAACTTTCATAGAGCGTCATAGCCGCAATGAAACCCACGGCGTGATACAAATGCAGGAAAATTGATATTTTTGCCTCTTAACCATAACAGCCTTTTCTATGATTGTTGAAAAGGCTGTTTTTTTTTTAATTCCATGAGACTCATCGGACAACGCATACGGATTGACAGAAATGAGCTTTCAGGCGCTTTTGGCGATATAGGAACCGACCTGCCTTTAATTATTGGAATGCTTGTAGCCTCCAATATGCAGGTGTCTTATGTATTTATCGCCTACGGTTTGATGCAAATTCTCACGGCGCTTGTGTATGGTATTCCCATGCCGGTTCAACCCCTGAAAGCCGTTGCCATGCTGGTGATTGTTCAGCATTTGCCGCCCGGTGTTATTTGGGGCGGAGGGCTTGCCATTGGAGTTATCATGCTGATTTTGACGGTTACGGGCATTGTGGATTGGATAGCAAAAGTTATTCCCAAGGTTATCATTCGGGGAATACAGTTTGGCCTGGGAATGCAATTTGCCTTGCTTGCTCTTAAGGAATATGTGGGCAGCACAGGAGGCTGGGGCTATGCTATGGCTGGTGTGGCCTTTGCTGTCAGCCTCGTATTCATGGGTAACCGGAGGTTCCCTCCTGCATTATTCATCATTCCGGCTGGAATTATTTTTTCTATCGTCTTTCATTGGAATGAATTTCTGAATGTAAGGGTTACACAGGTTGCCTTGCCTGATATAAGCTTCCCGCATTGGAATGAGATTATTACCGGTCTGGTTGTTTTGGCTTTGCCTCAGATTCCTCTGTCGCTGGGAAATTCGATAATAGCCACCCATCAATTGGCAAAGGATTATTTCCCCGAAAAGCAAGTACATATCCGAAAAATTAGCCTGACTTATTCTTTAATGAATTTGATTAATCCTTTTATTGGAGGAATACCGGTGTGCCATGGTTCAGGAGGTATGGCAGGTCATTATACATTTGGTGCTAGGACAGGAGGAAGTGTTTTTATTTATGGCCTGTTGTTTCTCGCTCTGGGTTTGTTTTTCAGCGGGAGTTTTCAGACAGTAATAAAGGTATTTCCCATGCCAATATTGGGAGTCATTTTGTTTTTAGAAGGTTTGGCGTTGATGGTATTGATAAAGGACATTATCGACTCGCGCCGCAACTTTATGATAGCCCTTATTACAGGTCTGATGGCTGCAGGATTACCCTACGGTTTCCTTGTTGGTATGACCGTTGGCACTGTAATCTATTATCTTTCGGAAGATAAGGTGAAGTATTCGATTCAATTAAAGATATTGGGCCGACGCGCTAAATGAGGTTTGGGATTTTTAGTGAGCAGGAGGTAAAATTCAAAAGCTGGAACCTTTCTTCATCATTCATCACAAAAAATGGGCTTTGCAATAAGTATCAAAGCCCACAGTGTTGACTTTTAACCATTGGTTTCGCTTGTCGGCAATACCAGAAAAGCTGTATCACGGCATCTACAAAGTCAGCGCCTTAATAAGAAAAGCAAACTCAAAAGCAGTTTCCTTTAAAGCATCATAGCGACCTGTGGCTCCGCCGTGCCCCGACTCCATATTGGTTTTCAATAAAATAATGTTGTCGCCATGGGTAGTGGCCCTTAACTTGGCAACCCATTTAGCTGGTTCGTGGAAAAGAACCTGAGAATCGTTTAGGCCAGCAGTAGCCAGAATGTGGGGGTAAACGGTATCCTTGATGTTATCGTAGGGAGAGTAAGATAAAATATACCGGTAAGCTTCTTCCTCGTGAGGATTTCCCCATTGCTCGTATTCCTGAGTAGTCAGGGGCAGGGTCTCATCGAGCATGGTATTGATGACGTCGACAAAGGGAACGGCAGCTACAACAGCCCCAAAAAGGTCGGGTCGCATGTTTACAGTGGCACCGACCAAAAGCCCACCGGCACTTCCTCCCATGATACTCAACCGACGGGGAGAAGTATATCCCAGATGGATAAGATGTTCAGCACAAGCGATGAAATCCGCAAAGGAATTTTTCTTTTTCATAAGTTTACCATCCTCATACCACTGTTCACCCATTTCGCTGCCGCCCCTCACCTGGCCAATGGCATATACAAAACCTCTGTCAACAAGAGAGAAAATGGAAGGACGAAACCATGCATCGGTGCTGTATCCATAGGCTCCATAACCATATAGCAAGGCGGGATTGTCTCCGTTTTTTTTCAGCCCTTTTTTGTAAAGTATGGCCATGGGAACGCGTGTGCCATCGGCGGAAGTTGCAAATTCACGCTCTACCACATAATCCTCCGGATTAAAACCCGATGGAATCTCCTGTTGCTTCAGAACACGGGTGCTGAAGTCCTGCAGATTGATTTCGTACACAGTAGTGGGACGATTGAGTGAAGCGTAGGAATACCGAAATACATTTTGATTATATTCCGGATTTTGATGGGGTGAGACTACATAAACAGGTTCTGGAAATTTGATTTCATGCCTGAGCTTGCCTTTGGGAGAGTAAATTTTGATTCCTGTGAGTCCTTGCGATCGGGTAAAAAGCACCAGGTGTTTTTCAAATACAGCCATGTCCTCGATTTTGGTATCTGCATCGTGGGGAATAATTTCCCTCCATGTAGCAGGGTCGGAAGGGATATTTTCGTCGCATAACAATATCCTTCCGTTTTTCAAAATTTCATCCTGGTAATAAATATAGAACCCTTTTTCACGGTTATGCTCTACCGAATAGCGGATACCCTTTCTGCGGGGTGTAAATAACTGAAATGCTTCTTCGGGTCGATTTGCTTTCAGTAGCCTTATTTCTGTGGTTGTGAAACTCGAGGAGTGTATGACCAGGTAATCTTCCGATGATGTCTTATCCACCGAAACATTATACATTTCATCTTTTTCTTCATAAACCGTTACATCCCTGCCGGGCATTTCGATATTGTGCCGAAGCACCTTGTATGGCCTGAGCGATTCGTTGCCAATTACATAAAAGAGGGTTTTGCTGTCGGCTGCCCAAACAAAAGACTGTACTTTTTCAATAGTATAAGGCAGGTCTTTACCGCTAAGCAAATCACGGATTTTGAGGTTGAATTCAGCGTATGAACCTGTAGTATTATAGGTATAAGCTGCATAGCGGTTATCGGGGCTAATGGCGTAATCTTCGAAAAGAAAAGCTGGTTGATTTTCAGCCATCAGGTTTACATCAAAAAGAACTTCCTCTGCACCACCGCTCATTTTTTGCCTGTAATAAACAGGATATTGCTTGCCTTTTTGGGTACGGCTGAAATAGGAGTAACCATTATAGGGCACGTGAACACTTTCATCGTCTTCTTTTATTCTGTTTTTAATTTCGTTGAATATTTGTTCCTGTAATTCCCTGGTATCAGCCATCACTGTGTCGCAATAGGCGTTTTCGGCTTTGAGGTATTCAATGACTTCAGGATTGTTTTTATCACGAAGCCAGAACCAAGGATCGATCCGTGTATTACCAAACTCTTCGAAATTAACGGGTCGCTCTGGAGCTGTAGGTGGTTCAGGATAAAGTTTATTGTTCATGGGTTGCATCTTGCTTGGGTGGTTACAAATAATCGTGAATAAAAATAAAAGAATAAGCAAATAAAGCCAGCTGTATTTCTTCATAAAACAATATTTAAAAAGTGAACTTTGTAACAAGGAGTAGGTTTAATTTTGGGGAATAATAAGCCGGAAAGTACTGCCCAAACCAGGTTTACTATTCACTTCTACTTTGCCTCCATGCCCTTCGGCTATTTTTTTGACTAAGGATAATCCCAATCCAGTGCTTTTTTCTCCCCCTGAGCTTTTAACCTTTCCTGGTCTGAACGGAATAAACAGATTAGGTATTTCGGTTTCAGGAATACCCTGTCCCTGGTCGACTACGCTGATAATGAGGTTGTCATTTTTTAACTCCATGATTACTTTCACTTTGGTGTTGGGATAAGAAAACTTGAAGGCATTCGAAATTAAATTGTTGACAGCCTGTTCAATACGTTGGGGGTCAATTTTTACCGTGGCATTCACAGGTTCGCATATCCCACTCAGAGCGATGTTTTTTCTTTGGCCGAAATATTCATTGTTTTTTATAATCGTATCTAATAGCTTTTTGAGCGAATAAGGTACAGGCTGGATAGCGATTTTGCCTGATTCCAGTGCCGTATAATTCAACAGGTCGTTGACGAGGTTATACATGTTTTGAACGTTTATGGTTCTTTAACTGCTAAAAAATTGGCAATGAAAACGCTATATACTTTTTGTCTTTAAACTAAGGAATGGCTAAGGAATCAGAACCCACTAAAACACTTTTCCCATTAGTTCCAACCATTTAAAGATGTCAGGGGCGGTAAGAACTTTGGCAAATTCAGCATTTTATTATCCATTTTGTAAGTATCTTGAAGAACTATCATTCTTTAAATCAATGAATAACCTACATAACGAAAAAAACTAATATGGATTGGCTCTTCAAAATCCTTGAAATGAAGTTGACGAACTTTCTTATCATTTGGGTTATTATCTCATGAAATTTCCTCTATTATCAATTATATATATATAAAGAAGCTAGAACAGCCCGTGCAGTTTGGCAGTAATTTTCTCAATGACTCCTGCCAGGTCTTCCGGGTTTTCGGCAAAATTGAGGTTATCAACGTCAACGATCAGTAATTTTCCTTCACGATAAGTATTTATCCAAGCCTCATACCTGTCGTTAAGGTTTTTCAGATAATCCAGTCGGATGCTTTCTTCGTAGGGCCGCCCGCGTTTTTGGATTTGTTTTACTAACGTAGGAACAGAAGCTCTGAGGTAAACCAGCAAGTCTGGAGGTTGGATGAAGGAAATCATGAGTTCGAAGAGGCTTCGGTAATTATTAAAATCGCGGGTATCCATCAGACCCATGTCGTGAAGGTTAGGTGCGAAAATGTAAGCGTCTTCGTATATAGTTCGGTCTTGAACAACAGTTTTACCGCTTTTACGGATTTCCACCACTTGCCTAAACCTGCTGTTGAGAAAGTAAACCTGAAGGTTGAACGACCACCGCTGCATATCTTCGTAGAAGCTGTGGAGATAGGGGTTTGTCTCAACATCTTCGTAATGAGGTTGCCAGCCGAAATGTTTGGCAAGAAGCTCGGTAAGCGTACTTTTTCCGGAACCAATATTACCTGCAATCGCTATGTGCATAAAGATTACTGTTTATTAATTTTCAATAAGTTCATTGTTTTGTATGAGTGACAGAATTTCTTCAACAAATTTCCTTTCGTTTGCCAGTCGGGGTACTTTGTTTTGTCCACCAAGCTTGTTTCTGTGTTTCATCCATTTATAGAAGGTGCCGCGAGTGACTATATGTAAAACAGGGGGTTCGAGTACCATGTTTTTATAGCGTTTGGCTTCATAATCAGAATTCACAGATTTTAGTGCATTGTCGAAAATCTCAGCGAAGTAGTCGATTGAGGTGGGAGGGGCAGAAAATTCCATGATCCACTCGTGGGCTCCCCTTCCGCTGTCTCCAAAATACCGTGGTGCACCTGTATATTCTTCGATGATGGCATTGCACTTGTCGCATGCAATAGAAAGTGCTTTTTCTACATTGTCGGCTATTACTTCTTCTCCGAAAGCATTGATAAAATGGCGGGTACGTCCGGTAATTCTGATTTTATAGGGGTTGCATGAAGTAAACATCACTGTGTCGCCAAGCAGGTAGCGCCATAGGCCTCCATTGGTTGTGATGACCATGGCATAGTTTTTTCCTGTTTCAACTTTCCACAATGGAATTGGCTTTAGCTTGCCCTCAACAAATTCCTCAAAGGGAATGAATTCATAAAAGATGCCATAATCGAGCATAAGCAACATTGATTCATCGCCGGGGTCGTCCTGAATGGCAAAGAATCCTTCGGATGCGTTATAAGTCTCCATGTAGTGCATTTGCGCTGAGGGAATCAGGTTTTCGAATTGTCGGCGATAGGGTTTAAAACTAACTCCCCCATGGAAAAAAACCTCCAGTCGGGGCCAAACCTCAATAATATGGCTTTTGCCAGATATTTCGAGGATTTTTCTCAACAATACCAATGTCCAGCTGGGGACTCCCGTAATACTCGTTATGTCTTCTTTCAGCGTCAGATGGGCCATGGTATCTATTTTGCTCTCCCATTCTTCCATCAGGGCTACCGAGAGTTGTGGGGTGCGTCGAAGCTCGGCCCACCACGGAAGATTGTGCATGAGTATAGCCGAAAGGTCACCCTCCATCAGCTCCGTATTGTTTACCTCGCGTAAGGTGCCTGAGCCGCCCATAGCCAGACTCATTCCATCAAAAATATGATTGTCAGGATAATTGTTGCAGTAAATGGCCAACATATCCTTGCCTGCCTTGTAGTGGCATTCTTCAAGGGCTTCAAAACTTACAGGAATGTACTTGCTTTTGTCGGCTGTAGTGCCCGAACTTTTTGCAAACCAGCGAATCTCGGTATTCCACAAAATATTTTGCTTGCCTAACCTGATTTCTTCAATAAAAGGTTTAAGTGTCTCGTAATCCTGAACAGGAACTTGTTGGGCGTAATCTTCGTAAGTACGTATAGCGTCGAATCCATGCCTTTTGCCCCATTCGGTTTGCCTTCCTGCATTCAAAAGCTTCACAAACAGATCGTTTTGCACTTCGTGAGGATACTTAATAAATAAATCGATCTGGTGTATCCGCTTTTTAATCAGCCACTCGATAAGAGAATTTATAAAAGGCATTTGTGGAATATTTCAAACCCCAAAATTAAAGAAAGGCTTTGTAAAATTACCGGATGGCCTCTTTCCAGAATAATGCATTTTTTTGGCAAATTTTTTTCAATTGATTAGCCTGGCATTTTTTCATTTCGTAATTTTGCGAAATAATGAAATCGAATTTATCGTATTCCAAAAATCTAATGTTATGAGAAAGGTTTTTTTATCGATTGTTTTACTCGTATCCATTGCTATTTCAAACCATGTGATGGCCGGGGGTGCCCCTTCCGTCAAATTAATGTATTTCCATGGCCTTCATCGTTGTGCTACTTGCATTGCCATCGAACGCGAAACAAAAGCTGCATTGCAGAATGAATTGAAGGACATGACGAAAGCAAAAAAGGTGTCAATGGAGGTATTTACCATCGAAGATGCAAAGAACGAAAACGTGGTTAAAAAGTACGATATTTGGGGAAGCACCTTGTTGATAGTGGATGAAAAAGGCAATAAGCTGGCTGATCTTACCGAGGATGGATTTAAACTGGCCAGAACCCAGCCCGAAAAATTTCGCAGTCTTTTGAAAGAAAAAGTTGAGACACTTTTGAAAAAATAATCACCTTATTTGAAAAATGGAGTAGGTAATAAAATGATAGATTCAGAGAAGCTTTCTAAATATGGAATTCTGATACAGGGGGTGCGAAATGTAACACCCTCAGAGGCAAGGGAGTTATGCAGCCTCGGTGCAATGATACTGGATGTGAGACCTCTGTATGAATCTGATTACAGGGCTTTTGATGTACCCGAGGTTTTATTGGCCCCTGCTTCTGAATATACCGAGTGGAAGGAAAACTTACCCAGGGAGCGCTGTTTGATAGTAGCCGATGCCTCTGGACTGAAAAGCCGGACCATTGCCCGTCGACTTATGGATGATGGATATACCCTGGTGGTCAATCTTTCGGGAGGTATTGTCGACTGGGAACGCAGCGGAGCACCCGTAATAGTCAACAAAGAAAGCAAGTTGACAGGTTCATGTCTCTGTCAGCTAAAACCCAGGTATAAAAAAGAGAAAGAGATATAAAAGGTATTGATTCAAATTATCCAAGTTCCCCGCTCAGGTCTCCGATGCGGGGATTTTTTTGTAAAAGCCCCCGCCGATTCAGTACCTTTGCACAAACCAACAAAATTAGCCGTGAGTTCATTTGCCCTTCAAAACATTTCTCCCGTTGATGGTCGTTATGCCGGCATTACATGGCCCCTGGCGGCTTTTTTTAGTGAAGAATCATTGATCAGGTACAGGGTGAGGGTAGAAGTTGAGTATTTTATTGCCCTTTGCCGTTTGCCGCTTCCACAGTTACAAAACATAGATAAAGCCAAACTTCGTGCGTTGCGTGAGGCAAGTCAGAACTTTGGCACCGCTCAGGCCTTGCGAGTCAAAGAAATTGAGCAAACTACCAACCACGACGTCAAAGCCGTTGAGTATTTTCTCAGGGAATTGTTTGATCATCTGGGATTGAGCGAATACAAAGAATTTATTCATTTTGGCTTAACCTCCCAGGATATTAATAATACTGCTCAGCCCATGGCCATCAGGGATGCTCTGGACAAGGTAATAAGACCAGCTCTGCGTGAATTGCTTGATGTTATCGAAGGAATGGCCCGCGAGTGGAAATCCCTGCCCATGTTGGCACATACTCATGGTCAGCCTGCCTCACCTACAACCCTCGGAAAAGAACTCTGGGTGTTTGCCGAACGGCTTCAAAAGCAACTTTCTAACCTGAATTTTCAATTGCTCTCAGCCAAATTTGGAGGGGCTACCGGCAACTTCAATGCGCATAAAGTGGCATATCCCGAAATCGATTGGACAACCTTTGCCAATACTTTCGTAAACGATGTGCTGGGCCTTGAACGCCAACAAACCACCACGCAGATTGAACATTACGACGATCTTGCTTCGCTTTTCGACAATATGGCCCGTATCAATACCCTCCTTCTTGACCTATGCCGCGACATGTGGCTCTATATTTCTATGGGGTATTTTCGCCAAAAAGTAAAGGAAGGGGAGGTGGGAAGCTCGGCTATGCCCCACAAAGTGAATCCGATTGACTTTGAAAACGCTGAGGGAAATCTGGGCTTGGCCAATGCCTTGTTTGATCACCTGGCACGTAAGCTTCCGATATCGCGACTTCAGCGCGACTTGACTGATTCCACCGTCATGCGTAATGTGGGAGTGCCTTTTGCCCATTCCTTAATTGCATACAAGTCTCTTTTGAAAGGGCTTGCCAAAGTATATCCCGACCCTGAGAAGCTTTCGGCAGACCTCGAAGCCAATTGGGCGGTGGTGGCCGAAGCTATTCAGACTATTCTGCGTCGTGAAGGTTACCCGCATCCTTATGAGGCATTAAAACAGCTAACACGCACGGGAAAGCCTGTGGATCGGCAGACCATTCACGAGTTTATCCTGGCACTCGGGGTCAGCGATGAGGTTAAGCAGGAATTGATGCAAATTACACCTCACAATTACACCGGTATTATTTCTTTTGAATGAAAGTTAGCGGGTTTACCATTGTAAGAAATGCCCTAAAGTTCGATTATCCGGTTGTTCAGGCAATACAATCGGTACTACCTCTCTGCGATGAATTCATCGTTAGTGTCGGGCAAAGCGAAGATGATACCCTCCGGCTTATACGTAGCATCGAGTCACCCAAAATCAGAATTGTTCAAAGTATTTGGGACGATTCGTTAAGAGAAGGGGGGAAGGTGCTGGCTGTGGAAACCAATAAAGCCATGGCTGCCATTTCTCCCGACTCCGACTGGGCTTTTTATATCCAGGCCGACGAAGTGCTTCACGAAAAATACCACAATGAGGTCTTGGAGGCTATGCACCAATGGCGCGAGGACCCGAGGGTAGAAGGCTTTTTGTTTGACTATCTCCATTTTTATGGTTCATATCATTACGTTGGCAGTTCGAGGCGATGGTACAGACGTGAGGTTAGAATCATCCGAAATGATCGTGCAATCACTTCCTTTCGCGATGCTCAAGGCTTTCGTAAAAACGACAGACCCCTTCGGGTCAAACATTCCGGAGGGGTGATGTATCATTATGGCTGGGTGAGGCCCCCTGAGATACAAAAAGAACGAAGCCGGCATTTTCATCGGTGGTGGCATCCTGATGAATGGATAGAAAAGTATTTTTCACAAAATGATTCTTCGGTTTATAACAACCCGGGAAGACTAATGCCTTTCAATGGCAGCCACCCGGCTGTCATGGAGGAGCGCGTCAGAAATATGAATTGGTCATTTATCTACGATCCCGTACACGCCGACCGTGGTAATTTGCGTGAACGTTTGCTCGATTCTATCGAACGCTGTACCGGATGGCGTTTATTTGAATACCGTAATTACCGATTGCTTTAGGGTTTTGAGCATTCTTCGTATTTTTGCCATGCAAAAACACTAAATAAATGGAGTTTAAAGATATTGTTGCTATTTCAGGGAAAAGTGGACTTTTCAGGATTGTAAGTAATACCCGCAGCGGGGTAATTGTTGAATCGTTGACCGACGGCAACCGTTTTCCCGCCTTTTTGCATGATCGCATTTCGAGTCTTGATGAGATTAGCGTTTTTACGCTTGGTGAAGATCGCCCCTTAAAGGAAGTTATTAAGGCTATTCGCCAGAAAACCAATGGCGGACCAGCTATCAGCACTAAATCGGATAACGCACAACTTAAGAAGTTTTTTGCGGAAGCTGTTCCCGATTACGACACAGAGCGGGTGTATGTTTCAGATATCAAAAAAATCATCAACTGGTATAATCACCTTCATGAAAAAGGCCTTCTTCACCTGCTCGATGAGGCTGAGACCGATAAAAATGAGGCCGAGGCAGCTTCTGCCGATGAGAAGGCTGAGTAAAGTAAGCGGAGTCCGCCCCCAGATGGGCGGATTTTTTTATGGTACATTTGCATAGCTATTCATCAACCCGAAATGTCGAAAAAACTTATCCACGATTTTATTGTAGTTGAAAACCGGCCGCTCAATGAAGCCCATTTTCTCCTGGTACTGGAAGCTCCGGCACCTATGCCTGATATTCAGCCTGGGCAATTTGTGGAAGCCAGAATCGATGGCTCTCCAAAAACCTTTCTTCGTCGGCCCTTGAGTATTCATGATGTTGATTACCGGAGAAATCTGCTCACATTGCTTGTACAGCAAAAGGGAGAAGGTACCCGGCATCTTTCGAGGCTTAGCAGTGGGGCAAGCCTAAATCTGGTGTATCCCTTGGGAAATCATTTTACCCTTGTCGAAAATCAAGATGTTTTGCTGGTTGGCGGAGGTTGCGGAGTAGCACCCTTGCTTTTCCTGGCGCGAAGACTTTTTGAAAAAGGCAACAGGATAACAACCCTTATGGGTGCTCGTTCGGCCGAGGGCATCATGGAAAAAGAAAAATTTGAAGCCTTTGGCGCTGTTGAAATTACTACCGAAGATGGCAGTATGGGTACCCGCGGATTTGTCATTCACCACAATATCTGGCGTAAAAGACCTTTCGCTTATCCAAGGATTTATACTTGTGGACCCGATCCCATGATGCGTGCAGTGGGACGCCTGGCTAAAATTCATGATACTTCGTGTGAAGTGTCTCTTGAACAAACTATGGCTTGTGGTTTAGGTGCCTGTCTGGTTTGTGTAGTAAAAACCAATCATGGACACGTATGCACCTGCACCGATGGGCCGGTATTCAATATCAATGACCTTACAGAATGGTTGGAACAAAACTCATGAAGCGATGCAACCCGATTTGAGTGTAAATATACAAGGCCTGGTTTTTAAAAATCCTGTATTAACGGCTTCAGGAACTTTTGGTTATGGTAAAGAATTTGCCGATTTTGTTGATTTAAATCGTCTGGGAGGTATCATCGTTAAAGGTACAACCGGAAAAGCACGTCAGGGAAATCCTTATCCGCGCATGGCCGAGACTCCCATGGGCATGCTTAATGCAGTAGGGTTGCAAAATAAGGGCGTGGATGCTTTTATCAATGAGATTTGGCCTGAAATTAAGCATCTTCAGACCCATATCATTGTAAATGTTTCAGGCAGTACAGTTGAGGAATATGTTGAAATTGCTGAGAAACTCAATGATGTGGAAGGAATTCCGGCAATAGAGTTAAACATATCGTGTCCGAATGTAAAGGAAGGGGGCATGGCTTTTGGCACCAGTTGTCCTTCGGCAACCATGGTCACCCGTGCCGTAAGGGAAGTGTTTCACCGATTACTGATTGTGAAGCTTTCGCCTAATGTTACCGATATAGCCGAAATGGCCAGAGCTGTGGAAGGCGCCGGGGCTGATGCTATATCACTTATAAATACCTTGTTGGGAATGGCTGTCAATGCCGAAACGCGCAAGCCAGTCCTGTCAACCATTACCGGCGGGGTTAGCGGTCCGGCAATCAAGCCTGTTGCACTCAGGATGGTTTGGCAGACATATAAAGCCGTGAAAATACCTGTGATTGGTCTGGGCGGCATCATGAATGCTACAGATGCCATTGAATTTTTGTTGGCCGGCGCCTCAGCTATACAGGTAGGCACAGCCAATTTTATAGACCCTGCCATAACCATGAAAATTATTGATGGTTTGGAAGAATATTGCCAGCGGCTTGGGGTAAAGCGCATTTCCGAACTCACCGGTGCCCTGCAGGTTGATTAATCTTCTGTCAAAACATCCTCGCGGTAATATTTTATAGACTTAATTATTCCTTTTTTTAGGGGCTGTTCACCTGCTATTTCCGGTGAGCTTTTTGCCTCATTCCATACTGAAAACGGAGATTTGCTTAAATAGGCAATGGAATAAAAAAAGCTGCCCTAATGGGTGAGGGCAGCCTTAGAACTTCAATGTTGGTTATATCCTACTTTTTAAGCAATTCGGCCATTTTTGTGCCAATGTCCGCTGGAGAATCAACGACATGGATACCGCATTCACGTAAAATGGCTTTTTTGGCTTCGGCAGTATCTGCTTTGCCGCCCACAATGGCTCCTGCATGTCCCATGGTTCGTCCTTTAGGTGCGGTAGCTCCTGCGATAAAGGCTACCACAGGTTTGGTTCCATGTTCTTTAATCCAATAGGCAGCTTCGGCTTCCATGGTTCCTCCAATTTCGCCTATCATCACTATGCCTTTGGTTTCAGGGTCGTTCATTAGCAATTCTATGGCTTCTTTGGTAGTAGTCCCCGGAACAGGGTCTCCGCCTATTCCAACGGCTGTGGTTTGTCCCAGGCCTACTTTCGTAAGTTGATCGACGGCCTCGTAAGTGAGGGTGCCACTGCGTGAAACGATGCCTACTACCCCTTTTTTATGGATAAATCCCGGCATGATGCCCACCTTGGCTTCACCTGGGGTAATAACTCCGGGACAGTTAGGACCAATAAGCCTGCAATCGTAAGCCTTGAGGAATTCCTTTACCTGCACCATGTCTTTTACAGGAATGCCTTCGGTAATGCAAATGATGACTTTAATACCTGCTTCCGCTGCTTCCATGATAGCGTCTGCTGCAAAGGCCGGCGGAACGAAAATAACAGACACATCTGCTCCGGTTACCGCTACAGCGTCTTTTACAGTATTAAAAACCGGCTTACCCAAATGAGTGGTGCCACCTTTTCCCGGAGTTACGCCACCTACGACATCCGTTCCGTATTCAATCATCTGGGAAGCATGAAAAGTACCTTCACTGCCTGTAAAGCCCTGTACCAATACTTTTGAATGTTTGTTAACTAATACGCTCATTTTTAATTTATTATAATTTGTTAATTTGTTAGAGTGACATTGGAAGGTGCAATTGAAATGCTTGTAACTTATTGAATCATAGACTTTAGTTTCCTATCAATATATTTAAACAATTTTAGGACGAAAAGTTTGGCCAAATTATAAATTTTTGCAAAACCCACCGCTTGCAGGTAACTTTGAAACAACTATAACAGTAAAAAGGATATAAAGACTATCACTATGATAAATACGCTGGATTCACTGGCTGGGCTGATGAAAATGGACACAACTATTTGTGCCCTTGCTACACCTCCGGGTACCGGAGCCATTGCTGTAATAAGGGTTTCGGGAAAAAATACATTTTCGATTCTTGAGAAGATATTTATTCCCACAGGAAAAAGACTTCGTGTGAGCGACATGTCTTCGCATACTGTCCACCTGGGGCGTATAGTGGATGGTGATGAAATGATTGACGAAGTATTACTTACAATCTTTCGCGCCCCAAAATCCTACACGGGTCAGGATGTGGCAGAAATTTCCTGTCACGGGTCGCGATATATTCAATCTTCTATTTTGACTTTATTAATGAAGAACGGAGCCATAATGGCTAAACCGGGTGAATTTACCTTGAGGGCATATCTTAACGGAAAGCTCGATCTTTCTCAGGCCGAAGCGGTAGCTGATCTGATCAACGCAGAAGCCCGTTCGGCACATCAGTTGGCCCTGAAGCAAATGCGGGGAGGATTCTCTTCTGAAATTCAAACCATGCGTCAGAGCCTCATCGACTTTGTTTCGCTGATTGAGCTTGAACTCGATTTCCCGGAAGAAGATGTGGAATTTGCTGATCGTTCCCAACTGATAAATTTGCTGGCTTCGCTTCGGGAAGGATTGCATAAGCTCCTGGATTCTTTTAAAATGGGCAATGTAATTAAAAACGGTGTACCAGTTGCAATCATAGGCAAACCCAATGTGGGAAAATCGACCTTGCTTAATGCTTTGCTTAATGATGAGAGGGCTATCGTTAGTGATATCCCTGGTACAACCCGCGATACCGTTGAAGATACAATTGTACTTGATGGTATTACTTTTCGATTCATTGATACTGCAGGCTTGCGCCAGAGTGATGATGTGATAGAAACCCTGGGAATTGCCCGTACTTACGAAAAAATTAACCAGGCACGCATCATTCTCTATGTGTTTGACGTAAATGACACAACCATTGAAGAAATAGAGGCTAACCTCGAAGACTTCCGCCATCATATCCAGGACCCCGATAAGAAATTTATCCTTGTGGCCAACAAAACCGACCTGCTGGTGGAAGCACCCCGCCATTTTGCCAATTTTGTGGAACTGGATACTGTTTTTATTTCCGCTAAACGAAAAGAGAACACTACTCTGCTTACCGACCTTCTGGTAAAGAGCGTAAGGGACTTTGTGAATGCAGAGGGCACAGTTATTAGCAATATCCGGCACTATGAAGCAATTAGCAAGGCGGATGCTGCCCTGGCAAAGGTGGAACACGACATAGCGGCAGGCCTCAGCCCTGATTTACTCTCTTCCGACATTCGCACGGCCTTGCATTACCTGGGAGAAATTACAGGGACAACTATTACTTCAGAGGATATTCTGGGCAACATCTTTAGTAAATTTTGTATAGGTAAATAGTTATCGCATAAATTGTAAGGAAAAACATACAACTTTTAGAGGTCGTATGAAGTCCTTATGTATGGGTATCACCAAAATCTTTAACATTATGAGAGGATTACTGACAGCTTTTTTATGTATTCTGCTTACCTATCCATTGATGGCCCAGTATCCCGGCCAAATTGATAACACCTTCGGCGACCTTGGCAGAACGGTTTTTCAAGTTTCTGATGGATTTACTACTCTTAAGAGTTTGAAAAAAAGCAGTGATGGCAAGATTTATATCTGCGGAGAGATGAGTGGTTCACAAAGCGGGGGGTATATTGCCCGATTTACATTCGATGGACAGCCGGATAATACTTTCAATAACGGGACTAATTTCATCGTTTTTAGGTTTGGAGGAACCGAGAATACGGAGTTATCGGATATGGCGGTTTTAAGTGATGGCAAAATTCTGGTGGTAGGTTCAGTATTTGTTTCGTCGCAAGAAAGCCATCCTGCGGCAGCCCGGTTCTTATCGAATGGTACTCCTGACCCGAATTTTGGTTATAGCGGTAATATAATTTATAATCAGGTAAATGGCCAAGCCTATGCATTAACTCTATTATATAATAATAATTATGTGATTGCCTGTACATTCAATTCATCCTCCAATTATAATCTGGGATTGATTGGATGTTTGTCGGGAGGCACGTTAAATACTTCGTTCGGGGATAGTGGTCTTAAGGAGGTTGACCTCAATAATGGATCCTATGACATACCTGGAAGTATTTCCTTCTTTAATTCAAGAATTATTGTAAGTTCCGTTGCTCATCAATCCTCATATGATGCGGTGGTTCTTACGGCATTTACCCAGATTGGCCAATTAGACAATACTTTTGGAGTAGGAGGTAATGTTGTTTACGACGGATTAACCATTTTTAATAGTCCCATCCTTAGTCCTTGCACGCGCCACACCATTGATGCAAGTGGTAATATATGGGTGGCAAGTAGCTTCCAGGGCATTTTAGGTGCATCGGGTATGCTTTTACGTTTTCTTTCGAATGGTACGCCGGATGTTACCTTTGGTGATTTAGGCATGAGGTTATATGATTTTGGAACTGACTCTCAGTCCTGGTTTTTTGATATAGGTGTGGAGTTGGATAATAAAATCGTTATTGCCGGAAAGTGGTATTCAAGCGGCTTCAGCAAGACTTTGTTTGCCAGAATCCTAAACAACGGAGATTTAGATCCAACGGTGGGTAGTAATAATGCGGGTTATGTATTGCATTCCATGATGACTGGAGGGCTATCGGGTGATTATGCAAGCCGAATCCTCTTCCCATGGTACGATAAGTTAATTCTGGGCGGCTGGTGCGATACTGAAAATAATCCTTCGGTATATCTTGCAAGAATTTATTTGGGAATTACTGTAGGATTAGGAGACCTGCAAGAAATTTCTCATTCTTGGTTGAATTTTGATGGAAATCGTATCGAATTTTCCATTCCTGAGCAGGACAAAATAGAATGGATAGGTTTGTATGATCTTAATGGAAAATTACTCCAGGGTATTTCTAAATGCGTTGAAAAATCAGCAAATGGGACAACATTGCTAACCCTTGAAGAAAAATTAAATAAAGGGATATATCTGCTAAATATAGTAACCACTGCAGGTAGACATTCATTCAAGTTAGTAGTGCTCTAGATTTACTTATGATTAAAAACATATCCTCGGGAATGGCTATCTGAGTTTCTTGTCTTGCTAAATCAATGATTCGCTGTTTCTATTATGAAATGCGAGTTTGCTGCTAGTAAGAAAAGGATTTTTTTAGTTCATCCCAAGGTATTGAATCCACTGTTTCTCAAGGTTTTCCTGCGATAGGCCATAAATGGTCTCAATATGCTCAGGTGCTTTTAGCAGAGCAACCAATTTCTCCATGCCATAAGTGTTGACCAGAAATTCGACAATAGTAACCGAAATTGCGTAACCGTTCATTTGCCCAAATTCAAGCATAGAGGCTGAGCTTAATTGCTCCCACGTAGGTGGTGCTGTTTTTTTAAAACCTGAAACAACAATTCTTTTAATATGGTCGTTTATTTGCCCTGCTTCATATTGAGCAAATCCTTCGGAGAGCCATTGCGGCAATGTAGAGATGCCTTTTTCGTCAAGGGCATAAAATACTGCTAAGTGGGCAAATTCGTGGACAATTACTTGCAGAAGGGATGAAAATGTATGCACACTGCCTGGGTTCAGTGGAGAAACCATCAATAATTCATTGTTCATGCATGATCCAACTACCCAGTCCGGAGCATCTGGAGTATTTATTGCCTTGTGAAAGGAGGTCAGATCAGGAAAGACTTTGACCGTGGTTTTTTTGTCAAGGGTAATTCCCAGGTGCCCTGTAATTTTAGCATAATTGTTCTCCAGAACCAGGGCAAGGGTATCCAATACATTTGCATCTTTGGTTGTAGAATAGAAATTGAAATGCTCTGTGGATTTTTCAAGCCTTAGGCTGTCGCTTTTTTGCCCTGATGATTTTGCGGTAATAAAAATCATCAGACAAATCCATAAAATTCGTTTACAGAAAATTCGCTTCATAACAATAGTGGTTATTTGTGAATCTTATGTTATTGGTTTCCAAAGGTAATACTAACTTTTGAGCTTTAATGGAATTTATGTATTAGAGATTAGATTCATATGTGTTTATTTTGTTAAGAAGTTGATAGATAGATTGTTACTGTCAATATGTAATGTGAGTATCTTTGCCGGATGATAGAATAATCCTAATCCCCCAAAATGGAGAATAAGACGGAGTTGCTTTTAAAGGTTCTCGGCCCTGGTTTAACCCTGGAAGACAAGCGTCGCCTCAAAGGAATTTTTGAAATGTACGCCCATGTTTATCAAGGTGAGCCGGAGAGCGTATGGATTAGACATTTTGATATTGCTCATATTTTGGTTCGTGACATGGGCATGGGCGTAAATACGGTTTTAGGAAGCTTGGTAACGGGATTACTTGAAGGAGAAAAGGTCAAACGAGAAGATGTTTTGAGCCTGGTTGGCCCCGTAGCCATGATTATTGCGGATGGACTTAACCAAATTCACAGATTGAATCTGGGAAAAGTCTCCATTGCTTCTGAGAATTTTCGCAGGCTATTGCTCAGCCTGGCGCCCGATATACGCAGTCTTTTGGTTGCCATGGCTGAGAATCTGCATGAACTCCAGCATTTTTCTTCAATCGATGAAGAAAGAAAGCAATTGGCACTAAACACAGCGCAACATATTTTTATTCCATTCGCTCACCGATTGGGGCTTTACCATATGAAATCGCAATTGGAAGACCTGCACATGCGGTATTCATTGCCTGAGGTTTACAACAATATTTCGAAACAAATTGCAGAATTAAAACCAAAGCAAGAATCGGTGTTCAGGAGTTTCATAGCTCCGATACGCAAGGCGCTTGCAGTTGCAGGTATTCCATGTGAGTTTAAATGGAGGTTTAAATCCATCCCAAGCATTTATCACAAAATGCAGAAGCAGGAAGTGCCTTTGGAGCAGGTATATGATTTATTTGCCATTCGCATCATCATTCAGGGGCAATTAGAAGATGAAAAAGCAGAATGCTGGCGGGTTTACAGTATAGTCAGCGATATTTATAAACCCGATACCTCGAGGCTGCGCGACTGGATTACCCGCCCCAAGGCAAGTGGTTACGAAAGTCTGCATACCACCGTTACAACCCCTGAGGGCCGAGTTGTGGAAGTTCAGATTCGGACAGCACGCATGGATGAAATTGCCGAGAAGGGTGAAGCTGCGCACTGGAGGTACAAAGAATCCGGTAGAGGATCTGAGATGGATAATTGGATGCGAGAAATTAGGGATGTGCTCGAAAAGCCAGTGCCCGAGCAGGATGAAGGGTTGGTTTCGAAGGCAAGGCCTGCCGACAGGATATTTGTGCTAACCCCTGCCGGCGATGTAAGAGACCTGCCCGCCGGGGCAAGTGTACTTGACTTTGCTTTCGACATACATTCATCGTTAGGGGCTTCATGTACAGGTGCACGCGTCAATGGCCGGGTAGTTCCCATAAAGCACATTTTAAGCAATGGAGATGTGGTGGAAATACTTACATCGCGCAATCAATTTCCAAAAATCGACTGGCTACAGTTTTGCATTACCTCAAAAGCCCGAAACAGAATTAAGCGAGCATTGAGCGAAGACCGGCTGAAGGAAGCCGAAAAGGGTAAGGCCGATCTCATGCGTCGCTGCCGCAACTGGAAAGTCCCTTACACCGATGAACTTATCGAACGTTTACTGAAGTATTTTAAATTCAAAACAGCCCTCGATTTATATGCATCCCTCTCAAAAGAAGAAATTGACTGGGCAGAGCTTAAAAAGGTGGCCTCCGAGGGATTACCGGCTGCTGTTATACCCCCTCCACCCCCAAAAAAGAAAAAGACTGAGAGAATTTTAAATGCTCCTGATGATGCTATCGTTATTGGCGATAATACGCGCAACATCAGTTATACCCTTGCTAAATGCTGTTCTCCCATCTATGGTGACGATGTCTTTGGATTTGTCACAATCAGCAGGGGTATTACTATACATCGTAAAAATTGCCCTAATGCTGCTTCCTTGTTATCTCGACACGAATACAGGATAGTAGAAGCACGATGGTATGAAAAGGCAGGAGAAGCTCCCTATACTGTACAGTTGCGCATCACCGGCGATGACCGTTTGGGTCTTTTGGCTGACCTTACTAATGTGTTAACTAATGAAATGAAAATCAATATCCTATCAGTATCATTAAATTCTCACGACGGATTTTTCGACGGAACTATGAAATTGCAGGTACGCAACCGTGCCCAACTCGATGAAGTCAATCACCGCCTGCTAAAAATTAAAGGCGTTGCCCGGGTTAAGCGGTTCTTCGATTAAGATTTGTTGCCTTACCTTTTGTAAATTTGCCCAACCAAACCTTTCTGCAATGCATAGGAATTTTTTTTCTGTTTTGGTGGTCCTTTCATCTCTGATAATAACTTTCTCTGCCTGTAAAAACCGCCAGGGAGAAAATGCAAGCAATGAAACCATGGTAACTTCACCCGGCGAACGCAAACCGCCCGAATTCAAATACGACGACAGAGGCAATATCATTCAACGCAAGGACTTTACTTACGATATGCAGGGAGTCGTAAAATCGAAAAACCAATACGACTATAAATACGACGACCGCGGAAATCGTATCGAGGAAATTACCCAGTCGTGGGACCTTACCGGCAAACGCATTATTTATACTATAGCCCGCTTCAAATACAATGAATTTAATTTAAAAGCCGAGTCTTCTTTCGTTTCCTACGATCCGGATGGACACGAGGTGGTGAACGTGAGAAACGTTTATACCTACGATAAAAACGGTTATGAAATTAAAGACGAACAATTCGACAAAGATGGCAAAAGACTGACTACGGTTACCCGTAAAAGAGACGAAAAAGGCAGAATTTTGGAAGAAACTGCAACATCTTATAACCCGGATGGAACAATAAAAGAAACCAAAGGAGCCCAATACGATATCAATGGCAGGATTTTGAAAACCTGGTAAACATGCAATTAAATCCTGATTATTTTTTTAACAGAAATTTGAAGCTGGGTATTTTGGGTGGGGGACAGCTAGGGAAAATGTTACTCCTAAAAGCCAGTCAATGGAATTTATACACCCGTGTTCTTACCCAGGATCGTGAATTTCCGTTGCAGCTGGCTTGTACCGAATTGTTATCCGGTGATTTGATGGATTTTGACACTGTTTATGATTTTGGAAAAGCCTGCGACGTTCTTACTATCGAGATAGAACACGTAAATACTGAAGCACTTGAAGTGCTTGAGCAGGAAGGGGTGATTGTTCATCCCCGCTCTTCGGCATTAAAGATCGTCAACGATAAAGGACTGCAAAAACAGTTTTTTGTTGAAAAAGGTTTACCTACGGCTCCTTTTAAGTTGTACAAGAGTAAGGATGAAATTATTCAAGACTTTGAAAATGGGTTATTGCACCTTCCATTTGTACAGAAGTCAAGAAAAGGTGGATACGATGGGAGAGGGGTATTCGTAGTCAATACACCCGAGGATTTAAAGAACCTCATAGAAAGCCCAAGTGTAGTTGAGAAAAAAATACAGATTGTCAGAGAAATTTCAGTCATTGCAGCGCGCAATTCTCAAGGGCAGGTTGAGGTATACGATCCTGTGGGAATGGAATTTAATCCTGAAGCTAACCTACTCGATTTACTGGTTTTTCCGGAGGTTTTATCCGCCAGACAACTTGAACAAACCCGCTCTTTTGCCATTGAACTCATATCGGGATTAGATATTTGCGGACTTCTTGCTGTCGAAATGTTTGTTGATGAAAATGAGCAGGTTTGGATCAATGAGATAGCCCCTCGGCCCCACAACAGCGGACATCAGACTATAGAGAGTTGTATAACCTCACAATACGAGCAACACCTGCGTGGGATTTTAGGATTACCGTTAGGTCCTGTGGAGGTTAAAGTGCCATCGGTTATGGTGAATTTGCTGGGTTGGCCAGGATACAGTGGTAAAGTAAATTATGAAAATTTAGGGTTAGTAATGAAACAACCCGGAGTACACGTACACATATACGGAAAAAATGAAACACGACCTTTCAGAAAGATGGGACATGTAACCGTTACGCATCCCAATCCTGAAGAGGCCAGAAAAATAGCCATATGGGTGAAAAACACGTTGAAAGTAACAAGCCTTTAGTTGCTATAGTAATGGGCAGCGATAGCGACTGGGAAGTGATGAAAGAAGCTGCAGAATTTCTCGATGCCCAAAATATTCCTTACGAATGTAAGGTGGTATCGGCACATCGTACGCCTGCATATATGTTGGAATATGCTTCAAGTGCCCACGCGCGAGGGTTCAGGGTTATTATTGCCGGGGCGGGTGGTGCAGCTCATCTTCCAGGTATGATTGCCAGTTGCACTCCGCTACCTGTAATCGGGGTTCCCATTAAGTCGAGAAATTCTATTGATGGCTGGGACAGCTTGCTATCGATTTTACAAATGCCCAATGGTGTACCGGTTGCCACTGTGGCCTTAAATGCGGCAAAAAATGCGGGTATCCTTGCCATCCAGATTATAGGCTCATCCGATCCGTCGGTTTTGCAAAAGATTGTTGCATTCAAAGAAAAGATGCGCGACGAGGTTTTAGCCAAGAAGCTACCCCCCGAAAGCAAGTCTTAAGAGTATTATTTTCCATTTAAGAGTTTTTAAATGAAGCGAATAGAAGTTGCGCTGGTGCCCCAATTATACTCCTTATCGCACCCACGGGAGCCTTTCATTGTGGTATTGATTGACATACTGAGGGCAACTACTTCGGTATGCGCCGCGTTGCATAATGGAGTAAGAGCTATCATTCCTGTTGCTACGCTCGAAGAGGCCAGGGTTTATAAGGAGAGGGGGTTTATGGTAGCTGCCGAGCGCGAAGGAATTAAGCCTGATTTTGCCGACATGGGTAACTCTGCTTTTAATTTTATGACTCCTCAGGTAGTGGGTCGGGAAATTGTTTATAGCACAACGAATGGTACCCAGGCTTTTGAACTCGTAAAAAATGAGGCAGATATTGCCCTCGGAGCATTTGTTAACTTATCGGCTCTGGCTGAATGGCTGATGAGCATTGATAAACATGTTTTAATGCTATGCTCGGGATGGAAAGGCCATTTTAATCTCGAAGATACTGTTTTTGCAGGTGCTTTGGCTGACAAACTCCTTGCTTCAGGACGTTTTGAAATTAAAAGCGATGCAAGTCATGCTGCCATCGATCTTTGGAGCCTTGCACGCAATGACCTGATGGGCTATCTTGCTAAGGCTGAACATAGAGAGCGCCTTCGTCGGCTTGGTCTCGACGACGTGTTAGAATTCACTTTTACCATCGATGCCTGCCCGGTTGTTCCCCTTGGAAGAAAGGGTATCATCAAAAGGGCTGAGGATTTTGAATAAACTAAAATGTCATTTTGTTATATAAATCTATTTCTATGAAAACTAAATATTTAATTGGAATGATGGCAATAGCAGTATTAAGTGCTTGTAAGTCAGGAGAAGAGAAAAAGGAGAAAAGTGAATTTAAGTGGCAGGTAGATCGCTTTGCCGACCTTAAAGTATTAAGATATCAGGTACCTGGCTGGGATTCATTGAGTCTTCAACAAAAAAAATTGGTATATTACCTGAGTCAGGCTGCTCTGTGCGGACGAGATATTGTTTTCGACCAGAATTATAAATACAATCTGGCCGTTCGACGTACCCTTGAAGCCCTTTACGAAAATTATAAAGGCAGTCGTGAGGGTAAAGATTGGGAAGAATTTATGATATATCTAAAAAGAGTCTGGTTTTCAAATGGTATTCACCATCATTATTCAACCGACAAATTCTTCCCTGGATTTAGCCGTGAATGGTTTAAAGATGCTGTGACACAGTTGGATGATAAACTTCTTCCCCTTCCCGAAAATATGAATAAGGAGGGCTTTATCCCCTGGATTACCGATATCATGTTTAACCCAGAGATTGCTCCCAAACGCGTAAATCTCGATCCCAACAACGATCTTATTGCAGCTTCCGCTTGCCACTTTTACGATGGTGTGACAGCCGAAGAAGTTGAAAAATATTATACCGGCATTTCTCAACCCAATCCGGAAAGGCCTTTATCCCTTGGATTAAATACCCGTGTTATTAAAAAAGATGGAAAAATTGTGGAGATACCCTGGGTAGTAGGAGGCCTTTACGGGCAGGCACTCGAGAAGGTAGTTTACTGGCTTGAGAAAGCCAAAGAAGTTGCTGAAAACGAAAGACAGCGTCAGGGTTTGGAAAAATTGATTGAATATTATAAAACCGGAGACCTGAAGACCTGGGATGATTACAATGTTCTTTGGGTTGAAGATACCTCATTTGTGGATTATGTGAACGGCTTTATTGAAGTTTACGGAGATCCACTGGGGCGTAAGGCTACCTGGGAGTCGGTGGTGGATTTTAGGAACGAAGAAGCTACACGCCGAACAAAAATCATCAGCGCAAATGCGCAATGGTTTGAAGACCACAGCCCCATTGATGCGCGCTTCAAGAAAAAAGAAGTGAAGGGGGTAAGCGCCAAAGTAATTACTGTTGCTCAATTGGGCGGAGACTGTTATCCAAGCACCCCTATTGGCATTAATCTTCCAAATGCCGATTGGATACGCAAGGAGCATGGGTCGAAGTCGGTTACCATGGAGAACATAACCTATGCCTACAATCAGGCTTCTCTGGGCAGTGGATTTTTGGAAGAGTTTTGCTATTCACCCGAAGAGGTAGAAATGGCCAAGAAATATGGCCCGATAGCCGACAATTTGCATACCGACCTGCATGAATGCCTGGGCCACGGCTCGGGACAATTGCTCCCGGGAGTTAGCAGCGAAGCTTTACGTAATTATCATTCGCCCATCGAAGAGGCCCGAGCAGACCTTTTTGCCCTGTATTTTCTGATGGATCCGAAAATGATAGAACTGGGGCTTATTGAGTCGGCAGACGTGGCCAAAGCCGAATATAGCGCCTACATTCGCAATGGCTTGATGACCCAACTCACGCGCATAGAACCAGGTAAAAACATTGAACAGGCCCATATGCGCAACCGTCAGCTCATTGCCCGTTGGTGTTATGAAAAAGGAATGAAAGACAATGTGATTGAGAAAAAAGTGAAAGACGGAAAAACCTTCTTCGTTGTAAACAATTACAACCGCCTTCGCGAGTTATTTGGTGAATTGTTGGCTGAGATTCAGCGTATCAAATCCACGGGCGATTATGAAGCTGCCCGTCAATTGGTTGAAAATTATGGGGTTAAGGTAGATCCCGAATTACACCGTGAAGTCCTCGACCGCTACTCCAAGCTTAATCTGGCTCCTTACGGCGGTTTTATGAATCCTGTGTTTGAGCCCGTTTATAAAGATGGAAAACTGATTGATATTCTGGTAAGTTATCCGGAAGACTATGTTGAGCAAATGATGTACTATTCAAAAAATTACTCCTTCCTGCCTGCCTACAATTGATTAAATTTGCAAGCCGGAAGGCGGGCTGGTAATTTAGAAATTGGAGGTAAAAACCCGGGCCCCATCCCGGGTTTTTTTGTGAATGGCGCTCACCTTGCCGAATTGAATAATTTAATTGATAATGAATGATTTGAAAGATATTATACGCCTTATTATTTTTGATTGGGGAGACACGCTGATGCGCGATTATCCGGGAAAGGCCGGCCCTATGTACGTATGGGATCATGTTGAGTGTATTGAGGGTGTTCCGGAATTGCTTGCATATTTGCATGGTCGCTATACCCTTTGTGTGGCCACCAACGCTGGCGTAAGCGATACTGAAGCCATGCGCAAGGCACTCAGAAGGGTGAATATTGAGCATTATTTTTCCGGGTTTTTCTCCTCGAAAGACCTGGGAGTAGCCAAACCAGATCCCCGGTTTTTCCTAAACATTTGTGCCGAAATGAATGTTGAACCTCAACACAGCCTTATGATTGGGAATGACTACGAGAAAGATATTTGCGGAGCGTTTCAGGCTGGCTTGTTTACCGTCCTCTTTCGAGAGAAAGGAATTGGCTCTGATTTTGAAGATGGTGATTTTTCAAAGGCTCATAAAGTGATTTATAGCTTATTAGAATTAAAAAAGTTGTTATAGAAGTGATATTTCAAAAGAAAAACATTTTCGTATTGGTATTTTGGGGGCTGGGTATGGTTATGTTTGCCCAGAATGTTCAGTTTATCAGTCCTTTGACGAGGCCATTGCGACTCTCGGGGACTTTTGGAGAACTCCGCCCCGATCATTTTCATGCAGGAATCGACATTAAAACCAATCAGGAAGAAGGTTGGCCTGTGATTGCGATAGCCGATGGATACGTGTCTCGCATTGCAATTTCACCTACAGGCTATGGAAAGGCACTATATATCGATCATCCGGGAGGATATACCAGTGTTTACGCTCATTTGCAACGAATGAATGGGCAGATTCAGTCATACATTATCAAGAAGCATTACGAATTGCGTTCTTACCGAATGGATATCGCACTTAAACCGGGTGAACTTCAGGTGAAGAAAGGGGATACGATAGCCTTTTCAGGAAATTCGGGTTCATCGGGAGGCCCGCATCTTCACTTCGAAATACGTGATAGCCGTACCCAGCAAACACTCGATCCCTTAGCTTTTGGGTTTCCAGTTAAAGACTGGGTGCGTCCCACCCTCAATTTTATTAAGGTTTATCCCAATAATGACGGGTCTTTGGTGGATAATTCTCTTGCACCAAAAATTTACTATCTGGCCGGGTGGGGGCCGAGATACCGACTTAGAGACAAGGATACACTATACATTTCAGGCAGTGCATGGTTTGGTATTTCAGCCCACGATCTGCTGGTGGATGAGCCCAATAAAAACGGAGTCAAATCGGTTCAATTATTTATTGATTCTATTGAGGTGTTTTCGTTTGGCTTTGATCGGTTATCTTTTGATAAATCGCGTTACATCAATGCCCTGTGTGATTATTCGGAATGGTACCTCACCGGAAGATGGGTTATGCAAACACGTATAGCTCCATGCAACGAGCTTGATATTTACGGATCTGTGAAAAATGGGGGTATATATGTATTCGAGCCTGGAAAAGTATTTAGCATTAAGTTTTTAGTAAAAGATTATTATGAAAATGAATCAGTGCTCAGATTTTGGGTTAAAGGGCTACTCCCTGTATATGCACCTGTAAGCAAGATTAATGTGCCCTATACACAGTTCAAATGTAATGAACCCTCGCGGTTTGATACCACAGGCTTCACTCTCGAAGCGCCAAATGGAGCCTTTTATGATACCGTAAATTTTCATTACCGAAGAATCCCTTCTCCAATCGCTTATTATACTGATTACCATCAGGTACATTATCCCACCACCCCTATTCATAAACCGTGTAAAATTTCATTACTCCCTGAGCGCCTTCCTGCTCGTTTAAAGAGCAAAGCATTGATAGTGAGGGTGAATCAACAGGGTAAACCCTCTGCAGCAGGAGGGAAATGGGAACAGGGTAGGCTTACCACAACCATTCAGCGTTTTGGAACTTATTCAGTATTAGCAGATACGATATCACCCCTTATACGTCCGCTAAATTTTATCGACAATAAGCTTCACTGGGGTAAACAACCGCTTAAGGTCAAAATTTCAGACGATTTGAGCGGAATAGCTTCTTATGAGGCCACACTTAACGGCAGCTGGATTTTAATGGAATACGATGCTAAGAATAACCTCTTGATTTACAATCCGGATGAGTGGATTCAAGAGGGTAACAATGAACTAATAATCAAAGTAACTGACGGGGTTGGCAATACTTCCTCCCGAATGATTTCGTTTAAATACAAACCATGAGGAAGCTCTTTGTCTTATTATTAATTTGGCTTTGCTTTTCATATTCGGTATCTGCCGACACAACAGATACACTGTGGTTGAAGTATGTTGCCGGAAAAAGTGCTTCCGGGCTTCCCGGCAATCGCATAGTAGGCGAGTTGGCTCGGGAGAATGGTTATTTGCTGAGGAAATTCAGATTAGGATATGCTTTTGAGCGAACTACATTTTGTCAGCCTCAAAGCGGGGAAATGCAGGTTGCATTTAGTTATAAAGGGATTTCAGGTCCTGCGACTTATCTGGGTTACCCTCTTGATCATGTACTTATCCCTATAGGTTTTCGCCTGAAGATTGAAGTTAAAGAATTTGGAAAGGTATTGTATGATGAAACCCTGCCCTGGCCTAAAGAAGAACCTGCGGTTTTGAAGTTGCAAACACATTCCTGCTCCGATACGCTATTGTTCTATTTATCCGAACCGATATTTACTGAAGCTCAGACAGAAATTCTTAAGGCCGCCATGTATGATATACGCACCTACAAAGCTGTGGACCTGGCATTGCAATCGGCCTGGAATATTGCTCAAAGCTTCGACTACCGCGATACGACCTGTGTGGGGTGCCTTATTGCATCGGCCGTTGAGTTGGAGCGTGTTTCCACGATTCTTTCGCAACTTGTTGATAGTCTGGCTTTGCCTCTGGATAAAACAGACCCTGATCGTGTAAAGGAAAATTTACTTAAAATGAATGGAGAGGTTTATCGGAGAAGTCTTTTTTTGAGCAGACTGCGAAACTTCACAGCTGAAGATGCTTTCAAGGCTGGATCATTATCCGAGACCTTCCTGTCAAATTGGATTAAAAGTGAAGGGTTTCTCAATCCTCTCTACAATCACGTCTTTCGTAAACTGGCCAGGATAAAAAACAGTGAGAGATACAGTTTATTTGATAAGGTAAGTCTATGGTTGCCGGGCCTTCCATCCCAATGGCAGGAACTTTACGCAAAAAAATTGTCGGAAGCATTGTTAAACTCAAGCACGGAGATGCAATCATCGGGGCGATTCGACCAGGCTTTTATTTTGGCGGCGAATGCACGGGATATTTTAAAAATGATAGGAAACGACGATGAAGCCGACCTTATGGAGCATCATCTTCAGGAGCCTATGCTTGGACTTTATCGTGTTTATCTTGATGTAGCAACCGATGCCGTTAAAAATGGCAATCTTCGCATGGGTGATGAATACTTGCAAAAAGCCATTGATTTCAGGGCTCATAACCGTGCTTATATGCCGGGAGGCCTGTCCGATGCGGAGGTTTATGGACGTTTTGCAGATGCTTGTTTGGATAAAATCATTCAACTACACGAACAGGGGCTTTATGAAGAAGCCTTTCCCTATCTTTTAAAAGCCTATGATTATGCCCGGCGTATTACGGTTTACCTCCGATTCCCTGAACTTGACCGCATGCGATCGGAGCTTGCACAAAAAAGTTACGGACAATTGCTCGAAAAAGCCCTGGATGCTTATAAGATAAAGGATTACGCTTCTGCTGCAGAATTTTTTGAAAAGTGGAACCAGGTAAGAAAAACATGGTCGGCCTGGTTGCAATTCACACCCGAGGATGATTCAATCGCTAAGAAGTATCGGATATCTCGACTTTTTGTTGATTTACAAGAACTTAAAGTGTTGGTGGCTCAGAATGTTACTGACAGCCTTTATGCTGTTGCTGATCAAAAGCGCCAAGAGGTTGTAAATTTACACCTGACAGATCAACCCGAATTTTGCAACCTTATACGAGAAGTGGGTCGTTTGTTTTTCGATGCTGCCCTGAAAGAAACAGGCAGTTATCTGTGGGATTTTAAATTTACCGAGGCCAGGAGTTCGTTTGCACTGGCTGATAGTATATCAGTGCGCTTCCACATTGCCGACTGTGAAGATGTAAATCAAATGCTTGAAACCATGCAACAGCGAATGAATCGCCAAAATGTTATCTATGCTACCTTTCTGTATGACAGGTACTATTACAAGACTGTAAGTTCTTTCGAAGCCGGCTCTTTTGCTTTAGGCAAAGCTTATGCCGACACAGCCTTGCAATGGTGTTGCTGTGGCTGCGATGCTCATAATCTGGAATCTCTTGTCGGAAAGTATGCGCCTGCCATCCGTTACGATAAATATCTGCAGCGCTTGGAATACTTTTATGCTCTACAGCAGGCAGATTCGATGGAATTTGTACGTCAACGACTTTTTACTTGGTTTCAAACCGATTCCACACTTTCACAGCATTTTACACAACCCGACACATTGTGGTTAATAAAACTGAAACCCCGTTCCTGGGTCTTCGATTATTATTTTGGCCCTCTGATGGAAAAAGGAAAACCTGAGTATGTGCTTGGACTAATGGAAAAGCTGAGAAGTGAGGGAATTCCCGGGGAATGGCTTGAAAATTGGCAGATGTTAACGGCCAGAGCTATAGCAGCCAAAGATATTCATATAAGAAATACCGAAGCGGCCTACCAGCGTTTGGCTCAATTAGCACCTGATGTGGTATGGTATAAGGTGTTCAGGGAAGTTTATATTTCAAAACGTCTCTCCGTTTTCCAACGAATGTTGAACTAGTTTTCAAATATAAATTGCCGTCGGGTTTGTATATTTGATGAAGATATCATTATCGTGAAGCAGAAATACTATTGGTTATATACACTTGTGTTTTTATTGGTTATCGGAGGAGGCGTTCAGAAAGCGAATGCCCAGGAGTGGGCAATACCCGAGGGGTTGGAGAGAACATTTTTGGGTGGGCTTTGCATCGGTAACGATTCATTGAGGGCCTCATATTTGGTGGGTACATATTATTCATTTGCCTCTCGTGCTTTTAAGGGTTTAGGTAATTATGAAGCCTCTAAGGATTTTTCCGATTATCGTCGACAGGGTTTATGGCTTAGGGCCGATTATAGGTTAAGCCACAATCTGAACCTTGGCTTAACGATTCCTTATTATATCTCATCGATAAAATTATCCAACAATCCCGCAAAAACGTTTTTTCAGCGAGGAGTATCAGAAATACGGATGCGTGCGGGTTATGACATTCACTGGGAGCGAATGGCTTTTTTCGCCGGACTTTCTACGGGTCTTCCTGTCCAGGAAGGGCGCAAATCTTTTACCAGCCCTGAAATTCCTTTGGGTAATGATGCCTATTGGAACCTGGGATGCGAAGCTGGTATTTCATGGTTCAGCAAAAATGAGTTTGGGTTTCTTCTTCATTCAAGTCTAAACCTGAGGATTGCCCAGTCTGGCTACATTGTCTGGAGCGATACTTTAAGCAGCCTACTGGGAGAACCCTATTCCTCCATTCAGGCCACTATCAACCGCCGTGATTATTTTACTACGACTGCCTCTTTCAGGATTCCCTGGGGAGCTTATGTTATTGTGGCAGGTTACAATTTTTATTACGAATGGCCGGATTACGCGGATAACATTGCGCCAGAACTTACTCCCGAAATGCTTGCATGGGTGAAACAAGTGATGGGACAGGGTGCAATTTTGCATGGTATCACAGCGGGTGTAATGACCAGCTGGGGACCTTTTCAGGCTGGCTTGATAGGCAAGGCCTATTTTGCTGGAAGGGGTGGAATAGCAGAAAATTCTTTATCTTTGATGGTCAGGTATCTTTTCAATTCTCAATAGCAATTAACTATGAATCTTCTACTTATTAGTAATTCAACAAATTACGGGGAACCTTACTTGATGTGGCCAAGGCCTTATATCAAGGAATTTGCCGAAAAACATGGTTTTCGTAAGGTGTTATTTATCCCTTATGCGGGTATTTCTTTATCTTCGGAGAGTCTTGACGCCTCGTATGATGTTTACGAAATGCGTGTGAAGGAGGTATTCAAAGAATTAGGTTTGGAGGTAGAGAGTATACACAGGAAGAAAAACCCCCTCAACGCAGTTTTCGAAGCACAAGCCATTGCTGTGGGTGGAGGTAATACTTTTCATCTGGTATATCAAATGCAAAAGAATGGATTAATGCAGGCCATTGCTGAACGGGTGAAAGGGGGATTACCTTATATGGGATGGAGTGCAGGAAGCAATGTGGCTTGCCCTACATTGATGACTACCAATGATATGCCCATCATCCAGCCACCCAGTTTTGAATGCATGGGGTTAATCCCTTTTCAGATCAATCCGCATTATTTGGATAAGAATCCTGAAGGTCACGGCGGGGAAACTCGCGAAGCCCGTATTGAGGAATTTTTAATCGTTAATCCCCATCTGGCTGTTGCTGGCTTGCGTGAGGGTACACTGTTGGAAGTTTCCTGTAAAGGCATAGAGCTTCGTGGTGCCCGTCCGATGCGGCTTTTCAGGGCTGGCGTTTCACCTCAGGAATTTGAACCAGGTACGGATATATCGTTTCTTCTTGAAAGTTAAAGATTAAACTCCCGCTTTCTTGTTTGCCTGAACACGTTCGCAAACAAGAAAGCATGGGGGAGATTATAGTAATAAATTGGGTTAGAGGAATACCAGGTGTGCACTGGAGGAGTTTTAAAAGACCAGGGTTTGTGAAATTTTCGGTT
>AMZC01000502.1_pt1 | contig 41678 bp, 34 predicted proteins | sample 948551 | NCBI WGS metagenome assembly AMZC01 (sample SAMN01120625, study PRJNA171369) | bioreactor sludge metagenome | biome: sludge; isolation source: anaerobic thermophilic cellulolytic sludge from lab reactor | place: China: Hong Kong, Shek Wu Hui wastewater treatment plant | collected... | reverse complement strand
TGAGAAAAATTTGTCCTTGGTTTGATTGAGATCGCTCAGCTGTTGAGCTTGTTTTTCAAGCTCCTGATTCTTGATTTTAACTTGTTTATGACGATCAATTGCGTATGCTACAAGTAGAATGAGTAATAATATTAATATGGAAATTACCAGAGATTCTCTGAGGTAACTTCTGTAAAAACCTGCCGCTGTGCTGTCGTTTGAATATATGATGATGAAAGCCTCATCGTTTTTATCTGGGCTATAGATTTTTATAAAAAGGGCAAAAATGTCAACCCCATCAATAGTGGCCGAATGACCGAATATTTCCTGGGTTTGCAGGTCATGACTGATTTCCTTCCTGAGCTGTTTGTTAAACTCAATGATTAAGCGCTGGTCAACTCGTTGTCGGGAAGTATCCTTTTCGAAATGTTGCAGGGAAGATTTTTCATAAACATAATCCTCGCTCAGGTCACTTAATTTAAAATTATCCAGTTTATTGAATGGGGTCTTGCTAAGCAGTAAATTTTTGTTGATAAGAAAGCGGAATTCGAAAGGGAATATATTCTTGAGGGATTCTCTGAGGCCGATGAAATCGACCCCCAGTTCCAGGCAGCCACAATGTTTTTGATGTAAAAATAAGGGATACACAAACCGGAATCCGGCACTGGCCGGACCTGTCTCGAAACCCTCCACAATGCTCTGGGTTTCATTGGATTTAGAAACCAGGCTGGGTGCTATACCCGCGTTGTAGTCCATTAACTCCGGGTTATATAGTCTGACAAAAGTGAGGTGATTATTGTAGTATAAATTGACACAATTGAAATGATATTTCTCGGCTCCTGCTTTGACCGGATGCAGACGGAGGGCAGCCGCTTCCCTGGCTTGTAACTTCTGAAGTAAATCCAGATCGACGGAAGAACATAGCAAGTTTAGCAGAACTGTATCTTTCGCAATTATTTGATAATAATCATCAGCCAGCAACCGGTAGTGATGAAGAGTTGATTGCATGCCAATAATAAATTCATTGGCTTGTTGCTGACTATATTCCCGGGTTTTGTTCTTGTAAGAGCTTCGGATGTTGAGTATTATCGTTCCTGCCAACAAAAAATAGACGAGAGCATAAACGCCCACCCTACGGAAGGTATGCTTCGTTTTAAACATTGGCAGTAGCATTTGTTTAAGGTGCACTACAAAAGTAACGAAGTTTTACAGAAATTTCATTCTGTAGGCCAAATTGTGTTACAATGTGAACGAGAGCAGATGATCGGGTATTAATTCCTGTTCCCTAATTACTTTATCAGTTTCTGCTTTCCGGATTACGACCGGTTCGCCTTTTTCGGTAATCAGTACTACAGCAGGCCGCATTGTGATAAATTGCATCCATTGGGTCATGTTGTATGCACCAACATAAAGGGCAGCCAGATGATCGCCCGGATTTAAAGCAGGCAATACCACAGAATCGCGAATAACATCAATGTTCATGCATAATGGGCCGTATACAGTGCATTCTTCCATTAAAGAGTGATGTGTTTTTAAGGGGAGAAGGGGATGATTGTACCAAAATGCGGTGAAAAGGATATTTACTCCAAAGTCGACAATAAGATTTTTTTTGCCGGTTGAAGAACGTTTGTTAGCGATAACGGTTCCCAGAAGATATCCTGCGTTATCGATCAAGGCACGACCAGTTTCGAGTATTATCAATGGAATTCGATTCTCCGGAAACGAGGATTTCATGAGTACCCGAGTAATGGCCTCTGCATAATCGTCGAAATCAGGGTTGGTTTCGTTACCCGGAAGGTATGCGCCTTTCAGGGTGTTTTTTGAGGCAAAACCACCCCCCAGATCAAGATAGGCAATGCTAACCCCTAATTGCTTCCAGGTTTCAAGGGCCAGGCTGGCAAGCTTGGTTGCAGCCACCTCATAAGCATCTGCGGTCATTATAAAAGTACCGATATGGCAATGCAGCCCAACCAAGTCCATTTGGCCGCCTTTAACAATCCTGTTTATAGCATCCCATGCCTGTCCGTTTTCATAATTAAAACCAAAACGATCCCACATAGGATAAATTCCTGTGTCCATGTTAACACGAATGGCCACCTGCGGCCTTAAATGGGTTTCTTTGGCCACTTCCTGGAGTAAATACAATTCATCAAAATGGTCGATGTGTATAAGGGATTGGTTTCGGGTAGCTAATATCAGGTCATCCCTGGTTTTGTCGGGTCCGTTGAAGATGATTTTATCTCCCGGAACCCCATTCAGCAGGGCTTTTTGATATTCAAAACCCGAAACGACCTCAGCCCAACTTCCTTCCTGATGGAAAATCCGACAAACGGCATCAAGATAATTGCTTTTGTAGGACCAGGAAAATTGTACCCGGGGCAAGCGAGTACTAAATGCCCTGTGAGCCTCCCTATAATTACGGCGAATGATTTTTTCGGAAAGAACAAACAGGGGGGAGCCGAATTTTTCCAGAAGAGACTCTGTACTCACCCCGTCAATATGGGTAAGGGTTTTGATTGCATTGCCACCACCAAATTTGGAGGGCATTCGTGCTTCAAGCCTTCTGATTATGGGCTTTATGTATGGTTTTTTGGTTGTCATGGTTATCTTTCTCCTTTCATGGAAAATTCTTGAAATGAGCTTACATGTGTAATTAAATCCCAGCTGTATCTTATAAACATTATGCCCGGCTCATAAGAGGGCATAGGTTTTACTTCTTCTCCGTGGGCCAATTGTGTTGTGGCAAGAGGGATATTTTGTCCGGCAGCCACAGCAAGATAAATCCAGGCTGGCATTCTTGGATTTATTTCCATCACATGAAAATCACCACGGGCATCCTTCATAAGTTCAAGTTCGAAAGGGCCTCTCCACTGAGTTTTGGTAACAAAGTGGCGGGTGAGTTCCATTATTCGGGGGTCTGTTACTGTAATTCCTCCCCATGCCTTCCCTTTATCTGTAATATATTGTTTACGCATAGCAACGGCGGCAATGGTTTCTCCATTTCCATCACCCAGGCCAGCTACGTTAAATTCTTCTCCTTTAATGTATTTCTGGACAATTATTGGAAAGCCCCATTTATGGCTGATTTTTAGGAACCAATCTTCCGCTTCTTGTGGGCTTCTTGCTATGCCTGCCTCATAAAATTTCCCTTTTACTACCAGTGGATAGCCCAGGTGTTTCCCTTTTTCAGCCAGTTCGCTCAGATTATTTACAGAGTGGCTTTCTGGTACTGGAATATTGTATTTCTCACCGAATTCTGTGAGTCTGTATTTCTGTCTTTCTTCAAATTGTTCTTCTGTGGGTAAAAACGAAGCTACCCCTTTTTCTTTCAACCATTGATTCAAACGAATGTAAGGAAGAAGCTCTGCGTCATAGTTGGGGATCACCACATCTGGTTTGCTTACGGAAAGGATGTATTCCCATCTTTCTTTTAGCGCTGCTATACCCTCTGAAGGATAAGGCATGATAAAGACTTTGTCGGCTATTCCGGGCATGTATATACCCGGCTCAAGGTTTTCATAGGCCAGACCTATTATTTTAAAATCGAAACCTGAGGCTTCTCTCAGGCCGCGTGCAACAGGTACTCCCGGCCCGGGACTATCTATTGCATTGAGCCCGCTTAGCGCTATATGTAATGTCTTATTCATGCTCAAGGAGTTCGTAATTTCTTAGTATTTCAATAAAATCTAGCAGGTCTTTGAGGATAATGACAGGGTCGGCATCGAATTCATCAGCAAGGCCAGTTGCTATTTCTTCTTCTGTTTGTCCTTGTTTTAGTCTTTGCACTATTTCAAGAGCCACCGAATTGAGCGTATAGGAATGGCCCGTCATAGGATCGAAGGCAAATCCCGTATCGTTAATGGCCAGGTTTGGATTGATTTTCATGGTATGAGTCATTTTGCAATCAATAATTTGCCTGAGCTTACAGTGGTTGTATTTTGGTTTATGCGATAGTAATAATTGCCAGGCTTCAGATGAATAGTAGATAATTTAATGAGGTTTCCATTAAAGGAAAAAGGTTCAGTTGGGAGCATCTTCCCTTCTTTATCAAAAAGAGAAATCGTAACATTTCTTACGTCAAAACCCTTGGGAATGGGCAATAGAACAAAATCGCGGGCAGGATTGGGGTAGGGCAGCATGGATTCGGTCTGAATATCGACAGTATTGCTATTATTAGTACTGTAGCTTCCCGGTAAGCTATACACCCTTGTACCAATGCTATAAAGCGACAGGCTGAAATCGTACATCCACACGAAAAGTTTGGACCCTTGAGCTGCAGGGTACACCAGGCTATATCCCCCGCCATCCACCTGAAGCAATTGAGTTCCTGCCTCATTCATTATGCGTGTAGAATACATTCCATACCCAAGGGTAGAGTCAAATTTGTAGATAACATAGAGAAACTCAAGTTGGGGGTCAGTATTAAAAATATTCTCACTAACATATTGAAGGTCTACCAGATAATACCCTGAGGGCATGGGAATATTGATTTGTTTGTAAAGGGTATAGTCGGTATTGTAAATGATGCATTTGTTGTTGATGGCATCCATGGCATAATATTTATAGCCAAGAGTAGGGAGATTTACGCTGGCAGCAGAAAGCCAGTTGAATTCATGTTCCAGGTTAATCTGGGCAAGGCTTCCCTGAATGAATGCAATTATTAACGCGATGATTAATGCAATCTTTTTCATATTATTTTTCTTTTACATATACAAAGACACTCAAAAGTAAAAATACCCTTATCCGAAAAATAAAAAAACCACCCCTCGAGGGGGTGGCGCTGATAAAAATTCTATAAGGATTAGTCTTCTGCTTCCTGTTCTTCGTAAGCCTTGAGTAGGGCTGTTTGAACATCGGGCGGAACCTGAGCGTATTCCACAAATTTCATGGAATACATAGCTCGTCCCGAGGTTATCGAACTTAAAGCGGTGGAGTAGCGATTCATTTCGGCAAGGGGCACACGGGCTATGATTTTTTTATAGTTGCCTTCGCTGTCCATACCCATGATTATAGCTCTACGTCCCTGAAGGTCAGTCATTACATCTCCGAATTTTTCTTCCGGCAGAATAACTTCTACTTCGTAAATAGGCTCCAGAATCTTGGGGCCTGCATTTTTGAATGCCTCTTTAAAGGCATTGCGACCGGCCAGTTTGAAGGAAATTTCGTTTGAGTCAACCGGGTGCATCTTCCCATCATAAATATTCACCACGATATCGCGGGCATAAGATCCGGTCAGAGGGCCCTGTTCCATTTTTTCCATAATACCCTTGAGGATGGCAGGCATGAAGCGGGCATCAATGGCCCCACCGACAATACAGTTGTTGAAAACCAGTTTACCACCCCATTCGAGGTCGTAGGTTTCGGTAGCCCTGATAGGAAATTCGGTTTGGGGGGTCATGCCTTCGTAGTAAGGCTCTATCATCATATGCACTTCACCAAACTGTCCGGCGCCGCCTGACTGCTTTTTGTGGCGATACATAGACTTGGCCGACTTGGTAATGGTTTCGCGGTAAGGAATACGAGGCGGGAGATAATCGATAGCAATTTTATTAACATTCTCGATGAGCCATTTTTGAATGTTGAGGTGAAGCTCGCCTTGACCTCCAAGAATCAATTGCCTGAGCTCCTTCGACTGTTCCACAACAAGGGTGGGATCGGCTTTAGCCAGGTCGTTGAGAATACCCATTAATTTCTCGTCTTCAGCGCTGTTTTTAGCCTTTACAGCAACTGTAATTTTGGGTTCTGGGAAGACGATAGGGGTGATTTGAGGGTCGGGGTTTTTAGGCGAATTCAGCGTATGATTTGTCCTTACGTTTTTCAGCTTAATGGTGGCAGCTATGTCGCCGGCTACAACTTTTTCAATTTTTTGTCTGTTTTTGCCGGCTACGACGAAGAGCTGCGACAGGCGTTCCTTTGAGCTATTATTGGCATTGACCAGATCTATTGCCTCCGTAATTTCTCCTGCAAATACTTTGAAAAAGCTCATTTCGCCCAGGTGGGGTTCGAAAGTGGTTTTAAACACGAAAGCGCAGGCAGAGTCGGCGGGGTTGTAAGTAACTTCTTTGCCGTCGGTGAAGGTTTCTCTTGGAGCTTCATCCGGCGAAGGCACCGTATTGCAAATAAACTGCATCAAGCGGCGAACACCCCAGTTTTGTTTTCCGTTAATGCAAAATACAGGAAAAACCCCACGGTTGATGAGGCCAAGCTTCAACCCACGACTGATTTCTTCTTCACTGAGTGAGCCGTTTTCAAAGAATTTTTCCATTAAAGCCTCATCGTTGGCAGCAAGTTCTTCCACCATGGCTGCATACATCTCATCGGCCTTGTCCTTTTCGGAGGCAGGTATATCTAATACCTCGGTTTTACCAGAAGCATCAAATTTCAGCATTTTCATCTGCAGAAGGTCAATCACGGCATTGAAACCCAGGCCTTCGTTTACGGGGTACTGGCATATCATTACGCCACCACCAAACGACTGCTTCATTTGACGGAGAGTTTCCTCAAAGTTGGAATTTTCGTGTTCCAGGTGGTTGATGGCAAAAATGACGGGCTTTTTGGCCTTAGAGGCATGCCTCCAGCTGATTTCTGCACCCACTTCCACGCCATTTTGGGCATTTATTACCATGAGTGCTGTATCAGTTACTTTGAGGGCTGCAATGACTTCACCAACAAAGTCGTCGAACCCCGGACAGTCTATCATATTGATTTTCTTGCCGTCGATTTCGGCATATAAAACGGTTGAATAAATAGAGTTGAGGCGTTCAAGTTCGATATCGCGATAGTCGGATACCGTATTTTTGTCTTCAATAGTGCCTCTGCGGTTAATTACTCCGCCCTCAAATAACATCGATTCGGCAAGGGTGGTTTTTCCTGACTTAGCCCCGCCAACAATGGCGATATTCCTGATTTCTTTTGTCTGATAAACCTTCATTTGTTTAAAATATTAAAATTTAGTCTTTTACATAGAGGGGGCAAAATTAAAAAAAAGGCCTTTATCTTGAAAGGCCTTAAAACAATTTGAAATACAATTTTTTGCAAAATGCTGGTCAGGGAGTTACAACGTTTGCATGAATTTCTGAATTTCAGCCCACAGGTTAAGGGGCATACGTGCGCCTTCGCTTTCCACACAGCGTCCGGCTACGAAGCTGGCCAACCGACCACATTTTTCTGGTTCGTATCCACGGGTAAGGCCGCACAGATAACCGGCTGCGTACATGTCGCCTGCCCCGGTTGTATCTATGGGTTGTGCACGAATGGCATCTATCCTGTAAACCTTACCATTAGTTTTTATGAAAGAACCTTTGCTCCCAATTTTAACCACCGCCGTTGGACAAAAGGCTGATAGTTCCTCGAGAGATTCTTCGGGATTCCGGCCCGTAAATGCTTTGGCTTCTTCTTCATTGGCAAAAACGATATCAACCCATCCCTGCTGCATGATTTCTCTCAAAAAGCTGAGATTTTCTGCCACTACATTATAGCTGGCCAGGTCGAGGCTCACCGTCAACCTCATGCTTTTTGCCATACTGAGTGCATCCCTCATCAGGTCGTGGTTTTGCACAAGGTATCCCTCTATGTGCATGTGATCATAATCATTAACGATTTCTTTTTGAAGGTCAACACTTGTAAGTTCAAGAGCAGCACCTAAATACACCGCAAAAGTCCTTTCACCGTCGGGTGTTATAAGGGCCAGGGCCCTTCCTGTGGGGGTTGATGAATGGATGGTATGCGCTTTAATACCGGCATTTTCCAGGTCTTTTTTATAAATACGGCCTAACTCGTCGTCTCCAACTTTACCCATGTATCCACAAGGTACATTGAGCATAGCCAGACCATAAATGGTATTCGCTGCCGATCCCCCGCTCATCACCTTTTGCTTAAAACGTTGAGCTTCATTAGTAAGTTTTTGAGCTGTGGGGGCATCCACCAAAGTCATGCTTCCTGCCGGAAGTTTGTGCTGGTGCAGAAAGGTGTCGTCGGGCAAATAGGTGAGTAAATCTACAAGAGCATTTCCAAGTCCAATTATTTTGTTCATCTACAATAGGTTGTTTTTGATGGTTAAAAATTTTTCGGCAAAGGTATTGAGGGAAAGAAAAACTTTTATAATTTTGCACTCCGAAATTTCAAGAAACACTCCTCCATAGCTCAGTTGGTTAGAGCATCTGACTGTTAATCAGAGGGTCGCTGGTTCAAGTCCAGCTGGGGGAGCAGAGAAGGCCGGTGTTACCGGCTTTTTTTGTTTTAATGCAAGGAGCGGAAGGCTCGGGAAGTGGTTTTGAGGAATTGCGTTTTTGGATTCTAACAGGTTTGACCTTAAATTTGTCACCTGGGATATCCTCTATGAGAAAATACAAAGCTTGCTTTCTGCTCGTAATAATCCTGTTTCATATGGGGATTTTTTATCCCTTATTTTTCCTCCGTAAAGCAGAAATCAAACGAGAAGTTCGCCACAGAATCCTGCAGGGTAATCAACCTCAATTATTGCAAGAGGCTGTTGTTTTGATACTTAGTCCAATAGAATTCGAGCGCCTTCAATGGATTGAAAAAGGCCATGAATTCCTTCTCCATGGAAAGATGTTCGATATCATTAGCCTACAAAAGCCCTTGCAGGGGAAAATTAAGATCTTGGCCCTGGAAGATGGAAAGGAAATGGCTTTATACCAGGCTTTAAAGCAGAGACAGGATGCTACCGGTGGAAGAATGGGCCTGATAAATCCAGCCATGCAGCTTTCTTTGTATTTTATTCCTGCTGCTATTCGTATCACTCCTTTACCCGCAAAATACCTTGTTTTCAGTGGCTATAGGATTTGTCCACCCTTGCCGTTTGAGCCGGGAGTCCCTTCTCCTCCTCCTTGGTGTACCTCATAAATTTTATACTCTTGTATTATTTAAAACCTCCTCCTTTTTAAGGGTGAGGTAGTGACATTACGATAAATGTCGCTCTATGTTATTATTCTTTTTTAACGAAATTAAAAATTGCTATGAAAAACATTTTAACTTTTTTAATAATATTATTGACTTTCAATGGATTACTATCCCAAACCATCAATGTACTCGATCGTGCGACTCTACAACCTGTTCCAGGTGCGGTTATAATGGTAAAAGAAGGAAGTTTGGAACAAACTTCAACTACCGACCAGAGCGGGAAGGTGTCAACCAAGGCCTTGGGTGATGAAGCGGTGATTATAGTTCGTGCATTGGGATATCACACATTCCAAACCAAATTTAACGAACTGAAGAAGAGCAATTATAGGATTTTACTGACCGGGAAGGTGTATGATCTGGATGAGACGGTTATTTCGGCCAGTCGTTTTGAAGAAAAGCGGGAGGACGTACCTCAGCAAGTGTTGGTAATGAAACGCCGCGACCTTGAATTACTGAGTCAACCCACAACAGCCGAACTATTACAAAAAAGCGGTGAAGTATTGGTGCAGAAAAGCCAATTGGGAGGAGGCAGTCCTATTTTAAGAGGCCTGGAAGCCAATAAGGTGTTGCTCGTTGTGGACGGTATTCGAATGAATAACGCCATCTACCGCGGAGGGCATCTGCAGAGCATCATCACCCTCGATAATTCAGCGCTTGAAAAAGCTGAAGTGGTCTATGGTCCGGGTTCGGTGATTTATGGGAGCGATGCATTGGGCGGTGTGATGCATTTTCACACATTAAAGCCTCGCACGGCAGGCCCGGATAAGTCATTTTACAGCCGCACCCAGGCATTTACGCGTTATTCTTCAGCCTATAACGAGAAAACCGCACATGCTGATGTGAATCTTGGATGGAAAAATTGGGCCTCTTTGACTTCGGTAACGGTTTCCGATTTTGGTGACTTAAGGCAAGGGGATGTGCGTAATCCCTTTTATGGTGATTGGGGCAAATGCTTGTTTTATGTTGAACGCATCAACAATAAAGACAGTGCCTTGATTAATTCCAACCCCAACATCCAGAAACGCTCTGGATACTCCCAGTACGATTTTATGCAAAAGTTTTATTTAAAAGCGTCAGAGAAGGCAGAGCATACCCTTAATTTTCAATATTCAACCTCTTCGGATATCAACCGTTACGATAGATTGACAGAAACAAGTGGTGGATTGCCCCGGTATGCCGAATGGTACTATGGTCCACAAAAAAGGCTTCTGGCCGCTTATCACCTTGACCTGCACAACAGCCGCATTTACGACCAGGCACGGATTACACTTGCATGGCAAAATTTAGAAGAGAGCCGCCACAACAGGAGTTTTGGCAAAAGCAAACTCAGCCACAGAACGGAAAAAGTGGATGTGCTTTCTTTGAATGCTGATTTTCAGAAACAAGTCGGAAGGCATGAATTGCGTTATGGGGTAGAGGGAACCTACAACGATGTAAACAGCTCGGCATATTGGGAAAATATCAAAGATGGCAGCACAGGATCTCTCGACACACGTTATCCGGATGGTGGTTCTACCATGCGTACTCTGGCTGTGTATTTTACCCATGCGTGGGAAATTACACCAAAGGTTATTCTTACGGATGGATTACGCTATAGCAATGTATATCTGAATGCAAAGTTTAACGATACCACCTTTTTCCCCTTCCTTGACAGGGAAGTTACCCAAAAATCAGGTGCACTCAATGGTAACCTGGGGCTGATTTGGAAGCCCGAAAGAGGTTGGAAGATTTCACTCCTGGGAAGCACAGGTTTTCGCGCTCCTAATGTGGACGATTTAGGCAAAGTATTCGAAAGTGTGCCGGGAAGTGTTATTGTGCCCAATCCCGACCTTAAATCAGAATACTCCTGGAACGGAGAATTGAGTGTTGCTAAAAACATAGCAGGGATTGTTGATTTAGAAGCCACTGGCTTTTATACGCATCTTACTGACCTTATTACCGTAAAACCCGCGCTTGTTCATGGTCAGGACAGTATCTATTATGATGGAACCTTGAGCCGGGTTACCACAAGTGTTAACGCGGATAAAGCTTATGTCTACGGAGTTACCGGAAAGGTAGTGGCCCGTATCACACCCAATTTTAGCCTCAGCTCGGTTCTTACCTACACTTATGGAAGGATAAAGACTGATACCACGGATTACCCGCTCGACCATATCCCTCCCGTTTATGGCAAGACATCCATGCATTTGATACTTGACAGATTTACCGCTGAGTTTTATGCGCTTTACAATGGCTGGAAACGCCTGGAAGATTATAATCTATTAGGCGAGGATAATATAAAATATGCCACCCAGTACGGCACCCCGGCCTGGTATACACTTAACCTAAACATGGCATGGCAGATGAATAAATATCTGCAGGTTCAGCTTGCATTGGAGAATATTCTCGACCAGAATTACAGGGTATTTGCCTCGGGCATAAGCGCCCCCGGCCGCAACCTGATTGTTACCCTCCGGGGAAGATTTTAAAGAAACGTTAGTTTAAGCAAATTCCTTAGAAGGCTGTCTCAATCGAGGCAGTCTTCTTTTCTTTTTACTCTCAATGGTATTTTTTTAATCCCCAGAATTCACTCAGGGCAATAGCGTGTTATTTCTTTCGGGCCTTCACTCTTATCCGATTGAGGAAGGAATTTACTCTGAATTTCAAACAATATCATTATGAACGATAAAAAATATCCCCAAAAAGTATCTATTTAAAAAAATTGTTGTAAAATTGTGGCTCAATTTGCAGTTAGTATTAACTAATTGATTATTAATGAGTTATGATTTTCTAAGTTCTTTTCACCGTCTATTTGTTCTTTGGTTTTCGATCCTACTGATATCTTGCAACAGTTTAAACATCAAAATAATAGACGGAGAAAAACAGCCTGTAAATACTCGGCTCGACGAAATTGTAAAAAGCCGAAAGCTACGTGCATTGATCGATTACAATAGTATCGACTACTTCATTTACCGAGGTCGGCCCATGGGATACCAGTTTGAGATACTAAATCATTTTGCTGATTATCTCGGTGTTGAGCTGGAATTGGTGGTTGAGAATAATCCCCGCAATGCCATAGAACGCCTGAAGACTGGAGATGTAGATTTGGTAGCCTCAGAATTGGCCATGTCGCTTTCGAGAGCGCAGGAGGTGGGTTTTACAAATCCTGTAGGAAGATCTCGGTCTGTGCTTGTGCAGCGAAAACCAGAGGAAAAGGGAGAAAATAGCTCTTATATTCAGCAGCCACTCGAATTGGGTGGAAAGAAAGTATGGATCCCCAATGATCGTTACCTCATCAGACGAATGCACAATTTGATGGAAGAGATTGGCGACTCGATTAAGCTTGAGGTAGCTTTCGATAAATCGCAGGAAGAGCTAATAGCGATGGTTGCCGCTGGTGAAATTCCTTATGTGGTGGCAGATGAGAGAATTGCTAAAATTTCTACCCTTTATAATGCGAGTATAGACATTCAGGTGCCTGTCAGTTTTTATCATAATGTAGCCTGGGCCGTTAAAAAGGAAGAGACTGAGTTGTTGGGCATTGTTAACGAGTGGTTGACAAATTTCTATAGCAGCCCGATAGCCAAAGCGCTGGCAAATAAATATTTGGAAGCCAAAAGAGTTCAATTTATGGCTCAAAGCTCGATCAATTTTGTAAGAAAGGGCCGCCTTTCGGAATATGATGAATCATTCAAAAAGTTTGCAAAAGTTATCGATTGGGATTGGCGTCTGTTGGCTGCATTGGCCTTCCAGGAATCGAAATTTGATCCTAAGGCGCAGTCATGGGCCGGTGCCAATGGTATCATGCAGTTGATGCCTGAAACGGCTTTAAAATATGGAGTCGATAGTCTTAGTTCGCCCCAAGAACACATTAAGGCAGGAGCCATGTACATTAAGTGGCTCGAAGAACAATGGAAAGACAAAATTCCTGATCCTGAGGAAAGGAAAAAATTCGTAATGGCTTCTTATAACGTAGGTATAGGGCATGTATTTGATGCCCGAAGGCTGGCTGCCAAGTTCAATAGAAATCCTAATCATTGGGAAGATGTAGCCTTTTATCTGAAAAATAAGGCTAATCCTCGTTATTACAATGATGCCGTTGTTTATTATGGATATTGTAGGGGCGATGAGCCTGTTAATTTTGTAAAAGAGATTTTTGAACGTTACAGGCACTATCGCCAATTGGTTAAGAATTAATATTTTCTACTGTTTATAAACTCGTATTAACATAAAAATCCCTGGCAGTGCTATACTCCAGGAATTTTTCATAAAGGTTGGTGAATAATCAAAACTCTTTTTTCAACTGATCTACCCAGCGTGAAATTCTTTCGTCAGTAAGCTCGGGTTGCCAGTCTTCATCCAAGGCAAGGCCCACAAAATGGTCTCCTTCGAGTGCCTCAGACGATTCAAACTTATAACCCACTGCCGGCCATCTACCCACAATCAGGGCTCCTTTACGCTCCAATTCTTTTTTTAAAATTCCCATAAAATCAACATAATGATTGGGATAGCTTACCTGATCGCCCAAACCAAAGAGTGCAACTTTTTTTCCTGATAAAAACTTGCTGGTTTCTGAGACCAGAAATAGCGACCACTGATTTTCTCCGGAAGCATCTTTCCAGGTTTCGGCTCCGACGGTTGAACATCCTGCCACCAATAGATCACACTCTTTAAGGTCGGTATCCGTCAATTGTTTTAATGATTTCAGCTTAGCTTCCTGACCAATAGCTGTCTTGATTTTGATGGCACAACTTTCTACATTACCCCGTTCAGGCCAGTATACAATTAGAATTTTTTTCATAAGTATCCGTTTGTGTGGTTTCTTTCTCTAACCACAAATATCGGATTTTGTTTATCAAAACGAAAATTATCCTAGTCCTCAGGTATCAAATAAACTTATTTACAATCGAGGCAACCGAAGATACATATCCTCCACCGAAAAGATTTACATGTACCAGTAAAGGATACAGGTTATGTATATCGATACGCTTCTTCCATCCTTTTTGTAAAGGGAATACTGCTTCGTAGCCTTCGTAAAAGGCTTCAGGAAAGCCTCCAAAAAGCATAGTCATGGCCAGGTCCATTTCGCGATGGCCAAAATAGACTGCCGGATCTATCAGGTAAACTTTACCGTCGGTACATGGCAGGTAGTTGCCTCCCCATAAATCACCGTGCACAAGCGCAGGAGGTTCGGCTGGTACTAATTCGTCGAGGCGCGCCAACAGGTTAGAAAATGCTCGTAAAATTTTAGGGTCCAGTAAGCCTTTTTCCCGCGCCATGCGCAGCATGGGTTCTATACGGCTTGCCGCAAAAAAATCAGACCATTTGGCATAGCGGGTATTTTTCTGAGGCAAACTGCCAATGTAATTATCGCATTCGAGTCCGAATACTGGTGCTGTTGTTTTGTGCATGAATGCCAGCTGCCGGCCTGCTTGTTCCATCATTTTTTCACTCCGGTAACCCTTTTCAAGGTATTGTAATATCAGAAATGCCTCCTGACCATCATCCCCAAAACCTACAACATCGGGCACGGCAACAGTGTTAGTGGACTGCATCAGCTTGAGCCCTTCCGCTTCTGCCTTGAACATGCCCGGATAACGACTGGCGCTGTTGTATTTAAGAAAATATTTTCCAGTGCTTGTCTCAAGCATTAAGGCATAATTAATATCGCCTCCGCCGAGAGGACGGGTAACCTTAATATCTGTAGGGTTATTGAGCTTTTTTTCTAAAACAGCCATTACGGCTTGCCTAAGCGATTCATTCATGGCAAGTTCTTGTTTCAAGCAAAGATAAAAATCCCCCTGTTTTGAAATTCTCTTTTTACTCCTGAGGCTTTCTATAAAATTGGGGCAAGCGAAACCTATGTATTAATGATGATAACCCGTATTTTAGTTTTTAAATAATAAACAGGACACTCATATGGGAAAGCGTTTTTTTATCATTGGATATACGGTATAGAACCATGAGAGAGCCTCCGACCAGAAAAACAATGCCAGCCATGATGCTCAATACTTTAAAGTCAAATATTTTGGCGATTGCTGTTTGCGCCAGATATAACAAAGAGCTCAGGCTGAAATCTTTCAGAAGAGTGCCGGAAAAACGCAAAATCCATTCAGTGAAGCTGAAATCGCTTGAAAAGATAAGAAGGCCGAAAAAAGAAATGGTTAATAGTAAAGCGATAGCAGTCCTGAAGCCGATATTAAAAGGAGCTTCCTGGAGTGGCTGCATTATAGGATGATCAGAGGGAATACGCTCCATCACCTTTTGAGTAAATTGGGGTGAGGGTTCTTCCGAAGGAATAGCTGCGAAAACCATTCGAAGAAGATCGTCAGGGCTATTTTTTGATGTATTCATATGTGATAATGTTTTGATTTTCAATAATTAAATTCTGTAAGTCTCTGAGGCTTTGATGCGTGCCTGAATGTTTGCAAAAATCCTTTTGCGAATCCGGTGGAGCTTCACCTTTACATTGGAGACCGAGAGCAGTGTGATTCTGCTGATCTCATCAATGCTAAGTTGTTGATGGTAAAATAGTTCCATTAGGGCGGCATCATCAGGCGGTAGTGTTTCCATGACTTTTTTTACCATCTGAATTTGCTCGTCAAGGGAAAACATTTGGAGATTGGAAGAAAATTCATCTTCACTATAATTGTCGATCAGTTTTTCGTCGATGGCTACGGTTTCCATACGTTTCTTACGCCGAAAAGAAATGGCGGTATTGTAAACAATCCGAAAGAGCCAGGTAGAAAATTTGGCTTCTCCTTTAAAATGGGGGAGTGCATTCCAGGCCTTGACGAAAGAATCCATGGCAATTTCTTCGGCATCTTCTCTGTTGCCTGCAATAGGCAGAGCCACATTGAAGGCTTGATTTTTATATTTTTCCACCAATGCTGCAAATGCAGCCTGGTCGCCATTCTTGGCTTTTTGAATGATATGTTCTTCGCCGTTTCCTGACATTTGCTTTTAGGACGCAGTCCTCCATAACGGGTTACACGACAAAGGCGAAATTAGTTCCTTTTGGCATATTTTTGATTAATTATCAAAAACTTAATAAAAGGATGTAACCCCGGAAAGCAAATTGCGTCAAAAATCACATCTAAAAAAACGAGTATGAACGGAGAAGATGTACTTATTCCCCTGGGATTTTTTGCCATGGTGGTATCTATTGTTTATCTGGCACTGAGGCAAAAAGAAAGAATGAGCCTGATAGCGCGGGGGCTCAATCCTGATGACATGTCGGGCGGTTGTGAAAGTGCCCTACAACTCAAAGCCGGGCTTTTTCTGATCGGTTTAGCCTTAGGAGTGCTAAGTGGCGATATTATGGCTAATTATTCAAAGCTGGAGCCGTGGGCTTCGCATCTTTCGATGATTTGTATCTTTACGGGAGGCGCCTTATTGCTAAGTTATTTTTTGCTGAAAAAATATCCTCCCAATAAACGCAGGCAGGAGCCCTGAACCAATCGCTGCCGGTATTGTTTAAGCATTAAAACCAAACAATGAACAATACCCGGGTCCCTTGTGTAATTTTCTGGTTTCGCCGCGATTTACGGCTGGATGATAATTACGGGCTATACCGTGCTCTCACTTCAGGATTGCCGGTTTTGCCCGTATTTATTTTTGATAAGCATATCCTCGAAAAGCTCGAAGACCCTGACGATGCGCGCATCACCATTATCCACCGACGAATACATCAATTAAATGAACAACTATCTAAATTTAAGAGTGGTTTGTTGGTTGATTTTGGTAAACCCCTGGAAATCTTTCAAAAATGGGTTAAAGAATATCCCATCCGAGCAGTCTATACCAACCACGACTATGAACCTTATGCCCTAACCCGAGACCAGGAGGTTGGTCAGTTTCTTAAAAATAAAGGCATTGAATTTTTAACCTTCAAAGACCAAGTTATTTTCGAAAAAGACGAAATCCTTAAAACGGATGGGACTCCATATACTGTATTTACACCATACAGCAAGGCCTGGAAAGGCAGACTTCAGGCAGTGGAGGCTTTTCCGTCGGAACGCCATGGAGAGGCTTTCATTAAAATTGAAAAAACGCATCTCCCTGAACTACATACCCTGGGTTTCAAGGAGTCTTTCCAAGAGATACCATCAGCAAATATCCGCGATGAGATCATTCTTAATTATGATAAAACACGGGATTTTCCGGCTCTCGAGGGAACTACGCGTTTAGGCATCCATTTGCGGTTTGGAACTGTTAGCATCAGAAAGCTTGTTAAAATCGCCATGCGACTTAACCCTGTTTTTCTCAATGAACTTATCTGGCGAGAGTTTTACATGATGATACTATGGCATTTTCCCTATGTGACCCGGAGTGCATTTAAGCCTGAATACGATCGCATAGAATGGCTCAACAGGGAAGAAGATTTTGAGGCCTGGAAAAATGGAATGACGGGTTATCCGATGGTTGATGCCGGCATGCGTCAACTTCTGAAAACCGGATATATGCACAACAGGCTGAGGATGATAACGGCTTCATTTCTGACCAAACATCTTCTTATCGACTGGCGGTGGGGTGAGGCCTGGTTTGCGCGTAAGCTGCTCGATTTTGAATTATCCTCAAATAATGGAGGTTGGCAATGGGCAGCAGGTACAGGAGTGGATGCGGCACCTTATTTTCGGATTTTTAATCCTATGCTTCAGGCAGCCCGTTTCGACCCTCACGGAGAGTTTATTCAACGCTGGGTTCCCGAAGTGAATTCTCCAAGCTATCCAAAGCCCATGGTTGATCATTCTGAAGCGCGAGAGCGAGCCTTACGCGTCTATAAAAAAGCCTTGGTCTGATTTTTTTGTTTAACTTTCCGGTGATAAAAATAAACATTCTTGCCTTAGGGCTGTTTTTAAAGAAAAAGCCTTATGAATCACCCGTTAATCAATCAACCTGCACCAGACTTTACTGCAACCTCACACGATGGCATAGTATTCACTCCCTCTTTATACAGGGGGCAGAAAAATATCGTATTGTTTTTTTATCCCAAGGACGATTCGATGGGCTGCACAGCCGAAGCCTGTGCTTTCAGAGACTCCATGCCAACTTTTGAAATAGCTGACACACTCGTGGTGGGTATTAGCCCCGATAGCCTTGATTCTCACCAGGTTTTTGCAAAAAAACATGGAATCGCTTATCCCCTCTTGTCCGACCCGGAAGGTAAAATTAGAAAGTTATATCAGGTTCCCCGGGATTTTTTAGGACTGCTTCCGGGCAGGGTGACCTATGTAATCGACCGAAACGGTATCATCCGGGGTGTATTCCGTTCGGCTTTCCAGTTTAAAAGGCATGTAGAAGAAGCCCTTCAAATGCTTAACATGTAAATTTCAGTTAGGATATGAATAAAAGACTGATAGTTGTCATTTTTTTATGGATACCCTCATTTCTTTTTTCCCAAACTGGTGTCATCAAAGGAAGGGTTTATGACCTCAGAACCAATGAGCCTCTGCCGTTTACCAATATTGTAATTTATGGAACCAACATTGGAAGCACAAGCGATCTCGACGGCAACTTTAGTTTTTTTGGGGTTGAACCTGGTTTTAAGCGATTGGTAGCCACCCAGGTGGGTTATGAACCCTTTACGAGCGAAGATTTTTTGGTTACAAATGCTCGTACAACTTATGTGGAAATTGCGATGAAACCCACAAAAATAGAATTGACGGAGGTTGAAATTAAGGCTTCTCCTTTTCAGCGAAAAGAAGAGAGCCCCCTCTCGATGCGGAGTCTTAGTATTTCTGAAATTGAGAAAAATCCGGGAGGCAACCGTGACATTTCTCGTGTTATTCAGGCATTGCCAGGAGTGGCTAGTTCCGTCTCTTTTCGCAACGATCTTATTATCAGGGGAGGAGGTCCGTCAGAAAATAGATTTTACCTCGATGGTATGGAGATTCCCACACTGAATCATTTCAGTACCCAAGGGGCATCCGGTGGGCCTATAGGGATAATTAATGTAGATTTTCTTCGGGGGGCCGATCTTTACTCTGGTGCCTTTCCGGCTTCCAGGGGAAATGCATTAAGCGCAGTGTTGGATATGCAACAAATTGAACCTTCAAAGGATAAAACCAATTTCAGGGCTACGGTTGGAGCCTCCGATCTGGGGCTTTCGTTAAATACCCCTTTAAATCAAAATACCGGATTACTTTTTTCACTCCGTCGTTCATACCTTCAATTTCTTTTTAGTGCCATCGGATTGCCCTTTTTGCCGGTTTATAACGATTATCAATTAAAACTAAAGACGCGTATCGACCAACACAATGAGCTTAGCATCATTAGCATCGGAGCCCTCGACCAGTCGAGATTGAATACCGATATTAAAAATCCTGACGAGCGGCAACGTTATCTGCTGGGCTATTTACCTGAAAATGACCAATGGAACTACGCTTTTGGGGCGGTGTGGAAACATTTTCGAAAAAATGGTTTTGATACTTGGGTGCTGAGTCGTAACATGCTGCGAAACAAAGCTTTTAAATATTTCGGAAACGATGAAAACCAGCCTAAAATTCAGGATTACTCTTCTGATGAAAGTGAAAACAAAGTGCGCTTCGAACGTTATACCTTGTTAGGCTCATTGAAACTGGTGTGGGGAATGGGCGCTGAATATGCGCGTTATACCAATCGCACCTTCCGGCTTTCATTTAATGCCGGACAGCCCGATACCATTAATTATCAATCTGAATTAAAACTCTTTAAGGGGAGTGCTTTTGCACAGGCAAGCCAGAACGTCCTCAACGAGAGGTTGTTGCTTTCACTGGGAGTTAGAACCGATTTTTCAGATTATTCTGCTGAGGTTTCTAATCCCTTAAAACAAATCTCCCCGCGGTTCTCAGCTTCTTACACCCTGTCGCCCGGATGGCTGCTCAATTTTAACGTGGGAAGATATTACCAATTGCCTGCTTACACTACCCTCGGATATCGAAACAAACAAGGCATTCTTGAAAATAAGCTCAATAAAATCACCTACATCTCAACCAATCATCTCGTGGGAGGTGTTGAATATCAGCCTAATGAACAGACGAGGGTAACCCTTGAAGGATTTTACAAAACCTATGGGAATTATCCACTTTCGTTGAGTGACAGTGTGGCTCTTGCCAGCAAAGGTGCAGATTACGGCGTGGTGGGCGACGAGGCGGTAGTTTCTACAGCCAAAGGAAGGGCGTATGGACTAGAGCTACTTTTCAGGACAAGAAGCCTGGCCCAGTTTAATATTATTGCTTCTTACACGTATGTGAGGAGTGAATTCACGCGCAATGATAACCGTTATATTTCCTCTTCGTGGGATAATCGTCATTTAATCAATCTGGTGGTAACCCGCAAGCTGGGAAAAAAATGGGATTTTGGGGCCAAATGGCGTTATCTGGGTGGAGCCCCATATACTCCTTACGACCTTAATACAACTTCTCTGCGCCAGGCCTGGGATGTCAGAAATCAAGGTTATCTCGACTACAGCCGCTTTAACGCTTTGCGATTTAAAGCTTATCACCAGCTCGATATCCGTATCGATCGTTCCTGGTATTTCAATCGTTGGACCCTCATTGCCTACCTCGACGTACAAAACCTTTATAATTTTAAGGCAGATTCTCCTGATTATCTCACCAATCGCGACCCGGACGGCAATATCCTCATCGACCCGGCTGACCCTGACCGGTATATTATTCGCAGCATAAAAAATGAAAGCGGGCAAGCTTTGCCCACAGTTGGTTTAATTGTTGAATTTTAATGGATAGAAATTATGAAACACTTGGGAATTACAGTGATTATGGGTTTGTCTCTTGTCATGGCTTTTCCGCTTCATGGGCAGGCTCAAAAAAAACGAAGCTCAAAGCTGCAACGCGATACCTTAATGGTCTCTAATCAAGAGGGGAAAGGGAATTTGTTTGAGATAAAAGCGACTGCCGGCAAGGGGCATAATCACCCCACTTTTGTCATTTGGCTTGAAAAAGAAGATGGTACTTATATCGAAACCCTCTATGCCACACGCTATATAGGGAAAGGTGTTTTTCGTTACGGTAAGGCAGAAAAAGGCAAATGGGAGCCGGCGCCTGTGCAGCGCAAGGCTGCAGTTCCCTATTGGGGTCATAAACGGGGTATTGTTAATGAAAGCGGGAATTACATGCCTTCGGCCACTCAACCTTTGCCCGACGCCATTACAGGACCTACTCCCCCGGCAACCTTTACTTTGCAGACCAAGGCATCAGAGCCCCTGAATGGTGTTATCAGGATTCGAATGGAAGTGAACCAGACCTGGGACTGGAACAACCATTGGAACAACAGTCTTTATCCTGACGACAAAGATTACCGAAGTTCTGCCCAACCGGCCGTGGTTTACGAAGCGATTGTGGACGTCAACAATCTGCCGGATGCATTTATCCCGCTAAAGCCCATTGGCCGCAGTCACCATAGTGGAGCCACAGGTGATCTTTTTACCGACCTTGAGACACTTACGAGTGCGCTGCAAATTTTCAGTGAAATAAGTGTCAGGGTGAGGCCTTCTGATGCTCGCTAATCTGTATCAAAATTGGATTCCGGTTCGAATTTAATGTCTTTCACATTAAGCTGAAGAGAAACCTTCCCATTCCATTCGTTTTCTTCGATGTGGTAACAAATGCTGAAAGGGGTTCCTTTTTGTATTTCGGGAAAATGATGCCCAAGCTGAAACGCAATGCCCGACACAGGATAACCTGAAATATGCGGATGAACCACCGAGAGTTTGATGTGGTTTTTGCCTACCAGGCGGCTGTAGCCTGTGTCCATCACTTTTTCAGTAGCAAATACCGGCGACATATTGCCTGGGCCAAAAGGTGCGAATTGTTTGAGAATATCGAAAAACTTCGGTGTTATGTCGCTGAGGGTTAAATAGTAGTCAATTTCTATTTCAGGAGCAGGATGAATTCCCTTGAGTTTTTCACGGGCATATTCTTCAAAACGCGTCTTAAAACGATTTAAGTTTTCGGGTTTTAGGCTAAGACCTGCTGCATAGGTATGCCCGCCAAAATGCTCCAGGAGGTCGCTGCAGGCATCAATGGCATCATAGATATCGAAATCCTTGATGCTACGGGCAGAACCGGTTATCAGACCATTGGATTTACAAAGAATTATGGTGGGTCTGTAATAGATTTCGGTAAGCCGCGAGGCTACAATTCCAATGACCCCTTTATGCCAGTCGGGTTTATAGATCAGGTTAGTGAAAGCATTTTTTGAATCAGGGTCGTTTTGGAGAATATCCAGCGCTTCCTGTGTGATGCTGCTGTCGAGGTTGCGTCGCTCAGTATTGCAGTTGTTGATTTGCTCGGCCAGCTGACGAGCTTCTTCAATGGAAGTGGAAATCAAAAGCTCCACGCTGTTGTTTCCGCTTTCTATGCGTCCGGCCGCATTGATACGTGGACCAAGAGTAAAAACAAGGTCGCTGATGGTGAGCTCTTTAGAGAATATTTTCTCCGGATTCTCAGGCTTCTCAAGCCTTTTGATACCACTAATTTCCAGCAGGGCTTCAAAACCCGGCCTGGGTTGCGAATTGAGTAATTTCAGGCCATAATAAGCCAGAATTCGGTTCTCTCCGGTGATGTTTACAATATCGGCGGCAATACTTACCACCACCAGGTCAAGGTATTTCAGAAGGTTCACGAAGGGCCAGCCTTTGCGAATGCTGTATGCCTGAATGATTTTAAATCCCACCCCGCAACCTGAAAGCTCTTCGTAGGGATAATTGCAATCGGGGCGTTTGGGATCGAGTACGGCAACGGCAGGAGGTAATTCGTCGCCCGGTCTGTGGTGGTCGGCTATGATAAAATCGATGTTTTTGGTGGCAGCATATTTTACTTTTTCCACCGCCTTGATGCCGCAGTCGAGGGCAATGATCAGGGAATAGCCGTTTTCGGCTGCAAAGTCGATGGCTTTATATGAGATTCCATAGCCTTCGGAATATCGGTCGGGAATATAAAAGCCCAAATTGGGATAAAACTCACGAAGGAAAGTATAAACCAGGGCAACGGCGGTTGTCCCGTCCACGTCGTAATCGCCATAAACCAAAATTTTCTCTCCACGGTTTACCGCCTGTTCTATTCGGCTTACCGCCTTATCCATGTCTTTAAGGAGAAAGGGGTCGTGCAGGTCGTCGAGCGAGGGACGGAAAAAAGCCCGGGCTGCCTCATAGGTTGTTATACCCCGTTGGACTAAAAGCGTAACCAGAGCTTCGTTGATGTTTAATTCACCACGAAGCCGTTGCACGATTTCCTTATCGACGGCCGGTTTTAAAACCCACGCTTTGTCCATAGGCAGTATTGGGGGGTCAAAATTACATTATATCCGTCAATCCATTACTATGTGAGAATTAAAACTCTGATAAAACGTTTCAAATGAGTGTTTTATGTTTTTTGTTAAGACCAATTAAAACCTGATTCCTGCAGAAAGACCGGCAAAATCAGCCTGCCCCGCATTTGCTTTGATAAACATGCCAATCCAGGCATTCGTGGTTTGATATGCGGGTGGATAAAGATAGAAATTCAGCCCTAATCGATTGGTATTCAACAACTTTATGTGTTCAACGAAATGAATTATCTCCCTGCTGTATTTGTTTCGAAAAGAATTAGTTACGTAAAGCCCTAAACGTGTATCAATGCCTATATGTCCTGCCACAAATTCGTGTCCGCCAAATATGATCAGCGTGCCTGAATGCCAGCGCTCATTTGTATTAAAGAGTTCTTCCGCCTTTATGAAATCATAAAAAGAGGTATAATAGTTCCAGGTGAATCCCAAACTCCAGGAGTGGATGAAGTTTGTGGTTCGCGATAGAAATACGGAGGCTCCGTAAACGGGATATTTTCTTCCGTCGGTGGGTTCAGTAGTCTCGCCAAATTCGTGCATACCCAGAGATGCCTCAGCATTGAGTCTCCAACCTTGTTTGCGAAAACATGCAATGGTGTCAGTAACTGTTTTATATTCAGGATTATACCTCACGCCGGCTGATAAGGACGGAAAATTGATTCCTACATTGGGCAAAGAAGTATGTCCGTTCGAAAAATGGGCAAACCCGATGGAAATAAGACCCTCGACGTTGAATGCCAGCCTCCTGCCATATTCTAATTCCATCGTGGTAATATTGGAAAGATGGGATCCCATTAATAAATTTTCGGGATTTTTTACCTTGTCGTAGGGTTTCGAAAACCAGGCAAAACCAATGGCGGGTTTGAAGAAGAAATGATGGAGATGGTACGGCTTAAAAACGGGTATCCTTAAAAATGCCTGCATGCCTGAAACAGATCCCAGTATTTCGTCATTTCCCAAATTGTAATGACTGAAAATCAAGCCTGCATCTGGATAATGGAATTGTCTGTGCCATTCTTTATGGCCTTTCGTTTTTAGAAATATCTCGAATTGAATTCCTTTAGAGAGACCTCTTTCAGGAAATTCCGGATAATTTTTAATAATACTTCCTACGCTCAGCATTCCCCCTCCGCCCCAGAGCAACTTCTCCTGCGACCACAGAAGCGCAGAAGCAAACAGGGAAAAAAACAGCAGAGTGGCAGCTTTCATTTCTCTGAAATACTTTCGCTGCCGTCCCAATTGGGCAATTCGCCTACAATGATTCTTTCTCTGCAGCGAGTGATATATAATTTTACAGCCAGATCATCAGGATTGAGGTCGGATATTTCCTCGAAAAGAGATAGAGCCACCTCAAATTTTTTCTCACGGAAAAGAGTAATGGCCTTTTCAAATCTGTCTTTGTATTTGTTTTTTAGCGACCTCATGGGCTCGGGCTCTGCTGCCATAAGTTCGTAAATATCTACTGCGTTGGTTTTTCCTTTCACGCGGACCCGGTCGAGGCGGCGCGGAAGGTATTTATCTGGTTCAGAAATCTTTGCATAAGTGGCTTCGCTGATGATGAGGCGTGCACCATATACCTTGTTAAGTCCTTCGAGGCGCGATGCCAGGTTGACGGCATCAGAAATCACGGTCCCTTCCATTTTCCCATAGCCTCCTACAATTCCCAGCATCAGCATGCCTGTATGTACACCAATACCCATGCGTACAGGAGGTTTGCCTTCCGATTCTCTTACCTGATTGTATTCTTCAAGCGTAAGCGACATTTCTACCGCGGCATCCAGGGCATTCTCCACCCGGCCGTCGAAAAGGGCCATTATGGCATCGCCCATGTATTTGTCGATAAATCCATTATGCCCTCGTATGACAGGCTCCATGAGCCCAAGATAGCTGTTTACAAAGTCGAAGTTTTCCTGAAGGCTCATCTCTTCCGATAATGACGTAAAATCTCTAATATCGGTAAACATCACTGACATTTCCCGGGCAACCTGGTCGCCCAAACTCACATCGGTGATTTCATTTCTTCCCAACAATTCCAGGAACTGCCGCGGAACAAAACGAAAATAGGCCTCGTTGAGGCGTTGCACGTTCTGGATATAAGTGTTGATTCGGAGCGACATATCATTGTATCCTTCCGTGAGGGCACCTATTTCATCGTTTGTTTTTACAAGGGCGTAATGGGCTTGGGCATCACGACCCGTAAGTTCCATGTTTTTTAATAAATCGTTCACAGGCTGTGTAATGTCTTCCGTTGTCCATTTTACAAAGAAGAAGATATATACCAGCGCCACAAAAATCCCGCTGTAAATACCCACAAACATAAACCAGGAATTTATAGCATTGATATAAAACAGAGATTGAATAAGGGTATCGGCGATATTTAGGTTATGTGCAATAAGCCGGCTGCCTAAGAGTAAAATTTTCTGGTCTTCGGTAAGGGCTTTTAAATCGAAGGGTAGTTCCCGTAAATAAGTGACCGACTGAAAAAGATAAATAAGCACGACGAGCAGAGGGAGGAGTGTGGTCATTCCGCTGGCTATCCATAATCTTCGTCCGATGCTTCCTCTGCGGTTCCTGAATACACGGCGTCGCAGGTCATCAGGGGAAAACAAATGTTCGAGGTAACGCAGATGTACGCGATGTTTTTGCCAGAAATAGATGAAAGTAGAAATAAGGACCGAGGCCACAGCCGAAACATAAAAGAAACGGCTGTAGAATTCCTTTTCGAAGGCAGAATATTGAGGATTTCTGTAAAGGCTAAAAAGAAGCCATGCATGAACCACCATGAGCAAAAAGAAGACAATGCCTGCGTTAATGATTGGAGTGAGTAAAATATATTTTTTGCAATAATGCCCCACCCACTGGGGTATCGGACGGTTTTTCGACTTCAACTTAAAAAATCTCTTAAATGGGTAATTAAACAGGAAAGCCAGCACCAGTGAGAGAAGAAGGGCTTTTGTCTGCATCCCGAAGGGATCGCTTTTGAGTGCCATCGACTCTGACGATGTTCCGGAGCCGGGGGTCTGTACCTTTAGAATAGTGTTAGAATTTTCTGGTTCCTCCCTTTGTTTTTCAGATTCCAAAACACTGCTAATCTCTTTAAATTTTTCAATATTTTGCATGTACTGGGTCAGCAAAAAGGGCAACAAAAGAAGCAGGTAAATGAGTCCTGAAAATAGGTATATTCTAAAAAAAGTATAACGTTGTTTTCTGGGGAGAGTGTTTTTCATGCCCGGCCATTTGACCTGCTAAGATAATGCTTGTAGAAATAAAAAAAGAAGCTGCCAAACCTGGCAGCCCTTGTCGGGAGGTCTCGAGCGGATTCGAACCGCTGTACGAGGTTTTGCAGACCTGTGCCTAGCCACTCGGCCACGAGACCCTCATGGAGGTGCAAAGTTAAAACGTTTTTGGATTTTGGCCAAATTGAACCCGAAAGTAATTCCAATAAGCGGGCTAAATATTTCTGAATGAATAGTTTCCTTGTGCTGGCAGGCTTTTTACATTGTGGAAATCTTTCTTATGGGATGAGTCTTGATATGAAGCCAACGTTTGGTAAGAGAAAGATTTCCCGCAAACCGTATTCTATCACGATTATCTTTCTGCCCTGAATATTGCCTGGTTGAATAATGCTTCCGGTTAAAATTCGCAAATCGTTGGATATATCCTTAACCGGGCTCAACCACTCCATGTGGCAGAATATTATGCTAATGAGTTGTACACGACTATCCATCCCTTTGGGTTATCTGTCTCCATCCTACTATTTTACTATATCAGCAAACAGGTGTCGAGGATAAGGCTTGCAATTTGCGAGAAAAGTGTTAATTTTACCATGGGAGTTGGTTGTTGTTGTGGTTAATGTAAAATTATTCCCTATCGGGAATATTTCCAACTCCCTTTCTGTATATTAAATTATTTTGGACGGATGTGCCTAAACCTACGAATATAAAATTTTTTTATTTAACAGATATTTACCCTGTCAATGGAACAAAATATCTTATGGCATTAAGTGGACATGATAAAGATGATGAAGAAATCATTGTTGTTTATTCAGTAAATCAGTCCCTATATTTCAGTTTTACAAGTTCTGTACGCCCTATTGGATCATTGGATGCAAGAGTATTTTTTGATTATCAGGGAAATATATCAGTAGTCACTTCTTATGTTTTTGAATATGGAGAAATTTTTGTCAACGCTTTTAATTTGAATGGACAATTCTGGTATTCCCGTGTGATTTGCGAAGATTATCTTGGCCATTATATTGGCAGTAATGCCGTTATGTTAAGCAATGGAGATTTTATAATAACAGGAGGCTACGTTGGGACCATGGTTTAAGGTCTTCTGATAAGGGCGAATAGCTATGGACAATTAAAGTGGATGCGCAGGTTTGAAGGAGGAGGAAGCTTCGGAACAAACTTGGCAGGCGTAACTGAAACAAATTATCATTTTCTGGCATGCGTAGGTGAAAAAGATTACAATGAATGGCTTCTGGTAGTCGACAGCTTGGGTTGCGAGGCGCCTGGGGTGTGCTGGGTGGGCGAAGAAGAAAATTCATCCCTTCCGCAGGAAAACCTTTTCGAGATATACCCCAACCCTGCCGGGGAGGAGGTTTGGGTTAAAAGCGCCGCTCCCCTTGCAGGGATTGAAATCTATGGCATATATGGGCAGAAGATGCCAATGGCCGCCCTTTCAGGGGAAACCCCCATGCATATCGACACCCGCACCTGGCCCGCGGGCTTGTATGTGGTGAGGGCCCGGCTTCAAAGCGATAGGGTTTTGACTCAAAAATTTGTCAAACTACGAAATCCCTGAATAATCACTCAGGCCTGGCCGATATAAGCTATCTTTTTTGCAGGGCCGGCTCTGAGGTCCGGCAGCGTTGCATACATTCACCCTCTGTATTATCTTTGCGGGCTTTAAAAGTGGGTATTTCAATTCATTCATTTATTTCACACAAGCCCGGATAAATAAAAGCTATGAACAGCGAAAAAGCTAACGCAGAAGACAAATCTTTGGAGAACACCTCGCCACGCAATTTTTTGGAAGAGATTATTGAAGAAGATCTCAATAAGGGTAAAAATGGAGGGCGGGTCCACACCCGTTTTCCACCAGAACCCAATGGATATTTACATATCGGGCATGCGAAGTCTATTTGCCTCAATTTTGGTCTGGCTCAGAAATACGGTGGACTCACCAATTTGCGTTTCGATGATACAAATCCCACCAAGGAAGACGTTGAGTATGTGGAATCTATTAAGGAAGACATTCGTTGGTTGGGTTTTTCCTGGGACGACCGGGAATATTATGCTTCCGACTATTTCCAGCAACTCTACGAATGGGCAGAGAAGCTTATCAAAGAAGGGAAAGCCTATGTTGATGACCAGAGTGCTGAGGAGATTAGTCGGCAGAGGGGAACCATTACCACTCCGGGTATAGAGAGTCCTTATCGGAATCGCAGTGTAGAAGAAAATCTGGATCTTTTTCGTCGGATGCGCGCCGGAGAGTTTCCTGAGGGTAGCAGGGTTCTGAGAGCCAAAATAGATATGGCTCATCCCAACATGCTGATGCGCGATCCTATTATGTATCGCATTATATATGCCCACCATCACCGTACGGGCGATAAATGGTGTATTTATCCCATGTACGATTACGCCCACGGCCAGAGCGATTACCTCGAGGGTATTACTCATAGCATTTGTACCCTTGAGTTCGAGATTCATCGTCCTCTTTACGACTGGTTTCTTGATCAGTTAATGGATACCGAATACAGGCCGCGCCAAATTGAATTTGCAAGGCTTAATCTGAGCTACACGGTAATGAGTAAGCGCAAATTACTGCAATTGGTAAAAGAAGGTTATGTGAGCGGCTGGGACGACCCTCGTATGCCAACCATTTGTGGACTGCGCCGCAGGGGCTACACACCTGAGTCGATTCGTAATTTTGCAGATAGAATTGGTGTGGCCCGCCGAGACAACGTTATTGACGTATCTCTGCTCGAATTTAGTGTAAGAGAAAACCTCAATAAAAGAGCTATTCGTCGCCTGGCAGTGCTCAATCCTGTAAAACTTGTAATTGAAAATTATCCTGAGGGACAAGTAGAGTATCTCCCTGCCGTGAATAATCCTGAAGACCCGGAATCGGGAACTCGTCCTATTCCTTTTGCAAGAGAGCTTTGGATTGAACGTGAGGATTTTCTGGCTGAACCGGTAAAAGGATTCCATCGGTTGTTTCCGGGAGGAGAGGTGAGGCTTAAGTATGCCTATATTATTAAATGCGAACGCTTTGAAATAGATCCTCAAACAGGGGAGGTTTGCACAATCTACTGCACCTACGATCCTCAAAGCAAAACCGGAGGTGCCACTGCCAATCGCAAAGTAAAAGGCACCATTCACTGGATTTCTGTTGCGCATGCTCACGCAGCAGAGGTCAGGCTCTACGACCGTCTGTTCAATGTTCCCGATCCCGACGATGTTCCCGAAGGAGGCAGCTTTATTGACCACCTAAATCCGAACTCTTTGCGTGTTGTTAGCGCTTATATTGAGCCGGCACTGGCAGAGGCCAGGCAAGGCGAACATTTTCAGTTTGAACGGTTAGGTTATTTCTTCCCCGATTACGATTTTACTCCTGAAAAGCCTGTATTTAATCGGACGGTAACACTCAAAGATACCTGGGCAAAATTTGCAGGGAAATAATACCCGGCCAATCTGTTGATGTGACAACGTTTTGGAATCGCTTCTGATTTTGCGTTAGCAGAGGCAAAGCTAACTTTGCTTTTTGTAAAGGCAGGCGAAAAACGAATAGGTAGCCCGGGTTGGTTATTGGGCTTTTACATCCTTATAATTTTAAAGTATTCCTTCAAGGGGCAATACTACCTGAAGACTATCAGAAGGCAAAGTGTCGGTTTGTGGAAGATAATTAACCGCCTGTCCCTTGATTTTAACAGAAAAAGGATCGAGGAGAGGAAGTTGGTCTTCGGTAAGGAAGCCTTTGGCAACCATTTTTGTCCCCATCAGATGGTAGTAATTTTGTAAAAAGGGTTTGGGATGGCCTTCCGGATCAACATAATACATGAATTTTTTGGGTGAAGGTATGATGCCGGCCAGAAAGACACTTTCGGCCAATGTAAGATTGCCCGGTCGCTTTTTAAAATAAAACCAGCTGGCTTCTTTGATTCCATACACCAATGGACCCCATTCGATAATATTAAGATATACCTCAAACATTCTATCCTTAGAAGTAATTCGCTTATTTTCAATAAGCCACACAATTAATGCTTCTTCCAGCTTTCGGGTGATGGTTTTGTGACGGTTGAGGAATACATTTTTCACCAACTGCATGCTTATTGTGCTTCCCCCTCTCACAAATTTTCCCGCTTTTAAATTGGCAACCATGGCTTCCCGAAAGGCATCAGGTAAAAAGCCATTGTGCTGGAAAAATCCACCATCCTCTGAGGTTAATACGGCATATCGCAGGTGAAGGGGAATTTGCCCGAGGGGGATAAAATTGGGATTTTCTGGTCCTACTATGAATGAACGGACAGGAATACCCTTCTCGTAGGCAGTGTATAGAAAAGGTTCATTCATTAGATTCAAAGGCGTGCGGCCGAAAGACAGAATGGAAAAGTTTCGTTGGTTGAGTTTGCTTTCAAATATAAGGCTGTCGGGATATCGGGTGTCGAGTTCAACCCTGAGTCGATAGGCCATATCGCCTTTAACACGGATTCCCTGCAAGTTGTCGAATAACCCTCCGGGTAGGGCTTCAAAAAGATTGGAGGCCGGAAACCATCCCGTGTTTATTTTTAAACGAATTACAGGCTGGGGCTTCAATGCAAGGCTGGAGTAAAAAAGTAACCGCAGACCATTCAACATTGCAAAAGCCCCGGAATCTGTTTCAATAATATTTTTCTGAACTACAAAACCCACCTGGGCCTCAGCATTATTCAATGTAACAATGTCATCGCTTAGGGCACGGTTGTCTATGCGCAGGCGAACTACCTCACCCGAAAGATGCATTCGGTAATTTTTTTTATCCTTTTGAATTTCAATAAATCTGACTCTAAGTGTATCAAAATCAATGCCTGTAGCCGCTGCCCTTGTCAGGAAAGGCAACCACTTCCTTTGAGGATTTTCAGGGAATATCTTCATTCCTCCCTGTTTTGTCGACCTATTCAAATAGCCCTCAACCTTAAGGTCGTAATTTGTACTGTCGTCCATCAAACGAAAGTGGTTGATGAAGGGTTTATTGCTAAAAATCAGAGAGTCACTGGTGATTTTAAGGGGTACACCATTATAGGATGCCTGAATTTCAAGATGTTGAAACCGGATTAAATCGGGCAGGTAATGAAAGAAGAGTTGAGATATAAAATGGGCACGAGAGATGAGATCAATGGGTTGATGCTGAAGGGTGTCGGTTTTTGTAGATTTTCCACTGAAAATAAAATCCCAATTGGTTTTGCCTTTGTCGCAGGTCAGATAAAACAGGAAAAATTTACCTTGGATAGCTGTGGGATGAATGGATCGCCCCAAACCGATTTTTATTTCGATATCTTCACCCAGCAAGAGTGTGTCGCCTTTGGGAGAACGAAGTTGCGCGTTTTGAACCCGAATGCCCGTCAATCCCGAAAATCTTAAACCTTCAAGGCTAAGAGCGCAATGATATTGTTTGTTGAAATGATTTATTTTTTTTTCGGCATACCAGCGAAGCAAGGGGTTGCGAATAAGGACAAAGGTTGTCAGGATGATTCCAATGGTAAGGGTAGTAATCCTTAGGGCGGGCTTGTATTTTCGAAAAAATCTGATGGTTTTCATTCTTATCAGGCTTGCATGCAAAATTAACATATCCGCATGGCTTGTTTATTTTTGTGTTGTTGTATAGAATTAGGACACAATTTGCGGGGTGATTCATTTGTTTTAGTGAAAGGTCTGGAGGTTGTGTACTAATTTAAGACATATTTTGGTGGGGGTAACCAAGGGGCATGTCTTTTTTTAGTACACATTTTGCTAAACAGTTTGTGTGTGTTTTTATAAATATTTATAAATGAGTTTGTTGTGGGTTGTGGCACACCTATTGTTAGTGCGCTAACAAATCTTAAAAATTACACAAATGGCAAGATTCACATTACCCCGAGATATTTATTTTGGAAAAAATAGTCTCGAAGAACTTAAAAACCTGAAAGGCAAAAAGGCTTTCATTGTGACCGGGGGCAGCTCCATGCGTAAGAATGGCTTTTTGGATAAAACTGTAACCTATTTACGGGAAGCAGGTATGGAAACGCAGATATTCGAAGGAGTGGAGCCGGATCCTTCGGTAGAGACTGTGTTAAAAGGGGCTCAGGCCATGCTTAGTTTTCAGCCCGACTGGATTGTAGGTATTGGAGGCGGTTCGCCTATTGATGCAGCCAAAGCCATGTGGGTATTTTACGAACACCCGGAGGCTCGTTTTGAAGAAATAGCCAAGCCTTTTAATATTCCAACCTTAAGAAATAAGGCTCGTTTTGTAGCCATTCCGTCAACAAGTGGCACCGCCACTGAAGTAACAGCTTTCTCGGTAATTACTGATTACAACACACAAATCAAGTATCCCCTGGCCGATTTCGAAATCACGCCTGATGTGGCCATTGTAGATCCGGCCCTGGCTTATACCATGCCGCCAACCCTTACTGCTCATACAGGAATGGATGCCCTTGCACATGCTACCGAAGCTTTTGTGGCCTGCAATCGCAGTTATTTCTCCGATCCTTTAGCACTGCAAGCCATTCTGATGATCAGGGACAATCTGGTGAAATCGTACAAGGGTGACGCAGAAGCCCGCGATAACATGCATATTGCCCAATGTCTGGCAGGTATGGCTTTCTCGAATGCTCTGCTGGGTATTATACACAGTATGGCTCATAAATCAGGAGCAGTATTTCATATTCCTCATGGTTGCCTCAATGCCATTTACATGCCTTATGTTATCGATTATAACCGAAAGGTATGTGCCGACCGCTACGCAGCCATTGCCCGCCATCTCGGCCTCGAAGGTACTACCGATGAGGAATTGACCGATGCCTATCGGAATTTCTGTATCAGCCTTAATATACACCTCGATATCCCCCTTACCTTAAGAGAATATGGAGTAAAAGAAGTGGATTTCCTGGCTAATGTCGATCGTATGGCTGCTAATGCTGTGGAGGATGCCTGCACGGGATGCAATCCACGCCCCACCTCAGCAGTCGAATTCAAAAAACTTTATACGGCCGCTTATTATGGTGAAAAAGTAGACTTTTAGTCTGTTTTAAATAAATGGATGGATTCTTTCTCAAGTGGTTAGGTTTTGGTTGGTTGCCCGGGGAAAGCAATTTCCCCGGGTTTTTATCCTCATTCAAAGGACAAATCAATACCAATAAAAAATGGAAAAAGACAAAATTATTTTGTGCATGGGAAGTAGTTGCTATTCAAGGGGCAACCGCATAAATCTGGATTTGATAAGGGCCTGGCTCGAGGAGCGCAAACTTCAGGCTAATATTGATTTTAAAGGGCAATTATGCACTGGCCTTTGCAATCATGGACCGGTTATGATCATCAATGGCCACGTTTACGAAAACGTAAAACCTGCCAATGTGATTACTCTGCTTAAAAATGCCCTGAACGAAAAAGTTTCCGGATAAAGGAACCGACTATGGACATGCAACAACCCGTTTATACCGAAACCAACAATTGCCAGGACTGTTATAAATGTATTCGTGAATGCCCTGTAAAAGCTATTCGTATTGAATCGGATCGGGCTTCTGTAGTAAGCAGCCTTTGCATATTTTGCGGGCATTGTACTACAGTATGTCCTCCCCGGGCCAAGAAGGTGAGGGATGATGTGGGCAAGGTCAAACGTTTGCTTTCCGGTTCAGACCCGGTTTATATTTCGCTGGCCCCTTCGCATGTAAGTGAATTTGAGGATTTTACGACAGAGGAATTGGTGGCTGCCTTTCGTCGTTTGGGATTTGCCGGTGTGTCGGAAACTGCTCATGGCGCTGAATGGGTATCACAATTAACTTCAAATTATTTAAGTACCAAAAAGAGCGGGCTTTTAATAAGCACTGCATGTCCCGCTGCAGTCAGCTACATACAAAAATATGCCCCATCGTGGGTCAGGTATTTGGCACCCGTTGTATCCCCCTTGCTTGCCCATGCCCATCTGCTTAAAAGTTGGTATGGGAAGCATGCAAAAATCGTATTCGTGGGTCCTTGTGTGGCAAAAAAATCGGAAGTTGACGTGGCCGGCGACTTAGTGGAAGCTGCTTTGACCTTCGCAGAAGTGAGAAAGTGGTTTGAGGAAAGCGGTATTACACCGGGACTATTTTTTCCTGAAGAATATGGCGCACTTTTTCCCTGTAGGGCTGGAAGGGGTTCGGTTTATCCGGTGGATGGAGGGATGATTAAAACCTTAAAGGGACATTCAGCGGGTAAAACAAATATTAAATTTTTGAGCATTTCAGGACTTAAGCAAATTCAGGAGGCATTGGATTCCACCATCCCCGAAGTACCTGCTGGTCAGGTTTTGTTTTTGGAACTTTTGGCCTGCGAAGGGGGGTGTATCAATGGCCCCGGAACTACCAGCCATCAGGGGTGGCTTCACAAAAACATAAAAATCACTTCCTATTACGAGCAACATCCTGAGCCCGCCCGGGTTCCGCAAGCCTCTTTTTCTGACGAGGAGCTGAGGAAGCAGGTTTTGAAAGGGCAGTCGGTAAAGAAAAGTAATTTTTCGGAAAATGATATTGCCGAAGCTCTTCGCACCATAGGAAAAACCTGTAAAAGCGATGAACTGAATTGTGGGGGTTGCGGATACAACAGTTGCCGGGAATTTGCCATAGCCATGCTTACCGGAATGGCCGAACGCCAGATGTGTGTTTCATATATGCGTAAGGTAGCCAACGACAAAGCCAGTGTTTTACTCCAGCGAATGCCTTTTGGAGTGGTCTTGGTTGACCAGCGTCTGCACATCATCGAGTGCAATCAGATTTTTGCAAAGAAGGCCGGCGCCGATGCACAGCTTTTGTGGGAGGCAATGCCCGGACTTAAAAATGCCGACTTACGTAAGCTTTTGAAATTTCACAACATTTTTACCAATGTGCTTTCTTCCGGTGCCGATGTTATTGACCGCGATTTTGAGCATCAAGGCAGGCATTATAGTGTCTCTGTTTTTACCATTCAGAAAAATCGCATTGTATGCGGAATCATGCAGGATCTGAATCATTCAGGTTTGGCTGGCGAAGAAGTCAATCGGCGGATTCGCAAGGTGATTTACAATAATATGTTGACGGTGCAGAAAGTTGCCGCCATCCTTGGAGAAAATGCAGTACAGACGCAGGTTTTGCTAAACACACTGATTCATAGCGAAGAAAATGAAAGAAAGCCATAACGGGGAGTGCTACATAGAGATAGGCTTTTCGCAGGTGGCCAAAGAAAAGGAGGTTGTGTGCGGAGACGTTTTTATGTCGAAGCGCATTCCCGAGGAAAACCGCATTGTAGCTGTTTTAAGCGACGGGCTGGGAAGCGGAGTGCGCGCAAATGTGCTTGCTACCCTCACGGCCACCATGGGCTTGCATTTCACCCTTCACCGATACGAACCTCAGGAGGCTGCCCGCAATATCCTAAGTGCCCTTCCGGTAGATAAAGTGCGCAAAATCAGCTATTCTACCTTTACTTTGGTGGATATCGATTCAGAACTGAATACCAGCATCGTCAATTTCGACAATCCCGACTTGCTGTTTATCAGGTCGTCGGAGGTAATTCAGGGGAAAGAAAAAAGGCAGGTGTTTCAAAAAGGCAGAAGGGCTGTAGAAAGATCATTAAAATATATCGAATACAAGGCATGTCCGGGTGACCGAATTATTTTGGTTTCTGACGGAGTAAGCCAATCGGGTATTGGTTCGGTATTGTATCCCTTTGGTTGGGAGATACCGGAAATAAAAAACTGGGTGAAGGGCATACTTGAGTCAAAACCTGATATTTCTGCGCAGGAGTTAGCTTCCCGCATCGTAGGACATGCCCATACCAACGACGCTTTTCATGCGCGTGATGACATTTCCGGGGCAGTCATTTATTTCCGAAGGCCCCGCAAGCTGCTGTTATGTACGGGCCCACCCTTCCATCCCGAAGACGATCAAAGGTTGGCACGTCGAATTGTTGAGTTTCCGGGACAAAAAATTATTTGCGGGGGAACAACCGCCGAGATCGTAGGCCGTGAATTGGGGCGGCAGATTGAAGTGCACCTCGAATCAGTCTCGGCTGAGGTTCCACCTTTTTCGATGATGGAAGGAATAGACCTGATTACAGAAGGGGTTCTCACCCTTGGCAAGGTGGCTTCCCGCCTGGAAAAAGGGGTCACTTATCCGATTAAGAAAAATGATGCGGCCGGCCTCTTAATATCTTATTTGCTCAACAATGACCAGATTTTCTTTCTCACCGGAACACGCATCAATGAAGCGCATCAAGATCCCAATCTTCCGGTGGAATTGGAAATCAGGCGAAATGTGGTGCAGAAAATCAAAAGATTGCTCGAAGAAAGATTTTTAAAAGAAGTACATGTTGATTTTATATAATTCTAATTATGAATAAAATAACGGTTGAGATCTGCTATGGTACACTCTGTTTTGTAATGGGAGGGGAGGTGTTTGAAACCCTTCAGGAGCATTTGCCAGAAGAAATCAAACAGGTGGTAACTCTCAAAGGTATGGTGTGTCCTGGCTATTGCCACCAACAGGAAAAATATGGCAAACCTCCTTTTGTGAAGGTGCAGGATCGCCTGATTTGTGAGGCCAACCCTCAAAAAATAATAGCATGTATTACCAATTTGATGAAAGATGGCTCAAACCAATAATGCAACCTTACTCCGGCGCGATTTACTTACACGGCTGTGCCGGTTGATGCTCGAAGACAATTTGGAAAATATTGACCGTATTCCTGTAGAGATGATGCCTCGTACAGGAAAGGCGGCAAGTCGTTGCTGCCCATACAAAGGCAGAGCTATTCTGCGTTACAGAATTATGGCTCTATTGGGGTACAATGTAGCTGACGAAACGGATGAACTGGAAAGCCTTTACAATTACGCCTTGAGGGCTCTCAGCGGGTTTGATAAGGGCTATGGCGTACTAACCGTTGTGGATGAAGCGTGTGATGGCTGTGTAAAAAGTAATTATACGGTTAGCAATCTCTGCCGGGGATGTTTGGCCTCGCATTGTATGGTTTCTTGTCCCAAAGGGGCCATCCGTATGGTAGATGGCAAAGCCCATATTGATGAATATTTGTGTATTGGTTGTGGGAAATGTCAGCAGGCTTGTCCTTACCATGCCATAATATATGTACCGATTCCATGTGAGGAATCATGCCCTGTCGGAGCCATTAAGCGTGGCCCTGATGGCAAGGAACACATTGACCCCGAAAAGTGCATTCATTGCGGACGTTGTATGACAGCTTGCCCTTTTGGGGCCATCATGTATCGTTCACAAATCATTCATGTTTTGTATGAGATAAAGAATCAGGCAAGGCCACTGGTTGCTTTGGTTGCTCCGGCCATTGCCGGGCAATTCAGGGCTGGATTTTCACAAGTGAGGTCTGCACTCTTAAAGATAGGTTTTAGTGCAGTAGAGCAGGTTGCAGAGGGTGCCGCGCAAACTGCCCGCAATGAAGCCGAAGAATGGATTCATAAAAATGCAGATGGTCAACCGGTGATGACTACATCTTGCTGTCCGGCTTATGTGAGCCTTGCCGAGAAGCATTTACCCAACCTCAGACCGCTGGTTTCTGATACCCCTTCTCCAATGGTTTATTCTGCCATGAAGGCCAGAGAAAAATATCCGGAAGCCGGCATAGTTTTCGTTGGACCCTGTGTGGCCAAACAAGCAGAGGCACGAAAGCATGGAGGCCTGATTGATTACGTCATGACCTTTGAAGAGCTGGGCGCTCTGCTTATAGCCCGGGGAATTGATGTGGTAAATGAACCCGATTCATCCGGCGAAATCCCATTGCCTGAAACAAGGTTTGCCATGAGTGGCGGGGTTGCTGCTTCGGTACAAACCTATTTGCCTGAGGGAGCCGAATTTCCTCATGTCGTTGTTGATGGTCTCAATCGTAAAAATGTAGCCCTTCTGAAAACGCTTCCCAAAAACAAAAATATTAAGGGATTGGTAGAAGTTATGGCCTGTGAAGGTGGTTGCCTGGCGGGGCCAGGAGCACTCACCAGCACTGAAACAGCGCAAAAGCTCTTCAAAGAAAATGTACCCTTACCGGAAAAACAATGGGCACCATAGCAAGCGACAAGGTTTTTGCTTATGTTTGTGCCATGAGTGATTCCACAAAAAGTATATTCTTTACTTCCGATCATCATTTTGGCGTTCCTTCCAGGGCTGAAAGCCTTGAAAGGGAGCGCCTTTTTGTTCAATGGCTCGAAAATATCGCCCCCCGCCTCGAGGCACTGTACATCATGGGCGATCTTTTTGATTTTTGGTTTGAATACAAAAGGGTTATTCCCAAGGGTTATGCGCTACTGATGGGTGCATTGGCACGAATAACCGAAGCGGGCATCCCTGTCCATTATTACCGGGGCAATCACGACATATGGGCATTCAATTATTTCGAGCAGGAACTGGGTTTTGTCATGCATCGGCAACCGGAAATAGTTTATTTGAAAGGAAAGAAGTTTTTTCTGGCCCATGGTGATGGTTTGGGGCCGGGAGACAGGGGCTATAAATTTCTGAAAAAAGTTTTTGAAAACCCTGTGAATCAGTTTCTTTTTCGCCAAATTCATCCCGATCTTGGTATTCGTCTGGCGTTGTTTTGGTCGGGGCAAAGCAGATATGCCAATGTAGAACGGGAAAAAAAGGAAAAAGCCGAAGGTAAGTATGAGAATTCTGAGTGGCTTTTCAATGAAGCCCTCCCAGTATATGCCCGATCGAAATTAAATGAAAACCCTGATATTGATTATTTTGTGTTTGGACACTGGCATCTTCCGGTGGAGCTGCGCCTGAGTCCTACATGCACCTACTACAACGTGGGCGACTGGCTCTGGCACTTTTCATGGCTCGAATTCAACGGTAATGAAATACTCAGGGGAAAATATGATCCCTTGAAAAAGGGTTTTTGAGCCTATCTTTGCAAAAAACTTTTTTAAATATAGATGATATGCAAGACTTGAAAGAGTATATCCGGCAAAATAGTGAGCGCTTTCTCGAAGAGCTTTTCGGTCTGTTAAGAATACCTTCCATTAGTAGTCAAAGTGAACATAAGGCCGATATGTACCGCGCGGCTGAATATTGGAAAAATGCATTGCTGGCAGCGGGTGCCGATAAGGCTGAAATTTTTGAGACTCCGGGAAATCCTGTCACTTATGGCGAAAAAATAATAGACCCGGCCAAACCAACTATCTTGGTGTATGCCCACATGGACGTAATGCCCGTCGACCCATTAGAGCTTTGGAAATCAAATCCTTTTGAGCCAGAAATAAGAGATGGTAAAATCTATGCCCGGGGTGCCGACGATGATAAAGGACAGGGCTTTATGCATGCCAAGGCTTTTGAATTTCTGGTAAAAAGCGGCCAACTCCCGTGCAATGTAAAATTCATGATAGAAGGAGAGGAAGAGATAGGTTCGCCCAATCTGGAAGCATTTTGCCGCGAGCATAAAGACATGCTGAAAGCCGACATTATTTTGGTATCTGATACCGGCATGATTGCTCCGGATATACCTTCTATTACCGTAGGTTTGCGTGGGCTGGCTTACCTTGAAGTGGAGGTTACAGGCCCCAACCGTGATTTGCATTCCGGGCTTTTTGGCGGAGCAGTGGCTAATCCCATCAATATTTTATCGAAGATGATTGCCAGCCTGCATGATGAAAAAAACAGAATAACCATCCCCGGTTTCTATGACGATGTGCTTGTTTTGAGTGAAGAAGAGCGTAAAGCACTCAACGAAGCACCCTTTAATCTGGATGAATATAAGGCAGCATTGGATATTGCTGAGGTCTGGGGAGAAGAAGGCTATACAACCCTTGAGCGCACGGGTATCAGGCCTACGCTCGATGTTTGTGGAATTTGGGGCGGGTATACCGGTGAGGGTGCCAAAACGGTTCTTCCTTCTAAAGCTTATGCCAAAATCTCCATGCGACTGGTTCCTTATCAGGATCATGAGAAAATTGCCTTGATGTTTGAGGATTATTTCAAGATAATCGCTCCTCCCCAGGTCAAAGTCAAGGTAACCAATCTTCATGGAGGTCATCCTTATGTGGCCCCTACCGATTCACCGGCCTACAAGGCAGCCGAAAAAGCCTACCAGGATGTGTTTGGTCGAAAACCCATTCCTGTTCGTAGTGGAGGATCCATACCCATTATCTCTACATTTGAAAAAGTATTGGGCATAAAATCGCTTCTCATGGGTTTTGGTCTCGAAAGCGATGCCATTCATTCTCCCAATGAGAATTATCCCATAAGCAATTTCCTGCGTGGCATTGAGACCATAGCCCGCTTTTATCCGTACTTTGCTGAAATTATGAGAAAATAAATATGGACGACGATAGGTTCGAAGACAAACTCGACCGACTCATACGCATTTTTAAAAAGCTGAGGCAACAGGCTACAGCTGAACAGCTCAGCGGCATCGACCCTCGAATGCTCGCTCAGATGGATATTCTTATCGAACAATTCGAAAAGATAAGATCGGATCCGGGAGCTATTCAAATGTTTAAAGAAATGATGGAGCCCTTCGAGAAAATGCTTAACACCCTGATACCCCAGCTTTCGGAAATGCTTGGAGAGCCCATAGAAGAGCCTGAACCTGTCCGACCAGTTATTGAACCGCTGGAACTGGAAAAAGAGGTTCCTGTGGGTAAACTCACCCGCCGGCTGGTAGAAATTGACAAATTATTGGCCAAAGGGGGGCTCACACAGGAAGAAGAAGATCTGCTGCTGGATGAGAGAATAAAAATCATGAAAAAACTAAATCCCGAAGAATACGGAAACTGAACCTCATGCCGCAGAAAAGGATTTTTATCGCTATTCATTACCACCCAACCCCGGATTTTCTTAGCTGGTTTAGTGATCTTAAGAGGATGACTGGGCACGAGAGCGTAAAGTGGACCGATGAGCATAATTTTCATGTGACGCTGAAATTCATAGGCGACACCCCCGACCCGCTAATACCCCCCCTGATTGTAGAATTACAACGGATAGCCCCAAACTTTTCTCCGTTTGAATTGACTCCCAAAGGCTTGGGTTATTTTGGGCCTGCCCACTCCCCGAGAGTCTTCTGGACTGCTCTCGACGACCCCTCCCAAACTTTAGCCTCTTTAGCCCAGGCGGTCGATGAGGTTTGTCAGAAACAGTTGAAAACAGAAAGAGAAAGTCAACCTTTTACTGCCCACCTGACCCTCGGCAGACCCAAAAAATTAAGTCCCCATTTCCTGGCCAAAGATTGGGTTATGAAATTTGAAAATGTTACTTTTCAATCGAT
>AMZC01001803.1_pt1 | contig 42163 bp, 36 predicted proteins | sample 948551 | NCBI WGS metagenome assembly AMZC01 (sample SAMN01120625, study PRJNA171369) | bioreactor sludge metagenome | biome: sludge; isolation source: anaerobic thermophilic cellulolytic sludge from lab reactor | place: China: Hong Kong, Shek Wu Hui wastewater treatment plant | collected... | reverse complement strand
TACGCCCCGTGCTCGTGCGCGATGGCGGATAGTTCGGCGATGGGGTTCACCGTGCCGATCTCGTTGTTGGCGTAGATCAGGCTGACCAGAGCAATGCCGTCGGCGGGCAGGCCGCGCAGCGCAGCCCGCAGATCGTCCGGATCAACGCGGCCATAACGATCGACCGGCAGGATGCGCAGTGACGCGCCGAAGATTTCGTGCAATTGCCGGGCGGTTGCGCCGACTGCTGCATGTTCCATGGCGCTGGTGATCAGCGTGAAAGGCTGACTGTGCAGGCGGGCGTACTGGGCCAGACCGCGCAGGGCCAGGTTATCGCTTTCTGTGCCGCCGCTGGTGAAGACAACTTCTTCCGGCATGCAGCCCAGGCAGCGGGCCACCGTGACGCGGGCCTCTTCAATGGCGGCTTCGGCCTCGTGCCCCAGACGGTGCACGGCTTTGGAGTTGGCGAACTGTTGCGCGAAGTAGGGCCGCATGGCCTCGAATACGCGATCGTCGAGAGGCGTGGTGGCGCTGTGATCCAGGTAGATGGTGCGCATGGTGACCCGACCCTGTGCTGTATGCTGGCTACACGGTAGATTGTAGCGCGGGTGGGACGAAATGCCATAGGCGAGAGAAACGCGCTGTCGTGCAATTCGGCAGGCTGCGGGGTGACTTCTCTCTGTGGCAGGGCGGGGTGGGGGCGTTATAATCGCCGCTGTTTGGCACGATGAGGGCCTTTCCCGCTACCACTGTCTCGCCGTCTTGTGTTATACCGGAGGCAAGATACCCGAAAGCGACGCCGGATTACACACCATGCCGGGTGCCTGTCCAGCGGACCATGTGCACAAACACCGGCAGTGCGGCGGCAGGAAGCTGGCGGGTGTTGCGCGTAGAGTCTGACCCTGGGAGTTTCTATGCTTGAGGGATTCTTCAAACCAAACGCAGTTGCCATCGTGGGCGCGAGTACCAAGCCCGGCAAGCTCGGCTACTCGGTGCTGGCGAATGTGATCGAGTCGGGATACAGGGGCAATATCTATCCGATCAACCCCGGCGCGACGCAAATCTACGGCTACAAGTGCTATCCATCGGTGCTGGATTTGCCGGAGACGCCCGACCTGGCGGTAATCGTCATCCCCTACAACGCGGTACCTGCCGCGCTGCGCGAGTGTGGCGAAAAGGGGATCAAGTCCGTGGTGATCATCAGCGCCGGGTTCCGCGAAGCCAGCGTCGAAGGGGCGGAACGCGAGCGCGAGGTGATCGAGATCGCCAAAAAGTACGGCATTCGGGTCATTGGGCCGAACTGCCTGGGTATCATTGACACCTACACCCCGCTCAATGCCACGTTCGCTGCCGGGACACCGCCGCAGGGCAACATTTCGTTCATGTCACAATCGGGCGCGTTGCAGACGGCCATTCTCGACTGGTCGCTGGCTTCGCGCGATCTGGGCTTCAGCCGGTTCGTCAGCCTGGGCAACAAGGCAGACGTCAGCGAGACGGACCTGATGCTCGACTGGGCCGAAGACCCGCAGACGCGCGTGATCCTGGCCTATATCGAGGGCGTGCCCAACGGGCCGGAGTTCATGCGCGTGGCGCGGCAGGTCAGCCGCAAGAAGCCCATTCTGGTGCTGAAAAGCGGTGTGACGGAGGCAGGGTCGCGGGCGGTGTCGAGTCACACGGGGTCGCTGGCCGGAGCCGAAGCCGCCTATGACGCGGCATTCTATCAGGCGGGCGTGTTGCGCATGAACAGCCTGGAAGAACTGTTCAGCAATGCGCGCGCGTTCGCCAATCAGCCTTTGCTGAAGGGCAGTCGCATCGCCATCATTACCAACGCGGGTGGCCCCGGCATTCTGGCTACGGACACCCTGGAGCGGTGCGGCATGCAGTTGGCCCGTCTGCAGCGCGAGACCGTGCAGAAGCTGGAGGAGTTCCTGCCCGATGCGGCCAGCGCAGCCAATCCGGTAGACGTGCTGGGAGACGCGCGGCACGACCGTTATGCGCAGGCGCTGGAACTGGTGGCCGCCGATCCCAACGTGGACGGCCTGCTGTGCATTGTCACGCCGCAGGCCATGACCGATATTGTGGAGACGGCCAACGCGGTGGGCAAGCTCAGTCAGCGCACCGACAAGCCCATCCTGGGTGTCTTCATGGGCGAAGAACGGGCCAAAGCGGGCGAGGATGTGCTGGCCAGCTACAATGTGCCAAACTACAAATTCCCCGAACAGGCGGCGCGCGCGTTTGCTGCCATGCGCGACTATATTGTGGCACGCGACCGTCCGGAGCCAGAGTACGTCACATTCGACGTGGACAAGGCGACGGTGCGCAAGGTGTTCGACCAGGTGCTGGCCGAAGGACGGGTGAGCGTGGGTGAGGCCGAGGCGCGCGAAGTCGCCAGGGCATACGGTCTGCGCCTGCCGCAGAGCGAACTGGCTGCCAGCGCCGACGAAGCGGTGCGCATTGCCAACAAGATCGGCTACCCGGTGGTGCTGAAGATCGCCAGCCCGGACATCCTGCACAAGACCGATGTGGGCGGCGTGAAAGTGGGGCTGCAGAACGCTGCCGATGTGCGCGATGCGTTCGATCTGATCGTCTATCGCGCCACACGCTACGTGCCTGATGCGCGTATCTGGGGCTGCCTGGTGCAGGAAATGGTGCCCATGAACGGCGTCGAGGTGCTGGTGGGCATGAGCAAAGACCCGCAGTTCGGGCCGTTGGTCACTTTCGGCTTAGGTGGTATCCTGGTAGAGGCCCTGAAAGATGTCACGTTCCGCGTCGCACCCTTTGGTCGCCAGGACGCCGAGGAGATGCTGGACGAAATCCGCGCTCACTCCCTGCTGGCAGGTGTGCGCGGGCGGCCTCCGGCGGATCGCGAAGCGATGGTGGATACCTTGCTGCGCATCAATCAGCTTGTGACCGATTTCCCGGAGATCGTAGAGATGGACATCAACCCGTTGATGGTCTACGAAGCCGGGCAGGGCGCGATCACGCTGGATATGCGCCTGGTGCTGAAGAGCAAGTAAGTGGTCCGATGGGCATTCGGCAAACTGAGAAGGAAAGACCAACATGACGAGTTTGTACATCACTTCGGTCAACACCTATTCCGGCAAGACGGCGATCGCGCTGGGGCTGGGGTTGCGCATGCAGGCCGCCGGGCTGAAGGTGGGCTACCTCAAGCCGGTCAGCACGCAGCCGTACAAGGCCGGCGGGCGCGTGCTGGACGAAGACGCCGACTTTGTGCGCCGCACGTTGGGGCTGGAGACGCCCCCCTGGGAGCTTTCGCCTGTGATCATCACCAGCGAGCTGCTCGAAGAGGTGATGGACGGCACCATGGATCGTGACCTGCTGGCCGAGATTGAGGCGGCGCACAAGCAGGCCAGCGAAGAAAACGACGTGGTGATTCTGGAAGGTGGCGCGAGCATGCGCGAGGGGTACGCGGTGGGCGTCAACACGCTGAGCGTGATCGAGCGCCTGAAGGTGCCGACCCTCAGTGTGGTGAGCTATGGGGAACAGTGCCGCGCGGCCATGTGCGTGCTGGACGACGCGCTGGCCTCCCTGCGTCGCCTGGGCGACTACCTCATCGGCATGGTCATCAACAGCGTGCCCCGCGAAGATATGCCCTACATGCGCGAGCGCGTGGTCCCGTTCCTGGAGAAACAGGGCATCAAGGTGCTGGGCGTGCTGCCTTACGATCCGTATCTGCGCGCGCTGAGCGTGGGCGAGATCATTGATGCGCTCAAGGCCAAGGTGCTGACCGGCGCGCATCTGCGCGAGCGCCTGGTGGAACACCTGAGCGTGGGGGCCATGTCGGTTGAGTCGGCGCTGCCGCGCTTCCGTCGGCAGCTCAACAAGGCCGTGTTCACCGGCGGTGATCGCACCGACATTCAGGCGGCGGCGCTCGAAACTTCGACGACCTGCCTGGTGCTCACCGGCAACCTGCAGCCGACCTCGACCATTCTCAAACGGGCCGAGGAACTCAACGTGGCGGTGCTGCTGGTGCCCGACAACACCCTGGAAGCGGTGGAGAAGGTCGAGAATCTGTTCGGACGCACCAGCCTGGGTCAGCCGGAGAAACTGAGCCGCTTCCAGGCCATTGTGGCCGAGCACCTGAAGTACGATGAGTTGATGAAGTTGTTGAAGCTGGGGTAAGCCTGTGGGGCGCGGTCCGTGGCCCCCTTGATTGGCATGCCGCCCAATTCCTTGCTAACGGGAGCGTTGGTAGGGAAGTGGGCAGATGGTGACCAGGAGAGAGCACACATGACCTACACTCAGATCGAGTCCATTGTGGGGCGCGAAGTTCTGGATTCGCGCGGGAATCCGACGGTTGAAGTAGAAGTCGTGCTGGCCGACGAAAGCATGGGGCGTGCCATTGTGCCCAGTGGGGCGAGCACGGGCGAGCATGAGGCGATCGAGCTGCGCGACGGCGACAAGAGTCGCTATGGTGGCAAGGGCGTGCTGAAGGCGGTGGAGAACGTCAACACCGTCATCGCCGACGAACTGCTCGGCTGGGACGCGACCGATCAGAAGGGGATTGATCAGATGCTGATCGCGCTCGATGGCACGCCCAACAAGGCGCGCCTGGGGGCCAATGCCATCCTGGGTGTGTCGCTGGCGGTGGCCAAGGCGGCTGCGGCGAGCGTCGGACTGCCGCTCTATCGTTACCTGGGCGGCGTGCACGCGCATGTGTTGCCCGTGCCGATGATGAACATCCTCAATGGCGGCAAGCACGCGGCGGACAGCACGGACTTCCAGGAATTCATGGTCATGCCGGTCGGGGCCGAGAGCTTCCGCGAGGCGTTGCGCTGGTGCTCGGAGATTTACCAGAGCCTGAAGAAAGTGCTGGCCGGTCGTGGCTACCGCACCACCGTGGGTGACGAGGGCGGCTTTGCACCGAGTCTGCCCAGCAACGAGGGTGCCATCGAGGTGATCCTGGAGGCCATCGAGAAGGCGGGCTACAAACCTGGCGAGCAGGTCTGGCTGGCGCTAGACCCGGCGGTCAGCGAAATCTACCAGGACGGCAAGTACGTGCTGGCCAAAGAGGGACGCAGTCTCAGCGGGGAGGAAATGGTTGCCTTCTGGGCCGACTGGGTAGAGCGCTACCCGATCGTCTCGCTGGAAGACGGTCTCGACCAGAACGACTGGGATCACTGGGTGATGCTGCGCGAAGCGGTGGGCGACAAGGTGCAGCTTGTCGGTGATGACCTGTTGGTTACCAACCCGCAACGTGTGCAGAAAGCCATCGAGCTGGGCGCGTGCAACTCGCTGCTGTGCAAGGTCAATCAGATCGGCACGCTGACGGAAGCCATGGCGGCCAGCCGCCTGAGCGTGATTCACAACTGGACGGTGGTGGTGAGCCATCGCAGCGGCGAGACCGAAGACGCGACGATCGCCGACCTGGTGGTGGCCATGAACGCCGGGCAGATCAAGACGGGCGCTCCGGCGCGGTCGGATCGCGTGGCCAAGTACAACCAACTGCTGCGCATCGAGGAACAGCTCGGCAGCGCGGCGGAGTACGCTGGCAAGAACGCTTTCCCCAACATCAAGCGTCGCCTCTAGACGAAGGTCTTGCGCCTGGCGCACATGTAGTGGACAATGCCTGGGACGGGTTCCTGTCCCAGGCATTTAGGTTTGCGGTGTAGCGGGGGAGGAGGCGAACATGCAACTGGGAGGCGAGCACTACAAGCGCACCAAGATCGTGGCAACAATCGGGCCGGCGTCGCAGGACATCGGAATGCTGCGGGCGATGGTGCGCGCGGGCATGGATGTGGCACGGATCAACTTCAGCCATGGCGATCATGAGACACACGCCCGCAATATCGAAAACGTGCGGCGCGTGGCCGAAGAAGAAGGGCGCGTGGTGGCCATTCTGGCCGACATCCCCGGCCCGAAGATTCGCCTGGGCACGCTGGTGCAAGAGCCGCTCGAACTGACTGCCGGCGATCGGGTGACGTTAACCGCCGCCGCAACGCTTGACCCGGAACAACCTTTCATCATCCCTCTGCCGCACCAGGCCGTGCTGGACGATCTGAAGGTCGGCGAGCGTCTGCTGCTCGACGACGGACAACTGGAGTTCGTGGTGAGCGGTCGGCGCGGCGCAGATGTGCTGTGCGACGTAGTGCTGGGGGGGATGCTGTCCTCGCACAAGGGCGTGAGCGTGCCCGACTCGTCGCTGAGCATTTCTTCCATCACCGACGAAGACCGCGAGCACATTCGTTTTGCTCTGGAGCAGCAGGTGGACTACCTGGCCATGTCGTTCGTGCGCACCGCCGACGATATGCGCGAGCTGCGCTGGCTGGTGCGTCACCTGAAGGGCGACGCCGGACTGATTGCCAAGATCGAGAAGGCCGAGGCGCTGGCCAATTTCGAGGCGATCCTGGAGCAGTCCGACGGGATCATGGTGGCACGTGGCGACCTGGGCGTGGAGACACCCGCCGAGCAGGTGCCGGTGCACCAGAAGAACATCATCCGTCGCTGCAACGAGGTGGGCAAACCGGTGATCACGGCCACGCAGATGCTGCAAAGCATGATCGAAAGTCCGCGTCCCACCCGCGCGGAGTCTACTGATGTGGCCAATGCTATCTTCGACGGGACGGACGCTGTGATGCTCTCCGGCGAGACGGCGGTGGGCAAGTACCCGTTGCAGGCGGTGGAAACGATGGTACGTATTGCGCAGATCGCCGAGCAATACCTGGCCGAGCACCGCGAGCTGCATCATGACGAATTGAACCTGGGCGGTCAGCACCTGGAGCGGCAGCGTGCCATAGCCGCGGCGATCAGTCATGTGACAAGCCGCATCGCCGATATGCTGGACGCGAAGCTGATCGTCGCCAGCACCTGGTCGGGGTACACGGCACAGCGCGTGGCGCGGGTGCGGCCCAGCACACCGATCCTGGCGGCGACTCCCAATAAACTGACCTATCGCCGGCTGGCGCTGGTGTGGGGGGTGATGCCCGTGCTGGTGCCAGAATTCGAGACCATAGACGAGATGATCAGCGTGGTGGTCAAGACGGCCTGTGACGCGGGCATGGTGACAGAGGGCGACCTGATGGTGATCATCGGCGGTGTGCCGTTTGGCATCGGCAGTCAGACGAACTTCCTCAAAGTGTTGACGGTGGGCGAAAACGACAAACCATGCTGAGCGATGAATACCCTGGCCGAAATCGTCTACAACATCATCACCCCTATCTTTCTGGTAGTAGCGGTGGGGTTCGTGGCCGACCGCCGCTTTGACATCGATCCCCGTTCGTTGTCGCGCCTGCTGGTGTACGTCTTCACCCCGTTCCTGATCTTTGAGGGTGTGGCCTATTCCGACCTCAGCGGAAGCGAGGCCGGGCAACTGGTCGCTGTGGCCATGGTGATGTCGGTGGGCGTGGCCCTGGCCGCGTGGGCGGTCGCGCGGTGGGCGCGCTTCGACCGGCATACGGGCGCGGCGTTCGCCCTCAGTGCCACGCTGATCAACGCGGGCAACTACGGTCTGCCGCTCAATCGCTTTGCCTTCGGGAGCGCAGGCGAAGAGCGGGCGCTGGTGTTCTTCATCGCCACCGTGGTGGTGTCGTACACACTGGGAGTGTTCCTGGCCTCGTTCGGCAGGCTGTCGGCGCGACTGGCGCTGCGCAACGTCTTCACCGTGCCGCTGATCTACGCGGCCTTGCTGGGACTGGCGGTGAACGTGGGCGGCGTGGACGTGCCGTTGCCGGTGACCCGCGCCGTGGGGTTGCTGGCCGATGCCACCATTCCCGTCATGCTGACGGTGCTCGGCGTGCAGCTTTCCCGTGCCTCGATACGAGGACGGCTACAGCCGATCCTGATGGCTTCGGCGCTGCGGTTACTGGTCGGCCCGCTGATCGCGGTAGGGCTGGCAGCACTGTTCGGCCTGAGCGGATTGACGCGGCAGGTGGCGATCGTGCAGTCGGGGATGCCGACGGCAGTAGTCACTGGCGTGCTGGCGATTGAATTCGGCGCGGATGCCGAATTGGTGACGGCCACCATCCTGGTGAGCACCCTCGCCAGCATCATCACCCTGACTGTGCTGCTGTCGTGGCTGATGTAGGGGGCTATTCCTCGACGAATTCGACGGCGTCCGCAGCGGTCGCGCCAGCCGCGTAGGCGGGCGGGGTCACGACCTGCGGCTGAGGGACACGACCTGCCCCCACCTGGCTCCCGGCGCAATAGGGGCACAGGTTCCAGGGCAGCTCCAGCAATTCTCCGCAGTGCACGCAGGGCTTCTTCAGCTTGGTATGGCAGTAGGGACAGACCTGCCAGGCGTCTTTGACGGCACGACCACAGCCGGGGCAGATCGGGCGGGTCTCGATGTTCTGCAGCAGCGCTTCCTCTTCAAGCGAGCGTTCGTAGGCCTCGGTGAGGGTTTCCTGGGGGCGCAGCAAGACGTAGATGATCACGCCGAACAGCCCCAACACGGCTACCATCAGGCTGGCAGCAACCTGAGCGAGCGGATCGCGCGAACGCTGACGCATGTCGCGCCATGTCCACAGGATCAGGCCGAGCCAGATGGCCGCGATCACGGCTCCGCTGGCGGTGATGCCGTAGAGAAGAATCGTGTTGAGTGTTTCCCGATCGAGCGTCATGCGCTTGCTCCCTGGAGCCGGAGAGCGAACGAAAGCTGCGGCAAACGATGGCCGCCGCGCAAAAGTATAGCACGGCCCGGTTAGTCCCGCGAAACGCGCGCGACCGAAGGGGTGGCGCTTACGGCGCGGATGCGCCTTCTGGCAGGGTGGCTACCAGCGACACTTCGGCGAGCATCACCTCATATTCGTGGCCGGAGGCGTAGAACTCCACCTGCCGGATTGCGCCGGGGCGCTCCCCCTCTGGCCAGTCGGTGAACAGATTCCCCGACTCGTAGGTGTACCAGGCGTCTTTGTTGATCTGCTCGTGCGGCTCCCAGCAGGAGTCGCAGATGCGCCGTCCGCCCGCAGCGGGCGAATAGTCGGTGTAGAAGCCGTGATACCACACGCGGTCGTTGCCGTCCTGATCGACGTAGGTCAGCTTGAGCATCACCGGGCATTCGGAGCCAGCAATACCGCAGGCGCTCAGGCTCTGGTGTTGCACACGCATGGTCACGCGCAGGCGCAGAGTCTCGTAGCCGCGCACATCCAGCCCCTGCGGGCCGTCGCCCAGTACCTGAATGCAACCCGTCTTGGCCGGACCAGGATTGGGCGAGAGACGTTTGATGTGAATGGTGGGGCGACCGTCTACAGTGGGAAAATCGTAGGTGCCGCCGGGCGCGTTGGGAAAACCCGGATCGGGGGTGTGAGCGCACACCCATTCGGTGGGCCACTCCTGGTTCTGGCCGAAGGTGCTGTTCGGCAGCAGGTCAATGGGGCCAGGCCCGACGCGAATCTCAGCCGAGTCGGGCACAATCTCACCCTCTACGCCGGTGGCCAGATGTTGGGCCGTCCCGGCGCGGCTGATCAGCGTGGCACTGCCAGTGCGCGAAGCTACGCGCAGGTAGGCGGGGGTGCTCTCGATCAGGAAATTGCCCTGTTCGCTGATGCGCGTCGTGCCCAACGGTCCGTCAATTTCGATCTGCAGGTCGCGTTCCAGGCCACCGATGACCCACACTTCCAGGCGACCCAGCACACCAGACAGGCGGATGACGTAGGGGTTGTCGCTCAGGCTGAAGCGCGGGCGCGTGGCGCTGCGCAGCGTGGCCATGCTGTCGTTGCGCAGGGTAACCGTGGCGATGATGTCCCCCGAATAGGGGTCGGAAAAGGCGATGTACCCCTGCGACAGGGTGTCCGTCGTGAGCGTGTTGTTGACGTCAACACTGGCGGAGCTGCGAATCGCTTTCTGGTCGGTGGAATTAGGCTCGGCCAGGGCGACCGTACCCTGACCGACGTGCAGGGTGGCGTTGAGCTGCGTGGGCGAATCGAACAGCAGCCAATGGGTGAAGCCGACGGTACCCGCGCACAGCAGCACGAAGATGATCAGTCCGCCGATCATGGTCGCCCAGGCCATGCGCTGCGGGTTGGAAGCAAACATAAGCCCTCGTCAGTAGCGGATATGAAAACCGCTGAACTCGCCCGTGGCCTCGCTGTAGGCAATGTCTACATGAGTCACGTGAGCGCCGGGCGGTCCCTGGTGCAGAAAGATCTCGAACGATGCCAACGCGGAGCGCGGCCCTTCGGCCACGACCTCGACGGTGCCGTCCCAGCGATTGCGCACCCAGCCGGTGAGCCCGCGCTGCACCGCTTCGCGCTGTGTCGTCGCACGAAAGTAAACGCCCTGCACGTGTCCGTGTACGACAGCGTGCAGGCGGACTTTTTCGTCAGACGGCCTGTCCGCCATGGCTGTTCCTCCTGCCTGTGGTTGACACGGCGTCGCCATTATAACAGGGCGGCGGAGCGCTCACAATGCGCGACGAGCGGTGGGCGCTCAGCCGACGGGCAGGGGAAAGAGAAGCGACCGGCAGGCTCAGTTGGGCGAGGGAGGTTGTGCGGGCCGCGAACGCAGATCGTCCACGCGACGACGCATGGTGTGGGCGTCTTCGTCGTGCGGATTGGTCTCGATGGCCCGTGTGAAGGCTTCGTAGGCGGCGTCCCACTCACGCCGATCGACGTAGATCAGGCCCATGTTATAGTGCACATTGGGGTAGGCGGCGTCCAGTTCGATCACGCGACGATAGGCGGCCAGCGCCTTTTCCTGGCGATCGCGGGTGGAGGTGATCAGCTTGCCCAGATAGGCCGCGGCCAGGTTCGACCAGACGGCTGGTTCATGCGGGGCCAGTTCGCTGGCGCGTTCCAGGATGGGCACAGCGCGCCGGTGTTGCCCGGCCAGGATGTATGCCCCGCCCAGGTTGACCAGCACGTCTATATCTTCCGGGTGCAGGGCGAAGCAGCGCTCCAGCAGGGGGATGGCGTCGGCTCCATTGCCGCTGCTGAGCAGGATGGCCGCCTGACGCATCTGACGGCGAAACTGCTCTTCGGAAAGTTGCTGCAGATGGGCGTTCAGGCGTTCGCGTTCGTCTGGTTCGGGGTCATGATCGGCCTGGGGGCCGTGATCGAGATCGCTCATGGTCCTGCTGCTCCACACAGACTGACACAGTGTTATGAAAGCAGTTCGGGCACACCGCCCGCCTCGGCGACAGGATGGCCCGAACGGTCTGAAGGACAGGACGGCTAGAAGACGTCCTCGTCGTCGAAGTAGCCTTCGTCGTCGTCCAGATCGAAGTCGTCTTCGTCCTCGCCGATGACGTGAAAATGCCGCCAGGAGGACGGGTTGCCGTCTTCGTCAAGCAGGTCTTCTTCGTACTCGCTGAAGTCGAAGAGCGGCCACATGTCCTCGCCGGAGAGTGTCGCCGAGGCCTGCGCTTCGGCGATGGCCTCGGCCAGCTCGTCGTCTTCCTGCGCATCGGCCAGAGCTGCCAGTTCATTGAGCGCGCGCGTGGCCTGCTTGCCGCCGATCTCGCCGAGCGCCCAGATGGCCATCTCCTGAATCTCGCGGTCGTCCTCATAGGCCAGTTCGATCAGGCGGGCCAGGGCCGGGCGAAGCTCCAGTTCACCCGCAGCGCGCGCCGCTTCGTAGCGCATTTCCGGGTGTTCGCTGGAAAGTTCGTCCAGAATCTGGCTGGCCCAGCGCTCGTCGCAGGAGCGGCCCATGGCGAAGACTGCGCTGACGCGCATGGGCAGTTCGTCGGCGTAGTAGGCCTCGCGGATCATCTCGCTGACGCCGTCGCGCCCGCAGTTGCCGATGGCTTCCAGCGCGCGGCGGCGCACGTCGAGGTCTTCGCCCCGGTCGCGGTAGAGAGCGAAGAGCAGGTCTTGCAGACGTTCGTTGAGCGCAGCGGAGAGCTTGCCGAGTTCGCCCTGCAGGACGAACTGTCCGAGCGTCTTCACCGCCGAGGCGCGTACTGACACCGAGGCATCGCTGACGGCGATGCGCATCAGTTGCTCGATCACCGGGCGCGGGCTGTCTTCCAGCACGCCTTCCATGGCGGCGATGCGCACCTCATCATCGGGGTCATCCAGAGCCGGGTGAATGATGGCGCTGAAGTCCAGCTCGAAGTTGGTCTCGGCGGTTTCTACCAGGCGCAGGATCAGATTGCGCCGGCGCTCGACGGATAGCTCTGGCCACAGGGCGCGGAAGCGTTCGAGATACTCGCCTTCCAGGTCGGAAAGCGTGTAGATAGTCTCGGCGGTGAAGGGAGCCGCATCGTCGCGCAGCAAGGCGACGGCGCGCTGAAAGCGGTCTCTGCGTTCTTCTTCGCTGATGATGCCGTGAATCATGGTTGACGTTGCACTTCCTGCCAGCTAGCGAAGTCCTTCGATGTTGATGGGGTTGAAGATGTCGTTCAGCACCGTGATGAAGATGATGCCCAACAGGAGCATGACGCCGATGAAGTGGATCAGCCCTTCGCGTTCTGGCTCCATGGGCTTACCGCGGATCAATTCGATGACGACGAACAGGATGCGCCCGCCATCCAGGCCAGGGATGGGCAGCAGGTTGGTGATGGCCAGGGCGACGCTGATCAGCGCGGCGAAGAGGACGATGGGATACATCTTGCCTTCGTCCAGGCTCTGCTCGAAGACGGGCGCGCCCAGTTGCCCGATGCCGATCGGGCTGACTGGACGGGCCGCTTCTGGTGCCACATTGCCCTCGACCAGGTCTTGCACGAAGTTGATCATCATTTTGTGCAGGTTCACGAACTGATCCACGCCCGTGCTGAGGGCTTCGTCGAGGGGGAGGGCGCGGGTATAGGTCTGCTCGTTGCGATTGATGGCCGTCAGACCGATGGCTGCCGGTTCGACGCCGACAATGCCAATGCCGATGCGCACTGTGCCCTCGTCGTCAAGGCGCGGCGTGACGGGGAGATCGAGGCGCTGCGTGCCGCGCAAGACGGTCACCACGATCTCCTGTCCTTCGTGCGAGCGGGTGTAGTCTTGCAGTTGCTTGATGCTGGTGACTTCGATGCCGTCCACCGCCACGATGAGGTCTTCCGGCTGGAAACCGGCCTCGTAGGCGGGCATGTCGCTTTCGACTGAGTCAATGTATACGCGCTCGATCTGCTGATTGGGATCAGCGGCGGCCACCAGCGAAGTTTCGAAGGTACTATTGTCACGCCTGACTTGCAGCGTGACCGCCTGGTTGGTGTACTGGGCAATGAGGCGGTTGAACTCGTCTGCCGATTCGACGGGAGTGTCGTTGACGGCGAGGATCACATCGCCGGCCTGCAAGCCCGCCTGCTCTGCTGCCGAGCCGGGCTGCACATCGTAGACGGTCACGTCGGCGCGGGCAAAGGGCTGCCCGACAAGCGCGACGAACACGAACAGCAGAAACGCGGCCAGGTAGTTGATGCCTGGGCCAGCCGCCATGAAGGCCATGCGTTCCCAGGGCGTCGCCTGGAAGACGCTCTTGGGATTCTTGATGCCGCGTTCCTGGATTTCGCGCTGATCGCTGGATAGCTCGGCTTCGCTCTTGGGGCGGACGAAGTCTTCACCATAGGGCCGCACGAAGCCGCCGATGGGCAACCAGTTGAGGGTGTAAAGGGTGCCGCCGCGGGTGAACAACACCTTGGCGCGCGGCGGGAAGCCAATGCCAAACTCCAGCACGGTAATGCCCACCAGTTTGGCGGCAATGAAGTGCCCCAGCTCGTGCACGATCACCAGGGGAACCAGGACCAGCACGAAGGAAGCCAGTCCCAGCAAGAAGTTGTCCATCCGCCTATCCTCGGTCTAAGCCTGCTCAAGTAAACGGGGCGTCTTAGCCCCGACGCCCCCGGTTGGTTCTGGTTGAACACGCACACGGTGGGAATGGAAGTGCCATCACTGCTACGCAAGATTATAGTCGCGGCGTGGGCCGAGGGCAAGGATCACCCAGGGCCAGGCGTGCAACATGCTTGGCAGTTTGCTACCTGCTGTTGCTCCTCACTCCCCAAACCCCTTCTCTCGCGCGACCGCGTCATAGAGCGAGGGGAAGCTCCCGCCTGCCTGGACACTCCCCTTCGCTCGCCGCGCGAAGAAGGGCGAGGGATGAGGGACAGCAAAGTGCACAACACGCTCTAGCGTTCGTCTCCGTTAATCTGATCGTAGAGGTCGCGGGAAGGGAGGCGGGCCGGGTAGCCCTGGAGCAGCCCTTCGTGCGACAAGGGTTTCCCCTGCCGAGCTACCACTGTGCCCGTCCGGACTCCATCGCGCAGGGCCTGATAGGCCAGGCGGGCCATGTGCGCCGACCGGCTTCAAGCCGGTGTTTTTTGGGCATTCACTTCCGCACCGTTTAGCCCCTGGCCTGGTGAGTGTAACAAGGTGATTCCGGCGTTCACGGCGCGTTCCTGAGTCTGCTCGATTGTGGTCATTTGTGCACGAATTCGCTCGTAAATATTGACTTTGTGCGCGTTTTGGGGTACGATACAAGCATAAACAGTCTTTTCTCATGCAAAGGTCGCTTGTTCATGGCCGAGAGGGGCTTTCACACTTTCAGTGAGATCAACAGTCAGCCGGACGTATGGGCAGCAACACTGGCTGAATTCCAGAGTCTGGTTCCCGCGCTTGACCGCTTCTGGCAACGACATTCCATTCAGCGCATCATCTGCACCGGTTGTGGCTCGACCTACTATCTTTCCCTGGTCGCCGCTTCTTTGTTTCAAGCTCTGAGACACATTCCCACACAGGCACGCCCGGCTTCGGAGGTAGTGCTGTTTCCTGAGGTGGTGCAACTGGGCGATGCCAGCACTTTGCTTGTCACGATCTCGCGTTCCGGCGAGACGACCGAGACGCTCGATGCCGTGGAGGTCTTCCGCGAGCAGGCGGGAGGGCCAGTGCTGGCGATCACCTGCTATGGCGACAGTTCGCTGGCTCGCCGGGCCGACTTCGTCCTGACGGCAAGCGCGGCCCAGGAAGAGAGCGTGGCGCAGACGCGCTCGTTTTCCAGCATGACCGTGCTGGCCGAGGCGCTGGCCGGTCATCTGGCCGGGCTGGACGCAGGGACGATCTTGAGACCGCTGCCCGCCATTGCCCGACGGCTGATGGACGAATACCGGTCGCTGGCGCAGACGCTCGGCGAAACGATGGCGATCCAGCGCTTCTTCTTCCTGGGGACGGGCTTCTTGTATGGCATGGCCTGCGAGGCCATGCTGAAGATGAAGGAAATGTCTCTGTCGTATAGCGAAGCCTTTCATACCCTGGAGTTCCGTCATGGCCCCATGTCCATGGTGGATGAACATTCGCTGGTGATCGGCCTGCTGTCGGAAGGTGCGCAGCGGCACGAGATGGCTGTCCTGGAGCAGATGCAGCGGGCCGGGGCGCACGTGCTCGCGCTCTCTGAGAAGGAGACAGGGTGTGCAGACGCGGCGCGGTGGCACGAGGTGGTGCTGCACAGTGAGCTACCCACATGGGCGCGCACCGTGGCGTATCTGCCGGTGCTACACCTGCTCGCCTATCACCGCGCCATGGCCAATCAACAGAATCCTGATCGTCCGGCGCGGCTCGACGCCGTGGTGACGCTCAAGTCTCTGCTGATCAGCTAAGGAGACGAGCTATCGCAAGGGATTGTCTGTTGGGGAGAGCCTCTCGCTCAGGTCTCACCGTTGCCCGAAGGCCCCATTGTTCGTCGGCCAGTGATTGGCAGGAGAGGGACGGAGAGTGTCTATGCGATGAATTGCAAGCCATGATTTTTGCCAAGTCCACGTCTGGGCACTGTTCATACTTACTGGGTAAGAAGGAGATGATCCCATGAAGAAATTCCGGTTTTTGACACTGGTGCTCATCGTCGCCATGCTCGTCCCGGTGAGCACAGGGCTGACCAACGCCCAGGAGAAGGTCAAGCTGGTCTACTGGTCCATGTGGAATGAGACCGAGCCGCAGGCCAAGGTCATCCAGAGCTGGATCGCGGACTTCGAGGCGGCCAACCCCACTATTGACATCGAGGCCACCTGGAATGGTCGTCAGAATCAGACCCTGGTGCGCACGGCGCTGAGCGCCGGGCAACAGATTGACCTGGTGGATCAGGATGCCGACCCGCTCGCTGGTGGGCTGGTGCAGGAAGGGATGGCCTATCCGCTGAACGAGTTCCTGGAAGAGAAGGCACTGGACGAGGACGTGCCGATCCGCGAGGTCTTCACCCCCGGCACGCTCGATCTCTTCGCCGTGGATGGGCAGATTTACCTGTGGCCCTACATCTACAACACCTCGCAGTTCTGGTACAACAAGAACGCCTTCGCCGAGGCGGGCGCTGAGCCGCCCAAGACCTGGGAAGACTTCCTGGGCGTGTGCCAGAAGTTGCTGGACGCCGGCTACGCCCCGATCGCTGCCGAGAGCGACATTCAGTTCTACCAGATTGACTACCTGACCTATCAGATTGTGCGCTACAAGGGCGTAGGCTTCCTGCGGCAGACCATCGAGGACAAGACCGGTGAGATGTGGCGCGACCCGGTCTACCTGCAGGCGGCGCAGAACATGCGCGAACTGTGGGATCGCGGCTGCATCCCACCCGAAACCAAGGGGTATCTGTGGCCTGCCGGTCAGCAGACGCTGGGCGTCGGCGTGTCGGCGATGGAACTGGTTGGCTCGTGGCTGCCCATCGAACTGGCCCCGATCGTCGAGGGGAGCTTCGAGTGGGGCGCTTTCAACTTCCCGGAGATGCCGGGCGGCGTGGGCAAGCAGGGTGACCTGATGGTGTACCTGCTGAGCTTCATGATCGTCAAGAACAGTGAGCACCCGCGCGAAGCCTTCGAGTTCCTGCGCTTCATCATGACCAAGGAGAACATGCAGAAGATGGCCGACGAAGCGCTGGTCGGCGTGACGCGCCTGGGTGTGCAGTGGGCAGAAGCGATCCAGGACGGCGCGACCGCAGCGGCCAACGCTACGGCAGTCTTCGGCATGGCCGATGGCTCGGTGGCGCAGTACTCTGAGTTCGTCAACAACATCCTCTACGTCAACTGGTCGAAGCTCTTCCTGGGCGAGCTGACGCCTGAGCAGTTCGTCGAGAAGATGGCCACTGACGCGGCGGAGTACTGGAAAGGCAAGTAGTTCGCGGTCGAGCGGACGCAGACTGGGATGGGACGCACGTGCCCATCCCAGTTGTTCATCCGCCCGCGGAGTGGCTCTTGGGGCCGTGACCACAATGAGGGGTGGCGCGGCAGTGAGGAGCAGGGGGCATGCGCGCGCGCAAAAGGCTGATCATCACCTTCTTGTTTCCGGCCACGTTCCTTTATCTGGTGTTCTTTCTCTACCCCGCCATCCGGGCGTTCTACTACAGCTTTTTCGACTGGTCGGGCTTTTCCTATGAGGCCAAGTTCATCGGCCTGGACAATTACAGAGAACTGATCCGCGACGATCTGTTCATCGAGAGTCTGAAAAACACGCTGACCATCGTGTTCGTGGGCGGGGTAATCGTCTTTGGCCTGGCCTTCGCGCTGACCATTCTGCTCAACTCTGGCATCAAGGGGCGCAAGCTGTTCCGGGCGATTATCTTCCTGCCCAATGTCGTCGCTGTGATCGCGCTGACGACCATGTGGAGCGTGGCGATCTACCATCCGCGCTTCGGCATCCTCAAGAATGGCCTGGCTTACCTGGGCTTCGAGTCGCTCTCCAAGACTCTCTGGACATCACCAGAGAACATCTTTGAGTCCATGCTGGCCGCGATCATCTGGATGAACGTGGGCTTTTATGTGGTGTTGTTGATGGCCGGCATTGACAAAATCCCTCACGAACTCTATGAAGCGGCCAGGATAGACGGGGCGAACGAATTGCAGATGTTCTACCGGATCACAGTGCCGCTGCTGTGGGACGTGATCACCGTGGGCATTGTGTTGTGGAGCATCAGTGCCCTCAAAATCTTCGAATTTCCCTTCGCCTTCTCGGCGCTGGAGCCGTCCCCCAATACCTACACGATCGCCGTGTACCTGTATGTGATGGGCTTCGGTCAGCGCACCCCCATCTACCGCCTGGGCTATGCCACGGCCATGGGCGTGGCGCTCGTGCTGACGGTGGTCGTCGTGGTGGTGGTGCTGCGCCGCATACTGCGCCGCGAAGTGATCCAGTACTGAGGAGGGCCACATGGCAACGACAGCACAAACCCGACCCTGGGCACTCAGCCGACGCACGCAAGGGCGGTTGTTGCGGTTTGCCCGTCAGATTCCCAGCTACCTGGTGCTGCTGACGTGGTGTGGTTTCACCGTGTTCGCCATCGGCTGGATCGCCATGTCCTCGTTCAAGACCAACCGTCAGCTTTTCCAGGAGCCGCTCAAACTGCCGCCGCAACTGCGCTTCGAGAACTACAGCACTGCCTGGAACGCGGTAGATATGGGCCGCTATTTCTTGAACAGCGTGATTGTGGTGTCGGTGTCCGTGTTCCTGATCCTGGCCATTTCCGCGCCCGCGGCCTATGTGCTGAGTCGGGTGAAGTTCCGGGGCAGCAATGCAATCACCACGCTGTTCACCGCGGGCATGGGCATCCCCTATCCGCTGCTGTTCATCCCGTTGTTCGCGCTGATGCTGAACCTGCAACTGGACAATACGTTGCCGGGGCTGATCGTGGTCTACGTCAGCCTGTCGCTGCCGTTCACCGTGTACATCCTGACCGGTTTCTTCATCACGCTACCCAGCGAACTGGAGGACGCGGCAGTCATAGATGGCTGTTCGGACTATCAGGTGTACTGGCGGGTGATGCTGCCTCTGGCTTCGCCGGGGCTGCTGACGGCGGCGATCTTCAATTTCATCGGCCTGTGGAATGAGTATCAGTTGGCGCTGGTCTTTGCCAACACGGACAAGACGCGCACCCTGTCGCTCGGTCTCTATGCGCTGCGCAATGCACTGCAATACACCGGCGACTGGGCCAGCCTGTTCGCGGGCATTGTCATCATCATGCTGCCCACGGTGGCGATCTACGTCATCCTGTCGGAGCGCATGATTTCCGGCATCACCATGGGATCACTCAAATAGGGGGCATCATGCGCACGCTGATCACCGGTGGCACGCTGCTGACGCCGCACACGGCGCTGCCCAATCACACCCTGGTCATCGAGGAGGGGCGGATCGCGGCTCTGGGCGCAGGTCGGCTCGCGCCAGGGGCGGGCGACCGGGTCATCGAGGCGGACGGGCGGTGGGTGGTGCCCGGCTTCATTGACGTGCACGTGCACGGCGCGGTCGGTTACGATACCATGGACGCGACCCCGGCGGCGCTGCAACAGATGGCGCGTTTCTTCGCGCGGCATGGCGTCACCAGCTATCTGCCGACTACCATGACCGCCGCCAGGACAGACATTCAGGCGGCAGTGCAGACGGTTGCCAGTTGTCCGCAGCCGGAAGACGGCGCTCAGCACCTGGGCGTACACCTGGAAGGGCCTTACCTGAACCTGGACTATCGGGGCGCGCAGCATCCGGATCACTTCCGTTCTCCAGCCCCTGACGAATATCTGGCCTGGCTGGAGACAGGAGTGATTCGACTGATCACCCTTGCGCCAGAGCTGGAAGGCGCGGCAGAGCTGGTTGCATCGGGGCGGGCGCGCGGGGTCGAGTTCGCCATCGGACACAGCGGGGCGAGCTACGAGCAGGTGATCGAGGCCGCCAACTGGGGGGTGCGGCAGGCGACGCACACCTTCAACGGGATGCTGGGGCTGCACCATCGTACACCGGGGACACTGGGCGGTGTGCTGACGGACGACCGCATCTATTGCCAGGTGATCGCCGACGGTGTGCACGTTCACCCGGCGATGGTCAGGCTGGTGGTGCGGGCCAAGGGCACGGGGCGCACCATCCTGATCACCGATGCCATGCGGGCGACCGGACTGCAGGACGGCACATACGATCTGGGAGGACAGGAAGTCACGGTGCGGGACGGTGTGGCGCGCATTGCCAGTGGGAGTCTGGCGGGCAGCACGCTGACGCTCGATGTCGCCCTGCGCAACGTGATGCGTTATACAGGGCTGGCGCTGGGGGAGGCGTTGCCGATGGTCACGGCGACGCCCGCCGAAGCGCTGGGGCTGGCCGGGCGCAAAGGGGTGTTGGCCGCTGGTGCAGACGCGGACGTGGTCTTGCTCGACGCCGATCTGAAGGTCGTCATGACGCTGGTGGCAGGGCGCGTGGTCTACACAGCATGAGAGGCAGGCAATGGATACGCCTTCGGTGATAGCGGTTGGCATTGATATCGGCGGCAGCTATACCAAGATTGGCCTGGTGACTGTCAACGGGCAGATTCTGGCCTCCGAGCGCCTGGTCACCGCCGCCAGAGGCAACGACGCGGGGCCGTTTCTGGACGACGTGATGGGACGGGTGCGGGCGTTGATGGCTGCCGCTCCCGTTGCCCCGATCGGGATCGGCATTTCCACGCACGGCTACATAGACGATCAACGGCGAGGGCCGGTCATCTGCGCCAACACGCCTGCTTTGCGCGGCGTGAACATGCGCGGCCTGTTCGAAACTGAGTTTGGCCTGCCGGTGACGGTGAACAACGACCTCACTGCGCACGCGCTGGCGGAATACCATTACGGCAGCGGGCGGGGCGCGCGGCGTTTCCTGTGCATGGCCATTGGCACGGGCCTGGGGGCCGGGGTGATCATCAATGGACAGGCGCTCCGTTTCATTGGCGGCAAAGCGGGCGACACAGGCCGCGTCATCGTGGAACCCGATGGCCCGCCGGATGTCTACGGGGCGCGCGGCAGTGCGGAGGCGCTGTGCGGCGTCCCCGGCATCGAGCGCCTGGCGGCGCAGGCGTATGGGCATTCCGTCGCTGCTCATGAGGTGATCCGCGCGGCCAGAGAGGGTTCCGACCCGCGTGCCGTGCAGGTGATGCAGCAGATCGGCAGGTACCTGGGGCATGCCCTGGCGACGCTCTGCTCGATCTACCTGCCGGACAGGGTCGCCCTGACTGGCGGCACGGCGGAGGCCGGACCGGTCTTGCTGGAAGCGTGCCGCCGCCGCTTCGACGAGCTGGTGGCGGACTATCATCGTGCGCTGGCAGAGTATGCGCCGGATTTCTATACTGGGGTGGAGATCGTACTGGGTGAAATGCGCGGCGAGACAGGCATGGTCGGCGCGGCGGTGGAGATTTTCCAGACACAGGCCGCGGATGCCTTTGCCCGCCGATCATCGGTTGCTGCGCCACAGGAGTGAGCATTGACGCGGAGGCGGTGATGAGTTCCAGCGATCTAATGTCCCTGGAACGTCAGGGGCAGATTGTCGAGCTGGTCAATCAGATGGGGCGCATGACCGTCGCGCAGCTTAGCGAGCGGTTCGGCGTGAGCGAGACGACGATCCGCCGCGACCTGGTTACTCTGGCTGCCCGCAACCTGATCCGACGCACTCACGGGGGAGCCATGCGGATTGGATCGGTGGCTACCAGCGAAATCCCCATCCTGCAGCGCCAGAATCAGCATGCCGCCGAAAAGGAGCGCATCGGCGCGGCGACGGCGGAACTGATCCGCAATGGCGAAACACTGTTGATCGCGGGGGGCAGCACCGGCCTGGCCGTAGCGCGGCACCTGAATCGTCACACTGGATTGACCATCATCACCGAGTCTTTGCTGGTGGTGCAGGAGTTGCTGCGACAAGGGCAGCACCGGCTGATCATGCTGGGTGGCACGGTAGACCCCAACGAACAGGCTGTGCGTGGCACGCTGGCGCGGCAAATGCTGGCGCAACTGTGCGTGGACAAGGTCATCATTGGGGCGCGCGCCGTCTCGGTAACGCGCGGCATCAGCGCAGAAACGCCTGAAGAGGCGGAGTTCCTGCGGGCATACCTGGAGTGCGGCGATCACCGTATCCTGGTGACCGACAGCAGCAAGTTTCACCTCTCGGCGCTGGCGACCCTCGCGCCGCTGTCGGCCATCAACACGCTGGTGACGGACACTAACCTGGACGAAGACATCGCGCGGCAGATCCGCGAGATGGACGTGTACCTGCTGCTGGTCTGATAGTGAGCAGCCCTGCGCGAACACTCACAAGGGAGAGGGAAACGTTGGCTCAGATCAAGCGGATGGTGGAGCGTATCATCGCGCTGCGCCAACAGGGAATTCATGTGACGCTGCTGGCCGTGTGCCCGAATTCCGAGGCGGTGCTGGAGGCGGCAGTGCAGGCGGCAGCCCGCAACAACGCGCCGATGCTCTTCGCTGCGACCCTCAATCAGGTAGACCGCGACGGCGGCTACACGGGCTGGACACCGGCGGAATTCGTGCGCAAGATGTGGGATTACGCTCAGCAGTATCATTGCCATGCTGCGCTGTATCCCTGCCTGGATCACGGGGGACAGTGGCTCAAGGACAGGCATACGCGCGACCGGCTGACGTTCGAGCAGACGACGGCTGAGGTCAAGGAGTCCATCACGGCCATGCTCGAAGCCGGTTATGCGCTGCTGCACATTGATCCCACTGTAGACCGGACGCTTGGCGGCCCCTTGCCGGTTGAGACGGTGGTCGAGCGCAGCCTTGACCTGATCGCGCACGCCGAGGCAGAGCGGCGACGGTTGGGTTTGTCGCCGGTTGCTTATGAAGTCGGTACCGAGGAAGTGCACGGCGGGCTGGTAGACCTGAGCGCTTTTCGGCGCTTCCTGCAATTGCTGCGGCAGGGACTGACGGCGCGCGGCCTGGATCAGGCCTGGCCGGCTTTCGTGGTGGCGCAGGTGGGCACGGACCTGCATACCACACAGTTCGACCGACAGGCGGCGGCAGCGCTCTATGAGATTGCCGCGCCGTATGGCACGCTGGTGAAAGGGCACTACACCGATTGGGTGGACAACCCCGCCGACTACCCGCTGGCAGGAATGGGCGGGGCCAACGTCGGGCCAGAGTTCACCGCCGAGGAGTATGACGCGCTGCTGGCGCTGGAACAACGCGAGCAGGACTTGCTGCGCACCAGGCCGGAGGTGATCCCCTCGCGTTTCCATGCGACGCTGGCCGCGGCGGTGGACGCCTCCAATCGCTGGCAGAAGTGGCTGCAACCAGACGAGCAGGGAAAGGCGCTGGATGAGTTGACTCCGGCGCGGCGCGAATGGCTGCTGAAGACCGGCGCGCGTTACATCTGGACGGAGCCATCGGTCGTGGCGGCGCGGCAACGGCTCTACGACAACCTGCGCCCGATCATGGGCGATCCGCATCGCTACGTGGTGGACTGGATCGCACGGGCGATCGAACGCTATATCGTCGCCTTTCATTTGTTCAATGCGCGTGCTCTCTTTGAAGACATGGATGAATGAGACCATGAATCGCCGAGAGGCTCTGTTGACCTTGCTCACGCAGAAGCGCAATCCCGGTTATATCCCGGTTTCGACCTATGGAGTGGATCGCTACAGCCACCCCTGGATGGCCGATGACCCTTCGTACCAGGAAGTGCTGGCCTGGGGCGACCGCTATGACCATATTCAGGCGTTCTATTGCTCGTATTATGCTTCGTTCGGGCTGACCGACATTCTGGCGGTGGACGATCCGGAGCGGGTGACGGTCGAGCGGTGGCGTCGGGAGCAGACGGTCATCACGCGCTACACCCTGCACACGCCGCGCGGCGACCTGCTGGCTGAATACAAGGACATAGACGGCAACAAGTCCACCTGGCGCGAGCGTCACCTGATGCAGACCGACGATGACATCGAGGCGTTTCTGTCCATGCCTTTCCGCCCCAGGCTGCCCGACCCGGCGGAGTATCAAGCGCTGCGAGCTGCATTGGGCGAGCGAGGGATCGTGCAGGTGCAGCTTCCGAATCCAGTCTGCCTGGTGATCGAGAACATGGACTACACCGAGTTCATGATCCGCACGCGCACCATGCCGGAGAAAATAGATGCGTTGCTGGAACGGGCGCAACAACTCATCCTGGAGTGGTTGCAGGGGGTGCTGGCGGCAGGGATCGGCGATTCTTTCCGCATCTTTGGGCCGGAGTACTGTCAGCCGCCGCAGATGCGCCTGTCCTACTATCAGCACGCGGTCACCGAGTTCGATCGGCCCCTGGTGGAGGCGATACACCAGGCGGGCAAGGTGGTACAGTATCACTGTCACGGGCCGATACGCGCCCTGCTGGACGAATTCCTGAAGCTGGGTGTGGACGCGATCGATCCCTGCGAAGCGCCGCCTGCACCAACAGGCGATATCACGCTGCGCGAAGTCGCCGAACGGGTGGGGAAGGCCCTGGTGATCATGGGCAACATTCAGCTCGATGACCTGGAACGGGCCGAGCCGGAGCAGATCGATCGGCTGGTGGCGGAGGCGGTGGAGGCCGTGGACGATCGCGCGCCGTTCATGCTGCTGCCGACGGCTGCGCCCTTCGTGACACCTTTGCCGGAGCGGACCGCGCGGAATCTGATTCAGTTCATGGAGTCGGCTCGCAAGTACGGCGGCGCGCCCGCTTAAAGCAATTCCCTGGAGGAAGGCGATGTCGGACAGCATGACCTCGAAGGAGCGCTGGCTGGCTGTGTTGCGGCGCGAGACGCCCGATCGCGTGCCGATGGATTACTGGGCGACGCCAGAAGCCACGCAGAAGGTGATGAAGTACCTGGGCTGCGCCAGCGAAGAGGAGATGTTCGCTCGCCTGCACATTGACAAGCCCTTCACCGTCGAGCCGGTCTACATAGGCCCGCCCATCCCGCCGGGCTACGATCTGTACGGCTGCGGCTTCAAGGACGTGGACTATGGGACGGGGGTCTATCCGGAGTGCGTGTATCACCCCCTGGCCCGTTACTCGACGATCGAAGAGATCGAAGCGCACTACACCTGGCCTTCTGCTGACTGGTTCGACTATTCCGTGCTGCGCGAGCAGGTGAAGGGCAAAGAGCACCTGCCCATCCGCGGCGGCGGCTCCGAGCCGTTTCTCACGTATGTCAATCTGCGGGGGATGGAGCAGGCCTACGCCGATCTGGTGGAGAATCGCGCTCTGGTGGAATACTGTCTCGACCGACTGTTCGACTTCGCCTACGAACATACGCGCCGCATCTATGAGACCATCCCCGGCGTGGTGAACATCACCTATGTGGCCGAGGATTTCGGCTCGCAGGAAAATCTGCTATTCTCGCCGCGCATCATCCGCGAAATCTTCATCCCGCGCATGAAGCGCATGATGGAACTGGTACATCAGGCGGGCGCTTATGTGTTCTTCCACAGCGACGGCGCGATCCGCGAAATCATCCCGGACATGATCGCGGCGGGGATAGATGCGCTCAACCCGCTGCAGTGGCGGGCGAAGGGCATGGATCGCGAGGGGTTGAAGCGCGACTTCGGCGACAAGGTGATTCTGCACGGCGGGGTGGACAATCAGTACACATTGCCGTTTGGCACGGTAGACGAAGTGCGCCAGGAAGTCATGGACAATCTGCGCATCCTGGGAGCAGGGGGCGGCTATATCCTGGCTCCCTGCCACAACATCCAGGCCGTCAGCCCCGCGGAAAATGTCGTGGCGCTCTACGAGACAGGTTACGCATACGGGCGCTGCTGAGCGAGGCCCAGAGCGCCCGTTGTTTGCTGCCGACGTGTGAGGGGCAACGGCCATCCCGTCCGGCTTCATCCATGTGACGCCAGGAATGCCTCGACTTCGGTCAGTGGTCGCGCGCCGCTCATCGGCCCCTGCGCGGTGACCGCCAGTGCGCCGCAGGCATTGGCAAAACGCGCTGCTTCAACGGGGGATGCTCCCTTCAGCCAGCGGATGAGAAAACCGGCGTCGAAACAGTCCCCTGCGCCGGTGGGGTCTACTTCCTGCACGGCGAATCCGGGCACGTGCTGAGCGCCATCGCGGGTGTAGACGGTGCAGCCGTCTTTGCCCTGCGTGACGATCACGATGCGGTCGGGTTTCGCGGCGATCAACGCCTCAACGGCGGCCTCAAGCGTGGCCTGGCCGGTGAGCAGGCGTGCCTCTTCTGCCGTCGGGATGATCACATCAGCCGCCTGCACGAAGGGGGCGAATACCTCGCGGGCACGCTCGACGGGCATCAACTGCGGGCGCAGGTTGGGATCGAAGCAGAACCTGGCTCCGTGCTTCCGGGCGAGTTCCAGGGCGCGTCGCCCGGCCTGCAATGCCCGCTCATGGATGGACAGGGTCGAACCCATCAGGTGCAGCACGCGCAGACCCTCGAAGAGTTCCTCCTGAATCAGTTCCGGACCGATCTGCCCGGCGGCTGCTTCGCGCACGTGGAACACGAAATCGCGCGAGCCGTCGGCGAAGTAGGCGACGAAGGCCACGCCGGTGGCGTACTCTTTCAGCACGCGGATGCCGCGCAGGTCTACCCCATCGGTACGCAGTTGCTCGATCAGACAGCGCCCGAAGGCATCTTCGCCGACCGCGCCGATGCCAGCGACTCGCGCGCCCAGCCGCGCCGCCTGTACTGCGAAAATGAAAGGCGCGCCGCTGGGGTAGGGGCCGGTGAAGGGGCCGGGTTGATCCAGGGGTTGGCCAATGCCAGTGCGCATGATTTCGACCAGCGCTTCGCCCAGGGTGAGGATGTCCAGCGCCATCATACAAGACTCCTGTTCGTTGCCGGAGGAGGTTAGACAAGAAGAATCCGGCCCTATCTTCGCCTGATTTACCGAAAATGTAAAGCGGGGAGAGGGCTGGCCTTGCATAAAGAGCGAATAAAAACCGTCATCTGGTATCAACGGCGGCTTTTCGTGATTTAAATCATCAGATTGTGAATTATTCTATTATCAAGGACTTCCTTTTTGTTGACAGCACTGAGGCAGAATAGTACACTAATGGGCGGCCTGTAAACAGGTCATGTTGTGCTAATAGCCGCTTCTTTGTGTGTCCTTTCCTCAAGGAGGGATGTCATGAAAAAACTGATAGTGCTCCTGGTAGCTATCGCCTTGTTGTTGCCCGCTGGAAGCTCGTTTGTCTCGGCCCAGGGCGGCCCGTTCGACGGCAAGACCCCGGAAGAACTCTTCCCGAACGCAATTGACGACATGGAGCGTCAGTCGGCGTGGGACGCGCTGATGGCGGCCAACCTGCCCGATGCGCGCGATCGCTTCTCCGGCCAGAAGCTGACGATCGGTGTGCTGGCGAGCGGCACGCGCGGCGTGATCTCCGGCCCAGTGTATTTCTGGCGCGAGGCGTTCGAGGCGGTCACTGGGGCGGAGCTGGAGATCATCGAGATCCCCTTCGACCAGATGCTGACCACGCTGACGGTGGACTTCTCCACCAACCAGAACACCTACGATGCGATCATCAACGCCTCCTGGTTCTACGGGGACTACATCAGCAATGGCTGGATCATCCCCATTGATGATTACATCAATGCCGAGGGGTATCCGAAGTGGGAACCCGACAAGGTGGCCGCTCCGCTGCGTCAACTGCTGCAGTGGGAAGGCAAATGGTACGGCGTGGTGAACGACGGCGATACGCAGATGTTCTACTATCGCCGCGACATCCTGGAAGACCCCAAGTGGCAGGCGGCCTATCAGGAAGAGATGGGCGAGCCGATGGTGGTCCCGCCGCGCACCTGGCAGCAGGTCTACAAGATCGCCAAGTTCTTCAACGGCAAGGACTGGAACGGTGACGGCGATCCCGATGATGGCATCAGCCTGCACCTGAAGGTTGGTGGGCAGGGCTTCTTCCACTTCATGTCGCTGTCGGCCCCCTTCGCCATCACCCCGGCTGAGGGCGACGACCCGACCAAGGTCACCAAGTACGACAACATCTACTGGTTCGATCCGGATGACATGACGCCGGTCATCAACTCGCCCGGCCATGTCAAGGCGCTCGAATTCCTGAAGGAACTGGCCGCTACCGGCTCTCAGTCGCAGTTCGGCTGGGATCTGGGCGAGGCCTGGAACAACTTCCTGACGGGCAATGCGGTGCTGCTCTTCTCGTGGGGCGACGTCGGATCGCTGGCGCAGGACCCGAATTCCTCGACCATCAAGGGCAAGCTGGGTGGCGCGCCCATCCCGTGCTCCGAGGTGTGGTATGACCGCGAAACCGGTCAGTTCGTAGAGGACCCGGAGAATCCGAACTGCGTGGGCAACCTGGTAGGTGCCTCGTGGCACGGCGTCATCTCCAGCCGCTCGGACAACCCGGACCTGGCCTACTACTTCCTGGCCATGCAGGCCACGCGGCCTATCCTCTTCTGGAACGTGGTGTATGGCTGGACGGGCGTTGACCCCAGCTCGACCACGCACCTGTTCCCGCCCGCCGGCGAGGCGACGGTGCAGGATTACGTGAACGCAGGTTACGACGCGGGCGATGTGGAGTCCTACATCACCGCCTACGGCCAGAACCTGTTCAACTTCCCGACCACGCAGACCTATCTGCGTATCCCTGGCACGCCTGAGTACTGGAACATCCTGGACATGCGCCTGGCGCAGGCCATGGTCGGCGAGCTGTCGCCGCAGGAAGCTCTGGATCAGGTGGCCCAGGAGTGGGAAGAGATCACCGACGACATTGGCCGCGATTACCTGCTGGAAATCTACCAGGCGTCGATCGGATACACGCCAGCAGAGTAATTCTCTGACGTTGAGTTGACGCGCAGAAAAGGGGAGAGGAGAGCATTCCTCTCCCCTTTGACAACCTGTAGTCACCTGGTGGGGATGTAAGGCTAACCGCAGCAGGCAGGTTCCCATGAAGAAGAGAAACCGTGCAGGTCTGTTCTTTCTGTTGCCGGGCGTAGTGTGGGTGCTGTGTTTTACCCTCTTCCCGCTGCTATACTCGCTGGGGCTGAGCTTCACCGACAAACGAATTGGGCGGCGTCCCCGCCCGGTGCAGTTCATCGGTTTTGAAAACTACGCGGACATCTTCAGCGACAATCGCGTTTCCGAAGTGCTGGAGATGACCGTCTTCATCGTGTTGGGCAGCGTATTGCTCACGGTGGTGCTGGGGATTCTGGTAGCCTGGCTGTTCAATCACGACATACCTGGCCTGCGGGTGTTCCGCGCCATCTTGACCCTGCCCATCTTCGCTGCGCCCATTGCCCTGGGGCAGCTCGGCATGATCCTGTTCAACGAGCAGAGCGGGCCGGTCAATCAGATGCTACGGGCCATTGGGGCAGGGACCGTCTACTGGATCACCGATCCGTGGTCGGCGCGATTTGCGGTGTTGATTGTGGATGTGTGGCAGTGGACACCGTTCGTTTTCATCATCGTGCTGGCAGCGATGCAGTCTATCCCCGACGAGTTGTATGAGGCTGCCCGGCTCGATACCTCGTCGGCCTGGACGCTCTTCCGGAAAGTGACTTTTCCGTTGATCTTGCCCGCCATTGGCACGGTCACCATGCTGCGGCTGGTGGAGACCTTCAAGATTCTGGATATTCCCTACACGCTGACGGGCGGGGGGCCGGGCGTCTCGACGCAAACCTATTCCTACTACATCTATCTCACCGGCTTGCGCCATTTCGATATGGGCTACGCTTCCGCACTCGCCTATTTGCTGGTAGTGGTGGCCATCATCGTGTCCTCCATCTTCTTCTGGCGTGTGCGTGAGCGCTACGAGGTCCAGTAAAAAGGGGTACTGACGATGCGGACGAGCCAGTTGATTTCACGGAGAACGATCGAGCATACGTTGCTGTGGGCCGCGGTGCTCTTGGTGACGCTTATCGCTCTTTACCCCTTCGTGTGGGCGCTGATCACTTCCTTCAAGCCGCAGCGCGACGCGCTGGAATCGTCCATGATCCCCTTCCTGCAGTTCAAGCCGATCATGGACAACTGGAACGCCGAACTGGGACGCACCGGTGAAGAGAATATCAAGGCGCTCAAGAACAGCGCTATCATTGCCATCGGGGCCACGGTGATCGCCCTGTCGCTTGGTTCGACGGCGGGGTATGCGCTGGCGCGATTCCGTTTCGGGATTGGCAACCGCAACCTGGTGTCGTGGTTCCTGTCGCAGCGCTTCCTGCCGCCTGTGGCGACGCTGATCCCGTTTTTCCTGCTGCTGCAGCGTTTCGATCTGCTCGATACCTACATTGGCATGATTGTGGTCAACGCGACCTTCGTCATGCCCTTTGCGGTGCTGATCATGCGCGACTTCTTCGCAGACATACCCAAAGACCTGGAGGAAGCGGCGCTGGTAGACGGGGCATCGCATTTCCAGGTCTTCCTGCGGGTGGCGCTGCCCATTGCCGGGCCGGCGCTGGTGGCCGCGGGAATCATTTGCTTCACGTTTGCGTGGAACGAGTTTCTCTTCGCCAGCGTGCTGACGGTGCGCGACGCGCAGCCGTTCACGGTGAAGATCATCAGCACGGGCACGGTGCGCGGCATTCACTTCGGGTTCGTGTCCACCCGTCTGCTGATGGCCGTCGTACCGCCCCTGGTGCTGTCGCTGTTCGTGCAGCGCTACATTGTACGCGGCCTGACCATGGGGGCGGTCAAGGGCTAGACGGGACGCCCCCAACCGCTCGGCACTCAAAACAGCGGCCACAGAAGCCGCTGTTTTTCTTTGCTGGAGGTGCGTCACAGGTGCCGGTGACGCTGGCGCGGGGGCGCGGGGGGCCTATCGAAGCCGAAAACGTTGATGCGCTTTTGTTTGACTTCGGCCAGGGCCAGCAGATGAGCGGCGAAGTTCACCGCGTCGTCGCGGTCGTCGGTGGGGATGGGGATGCTCAGCGTCGGTCCCTGGAAAGGGACGATGATCAGGGCGAAGGTGTAGGACGAAGTGTAGACGTGATCGGTTGCGCCGTCGCGATCGCGGTCGGCGAAACTGAAACCGGGCTGCATTCGCACTCCTACCCCGCCGATCTCTCCCCAGGGTAAGATGGCAGCGGGAATCGCTTCCGTCGAGCCGCGGTGACACTCGATGCCCTGAGGGCTGATGGTATAGGTCGTGCCGGAAGGGGCCTGCCAGGCCAGCAGCAGGGTATCGTCGCGCAGGGGGGCGATCTGATGGTAGCGTTGCACAATTTGCCCCAGGGTGATCTGACAGCGCTGATAGGCCAGCGGCGTGCCGTTGGTGATCAATTCGGGGTGCTCGCGCAGATAGGCCAGCGCGCGCAGCAACACCACGATGATCAGCGCGGTCAACACCAGTGCGGTGAGCAGCGCGATCCATCCCATGACATGCTCCCGCTCAGGGTTGTGGGCCGACGCGCGTGATCAGCACGCGCACGGCTCCTGCCCGGCGCAGCGCTTCGGCGACTGCCTCTGCGCGGTCTTCCGGCACCAGGGCAATCAGGTTGCCGCCGCGTCCGCCGCCGGAGAGCTTGGCTCCCTGAGCGCCCGCCGCGCGCGCGGCCTGGCATAGTCTGTCCAGCAGGTCGGACGAGACGGTCAAGGCGGACAACAGGGCGTGATTCTCGTCCATGAGCGGCCCCAGGGCGGATATATTACCCGTTTCGATCGCCTGGCGCGCCGCCTCGGCGATGCCTCCGATACGGGCGAGCAGAGCGCCTATCCTGTCCGGCTCGCTGTCGTATTGTCTGCGCACATCGGCGACTGTGACGCGGGTGGGGCTGCTCTGGCCGCTGTCGGCAACCAGCAGGGTGAAAGGGCGGGCAACCATGAAAGTCTGCGGCGGCTGTCCGCGCACGAAGTAGACCGGGCGGGCGTAGACGATGGTGGTGTTGTCTATGCCGCTCGGTGTGCCATGATGCCTTTTCTCGACCTCGTACACCAGCGGATTCAGGGCGTCGTCGGCTATGGGCTGGTCGAGCGCTCCGCAGACCGCGCGAATGAGGGCCGCGGCCAGTGCTGCGCCGCTGCCCAAGCCGCTGGCGATGGGGATGGTCGAGCGGATGGTCAGGTACAGGTCAGCGGATGGGCGGCGCAGAGTCTGCAAGGCGAGTTGTAGCGGATAGGCCAGGGCGTCATAGAGCGGATCGTCAGGTTGCAAGTCGGTCAGCGACAGGGTGCGCCCCAGGTCGGCGGCGTGAAGGATTATCCCGCTGCCGGACGGTGCCGCTTCCGCACTGACCGTCACCTGGACGGCGGTCAGCGGCACGGCGATGGCGGGGAAGCCGTAGACGACCGCGTGTTCGCCGAAGAGGATGATTTTGCCGGGAGCCGAAGCAGTGAAAGCGCGCACAGCGGTCATCGGCAGGGGGCTAGAGCACATAGAGCACAAGACCGACTGCGCCCACCCACAGCACAACGGTTGCCAGCAGGGGCAGGTCTTCAAAGAGCAGTTCGTCCGGCGCGCTGCCTTCACCCCGCACGTGGATCAGGTACAGGTAGCGGAACACGCCGTAGATGACGAAGGGAATGGTGAGCATCATGTTGTGGCCGTTGGTGCGGATGGTCGGCGCTTCGATGGTGTAGAGCATATAGGTCAGCACGCTGCCGGTGGTGACCATGCGCAGCATGTCGTCGAGCAGCGGCATGTTGTAGTCTTTGTAGGTGGAACGCACGTCCTGGGCGTTTTCGGCCAGCAGTAGCAGTTCCTGGCGGCGCTTGCCGATGGCGAGAAAAAGCGCCAGCAGGCCCGCGCACACGTAGAGCCAGGGCGAGAAACGGGCCACGTGGATCACTACGATGCCGGCGACCACGCGCAGGATGAAACCTGCGGCGATGGCGAAGACATCGAGCAGCACGATGTTTTTGAGGAAGAACGAATAGGCCAGATGTAGCACCAGGTAGCCCAGCAGGACAACTGTCAGCTTCCAGGTGAGGACCAGGCTGGCCAGCAGCGAGAAGGCAGGGAGCAGAATGGCCGCGGCGGTGGCCCAGCTCCTGGGAAGCTGGCCAGAGGGTAGCGGGCGCAGGCGCTTGCGCGGATGCAGGCGGTCGCGCTCGATATCCACCAGGTCGTTGACCAGATAGATGGCGCTGGCGGTCAGGCAGAGCAGGATGAAGGTGACGGTGACCCGCGCCAGCGGTTCGGGTTTGGTCAGTTGCTGGTCGAACAGCAGTCCGGCGAAGACGAAGCCATTCTTGGCCCACTGAATGGGACGCATGGCAATGAGCAAGCCGCGCAGCGGTTCCGGTAGCGTACTCCAAAGTGGTTGCAGGGCAGACTTGAGGCTGTGCACGCGCATTTCTCCACCCGTTTCTTTCTCAACGAGCGCTCATTATAGCAGCGAAGCAGAGTCGCTGGTAGATGAGCGAGGCGGGATGCGCTAGACTTGGGCCGGGGAGAGGTAATGAGTGTATGAGCGAGCGAGAACGACTGGACGTGTTGCTGGTCGAACGCGGACTGGTCGCCAGCCGCGAGGCGGCCCGCCGCCTGATCATGGCGGGCGAAGTGCGCGTGGACGGCGAGGTGCGCACCAAACCGGGAATGCACGTGGCGCGGGCAGCGGTCATCACCGTGCAACAGACGCCGCGTTTCGTAAGTCGTGGTGGCGAGAAGCTGGCGGCGGCCCTGGCGGCCTTTCCCGTCGAAGTGCACGGGCGCGTCTGCGCGGACGTGGGGGCCAGCACCGGCGGCTTCACGGACTGCCTGTTGCAGCACGGGGCAGCGCGCGTGTATGCGATTGACGTAGGCTATGGGCAACTCGACTACCGGCTGCGCTCCGATCCGCGCGTGGTGGTGATGGAGCGCACCAATGCGCGCTACGTGGAGCGTCTGGCCGAACCGGTGAACCTGGTGGTGGCCGATGTCTCGTTCATCTCGCTGCGCTACCTGCTGCCGGTAGTGCGCGGCTGGCTGACCCCGCCCGCCGACCTGATCGTCTTGATCAAACCTCAGTTCGAGGCCGGTCGCGAACAGGTAGGAAAGGGCGGAGTGGTGCGCGATCCGCTGGTGCACCGGCGCGTCTTGCTGGATGTGCTGGAAGCGGCGCAGGTAGAGGGGTTTGCAGTGCGCGGCCTGATTCGCTCGCCCTTGCGCGGACCGGCGGGTAACGTCGAGTTCCTGGCATGGCTGAGGGCCGGAGACGAAGTCCAGGAAGCAGACCTCATGAGCATGATCGAAAGGGCGCTTGCCGAGGTGCAGGAACAAGAGCAGACTCTGCCAAAGGAGTGAATGATCATCGGCAATTGAAATTTCTGCCTGAGCGCCGTATTATTAAGACCACACATTTTTCATGCGTGGCTTTATCTCGACGAAGGGATCGTGGGTCATGCAGGTATGCCCTCACTGTGGCCGCCAGAATCCTGATACAGATGCTTATTGCTATTCCTGCGGCCATATCCTGCCCAACGCGCTGGCCGACCTGGAGCGCGATGGGACCGGTCTGCTCGATGATACGCTTTACGAAGGGATAGAACCGCGACGCCGCTGGGGCACGGCTTATTTCGACCGGCGCAGCAAGCTTCAGCTTCATTTCCGCGATTCCGATGAGGTGCTGGTGCTGGACGTGGATCGCGAGATCATTCTGGGGCGCGCGCATAATGAGCCGGGCATTCCACAGCCGGACGTTGATCTTTCGCCCTACGGGGCGCTGGAAAAAGGGGTTTCGCGCAACCATCTGGCGCTGATGCGCGATCACGACACGGTTGTGGTCACCGATATGGGTAGCGCCAACAGCACCTATCTGAACGGGCAGCGCCTGATGCCCTACGAGCCGCGTATTCTGCGCGACAATGACGAACTGCGGCTGGGGCGGCTGGTGATTCGCGTGTCGTTCAGCTAGCAGCGCAGGCGGTACCGGTTCTTTTCTTCGCGCACCAGGCACCGTTGTCGGAAAGCATGGCCGAATTGATCAAGTTACAAGAGCGCCTGTCTGTTCAGTTTCACGATCTCTCACTGTTGCAGCGCGCGCTGACACATCGGTCGTACCTGAACGAGCACCCGGAACACTCGCTGGAAGATAACGAGCGCCTGGAATTCCTGGGCGACGCTGTGCTCGACTTTGTGGCGGGGGCCTGGCTCTATGACCGCTTTCCGGAAATGGACGAGGGCCGCCTGACTCGTCTGCGGGCCGGGCTGGTGCGCACGGAGACGCTGGCGAGCTTCGCGCGGCGCTTCCGGCTGGGGGAGGCGCTGTTGCTGGGCAAGGGAGAGGATGATTCCGGCGGGCGCGAACGGGAAAAGATTCTGTGCGGCGCGTTCGAGGCGCTGATCGGCGCGCTATATCTCGACCAGGGCATGGAGGCGGTGCAACGGTTCGTCGAGCCGTTGCTGGAACCGGCGCTGACGGACATTCTGGAACGCGCCGCGGACAAAGACCCCAAGAGCCTGTTGCAGGAATGGGCACAGGCTACCCTGGGCGAGACCCCCCTTTACCGCACGGTGAGCAGCCATGGGCCGGATCACGCCAAGCAGTTCACCGTGGAAGTGCTGATTGGCAACACCGTGTGTGGTCGCGGCACGGGGCCGAGCAAACAGTCTGCCGCGCAGGCCGCAGCGCAGAATGCTCTGAGCGCGGTCGAGGCGGGCGAGATCGTCTTCGAAGAGCGCTGACTTTCTCCGCGCTATCCCTGGGCCACGAGTCGCTGTTACGGCGGGCACGAGACGCCCTGACGGCGGTTGATCGCGACAATGGTGGAACGGTGATCGGAGGTGTGCGCGGCCAGCGGGCTGTTGTCCACCATGGCTCCGGTCAGTGGCAGATTGTACGTCCACAGGTAATCGAAACGGGCTGCCGAGCCGTCAACCAGATAGACGGTCATGGCGTCCTCGGCGCGCAGGCTGGCGATGGGGTCTTGCAGGGCGGGGTTGCCCAGGGCGGCGTAGAGCGGCGATTCCGGGCCACGGTAGAGCGGTGAGTCTGGCCCAAAGTTGAACGTGCCCCCCACGATGATGCGGTCTTTCCAGGTCGGGTTGTGCCAGGCCGCGATCCAGTCGAGCATACGCCGGTACTGGCGATTCTGGTCTTGCTCTCCTTCGGGGACGGGTTGCCCGTCGCGTTCGGCCAGGCGGAAGCCAAGCCAGGCGTTGTAGACGTAGAGCGGACCCAACCCGTCGGCCAGCGGATCGGCAACCAGCCGCTCTGGATTCAGCGCAACCTGCATGACGGCAGCCTGATTGCCGGTGCTGGGCAACTTGAGGCCGCGCACCTGCTCAATGGGCACACGGCTGAGCACAGCCAGCCCCTGTAGCCTTTCGTTCTGCGGATAGAAGGCGGACTCCATGCGCAGCCGCCGGGCCAGCCACAGCACCTGATCCACGCCAAAGCTGGCCATGCGCCCGGTATCCACTTCCTGCAATAGCAGGATGTCCACGCCGTTCAATTCGACGAGTTGGGCGACGCGCTCCAGATTGGATTCGAAGAATTGCGAGTAGCCGCCGTGAATATTGTAGGTGGCCACGCGCAGGCAGTCGGGATTGGCCGGGCGACGGATGACTGCCCCTGAAGCGGCCAGCGCGCCCACATAGCTGGCAACCAGCACCAGCAATAGCCCACTGAAGGTGTAGAGTCCGCGCCCCCCACGCCAGGGGATACGCCCGCGCCAGAGAATGACCGGAATGGCCAGTACCAGGGCTGCGACCAGGGTCAGGCCCAGGCCCATGCCGCGGAAAGAGCGCAGAAACTCGTCCACGTTTTGATAGGGCTGCCCCAGGTCACGCACGTAGGCATAGTCGTAGGTGAAATAGTCACCCGCGGCGAGCGCGGCGAAACCGATCGGGCAGAGCAGGATGGCGATGGCCGTCAGGTTGCGGCGCGGCAGACCGGTTTGCACCAGCCACCACAGCGTCAGCCCGACCAGGAACTGAGCGAGCACCAGCGCCAGCGCCGCGGGCAGACCGTCGTAGCGGCGCCCGACTACGAGCAGCAGGCTCAGCAACAGCGCCCACAGCCAGCCTCGCCAGGCAGCATCGAACATGCCCGCGAAACGAGCCGCCTGCGCGCGCACCTCTGGCACCAGGGGGAGCAGCGTAGCTCCCAGTAACCAGGGCACCACGCCAGCGTAGGGCACGTCGGCCCAGCGAGCGACGGCGTTGGGCAAGGCCAGCAGGGTGAATTCCAGGAAGAAGATAGCTCCCAGGGATAGCCCGCCCCAGGCATTCATCTGCCCGGTCAGCGGCGGGGCATACCCTTCCTGGCGACGCGCGATCAGGTCGGCGCGCCGCTCCAGGTACCACAGCAGCAAGGCCAGCAGGATGAGGGCGATGGTGGCCGGAGCGATGATGATGCCCATCTCGATGTCAATCTGTCCGGCCATGTTGATGCGGTAATCGGTCTGCCAGGTGCGGTCGTAGGTATCACCCAGGGCGCGAATGAACTGATCGCCGGCAAAGCCGAGCAGGATCGTTGTGGGGAAGAACATGGGCCGACGAATGATGGTCAGCGTGAGGTAGAGCAGGCCAGCTCCGATGACCAGAGAAGCGGCGGTTACCTGCAGGTCGGCGGATTGCAGTGCCATGGAACGGCCCAGGGCCACCAGAATCACCGCCAGGGGCAAACTCCAGCGCCAGCGTGCCACCAGCAGGGCGGTGAGGGGCAGCAGCAACAGAGCCAGCAACGCCACGATCTCTCCCTGTACGGTGCTCAGTTCGACGACTCCGGGCACACCCTGCAGGGCAGCCCGATTGGGCACACGCTGCACAAGGTCGGCGCTGCTGGCGCGCGCATAGAGGGAGGCGTAGGTGAAACGCACGGCCTGCACCAGAAACAGGCCCACCGTACCGGCTTCGAGAGTGCGCAGAAAGTCTTGTCGTAGGTGCGACATGAAACGAATTGCCTCGTATCAGGGCGTAAGAGCACTTGGTGACATAAAAACTAACCGTATTGTACGCGCAGTTCCTGTTCTTGCCAGCCTTGCGTCTGGACGCGCGACGGGTCAGGGCAGGCCTGCTGCAGGCAAGAAGTTGCTCACATGGCCCGGAAATCAGGTTATAATGAGCAGAATTCTACCCTGAAAGGACGGCAACCATGCAACACGTTGACACGCTCCTATTCGGCGGCACAGTGCTGACCATGAACAGGAACCTGGACAGTTTCGCGCCCGGCGCGGTTGCCATACAGGGAGACAGCATCGTCGCGGTTGGGCCACAAGAGGCCGTGCGCGCGCAGTATCGGGCCGAGCACGAGGTGGATTGCCGGGGGCAGATCATCATGCCGGGCCTGGTCAACGCGCATACCCATATGCCCATGTCGCTGCTGCGGGCCATGGCCGACGACCTGCGCCTGGATGTGTGGCTGATGGGCTACATGATGCCCGTCGAGCGCGAGTTCGTCAGTCCGGAATTCGTGCGGCTGGGCACGCAGCTATCCTGCGCCGAGATGATTCGTGGTGGCACGACTCTTTTCGCCGATATGTACTATTACGAGGCGGATGTGGCCGCGGCAGCGGCGGAAGCCGGTCTGCGGGGGGTGTGCGGGCAGACGGTGATGAAGTTCCCCACTCCCGACGCCGAAAGCTATGAACAGAGCCTGGCCTATACGCGGCAATTCATCGAAGCGTGGCGCGATCACCCGCTGATCGTGCCCTCTGTTGCGCCACACGCGCCGTATACCTGTACCGACGAGATTTTGCAGGCGTGTGCTGAACTGGCTTTGTCCTACGGCGTCCCGCTACAGATTCATATCCTGGAGACACGCCAGGAGGCCGAAGAAAGCTGGGCCGAGTTCGAAAAGAAGGTGGTCAACCGGGTGGCTGAGCTGGGAGTCTTTCGCGCCCGGACGATTGCGGCGCACTGCGTGCACGTTGATACCGAGCAGATTCGGCTGCTGGCTCAACATGGCGTGGCGGTCGCCCATAACCCTACCAGCAATCTGAAACTGGCCAGCGGCATTGCGCCGATCAAGGAGATGCTCGAACGGGGGGTGCGGCTGAGCATCGGCACGGATGGCGCGGCCAGCAACAACGATCTGGACATGTTCGAGGAAATGCGGCTGGCAGCGCTGCTGGCCAAGGGCGCGACCTTCGACCCGGAGGTGTTGCCTGCCAGAGAAGCCTTGCTGATGGCGACGCGTTGGGGGGCCGAGGCGCTGGGGTTGGGCAACCTGACAGGTAGCCTGGAAGTGGGCAAACGCGCTGACCTGATCGTGCTGGATCAGCAGCCGGTGCACAATACACCGCGTTTCGAGCGCGATCCCAATGCGATCTACTCGCAGATTGTGTATGCAGGGCAGGCGGCGGATGTGCAGCATGTGATGGTCAATGGGCGCTGGTTGATGCGCGAACGGGCGTTGCTCACGCTGGACGAAGCGGCCATCCGGCAGCAGGCCGAAGAATACGCGCGGCGGATGGACGCCTTCCTGATCGCCCGCGAAGGCAATGTGCTCAACAAGCTGGTGGCGATCGGTGGCCTGCAGCAAGAAGAGAGTTTTGAAATTCAGGTGAAAGCCATTGTGGACGGCGACGGCGAGGCGCTGATCGCTCGCCTGCTGCAGAATCCGGCAGTGCAGGTGGTCAAACACCATCATTACCGGCAGTACGATACTTATTTCCTGTTCGACGACGAAGATCAGGGCCGGGTGCGCTATCGCGAGGACGATTTCATTGGGGAAGGCGGCGAACCGGTTGCAGTGCGCACGCGCCTGACCTACACCATTCCAGACAAGGCGCGCGAGTTCGACGAAGCCGTGCTGCTATCGCATTCGCGCTTCATTGCCCCGGCGGATCGTCCGCTGCGCTTCTATCGCGAGTATTTCAAGGCGCATCGGGAATGCGAGGTGCACAAGGACCGCTTGCGCTGGCACGTGCTGTACAAGGGCGTGCTGTTCTACGTCAATCTGGATCAGATCATGATGCCCAAGACTGAGCATCGGTACATCGAGATCAAGTCGCGCACCTGGTCGCAGCGTGACGCCGAATACAAAGCCGCTTTGACGGCGGAGATTCTCAACGAAGTGCTGGGGATTTCCCCCGCCGAACGGGTGCGCATGGAATATGTTGATTTGTGTTAGGGGCTTCGAAACAGGTCACCGACAGAAAACCAGGGCACAGGAGCAGGTACCTTCTGCCCCTGTGCCTGGCTTCCCCCCCCCGCCAGACTCATGAGGCTGGCGTCAGCGATACTCCGCACAGGCTGGGATAATTCTTGACGGGCAACAGCTCTACCAGCAGTGTGCCGTCGGTCACCTCGGCGGTGGTGGTGACAGTGAAGGCGACGAAGGTCTTGCCTGCGAACGGTGTGAAATTCTGCTGCACCATCTTCCGCTGCACCTTGATGTGGAAGGTGCTGGGGTGCTTGGCGTCGGCCTCCGTGAAGTGCAGGGTCACGGTATAGGTGCCATTGGGCAGACCGCTCGCCTGCCAGTCGAGCTGCTTGTTGGCGTAGGCCATGCTCTGATAGATGAAGTCCAGGTCGGTGCCTTCGATCTCCTGGCCGGGGAACGTCTCGTGATAGATGGTGCCCGACTTCAGCGTGGAAAGCCCATACTCGCCCTGCCAGAGATTGCCCTGCCCATCCTTGAAGACGGTGGAACTGCCGATGTTGACGTAGTAGGTGAAGTCGCACACATCGCCCGACCCGTCCAGATCGGCGTCGTTCTGGTCGGGATTGGCATCCTTGGGGCAGTTGTCGGCGGTGTCGGGTACGCCGTCACCGTCGAGGTCTGTTCTCAGGGCCTTAGCGCCATCCTGATCGCCAGGCACCTGTGCTTGCTCCACAGCGGGCACATCTCCATTCAGGGCGGTCACCACATTGTCGTAAGCTTCTTTGAGCGAAGTGCCAGTGGCAGTCAGCGCTACTGCACCTGTCAGGCCCACCAGCGCCAGCAGTAGCGCGTACTCAACCAATCCCTGCCCTCTCTGAGAAACCCTGTGACCCAGACGAACGAAGCGTGCCATTTCCAACTACCCTCCAGCGCGATCCATTCTTTCACTGTGCATCATAACAGGGGGGAATTAAAGTCGGATCAAAGGGGCGTGCGAGATTTGTACAGGAGTCATGACAGGCTGCAGTTGCCAAGCGTGCACATCACAACCTGACAGAGGGGTCTAAGGTATGAGTGACAGGAAGGAGGGGCCGGTTACAAACTGACCGGGTCAGTCGAGCGGATTGTCCAGGCGGAAACCGTGCCCGCGCACCGTCACGATGTACTGATGATGCGGATCAATCTCCGCCAGCCGGTCGCGCAGACGGCGCACCAGCGCATCAATGGCCTGTTCGCTGACACCTTCGCCGACTGCGTCGGGCCAGACGGCTTCGATCACCTCGTCGCGAGTGCGCACCGCTCCGGCGCTGTCGTAGAGCAGTTCGAGCAGCCGGTACTGAGGCAGGCTCAGAGGTGGGTCTACTTCGATGCCATTGATGAAGACGCGGCGGGAGTCGCGGTTGATTTGCAGGCGGCCCTGGGAATGCGGCAACTCGTCCATGAAGAGAGGGGCGGTGGCCTCGGAGCCGACGAAAGTGATCTTGACTACCAGGGCGATCTGAATTTCGTCGCCATCCTTGAGAGGGACGCGGGTGTTCTTGATCTGCCGCCCATTGACCCAGGTGCCGTTCTTGCTATCCAGGTCTTCCAGGTAATAGACGTCACCCTCGCGGAAGATGCGGATATGCTCGCGCGAGACCTGGCGCTCTGGCAAGACCAGGTCGCATTCAGCGCCGCGCCCGATTACCAGTTCATCCTCGCGCATGACCCAGCGCTGGCCCGCGCGTTCACCTTCGTGAATGATCAGGACAGGCTTGTCGGTTGTGTTTGACATGACCTCTCACCTCGAAACACGTCTGGGTAGTTGCGCGCCACTCAGGGGTTGCTCTCACCACTGGAGTATAGCGGCTGTGCTGACGCTTCTCAAGCCCGGCTCGCCCGGATGAGGCAGGGTGGTTGAACCGCGCAGACGCAGAGAGCGCAGACGACAAACAACATCGCGAACTCTGTGCCTTGCGCTGCTACCCCTGTGCGCGCTGTGGTGAATTCTGCCCCAAAACGCGAATGCACTCGCCCCGCTCAGTTGCGGCTGAGCGCCACGTTGATCTCGACCGGGCTGGCCGTGCTATCGGTAACAATAATCCCATCTGCGCTGAGGGGCAAGTAGCCGGCTGCGCGCACCAGAATACTGTACAGCGCAGGTTCTTCGGCTGTGCCGCGCGGCAGCAGGGTGGCGATCTGGAAGCGTCCCTCGTTATCGGCCAGGGCCAGGTCGAGCACCTGCGCCTGACTCCAGGTGAAATCCTCGACGCTGAATTCGGGTTTGAGCACGATGAACATCGCGCCGGGGACGCCTGCGCCGGTCTCGGCGTCGGTGATGCGCCCGCTCATCAGCACGCCCTCGGCGCTGGCGAAGACGCCGACCGGCAACTGCCCCAGCCCCACTTTGACCGAAGCTCTCCCCAGCACGATGTTGCCAACGAGCAGCTCAATGGCATAGGTGCCGTCGGGCAGAGTAGTCAGGCTGTCCAGGCCCAAATAGTAGTTTTCGCCATCAGGCGGAGCGCCCCAGGGTTCGGTGATTTCAAACAGGATGTCTCCGTCTACGAGCCAGCGGCGTGTCCAGGGTGTGCCCTGGGCCAGCAAGCGCCAGTTGAAAAAGGCGTAGAGCTGCGCGATCCCTGCCGGGAAGTCGGCGCGGACAGGGCCGGTGGGCACGCCATCTATCTGTTCGGTGGTGAAGCGAAAGTCGCTGAAGACCAGGGGG
>AMZC01000142.1_pt1 | contig 42485 bp, 34 predicted proteins | sample 948551 | NCBI WGS metagenome assembly AMZC01 (sample SAMN01120625, study PRJNA171369) | bioreactor sludge metagenome | biome: sludge; isolation source: anaerobic thermophilic cellulolytic sludge from lab reactor | place: China: Hong Kong, Shek Wu Hui wastewater treatment plant | collected... | reverse complement strand
TCACCCGCACCCGCCGTCATTTACGCGAAGCCCTCATGCAACTCATCCTGGAAAAGGGGTATGACGCGGTGACCATCGAAGACATCACAGAGCGCGCCGAGCTTGGCCGAACCACTTTTTACCTGCATTACCGCGATAAAGAAGATTTGCTTTTAGAGAGCATCGAAGCCACCGCCCAGGAGCTCTACCAGCAAATTTACCCGGAAAAGGGCCTGCAAGGGCTTTCTTCTCCTCAGGAAGGGCTGCATGCCATTGAACGGGTCTTCACGCACGCCGCCGCGAATTCTTTACTCTATCGCATCATCCTTAAAGGTGGGGCGGCTTCTAAAGTTCGGCATACCATATTGAACTTTCTGAGCGAAGCCGCCCTCCCCATTTTTGAACGTAATTTACCCCATCCCGGGGTATTCCCGGTGCCTCTAAAAGCGGTTAGCAGTTACTTTGCGGCCTCTTTATTGGGTTTTCTGACCTGGTGGCTCGAAGAAGACATACCCTACCCGCCAGAAGAAGCCTCACGTTTTTTCACCCAGCTGTTCCTATTCGGCCTTCGCGGCCTGAACAGTAGCTCAGAACTTCTGAACAGTGGTTCCACCTCCTCAGGCGGGGTTGGCTGAACGCTGAGCCGCGATGATCCGGTCATAAAGTTGATTTAACGACTCGTCCACCACGCAACGTGCCGGGTCTTCCCGGTAGTACGCCATAATTTCTTCAGCCCCGCGTGAAAATGGAATAGAGGCCACATAATCTGGCACCAGCCGCTTGATTTTACTGTTATCAAAAACCATGCTGTGAGCTTTATCGCCCAGCAATCCAGCTCCCCATTGGGGATCATACCGGGCAATTACCTCAGAAGGCACATGCACCAGCTCTGCCTTCACCCCGGCAGCGTGAGCAACAATCTCAAAAATCTGATTCCAGGTCAACCACTCATCAGACGTAATATGAACTGCTTCACCGATTGCCTTCGAATTCCCCAGTAAACCCACAAACCCTCTGGCAAAGTCGGCATGGTGGGTCAGGGTCCAAAGAGACGTGCCGTCTCCATGCACAATCACGGGTTTTCCACGCAGCATACGGTCTACCACCGTGTATCCCCCATCCATGGGCAACAGCGTGCGATCGTAAGTATGTGAAGGCCGCACGATAGTGATGGGGAATTTTTCTTCGCGATAGGCTCTCACCAGGCGCTCTTCACAGGCGATTTTATTGCGCGAATACTCCCAGTAGGGATTATCCAGTACCGTGGACTCGGTCACCGGCAGAGAAGAAGGTGGAGTCTGATAGGCTGACGCAGAACTGATAAAAATATACTGGGCCGTCCTTCCCCGGAAGAGGGATAAATCAGTTTCAATGTGCTGTGTGGTAAAAGCCACCCAGTCCACCACCACATCAAAGGTCTGGTTGCCCAGGGCCGTAAGTACCGACTGCGCATCTCGAATATCGCCATAAAGAATCCGCGCCTCGGGGGGTGCAGGCCGGCTGGATTTTCCCCGATTCAACAGATAAAGCTCCATTCCCCGTTCCAGAGCCAGGCTCGAGCAGGCAGAGCTGATAATACCTGTTCCGCCGATAAACAATACTTTCATGCTTTCCTCCACAGGGTAGTTTGATTCACTTTCATTATAGGGGCATTTCACAAAACCCCATCTCTCCCAGCTTCGATGTATTCGGTGCTAAGGTTTACTTTGTTTACCGTAAAATTCCTCAGGAGATTCTAAGAATGATCGAGTATAATCAAACCGATTTATTTTCTTTCAAGAAGGAGAGAAACCTATGCCATTCCGACTGGGTGTGCCAGAACTGCTGATCATTCTCGTGATCATCATTTTGCTGTTCGGCGTTGGCCGCATCGGCAAAATCACAGGCGAACTGGGAGCAGGTATCCGTGCTTTCCGTGAAGGCTTAAAAGGCCCTGAGGAAAAGAAAGAAACCAAAGAAGAACCCAAGGCAGAAGAAAAATCCGAATAGTTCGCCGAATCATCACCCTGCCTGTATTTAGAAAACAGTTCTATGGCTGCTGACGAGTACCATCGGCCCACCAAAGTTGCGGTGATCGGTGCGGGGAATGTAGGGGCAACATTTGCTTACGCCCTGTTACAGAGTGGTCTGGCTTCAGAGATTGTTCTTATTGACGCCAACCATGCCCGTGCTGAAGGCGAGGCCATGGACCTCAACCATGCCGCCCCGCTTGCTCGCCCGGCCAGGGTCTGGGCGGGGGACTACCCCGACGTCGCCGGTGCTGCCGTTACTGTGGTAACCGCCGGTTCAGCTCAACGGCCCGGTGAAACCCGCCTCGATCTCACGACCCGTAATGTAGAAATCTTCAAATCGATCATTCCCCGGGTCGCTGAACACAACCCCTCTGGCATTATTCTGATCGCCACCAACCCGGTAGACATCCTCTCATACGCCGCCTGGAAGCTCTCCGGCCTCCCCAAAGAACGCGTCTTTGGCTCAGGAACTGTACTGGACACGGCACGGTTCCGCTATCTGCTAAGCCAGTATTTCAAAGTAGATCCACGCAGTGTACATGCGTACATCATTGGAGAGCACGGCGACAGCGAGGTGCCCGTCTGGTCGTTAGCCAATATTGCCGGGATGCGCCTGCCGGTCTACTGCGCCCAGAATGATATGGGATGCGCCGAGGAAGACCTTGAGGATATCTTCCGTCGCACTCGCGATGCAGCCTATCATATCATTGAACGCAAGGGAGCCACATATTACGCCATCGCCAGTGGATTGTTGCGCATTGTTGAAGCTATTTTGCGCGATCAAAGTACGGTGATGTCTGTTTCCAGCTACATCCAAAATTACTACGACATCGAGGATGTTTACCTCAGCCTTCCCACCATCATCGACGCCGGGGGTGTAGAACGCATCCTCAGGCTGGAACTCGCTCCTGAAGAGATCATTGGCTTACGAAACTCAGCCAACGTACTCAGGCAACTCATCCATGACCTTAAGTTATAAACAGGTCTCGTCTGATTGTTTCCGCTGACTGAAAAACCACCCTGCGGGGTGGTTTTTCAGTGGGGAGTAAACGCGTTGTTCTCAAGTTACGCCTGATTCTCCGGCACTCCGCGGAGTTCGGCAAGAAAAACTTCAAACGGTTCAAAGACCATCTCGGTGCCCTGAGAGCGGTGAGATGAAAACACCAGTTCCATCTGACCCGGAACTTTTAGATTCAACCTCCGCTTTTTCTCACTCATATTGAGAACCACCAGCAAGGTCTGCTCTTCGGCTATGCGCAGAAAAGAAAGGCACGCGGCATCCGTGCCTAAGGGTTCATATTCTCCGGCCATCAGAGCGGGATTTTCCCGTCGTATGCGCAGCATGGTTCGATAGAAATTCAATAAAGAACCCTGATCTGCTTCCTGATCAGCCACATTGACCCCCTGAGCATAATCCGGGTTGACCGGCAACCAGGGCTCAACACCCTCTGGCGAGAACCCCGCATTGACTGTATTTTCCCACTGTAAAGGTGTACGGCACTTATCGCGCCCACCCCGGGCAGCAATCAGAGCCGCTTCTTCCGGATCGACCAGATCCGGATGGCTCTTGAGCAGGTTGTAATAAAAAATGCCAAGCTGGTCACGGAATTTGGATACATCCGTGAACAGATAATCACTCATTCCTATTTCTTCACCATTGTAAAGAAAGGGTGTGCCTTTCAGAGTAAGGATCAACGCCAGATTGACCCGGGCAATCTCCCGGTCATGTTCTCCATCTCCAAAACGGCTGAGCATGCGGGGACTGTCGTGGTTTCCCAGCGTATTACACGGCCATGCCCCATCTGGCAAACGACTCAGGCGCCGACGCTGGTTCCTTCGCACCCACGCCGGGGTGATACGCCGGGTTTCCATCAAGGGAAAATTAAAATTCAGATGCAGTTCATCCCTGCCATTCCCATAAAAACGAATATCTTCGGTCTCGCCCACCAGCACTCGCCCGGGGAATTCGTCGACCACCCGGCGTAATTCCTTCATCAAATCGTGCACCTCAGGAAGGTCAACCTGATATTTAAACATGCTGTGCCAGAGGCGCTCGGTTTGTGCCTGCTCTTCACGCGTTTTGGCCTTGTAACTCATCACCAGCAATTCATCATGCGAGACTGGCGCTTTCTGACCACGTAAATCCTCCACCTCAAAGATGGTACCCACAGCATCCAACCGGAATCCATCCACCCCCATTTTCAACCAGAAGCGCACCGCGTCCCACATCGCCGCTTTTACTTCGGGGTTTCGCCAATTCAGATCGGGCTGTTGTTTGAAGAAAAAGTGGTAATAGTATTGGTCCGTGGCCGGATCATATTCCCAGGCTGAACCCCCAAAGGTTGAATACCAGTTATTGGGTGGTCCCCCATTTTTTCCATCCCGCCAAATATACCAGTCGCGCCTGGGATGATCGCGGCTGGAACGCGATTCAAGGAACCAGGGATGCTGGTCAGAGGTATGATTGAGTACCAGATCAAGGATCACCCGGAGATCACGGCGATGAGCTTCTTCCAGGAACTGCTCAAAAAGTTCCAGCGTTCCATATTCCGGAGCCACGCTGCAATAATCCGCCACATCGTAGCCACAATCAAACAGGGGAGATGGATAATGCGGAGAAAGCCAGATTGCATCAATCCCAAGGTGTTTCAGGTAATCGAGCTTAGCAAGAATCCCCTGAAAATCTCCGATCCCATCTCCATTACCATCTGCAAAGCTACGCGGATAAATCTGATAAAAGACCGCTTTCTGCCACCATGGTAAATCCATCAATTTCACTGTGAAACTCCTTTTTTAAAATTCACCCTCGCCCGCAGGAACCATCCCTGTCAGAGGATTTCACCCGACAAACCATCTTCCGCCCAACCGGTCACCCTGACACGGCTGATTTCATTCCACAATGGCTGACCATGCCGGGCGCTTAATCGCAGGGCGTGGTCAGTCATACCGTGCAGCTGCCAGCCGTTCGGCCCAATCCCATCGGTAGATTCCCACAGCACTTCTACCACTTTTCCGATAAATTGCGTGGCATATTTTTTGGAGGCCTCCTGGAATACCTCGCGCATTTGAGTGCTCCGGTATCTTCGAATATCCGAAGGCACTGCCCCGGGTAATCGGGCGGCCGGGGTGCCTGGCCGGGCAGAATAATTGAACACATGCCCCCCCGCGAATCCTACCTCTCTGACAAAAGCCAGGCTCTCCTGAAATTCTGCTTCGCTTTCTCCGGGGAAGCCCACGATCACATCGGTGGTAATGGCTATCTCCGGAACCGCCTTACGCGCCATCTCAACCAGATGCATGAACGAATCGGGGGAGGTCTTCCGCGCCATCCGCCGCAGGGTTTCAGCACACCCTGATTGCAAGGGTAGATGCAAATGGCGGCAGAGCCGAGGGTTTTGCCATAAAGAAAAAAAGCGCTCGTCCAGGTCCCAGGGTTCAAGCGAAGAGAGGCGAATGCGCGGTAGATTCGTTTCTACCAGCAATGCACTCACCAGGTCATAGAGGTGAAGCGAAGGGGAAAAGTCCTGACCCCAGGATCCAAGGTGCACACCCGTAAGAACAATCTCTTTCACCCCTCCGGCCTGTGCCATTCGGGCATCCGTTAAGACCTCTTCGAGACCCCGACTCCGCCCCTTTCCCCTTGCCAGACGGGTGACGCAAAAAGTGCAATGGTTATCACAGCCATCCTGCACCTTAAGAAAAGCCCGTGTCCGCTGACGCAATCCCGGCAATGGCTCCCTGGCAAGGGGTTCCAGGTCAAACTTTGATAATGGCACCCCCAGACGTTCCGCAACCAGATGCTCTTTGCGCTCGTTCGTTACCACCTGCTTTACACCTGGCAAAGCCAGTGCGGCCTGAGGTTCCAGTGTAGCCCAGCACCCCGTTACTGTAATATCCCGCACACCAGCACGTGCCGCCTGGCGCACTTTCTGACGGGAATCTGACGCAGCCTCTGCCGTAACCGCACAGGTGTTGACAACCACCCAGTCAGCTTCGGCAGCGCTACCCACAATCGTATGTCCTGCTGCCCGCAATTGCATGGCAAATTTTTCAATCTCACTCTGATTCAGGCGGCAGCCAATAGAATCCAGAAAAACTTTCATATACCCTTAAGGTTGACGTACCACAAAGTTATCGAACAAAACATCCACGCCACCCTCCCGGTAAGCTCCAGCGATCACCCCTACATCACCGCGATCGAAGGTATCATCCTCTGCGGCCATCAACAGTTTGTCCCCCGCAGAGAGAGACAACCGATGCCCTGAGCACTCAGCCACCAGCCGAAGGGGCCAGCTCGAGCTTTGAAGCATGGAGCTATATTGTAACTGTTCTGCGCCTAACAGGGTATAGGTAGAATCGACCACCTTACCCATCCCATAATACCCATCCCGGCTGACAAACATCATGTAAAAATTCTCTCGATTTCGATACCGGCAAATGATCCCCATCAGATTATCTTCCGGCCCGGCCACCTGTCTGATCGCCACTTCTATCCGCACGTCAGAGAACCGCTGGCCGGCAACCGACCAGATATTTTTGCCCGCTTCCCGAACCAGCAACCGCAGTCCCCCCTGTTCATACGAAACCACCGCGTCTGGCGAGTCACTGATCCCCCATCCTGACGGAACGTGGTTAAAATCATCCTCAAACAGGATTTCTCCCTTTGCTACCGGCGATGGGGTAACCTCCCCCGCCATCCATAAGGGAAAGCCACAGCTCACCAGGAAGATGCACACCAGGCTCCAACCTCTCATGCGTGTGGATGGTGACATTCCCATACCTTATGCCCGTTTCTCCATTCAGGGAGATCCATTTTCATCCGCTTCTCCGTGGAAATACTTTGCGAGCAGTCTGCTGGCCAGAATTCCGAATCTTCCCTGAGGATCAAGACGACTGGCAGTAAACAGGTGTTCCTGCGCCAGTTCCATCCTCTGCCAGGTCAGATACAGGCTTCCCAGGTAATAATGCGCCTCCGCCAGATGGTCGTCCAGCTCAAGCGCCCTGGCAAGCTCCTTTTCGGCTTCTTCCGTATGCCCCGTGGCTGCCAGCAGTGCCCCTAACAGCGCGCGCGCATGAGCACTTTGATCATCCAGTTTCACGGCCTCCCGCGCGGCTGGCAGGCCAGTTTCTTCCACTTGCACCTGAAAGGTAAGGCAGAATTGCGCCAGTGCCTCCAGCACCGCAGGGTTGTTCGGGTCAAGATCAACCGCCCGGCGGTATTCAATTAAAGCCTGAGGTAAATCTCCTTTCTGGGCATAGAGATTTCCCAGTTCCACACGCCACATACTCCGGGCTGGTTCCAGACGAGCGGCGATCGCCATCTGGTCAATCGCCTGTTGCCAGTCGCCTTTTCGGCTCCAGTAAAACGCCATGAGCACCCGCCCAAGCACCGATGAAGGGTTCAACTCCAGAGCTTTTTCCAGCTCAACCCTGCCATCGCCCCCGGTATGGTACCGTGTCTCCCCTAAAAGTGCCCAGGCTTCGGCATAATCCGGGTTTTGATGCACGGCCTCCGTGAGTGCCCGTTCCGCCAGAGCCCACTCGTTCAACTCCCCAAGCGCTCTGCCCAGCAAGGTGAGTCGATACGCTGGATCATCGTCTAAACTGGAAAGCGACCCAACCCGCTCTAACACCTTCATTCCTTCCTGGAAAGCCTGATCCAGCCGGGCCGCTTCTTTAACCAGATTAAGGGCTTCGTCTAAATCGGAGATCGATACATCCAGCGCCAGCCGGTAAGCTGCGAGCCCGTTCTTCGGGTCTATCTCACGCCAGCGCCTCAAGGCTTGCACTGCCTCAGATAGCCTCCCTGCCTTTTGCCAGGCATCACTGAGGTGAGCATAATTTTCTGCTGTGGGTTGAACCGCGGCCACTTCTGCCCACTGCCGTGCGGCATCTTCATATCGGCCACAGCTTTCGTAAGCGTCGGCAAGAAGTTTTCGAGTGTCCGGAGATAATGGAAACAACCGGTCAGCCTGTTCAAAAGCGTGAATGGCCTCCTCCGGGGCTCCTGCTATCAGCGCCATTCGCCCTAAATGTTCCCACAGGTCTCTCTCCCAGGGGTGTCGTTCGAGAGCCTCGCGGTAGCGGATCATTGCCAGAACAGGCTGATCGTCGACCTCAGCCACCCGCGCCTGTTCCAGAGTCTCGGCGATGGCAAACTCCACAGGAGCCAGATTTATACCCGCCAGAAATAACAAAGGCAGGAGAATCTTTAAACCCATCATCCAGCGCGATACCCTTACCATCGCGTTTTATTATAGTGTGTTCCTCGATCGATTGCTGAAGATCGAATGGACGATCGCCTATGTCTCACCCTTAATGCGAGCCACCGCTGCCGCCCGGGTGTGGATCTCTAATTTAGCAAAAATAGATTTCAAGTGACGTTTCACAGTATTGGTAGTGATAACCAGGGCTTCGGCTATTTCCTTATTCGTTTTCCCTTCGGCCAGCAATTCCAATACTTCGCGCTCACGTTCGGTTAATTTCTCGAACTCTGCCGGTGGCCCCTTTTGCTGGAGCGCCTCGTGAACTGTCCGGAGGAAGACTTTTCGATGAAAAGACTGTTTTTCAAGATACGCAAAGACCTGAGGACGGGCAAAGGTTTGTTCGATGAGCACCGGATCTGTCATTCCACTTAACACGATGACCGGTGTTCCTCCACCCTGAAAACCCAGTAGCAGCCGATATCCTTCCAGGTCTTCCGGGCGTGTAGCGCCAATTCCCCCCCCTCCTGAAGCATGGCTCAGGCTTAAATCAATAATAGCCAGTTGATACCGCTCACGGCGTAAACAGCCGAGCGCCTCACCAAAACTCCGACACGCCCGCACCTGAAAGCCACTCTCACCCAGCAGTTCTGAAAGAATGTCCTGCCAGCTCTGATCATCTTCGACCAACAGGATCCTGGCTTCGCGGTTCACCTTCAACAGTTGAGGGAGCGTCACAGTGGGCTTCGTGTCTTCTGGCTTTTTCTCCTCGGCTGAGAAAATAGACAGAAGCAATTTCTTAAGCTCACCCCGGGTGAAAACCTCTTTTCGGAGAACATTCTCCGCCCCATACTGGCGAATGGCGCTGACTGCAAGCTCCACGGTGGCATACCCCGTCAAAAGTATCGCCGAACAACCCGGATCATGTTCGCGAAGGAGTTTTAAAACCATCAAACCATCCCGGTTGTGATGATCTCGCTCATGAAGCGCCAGATCGACCACGGCAACCCGATGCGGCACAGCCATCAGTCTCTGAGCCTCATCCAGGCTGGCCGCAGTGTCTACCTCACAGCCGGAATCTTCCAGGATTTCCCGGAGAATTTCCTGCCACGAACGATCGTCATCCACTACCAGAGCGCGTGGTTTTCTCATCATCATTGACCCGCTTTTGGAAATTGCAAGATAAAAGTGGTGCCAGTCTTCCCGTCACTTTCCACCCGGATACTTCCTCCCAGCCGCATCATTAAGGCCCGCACCCACCATAAACCGAAACCCAGTTTTCCGGCATGTGCTTCCTGACCACTGGAATAACTGAGATCAAAAATACGGTCATGCATCTCAGGGGGAATACCCGGCCCGGAATCAGTGACCAGCACCCGCACTGAGTCATCCCTGAGCTGGCCATGAATGAGGATCTTTCCCTTTCCGCCCATAGCCCGCGCGGCGTTCTCCAGCAGGTTGGAGAACACCAGCTTCAGACTTTGCTGGGCTGCCGGTATTTGAGGCAGCTCTGCCAGGCCTTTTTCTTCAACCTGGATTCCCGACCCAAGGTTAACTGACTCCAGCGCCATGTCTACACACGCTTTCAGGTTTACCAGCGAAATTTGCATGGGGTGAAGGTGAATCAGGTGCTCACGCACGGCCAGCATGGCCTCCATTGCACTCCGCTCGATTTCCGCCAGATTACTGGCCAGGTAACGATCTTCAGCCAGCAGGTCGGCACATTTGTCCTGAATTCCCTGCACCCGCACCGGGATAGTCCCTACTTTGTTATTGAGCTGGTGTAACAGATTGGTCGCCAGGTCTCCCACTGCCGCGAACATTTCGGCAACGGCACGCTGTTCCTGCGTTTTCCGCAGCTCTTCCAGATGAGACGCATACAGAATGGCCATCCCGCTGAAGTGGGCAAGCATTCCCATGACTTTCTTTTCCCATTCTCCCCCCTGGCTGGCATCCTCCAGCAGAACAAAAACGGCAAACCATCCCCAGCTTTTATCATCAGGAGAAGAAGAAAGCGGAGCCAGCCAGACAAAATTCCAGCTTCCTTCCTCAAAAAGTCCCCTGGCCAGTGACTCTGGTAATCGCCAGCGTGGAATCAGGACCACCTCATCGGTAAGAAACGCCCGTAACTCAGAACATTCCTTCGCGTGGAGGAAGGTATTTTCCGCCTCGTTTCGCGCACCGGCAACCAGATCAGCACCATTTTCTCCAACCAGCCAGATTCCAGAAGAAGCCGCATTGAGTAAATCGCAGGCCAGGCTAGCCAGGCGGTCAAGCACCTCATCGCGAGTGCGGGTCAGTAAAAGTTGCGGAATTTCCTGCACGGCATCCAACAGGCGGACTTCCTGAATGGCGATGACAGCCTGGGTGGCGAAAGATTGCAGGAGGATTCGGTCATCGTCGGAAAATGCATTTTTATAGGGACTTTCCAGATTGAGTACCCCCAGCACCCGCCCGCTTGCGCTGATCAAAGGCACTGCCAGCTCCGATTGCATCCTCACATTGGCATCCAGCGGAAAATAAATGGAAGACCATGGCTCTTCTGTCAGGTCAGAAATCAGAACCGGTTGACGGTTTTGCACCACCCACATACTGATCGAAGGCGAATCGATCGCCAGGGTCTGTGTATACGGGTGTCCCAGGCCAGCCCCGGCCACCGCTTTAGTCACCAGCCGGGAGCCGCCGCCTTCAAGCAGGCGGAAAATCCCATATTGTGCCGAAGTGACTTCCAGCGCCATTTCCAGGATAGCTTCCAGCGTTTCTTTCAACCCTAACCGCGATGAAATAATCAATCCGGCGCGTCGAAGGCGTTCCAATTCCTCTTCCTTACGCATCAAATACCGGCTTACTTCAGCCATGCGTTGAATCTGGAAAATGGCCATCCCCGCCTGATTCACAAAGTTTTCCAGCATTAACAATTCCATACCAGTAAAGGGGCGCTCTTCAGCCAGGTAAACGTACAGAACTCCCAGGGGTTCCTCAGCCACTACCAGCGGGAAGCAGGCCACCACCCGGGCACCGGCCCTGGCCTTGACCGGATCGATATCAAAATGAGGCTCTTCGTACGAAAGGACGCGCTGCCGTTGTTGAATTGCCCGCCAGCCCATACCATCCGGCCGGGGCTGTTCACCTGGCACTCCCTTTGCCAGCTCGCCTGCCGATACCCTGGACTCGGGCACAAAAACCCGCATCCGGCTATCGTAAGCATAGATTACCGCCGAAGCTCCCGGCACCACCTGGGTGGCGCCTTCAACGATCATTCGAAGGGCAGTGCGTTCATCCACCGCATTACCACTGCCAATACGGTTAATCGTACTGCCAATTCGGTTGAGATTGGCAAGCGCATTCAGCAGGCGCGTTTCCAGATCATCATCCGAAAAGCGAGAAAGAGAGTCATCGGGTTGCATGCCCATTCCAGCGATCCACTCGAACCAACCACTCCGGGTTGAAAAACACTTCTGATTGGACTGGTTCTTCTTTATTTATAATACATAAAGATACCTTGCAGGCATTATAAAAAAACCTCATGCATGCGTCCATGCCCCATCCGGGGTATTTTCGGAAACCAAACCCTCAAAAAATTGCATAAAATTACGCTCGTTTTTGACATTCTTTGATTGAATTAATGATATAATTTTCATAACCTCTTCCAATCACTGGTACAACCGTGAATCAAGCCCATTCTCTCTCGATTACCGAACGCCAATTGCAGATTGTGGACCTGATCGCCCAAAAACAGCGTATCACGGTGGGCGAAATCGCATCGCTGTTCGGGGTGAGCGAGGCTACTGCCCGCCGCGACCTGGAATCTCTGGCTGACAGGCATCTGGTTCAGCGCGTCCATGGTGGAGCCATTGCCACCCCAAGTGCACCGCGCGAACTCCCCCTCCCCACACGGGCAAACGAACAACGAGAAGAGAAATTGGCCATTGCCCGGCTCGCCGCCAGTCTGATTCAGGACGGTGAAACCATTTTCCTGGGCAGTGGCACAACGGTACACTGCCTGGCAGAACAGCTCCACGAAAGACACCTGACGGTGATCACCAATTCTCTGCCTGTCATCAACACCCTCGCCGGAGAACCGCACATCAACCTGATTGTTTTAGGGGGTAGTTTTCGGCCTGAAGAGCTTTCCTTCATCGGGCATATCACCGAACAGGCCCTGGTTGAAGTGCGTGCTGACCGTGTCTTTATGGGCATTCGCGCCATCGACCTGCAACACGGCCTGACCAACGATTATCTTCCTGAGACTCTTACCGACCGCGCCATTTTACGCATCGGTAAACAGGTTGTTATCCTGGCAGATCACACCAAAATGGGTCGCATTGCTGGCGCGTTTGTGGCATCCCTGGATGCCGTTCATCTTTTAATTACCGATGCTTCCACCCCATCCTCGTTCCTTGCTTCTCTGCGTGATCAGGGCCTCCGGGTTGAGGTGGCCCCCCTGTAAAAGAGGAAACGATGCAACTTCAGGATTATAAACCGATTCCCAAACTGGTTACTCCGCAAACCCTCATCCAGCGCCCACGTTTTCCTGTGGTCGATGCCCATAATCATCTGGATAATCTTTTCCCCCACCTCGCGAGTATGCCCGTCTCTGCTATTCTCGATCAGCTGGACGAGGTGGATATTCGCGTCTATGTTGACCTGGATGGCGGATGGGGAGAAGAAATTCTTCGTCGGCATCTCGACCGATACAAAGCCACTGCTCCGGAACGGTTTATACATTTTGGCGGAGTTGACTGGTCTCAATGGCCAGAACATGGAGATCGATTCGGTGAGTGGGCAGCTGCTCGCTTTCGCCAGCAGGTTGCATGGGGAGCGCAGGGGTTAAAAATCTGGAAGAATTTTGGGCTGCACGTGACAGACCAGCATGGAGAACGGGTACGGGTGAACGATCCGCGGCTTTCTCCTCTCTGGGAAACCGCCGCTGAATACCAGTTACCAGTCTTGATTCACGTCGCCGATCCGGTTGCCTTCTTCGATCCGATCGATGAAACCAACGAACGCTGGGAAGAGCTTCAGCACAACCCCGACTGGGCTTTCACCAGCCCGCCGTTCCCACCGTTCCTCTCGATCCTTGAAGACTTTGCCGCTCTGGTAACCGCCCACCCCAGAACGACCTTCATCGGGGCCCATGTGGGTTGTTATTCCGAAAACCTTGCCTGGGTCAGCCAGCTCCTCGAGCGTTGCCCCAACCTTTATGTCGATATCGCCGCACGCATCAGCGAACTTGGCCGTCAGCCCTATTCCTCGCGCCGTTTCTTCCTGAAACATGCCGATCGCATTCTCTTTGGGACAGATATCGGCCCCAACCCCGAAGGGACACGCATCTATTATCGGTTCCTGGAAACCGAGGACGAATATTTTCGCTATGATCCCGGGGATATTCCAGGGCAGGGGCGCTGGAATATTTACGGAATCTATCTGCCGGATGATGTACTTAAAAAGGTTTACCACCAGAATGCATTACGTTTATTCCAGCTTTCTACACTACCCTAAGGAGTACTCCAATGACCGAACGTGGCGTCCACACCTTGCAAGAAATTCTTTCACAACCTGAAACCTGGGAAAAAACCCTCTCCGATCTGAGCAGTGTGACCGATCTGCCCGATGCCCGGCAGTATGACCAGGTTCTGTTTACCGGCTGCGGCTCTACCTACTACCTTTCTCTGGCCGCTGCCGCGCTCTACACCGAACTGACGGGTCGTCTGGCGCGTGCCCTGCCTGCCTCGGAGGTCTGGTTAAACCCCGCACAGGCCTACCCGCAGGGATTGCGGACGCTTCTCGTTGCGGTCAGCCGTTCGGGCGAAACCAGCGAAACCCTGCACGCCTGCGAAGCATTTCGCAAACACCACTCCGGCCAGCTCATCACCCTGGTGAACGTCCCAGAGAGCCCCCTCGCAACCATGGGAGATGTCAATATTCTTCTCCCCGCCGGGCAGGAGACCAGCTTTTGCCAGACTCGTGCGTTTACTTCTCTTTACCTGGCAAGCACCTGGCTTTGCCTGCAATGGGGCGACCTCAAGCACTCCATGAATGAACTTCAGCTACTGCCAGAAACCTGCCAGAAATTGCTCGATCAGTTCGCCCCCCTGGCAGAGCAGACCGCCAGCAACATGGGGCTGGATCGGTTTTACTTCCTCGGTTCTGGTTCCCGGTATGGTTTAGCCTGTGAATTGAGCCTGAAGATGAAGGAAATGTCCCTCAGCCATAGCGAACCTTTCCACTTCATGGAATTCCGCCATGGCCCAAAATCTATGGTCTCCGAATCATCTTTGATAATTGGCTTACGCTCCGAGTCACAGCGCACCTACGAACAGGCCGTTCTCAACGATATGAAAGCTCTCGGCGGCCAGATTTTGTGTATGGATAACACCGACGCTGATGTTCGCTTCAACACCTCCGTAGCCGAACCACTCCGTAATATCCTCTACCTTCCGGTTGGTCAGCTGTTCGCCTACTGGCGATCCATGGGTAAAGGCCTTGACCCCGATCGCCCGCATAATCTGGATGCCGTTATCCGACTTTCCTAGATTTTTTATCGTTCTACCCATTGCAACAGGTCGCCTTCCAGCGGCCTGTTATCTTTTCAGGGGGCTCTCTTTCCCCGTTCAATTCCTCCGGCTTACTGTAAAAAAGAAACGCTGGTAAACTATGGATGACGCAACCTGATATATCCCCTCAATCTCAAGCTGTTTGCCAGGAGAAAAGCTATGCCAACCCGATATACCAACCTTCCTCCGATACCCAACCTGCCCTGGGAAGAGCCCCCTGCCGGAAGTGATAGTGTCATCTGGCGTTACTCCAAAAACCCGGTCATCCCGCGAAATCTCATCCCGCGCGCCAACAGTATTTTCAACAGCGCCGTGATCCCATTCCGGGGGGAATTTGCAGGTGTGTTCCGGATAGATGATACCCGCCGGGTGATGAACATCTACCGGGGTTTCTCCAAAGACGGGCTGGCCTGGAATATCGACCATCAACCCATCCAGTTTCTATGCGACGATCCCGAGATCGGCCGTTTTCAGTACCGGTACGATCCCCGCGTGTGCTGGTGCGAAGACCGTTACTGGGTGACCTGGTGTAACGGGTATCATGGCCCAACCATTGGCATTGGCTACACCTATGATTTTGAAACTTTCTATCAGATCGAAAACGCTTTCCTCCCATTCAACCGGAATGGCGTCCTTTTCCCGCGAAAGATTCGTGGAAAATACGCCATGTTCAACCGCCCCAGTGACAACGGCCACACCCCCTTTGGAGATATCTATTACAGCGAAAGCCCGGATATGGTGCACTGGGGACATCATCGCTGGGTGCTCGGGCCGGGCACCTGGTGTTATACCAAAGTAGGTGCTGGCCCTACCCCTATCGAAACCAGCGAAGGCTGGCTTTTGATCTATCATGGGGTGCTTACAAGCTGTAACGGGTTTGTTTACAGTATGAGCGCTGTGCTCCTCGACCTGGAACAACCCTGGAAGGTAATCTACCGTGCCGCTCCCTATCTGCTCTCTCCCCAGATGCTTTATGAGTGTGTGGGTGATGTACCCAACGTTGTCTTTCCATGTGCCGCATTGGTGGATGGAACCACAGGGCGAATGGCCATTTACTATGGTGCCGCTGACACGGTAACGGCTATGGCGTTTACCCACGTGGACGACCTCGTAGACTGGGTAAAAACTGAAGCAATACGCGACTGATAATATTCTTTGAGGTAAAGTATGGCCCTTGACATTCAAAACCTTTCCTATGAACAGGTCGCCGGGATGATTGACCATTCACTGTTGAGACCTGAACTAACCGCCGATGAGACCATAGCTGGCTGTGAACTGGCTCGTCGTTACCGGGTAGCCACCGTGTGCGTTAAACCATGCTACGTTGCACTGGCGGCCCGCATTCTTCAGGGATCGAATGTGCTCGTCACTACGGTCATCGGCTTTCCCCATGGCGGTCAAACCACCGACGTGAAAGTTTTTGAAGCCCGGCAGGCCATCGAGCAGGGCGCCCGTGAACTTGATATGGTACTCAATATTGGTGAACTCCGTTCAGGTCACGTGGATTTCGTCCGGGAGGATATACGCGCCGTGGTGGAAGTGGCTCATGCCCGGGGAGTAAAAGTGAAAGTCATCCTCGAAAATGCCTACCTCACCGACGAGCAAAAGGTAACGGCCTGTCGCCTCTGCGAAGAGGCCGGTGCCGACTGGGTGAAAACCTCCACCGGCTTTGCCCCTTCTGGCGCAACCCTCGCCGACCTGCGGTTAATGCGGGCTTCCGTCGGGCCTCAGGTGCAGGTAAAGGCTGCCGGCGGCGTGCGCACCCTCGATGCCCTCCTTGAAGTGATGGAAGCCGGCTGTACCCGCTGTGGGGCTACCGCCACCGCAACCATTCTCGAAGACTTCAAACGCCGTAAAGGGATCGTTGATTAAGCTCATTCCACCCCTGGAACTTTCACCTCACTTCGGAGTACCCATGATGCCACCCACCACCTGGAAAGTCGTTCTGGCCGGATGCGGGGGGATCAGCCGCGCCTGGCTCGATGCCCTGAAGAACCTCCCTCACATCAAAATCGTCGGACTGGTAGATATCCATCCAGAAGCGGCGCAAAAGCGGGCTCAGGAATACGGCCTGGAAACTGCCCTTCTTTCGGACGATCTCGCTGCCACCCTGAAGCGTACCTCCCCCGATGTCGTCTTTGATTGCGCCGTGCCCGAAGCCCATTATTCAGTAACCCTCACAGCTTTACAGCATGGGTGCCATGTACTGGGAGAAAAACCCCTCGCCGATACCATGGCCCACGCCCGCGAAATGGTCGATGCCGCACAACAAGCCGGAAAAATTTTTGCAGTGATCCAGAATCGGCGATATGACGCCAACATCCGACGCGTCCGCCATCTCATTGAGACCGGCAGTATCGGCCAGATAACCACCCTCTACAGCGATTTCTTCATCGGCGCCCACTTTGGGGGGTTCCGCGACCGAATGCGCCACGTGCTTTTGCTCGATATGGCCATTCACACCTTTGATGCCGCCCGTTTCCTCGCCGGAGCCGACCCGCTGACTGCTTTCTGCCATGAATGGAACCCGGCTGGCTCCTGGTATGATCATGACGCGTCTGCGGATGCCATTTTCGAAATGAGCGGGGGCATTCATTACGGGTATCATGGAAGCTGGTGCGCCGAAGGGCTGAACACCTCATGGAACGCGGCCTGGCGGATCATCGGCACCCGTGGATCCATTCTCTGGGATGGTGAAGAAACCATCCGCGTTCAAAGAGTAAAGAAAACCGGGGGGTTCTTTTCGGAATGGGAAGAAGTAGAACCTGCTCCATGGAACGCCACAGAAAAAACCGGGGGTCATGCGGGGCAAATTCGAGATTTCTTTGAGTGTCTTGAGAATAACCGCCTCCCGGAGACAATTTGCACCGATAACATTAAAAGCCTGGCCATGGTCTTCAGCGCCATCGAATCGGCAGAAACAGGGCAACGAATAGAAATCAGGGTCTAAATCAAGCGGTGGGTCGGTCGGGGTTGGCCAGGATGAAACGCTGATTCTTCTTCCACCTGCACGGCAACACCTGATCTTTCGAAGGCCCTCCGGCATAGAGCGCGTAATTCGTCTGCGCTCATTTCAACCCGCGCATTCATCAGAATACGAGCCTGCCTGCCAATCCGGGCGGGCAGGCTTTGTTCCCAGGTTGGATCGGGAAGAGACAGAAAACTCAGTTTACCACCCCCTGCCTCTCCCTCAATCATCCATTTAAGGTGCCCAACCCGGGCCTTGCGGGCTTCCAGCTCCTCCAGAACCGTCGCAATGAGTGTTTTTACGCCAACCGACGCGTCGCCATCCGAGACAACCAGATGCACCTGTGCATCATACCAGGCAAGCCTGGCCTCCCCTTCACCGTAACGCAGATAATCTATGTCCAATGTTGCACCCATCCTGGGCTCAGACTGTAAGTCCAGCCAATCAAGCCAGGCCTGCACGCCATCTTCCGCCAGGGAATTTTGCATGATGGCATTCTTCTCAGGATAAGCTCGACTGAATAAACCTTGCACCTCGACCATGGCTTGCGGTGTAAGCAAATCCATTTTATTAATCACTACCAGGCCAGCCTCTTCGATCTGCTTCTCGAAAATATAAACGACCTCGTCACTGAAGGGCATTGCATCTCCGCGTAAAAAGTGGAGCAGTAATCGCGCGTCAGTAAAAACACTCAGACTGGTGGGGGCCAACTCTGACGCCCGAAACTGCGCCAGTGGCTTGAGAACCGTTGCCACCAGGTCGGCACACGAACCCACCGCTTCGGCAAAGATTACGTCTGGCCGAATGCTACCCATCAATTCGCCCAGTTTCTGCTCCAGGTCAACATAATGGCAACAAAAGCATCCCCCGGCCACTTCTACGGCGGGCACATCTTCCAGGCGGAAAAACGCCGTATCCACCAGGAATTTTCCCTGGTCGTTGGTAACCACCCCTACCCTTCGGCCGGTTCGCAGCAACCGTTTACACGCCTGAATGATGGCTGTCGTCTTACCGCTCCCTAAAAATCCACCTACCAGGTGTAATTTCATCGCATCACCTGTCGAATCGCCTCCAGAAGTTCGCGGTTTCCCGGAATGATCGATGAATACTTCAATTCGCCGTTAATATAAAGCGATGGAAGGTTCTTGACCCCCATTTTTTTAATCCGGGCTACATTCTCTGGTCGGGTAAATTTATATTCCACCAGGTCCACCTGCCCATTGAGCGACTCCACAGCCCGGCGGGCCGCACTGAGCATATACCCGCAGGCCGCGCAGGTATCCGAGTCCAGCGTAAACACTTCAACCAGTGGTTTTTCCAGGCGACTGTAATCGGGCAGAGTCACTTCCAGATCAAAAGTGTGGCTTTCATAATTGGCAAGCATGCGTCGGGTGGTGGCAGGATCACGCACCGCCTGAACCACTGCCACGGAATTCTCAACAGGAGTATCGTAGGGCATATCACAGCCCGGTGCAAGAATAAAGTTCTTGAACGTGTCTATCCCGTCAATCGCCCCCAACCGTTCCAGCAAATCGACGACATATTTCATATTATCCTGTTGCGTACCCAGCAACATACAGGTCGTCAGGGGGATATTCCCACCGATCACAATGTTGTAACGCTCGGTGATTTCTCTGGCTGTCGGTAAATGGATATTCTCATCCACCGAAATAGAATCGGGCGCGGTCTGGCACATCCACTCAAGGTTTTTGGTCGCATCTCCACAGACGAAAAAGGAAGAGTAAGCCCCCATCTGCCTGATCGCCCGGAACACCTCGGTAAAGGGCTTAAGGAGGTATTGTTTAAAATGGCGCGGAGATACCTGTGAAACCACCGGGTCAACAACCGCGATCACATCCATCCCGGCCTGGTGATATAGCTCAGCCATACGCAAATTGACATCGCGGCAATAGCCAATCAACTCCTCCAGAAAATCCGGGTGATCGAAGGTATCCATGAAAATTTCGGTTCCCCGGAGATGCGAAGCCAGCGTCATCGGGCCGCAAATTAACCCGTAGAGCGCCGTTTTCTCCCCAACCATCTCCTTCATTTTTCGCATGGTCTCCAGAATCATCGGGAGGCGCCCCTCATCGGGCTCCGGGAGGTGTTTGGGAAGCTCCAGGCGGGTTTCGAGGGGATGAGAAACCACACTTGGCGGCGCAAACGGCGCCCAGGCCAGCTCGCATCCTAAAATTTCCGCCTCTACTTGCAGGTCAAAAAGCACCGGTTGACCATCGGGGTCATAAAGCTCGTTCACAGCCAGCAGAGCCTCAAGCAATTTTTCTGGTTGCTGGAGCACCTCCAGCGCAGAAAACCCGCGTAGCTTTCCGGCGTGGACTCCGGCGAAAGGCACCCAGGGAATGGCACCCGGAGCTTCATGGCGCAATGCAGCCAGCAATAATTCTTTTCCATGAGGGCGATGAGAGGAATTGGACATGAGAACGGCTCCAAATTGAGGTGATGGCGAATTACTGACTCAACTATATTCCAAATTGACAACGTTGTCAATCATAAAAGATATCGCTGTCAGATGATTTTCATCCCGAAACACCCGCTTCTCAACTCAACCCGGGGGCTTTCTTCGACTATAATTCTGGTAGGTAGGAGGGAGGAGCCATACACCATGCCAGCCACCATCAAAGACGTAGCCCGCATGGCCGGGTGCTCGATTAAAACCGTGTCAAGAGTCATCAACGGAGAGCCTTACGTCTCTGAAGAGACGCGCGCCCGCGTTCAGGCAGCTATTCGTGCGGTGGGTTATGCCCCAAATATCTCGGCCCGCAGGCTGGCCCAGAACAAATCGTTTATGATCTGTATCCTGCTTTACCCGGGTCTCCTCCAGCCTTCTTCGGCTATTCTCTCCCGGGTCATGGATATTGGCTACGAAGAGAATTATGATATCCTGATCCAGCCCTACTTCCCGACCCATTCCCGCTCCAAACGTAAACTCGTCAGCCTGATCAGCGAACAGCACATTGACGGATTTGTCACCACCCCGCCCTGTGATGCCGAGGATTTTGTCGCCGATTTACTCGGTACGTATAAAGTGCCGCTGGTGCAAATCAATCCGTTCCACCGTTCCGATACCATTCCCTTCGTGGCCGGAGATGACGTGCTCGGAGCCCGGCAGGTGACGGAGCACCTGCTTTCCCTGGGGCATCGGCGCATTGCTTTTCTCATGGGCCCACGCAACATGCGCGCCAGCTTTGACCGCCTGGCCGGGTACCAGAACGCCCTGCTTGCCGCAGGCCTGCCGATTGATCCCACCCTGATTCGGGATTCGGAATTTACTTTTGACGGTGGGTATACGGCCACCCGCCTGTTGATGGACCTGCCCTCTCCCCCCACAGCGATCTTCGCTGGAAACGATGAGGCCGCCTACGGGGTGATCTTCGCCGCTCACGAAATTGGCCTGCGCATCCCCGATCAATTATCGATCTGCGGATATGACGATTTTGCCATGTCCAAAAATATCTGGCCAGGCCTTACCACCGTACATCAGCCGTTAGAAGAGATGATCGAATCGGCCACGCGAGCCTTGATCCGCATCCTCAAAGGCGAGGCTCTGGATTCCAATCAGATCATCCTCCCTTCAGCCCTGGTATTGAGGGGATCAACCGCTCCCCCACCGCGTTGACTCTTTGCAAGTTTCTTAAGACATTCCACCCCAATATCACGTATAATATTTCAAATTATTACTGCAATCTAACTGCAGAAGGGTTTCAGGGGGATGGATCCAACCATCATCATTACCACAATCTCAGCCATCATCCAGGCCATCGTCGCCTACCGGGCATTCCGCCTCATACCTGTTGCTGCCTGGCAGAAAGAATGGAGAATATTCTGTGGTGTTTTTGTAGTGATTGCCCTGCTCAAAGGGCTTCAGGTCGTTGTTTATCTGCTTCCTCCTTCCAGTGAACCCCTTTCACCTACCCTTGAATGGGGGCATTTACTTTTCTCTATAATCTTACTTCTGGCCATCTGGAGGCTCCAGCCGGTTTTCATTCAAACCCAACGCTCTGAAGATCTGTATCGCCTGTTTGTAGAGAATTCCACCCAGGGCCTGGCCGTATTTCAGCAGGGGCATCTGGTGTTCTCAAACCACGCCCTCAGCTACCTCACCGGCCTGCCGCCCGAACAAATTCACGGAATGGATGGCAACCGCTTCAGCCAGTGTTTTCATCCCGATGATCGTGAAAATGTCCGGCGTCTTCTCCAGGCAGAAGACCTGGAATCACCCTCGGTGCGCAGGGAAGTACGCCTGCTGAATCGGCGTGGGATGATCTTCTGGCTGGAGTTATACGTCAGTCGGGTGACGTTTGCCGGTCATCCAGCGCTTCAATTAACCTTTATCAACATTACCGACCGGAAAAAAGTCGAACAGGCTCTGTATGAAAGTGAACAACGCCACCGAATCATTTCTCAACTCACCTCCGATTTCATCTATTCCGCCACAGTCCATCCCAACAATGAAGTGCAAATTGACTGGGTGAGCGGAGCGTTCGAACGAATTACAGGCTTTCAATTTGAAGAACTGTCTGCGGTCAAAAAGAGCTGGAGATCTCTGGAACATCCCGATGATCACCTGAAGACGGTCGAGGCTTATACCTTTGCCCTTTCCAACCAGCCGGTCGTCATCGAGTACCGAATTCTTTCGAAACATGGTGAGATCATTTGGTTGAGAGACTATCTTCAACCCATCTGGAGTGACGAAGAACAGCGCGTCACCCACATTTTCGGCGCCGTTCAAGACGTTACCTCCCGGAAAATTGCCGAAACCGCCCTCAAAGACTCCGAAGCGCGCTGGCGGGGCCTGGCAGAAAATGCGCCCATTATCATCCTGACCATTGACCTCCACCGGCACATCAGCTGGATGAACCGGCCTTTCATCAAGACCGCCGGCGAAATCATCGGTAAAGATATCTTTTCTCTGCTTCCCCCTGGCGTAAGGCCTGCCTTCCATCGCGCCGTAGATGCCGTATTCTCAAGCGGCAAGCCCCAGCGCATGGAATTCGAACTGCCCGAGCCATCAGGGTTCGTCTGTTATGAAGTGATCCTTGGGCCAGTGCGCCAGGAAGGCCAGATTACATCCATCATCCTGGTCATGACAGATATCACCGAACGGAAGGCCACGGAAGAACAACTGAAATTCCTCAGCAACCATGATGCCCTCACTGGCCTCTTCAACCGTGCATTTTTTGAAACAGAGCTGGAACGCCTGCAGAACAGCCGTTTGTACCCGGTGACCATTGTGATGATTGATGTGAACAACCTGAAAAACACCAACGACACTTACGGCCACGCCGCCGGTGACGATTTGCTCCGCTCCATCGCTCAGGTGATGCGAGAATCATTCCGCTCTGAAGACATTATCGCCCGAATCGGGGGGGACGAGTTTGCCGTCCTTCTTCCGGCCACCGGTCAGGAGACCGCCCAGGCCATCTTGCGTCGCCTCAATGAAAAGGTCAACGCCGTGAATGCCGCCACCCAGGGATTACCAATCAGTCTGGCTATCGGGGCAGCCACCAGCCTGGCCGGAAGCCGCCTCGTCGACGTGATGAAAGAAGCCGACAACCTGATGTACGAAGACAAGGCCAGGAAAAAAGGCACGGGGCCCCTTCGCCGCGATAACCCCCAACCTCCCCGCAATTGACCTTTTCTAAAGCTCCGCGAATCCTCCCCGGGTGAGAATTCACTTTCAAATGATTTCATTCACTTTCTAAACATTATGATAAGATAGAAATCGTAAAATCCCTCGGAGTGTTTTTGATTTAACCATAAGCAGAAGGAGGTAACTCTCATGGGTGGCTGGATGGGAAAAATCCTGGATGTCAACCTCACCAGCGGTGAAATAACCATCAAACCGCTGGACATGGAAATGGCACAGCAGTATCTGGGCGGGCGCGGATTGGGAGCGCGACTGCTCTGGGATGAGGTCGGGCCAGATGTCGACCCGCTATCAGAGCGCAATGTTCTCATTTTTACCACCGGGCCGCTCACTGGCACCGGTTATCAAACCAGCAACCGCTTTTCGGTCAGCACAAAAAGCCCCCTCACCGGCACCGTGCTGGATGCAAACTCTGGCGGGTACTGGGGAATGCAATTCAAACGTACCGGCTTTGATGGACTCATCGTACGTGGTAAATCGCCCAGCCCTGTGTACCTGGAAATTACCCCCGCAGGAGTACACATTAAAGATGCCTCTGGTCTCTGGGGAAAACGGGTTCGTGAGACCACTTCTCTGCTGGGGCAAAACAACAACCGCCGCAATGTACTCTGTATTGGGCCAGCCGGAGAGAACCTCTCTCGTATCGCTGCCATTATGAACGATGGCGAGCGAAGCCTGGCGCGGGGCGGGCCAGGGGCTGTCATGGGCAGTAAGAATCTCAAAGCCATCGTGGTTGAGGGTAAAGACCGCCCCGAAGTCCTCGACCAGGAACTGTTCAAGTTCATGCTGTACGAAACGCGTAAGCTCCTCAAAGCCAGCCCCCTTACCAGCCAGGCCTTACCCGAATTCGGCACCGTGGTGATGATGAACATTGTCAATGCCGTGGGAGCTCTCCCTACCCGAAATTTCAGGCAGGCTCAATTTGAACACGCCGAAGATATTTCTGGAGAGACCCTCAAAGAAAAGTACCTGGTTAAAAATACGGCCTGCTGGGCCTGCCCCATCGGCTGTACCCGGGTGAGCAAGACCGACAAAGTGGAAGGCGAAGGACCGGAATACGAAACGACCTGGGCGTTTGGAGCGCAATGCGGGATCAACGACCTCGCCGCCATCATTGAGGCCAACACCCTCTGCAATGATCTGGGCATGGATACTATCTCTGCCGGATCAACCATCGCCTGTGCTATGGAACTCAGCGAACTGGGATTGCTCGACAGCGATCTCCGGTTCGGGCGGGCAGACCTTCTCGCCCCTACTCTTGAAGCCATGGCATACCGGCGCGATGTAGGCGCAGAACTGGCTGATGGCAGCCTGCGGCTTGCAACCAAAGTGGGACGACCTGACCTCTCAATGTCGGTGAAAGGCCTCGAAATGCCCGCCTATGACCCGCGCGGGATGCAGGGCCAGGGCCTCCTCTATGCCACCTCCAATCGCGGAGCCTGCCACATGCGCGGCAATATGCTCGGGCTGGAAGTGCTTGGCCTCCCTAAACTGATCGATCGCTTCCAGGTGCAGGGGAAATCATCCTATGTCATCCTTCACCAGAACGCCGCGGCGGCAATCGATTCACTGGTGATCTGTAAATTTACGAATATGGGTGTGGCCGAGGAGTATTTTGCCCGCGCACTCAGTGCCATCACCGGGATCAAGTACGCCACGGGTGATCTGATTCGTGTCGGAGAACGGGTATGGAACCTGGAACGGTTGTACAACCTCCGCGAGGGATTTACCCGCGCCGATGATACCCTCCCGCCGCGCCTGTTGCAGGAGGCCATTCCCGATGGTCCGAGCAAGGGGTGGGTCAATCACCTCGAACCCATGCTCAAAGAGTATTACCGCGCGCGAGGATGGGATGAAAACGGCGTCCCATTGCGCACAAAGCTTGAAGAACTTGGTTTAAGTGAATGGATGGAGGTGGCCGCATGATCGACGAGCGTATTTATGAACAGTTCTGCGAGATTGGCCGTGATCTCTACACCGCCGGGATGATCAGTTCACACGGTGGGAATATCAGCATCCGCGTGGGTGACCGGGTGATCATCAAGCGGCGAGGGGCCCAGCTTGGACGGCTCAAGCCCCATGACCTGATCGAAACTGGCCTTTTCAAAAACGATTCGGGGGTTGCCCTGGCATCCACCGAGCTTTTAGCCCACCGCACCATCTACATGCGCACCCCTGCCCTGGCCATTGTCCACTGCCATCCCCGTGCGGCCATCGCTTTTTCCCTTTCACGCGATGAAATTGTGCCCATTGATAACGAAGCCTCCTATCTGCTGAAGAAAGTCCCTGTCATCACTGAAGAGTTTGCCTCAGGCACGCCTGAGATGGCCAATAAACTGGCCGACGCTCTCACCGCCTATAAAATTGTCATGCTGCGTGGGCATGGTAGTTTTGCCATTGGTCAAACCCTTGACGAAGCCTTCCACTGGTCAACTACCCTGGAAGAGTCCTGTCAGATCGCCCTCTGGGCAAAACTGATCAACGAACCCTTTATCGAATACCGGGGAATGAGCCAGGGATACACCAGGTGGTGAGTCACCCGGGGGCGGTCTGAACATACTCGTTCAGACCGCCCTTTTTTATCCAATCCCAACAGCCTCTCTCAGAATGTATTTTCCAGGCTTTGCGCGTACCCTGTCAGCTCCACATAACCACTTCCCTCAACACGCTCCCCTGACCTTTCCCCCTCAACCAGAACTGCCCCCTCCCAGTAGGTAAAAGACACATTTAATTCCTGGTCAGCAAGCCGGGGGCGAACCCGAAGCACGAGACCCTCCGAAGGCACCTCAATCACCCATGCAGATGGATACACCCCACCCGAATGGGGGCTCTTCCAGGTGTCCTCCACCCTGATTGAAAAATCCTTCACGCCCAATCGGCGTGTACTGCCGTCCTGGCGGATCACTGTGCCGCTCGAGTACGGGTCAACATCCCCATCCTGGCGTCGGATCGTATACATCATTAACTCTGAACCGTCCTGTAGTTGAATAGAAAACCAGTCCCAGCCTACCTGCCCCTGACTCAACGCGCTGGTACCAAATTCATGATCCATCCAGCTCAGTCCGCTCACCGTATATCGAACACCGCCCACCTCCAGTGTACCCCGGCTCACCAGGCGAGTCTGGCTGATGTAATAGGAGGCATTTCCGGCTTCGTCGCCCTTCTGGCTGTACCCTCTGTCTCCCTGTAAAACGGGGCCTTTAACATCCTCAAGTTCAAGAGCAAGACGAAGATCCCCCTCGTTCGCTTCGAGGTGGAATTTCCCATCCATCGTTTGTTCAACCTGCCAGTCGTCCAGCCACACCCGAAAAACCGGTTCTCCCTGTGCACCGGCTAAACCTCCCGCCCCGCGTTGAAAGCGTTCAAAGTACTGAAAACGCTGGCCTTTCTCATCTGCCAGGGCAAAGTGCGCCATGTAAACCTGATCTGTCGCCCATGCCGACTCTCGCGGCAACTGCTGAGCCGGTGCAAGCAGCCCGCGCCGGAAAAACGTGAGCTGGAAACCAAATACGCGCCCTTCGGTCGTGCTCAGGTTTCCAGTGAAGTACCACCATTCCGTCTGGAACGCCTCGTGTGCCCCATGATCGCGCGGAAAAACAAACGCGCGCGGTCCTTCAGCACGCATAAAATTGCCGGGGCTGGCTTTTAACCCTTCCAGCCGCGCGCGCACCTCGGCTGTCCCAGGGCGAGGAGAAAACGCCAGCCCGGCCATTCCCAGAACCCCTCCTGCCAGCAAGAACACCAGGAACCAGCGCAGCCATCGCCTAGTCATACCGGATCGTCTCCGCCGCTGACATCCGGCTGAATCGCACCGCCGGGATGACTCCTGCCAGTAATGCCGCTACCAGTGCCACAAGCAATCCCTGTAAAAAGGCGGCTGGCTCGGCAGAGAGCTGAAGTGTCCACCCGAAGGAACGTTTATTGATCACATAGATGAGAATCACCGCCAGCGCGTAACCCGTCGGCATGGCCAGCAGTCCAGCAGCCAACCCCATCAGTCCGGTTTCTAAAAACACCATACGCCGAAGCTGAGCAGGGGTGAATCCCAGCGCGTGGTAAATACCAGTTTCGCGCTGTTTTTCAACCTGGAGCAGGAATAGTGCGCTCAACACTCCGATAAAAGCGACCACAGTGGCCTGAATCCGCAGGGCAACCGTGATGGTAAAGGTTCGATCGAACACCATTAATACATCCCGGCGCAGGGTACGATTCGCCCGAATAACCAGCGGCTGTTCAGCGGCCAGGGCATCCTGTAAATCTCGCACCACCTGGTCGGCGTCGATTCCGCTTGCCAGCCGCAATCCTACCGAAGTTACCGCCTTATCCTGCCAGAGCTCACGGTAGGGTTTCATGGCCATCAACATGGTTCCTTCGCTGGAGGCATAATCGTAATAAACCCCCATTACCCGGAACGAATGCCAGCCCTGTGGAGTGTTAACCTCAATGACCTCACCGGGGTTTCGAATACCCAGTCGGTTGGCCAGCGGTTCTGACACCAACACCTCACCCGCCAGCAGGCGTTCCCAGACCTGGTCACGCTTTCCATCCAGGAATACAAACAACCGTTCGTACCCTACCGTTGAATTATCCGTGGCCGACAGGTTGACTTCCCCCACCCGCGATTGAACACTGGTTGATCGCAACGTATCCACACGCTCCACACCTGGCCAGGTGCGTAAACGGTCTATGACTTCCGGCGCAACCGGCGACATGGGCATGGCAGCGGTGTAGATAGGCCCTGAAAGATAAATATCACTGTGCAGGGTCTCATCCAGCCAGAGAATCACCGTCTTGCGGAAGCTATCGATCATGATCGAAACCCCTATGGTCACCGCAATCGCTACCATAAGCGCCGTGACCGTCACCGAAATCCGGCTCAGCGAGGCCAGTAAACTCCGCGGTGCTACACGCCCCACCAGCCCGAAAACGCGTCCTGTTAATGGGGAGACAAGTTTAACGAGTAACATGACCGCCAGTCCGGTCAATAAAGCGGCTCCAAGCACCGCAAGCAGCGTTCCAGCAAACCCGGTAAGCACGCCGCCCTGAGCCCGAAATACCAGCACAGAAACCCCGATCAACCCTCCTCCAGCCAGAGCAGACCACCACACCCTCCCACGGGTTGTGCTTTCCCAACCAGAACGAAGCAAAGCCACCCGCGGCGGCACTGAGGCGGCCTCCCATGCAGGAATTGCGGCAGTAATCACCGTGGCCAGCAGACCAGCCAGCGCTCCCTTAACCAGGCTGCTTACGGCTATTCCTTCCGCTCGGACAGTCGTGGTGAAATACAAATCGTTAATCGTTTGAGAGACAAGCTGAACAGTGCTCTTCCCAAGGAGTATGCCCAATCCAACCCCGGCCAGAGATCCAACAAGGCCCACAGCAACAGCTTCAAGCACTACCATGCCGAAAATTTCTCTCCGGCTGACTCCTAAACAACGCAGGGTTCCAAAAAGGTCCCGTCGCTGTACCACCGAAAAGGTCATGGTATTGTAAATGAGAAACAGCCCCACCACCAGCGCGAGTAAACTGAGCGCGGTCAGGTTGACCCGAAAAGCCGCCGTCATTTGTTCCAGGGTGGCACTGCGAGAAGATGCCGGCAGAACCAGCAGGCCCTTCGGCAGTGTTTTTAATTCGGGCAGTTCCGTCGACGGAAGGATCAGGTCTACCCGGGATAGAAAGCCCACTTTACCGGTTAATTCCTGAGCAGTAGAAATATCAGCAAGAATGACCCCCTCCAGGGTACGCCTGCTCAAATCATCGGCGGCGTCCAGAAGGCCCACCACCTCCGCCTGCCGGATCTGCCCTCCCACAGCCAGGGGGAGCTTTTGTCCAATAGCCACGTCATAGCGCTCCGCCAGAGACCGCGAAAGGATCACTGCGCCGGGGTGACTCAGAAAAGCCGCCAGGGCATCCAGTGAGAGGCTGCCTTCCTGGCCGAGAAAGGAGCGAAAAGCTCTGTCCGCAAACGGATCAATCCCCAGAAGTTGTAGAGGGTACCCTCCCAGCCGGGGTGAAGAAACATACTCGGTAATCACGGGGGCTATCGGATACGAAAACCCCGAAAGCTTGAGCCTGGTATAAACCGCATCGGGCACACCCGGCGGGCCGCCGACAATCTGGTGAGTGGCTTTACCGGTAAGGGTTTCAGTGCTGAGCTCAAAAGCCCGCGCTGCACTGGCGTTGGCCAGGTCGATTGAAATGACCACGGACACACCCAGGGCCACTCCAAGGATCATCAAGGCGCTCTGCCGGGCATGGCGCAGGAGATAACGTAACCCCACCATCCACAACACGGACGGAAAAAGCCCTGCAAGCTTCATTTGTGTCCATTCACCGCCACCAGGCGGCCCTCGTGTAATGAAAAGACCCGATCAGCAAAAGAAGCCGCCTCTGCCGAGTGTGTCACCAGAATCATGGTCTTTCCTGACCCACGGGTCAGACGATCGAGCAAGGCCATCACCTGCTGGCCGGTTTCTTCATCCAGATTCCCCGTAGGCTCATCCGCCAGCACCAGTGCGGGGTTATGCACCAGCGCACGAGCAATCGCTACCCTTTGCTGCTCCCCTCCCGATAAACGATCCGGGAAAGCCTTCTCGCGTCCTGCCAGTCCAACTTCAGCCAGCAATCCACGCGCCCGGTTGAAATCCGCATTTGAAGTCAGGTCGTTCAACTCCAGTGGAAGGATGATATTTTCCCAAACGGTCAGAGTGGGAATGAGGTTAAAAAACTGGAAGACAAACCCAATCCTCTGTCGACGGAAGATCGTTCGCGCCGCTTCATCCATACCGGTCAGGCGAACCCCCTCCAGGAAAATCTCCCCGCAGTCTACGCGATCAACTCCACTGATAAGGTTCAGCAGGGTGGTCTTCCCGCTGCCGCTTTTCCCGAGAATAGCTACCATCTCCCCCTTGCATACGGCTAAACTCGCCCCCTGCAAAACAGTACGGACCTGAGCACCTTCAGGGTAATGCTTACATAGGTCTCGAATCAACAAATAGGGAGCATCCAACGGCTCCATGGAGGGTGGTTGTTCCCTTAGAGTGATTTTTTCCGGTACAGGCCTGCTCATGCTCGCATTGTACCAGCCGGAATGCAAATCAGACAAGTTTTGTATAATCCGACCTAAAACCAGTCGCGCTTCATGAAGAGATAAATGACAATGCCTGAAAAGGCCAGAAAGATCAACACTACATAAAGCGCCGCCAGCGGATGATCCTCAAAAGGCAGGTGTACATTCATGCCAAAATAGCTGGTGACAATGGTCGGAATGCTCATCACGATGGTGATTGAGGTTAAGAATTTCATCACCACGTTGAGGTTGTTAGAAATGATTGAAGCAAACGCATCCATCATCGAGCTGAGAATGTTGCTCGAAATCCCCACCATTTCAATCGCCTGCTGGTTTTCAGTAATCACGTCCTCCAGCAAATCTTCATCTTCAGGAAACGCCTTGAAAATCTGCCAGCGCTGAAGGCGCTCCATCATCACCTCGTTTGACTTGATCGCCGTGTTGAAATACACCAGACTCTTCTGGTACTTCAACAATTCGAGAATTTCACGATTGCGCTGAGAAATCGTGATCTGATCTTCAAGAGTATCTACAATACGATTGATTTCTCGCAGATAGGCCAGGTAGCGATTGGCGGTTGCCAGCAGGATCCGCAGGGCAAATCGGTTGCGTTTGGCAGTTGATAGCCCTTTGAGCCGCCCGGAACTCAGCTCGGTCGTGACGTCGTTTTGCATACGACAAATCGTCACCACAAACCGATTACTCATAACCACTCCGAGCGGGATGGTTGTGTAGGGAATATCGGTTTTCACTCCCTGAAAATACGGAATCCGCAGAAGAATGAGAAGCGTGCCGTCATCCTCTCTTTCGGTACGCGAGCGCTCATCCAGGTCGAGAGAGTAGGTGATAAAGTCACGCGGAATACCCATCTCCAGCAGTTCATCAATTTCGGATGACGCTGGATCAATGACATTGATCCAGCAACCTGTTACCACCTCGGGGATCACTTCCAGGCCGGTTTCAGTGTTTTTGTAAATAGTAATCATGAGCGCCCTCCCACCTGAGAAATGTACGCCTCACGGCGCAAATTCTGATTCTACCTGATAACCCCCTTTTTGCCCCTGTTTCCATTTCACCGGTTTTTCCCTTTTTTGGTCCACCTGTGTCACTTCAGTATTTTGTTGCCCTGCGGTTGATCCGACAGAGTAGAGTTATGATATAATCAAAGTGTCCGGGGATGATCGGCTTCGACGGGAGAGGCTGATTCCAGACTGCGAGCCGAGAGGTACCGACCTCGTAAAATCAGTACAAAAAATCAAGTGCCAACCGCACTTACTCCGCCCTCCCGCTGGCTGCTTAATCCAGCCTTCGGTGGCAAATCACCCCTCGGGGTGACGTCTGCCGGCCCCGCTCCCTGGCCGGAGGTCGAGCAGGCGTGACAAAGTCAGGGTGCTGCCCGTGAGTGTCACGTAACGGGCAAAAGAGGGCTTTCGGGCCTGAGTGACTGGCCGGTGTTCCTGTCTGCTGTTCCTGGGAATGCCGGTGAGATTCAGGAGCAGCTACGCTCGTAGATGTCTGCGGATCGAATCTTTCGGACGCGGGTTCAATTCCCGCCATCTCCACTCTGCAAGCGGCGGACTCGAGTTATCATCCGCCGCTTTTCATTTTATCCATCCCTCGAGCCTGTCGCGGGCTGAAAAGATCGAAACATTGCCGCCGCCCGACAGGCCTCCACCGGATTCTTCCCGATAGCTGTTTCATCGGAAAGTACCAATCCTGCATACCCTGCTTTGATCGCCTGATACAGGGCCACTACTTCCGCCCGCGTTGGGGTTGTGTGGTGTGTAAGGTGCTCCAGAACCTGACCGGCGACAAACACGGGCTTTTTAAACTCACCCAGGTTCATCTCAAAACCATAGGCCAGCTCGGCCATGGCGGGTAATCCCTGTTCGGCTCCCAGGTCACCCCGGCAAAGCCAGAGAGCATCTGCATGTTGAGAGATTGACTTCGCCCCCTCCACGGCGCTTTTGCGCTCCAGCTTGGCAATCAGGTAACGTTCCTCTCCCATCAGAGACCGGTAAACCTCCATCTCCATGGCATCTTTAATGTAAGAGATGGCAAAGTGAATCCATTCCTCCGATGGAATTCTCTGCAGAATCGCACGGTCTTTCTCACATAATCCCTCTGTGCGAAAGTCTCCTCCTGAGAGGGTAATTCCTTTTCGCGGTTCAATCCATCCGCCCAGCAAAACCCGGGCAACTACCTCGTCCTCATCCCATGAGGATATTCGGAGAATGGATCGGGCATCATTAAGAAGGATTTCTTTCGCCGAAAACCTCACCGCGCGAAAGAAATCCGCATGAGGAACAGGCAGGGCGTCGGGGATCTGCGCCTTTGTTGCAGGAACAATTCGGACTAGCTTTCCTTCCTTTAACTCAAATGGCAGAAACTCTCCCAGGCGCCATTTACTCCCCTGCAAATCAAGGACTACGGGCAGCCATATCCCGAATTTCAGGCGAAACGCAGCCAATCTTATCATCCAGGCGTCAATCTCATCCAGTGAAAGATGAGAAGTATTCAGGCGAAAAGCCGTGGCCCCTGCTTCCGCCATGGCCAGCCAGGTTTCTTCAGAAGAACTTGCCGGACCCAGCGTGGCTACAATCGAATAATCCATCGCATCTTTCCCGGTCACTGTTTCACGCACACCAGGCCTTTAAGATATTCCCCTTCCGGGAAATACAGGCTAACCGGGTGATCTGGCCCCTGGGCAAGCCGTTCCACAACCATCATTTCAGCACCGGCATCTACCGCCGCGCCTGCCACTATTTTTTGAAACAACGCCGGCGAAATCCCCCCCGAACAGGAGAAAGTGAAAAGCACCCCGCCGGGCCGCAAAAGTTTGCACGCCAGCAGATTAATATCCTTATATCCACGGGCAGCACGTTCAGCCTGAGCCACAGTGGGAGCAAATTTAGGCGGGTCAAGCACGATCAAGTCAAACGATCGTGCCTGGTCACGGAATTTTCGCAACACCTGAAAAACATCCCCTTCCAGCCATTCCGCCCGATCTTCCGGCAAGCCGTTTAATGCCAGGTTTTGCCGGCCTGCCAGAAGCGCCTCCCCGGAGCTGTCAATCGAGAGGACGTGACTGGCCCCTCCCGCCAGCGCCGAAAGAGTGAATCCTCCGGTGTAGCAAAAACAATTCAACACCTCTCTACCCTCAGCATAAGCCTTAAGGCGAGCACGGTTGCGCCGCTGGTCAAGGTAAAAACCGGTTTTTTGCCCGGTCTGCACATTAACCTCGTACCGAATACCTTCCTCGTAAATCATCAATCGCTCCGGGGCGTTCCTGCCGGATAACAGTCCCGTACGCTCAGGCAGGCCCTCCAGACCGCGCACATCCACATCCGAGCGCTCAAAGATCGTTTCAATACCGGTTAACTCCACCAGCAAGCTCACCAGATCTCTCCGCCAGTATTCGGCCCCACTGCTCAAAATCTGTACCACCAGGACATCCGCATATCGATCAACCACCAGCCCTGGCAGCCCATCCGATTCCCCGTGTACCAGCCGCATGGCATTGGTTTCTTCTGGAGAAATGAGTTTTTCTCGCCATCGGAGTGCAGATTTCAGCCGCTCACGGAACAAGTCCGGGCCAATTTCCTCTTCCTTCTGGAATGACCATACTCGCGCCCGAATTTGAGAAACAGGGCTGTACCCGGCCCAGGCTAAGAATTCCCCTCCTGCACTGTACACCGCAACGGTTACCCCTGCCGCTGGCTCACCCACTACCCTGTCCACTGCACCCGAGAATACCCAGGGATGCCGCTGGATAAGGGATTTTTCCCGGCCGGGTTTTAAAATCAGCGCTGGTGTGGTCGCCTTCATTTCGATCGTTGCCCGACCAGAGCCATGAAGCCCGCTTCATCAATTACAGGCACCCCTAGCTGACGTGCCTTATCCAGCTTGGAGCCAGCAGCCTCACCTGCCACCAGATAACTGGTATTTTTACTCACCGAGTCAGTCACCTTACCACCCTGTTGTTGAATAAATTCCTTGATCCCCTCGCGGGTAAAACTGGGTAACGTGCCAGTCACCACAAAGGTCAACCCCGCCAGCGGCTTTGGCCGTTCCTTTTCTTCCTCTTCCATTCGACTCACCGGCCACACTCCAAGTTGTTTCAAGCGCTGAATGAATTCCCGATTACCGGGGCGGGCAAACCAATCAACGATAGATTGGGCTGTATTCGGCCCAACCCCTTCAATCGTCATTAACGTTTCCACGGTTGCCCTGGATAACGTTTCCAGGTCGGGGAATACTCGCGCCAGATCGGCGGCCATCACTTCTCCCACCCCGCGAATTCCCAGCGCGTTAATCAACCGTGCCAGCGGTCGGCTCTTGGAAGCCTCAATCGCCTGCAAAAGATTTTCCGCCTTTTTATCGGCAAATCCTTCCAGCTTGAGAAGCGCTTCCTTCGTCAGCGTATAGAGATCTGCCGGGCTTTTAACCAGCCCCGATTCCACCAGCTGTTCCACAATCTTAATTCCCAACCCTACGATATCCATCGCGCCGCGCGAAACAAAATGCTCCAGATTGCGAACCAGCTGCGCCGGACACGCCAGGTTTACACAATACCAGGCCACTTCTCCTTCCAGGTGTTCAACCGGTTGCCCACAGGCAGGGCATGTAGCAGGGGGAATAAATTCTTTTTCATCTCCGGTGCGTGCCTCTACCACCGGGCCAATCACATACGGAATGACCTCCCCGGCCCGTTTCACCAACACCCGGTCACCGATCCGGATATCTTTCTCCTTAATGTAATCGAAGTTGTGCAACGTTGCCTGCCTGACGACCACCCCGCCAATTTCCACCGGTTCCAGAATGGCATACGGTGTCAGCACCCCTGTGCGCCCTACATTCACGCCGATATCGATTAACCTGGTAGTCACTTCACGCGCCGGGAACTTGAACGCCAGTGCCCCGCGTGGGTCTTTCCCCACAAACCCCAGCTCGGCGGCAAGCTTTAAATCGTTGATTTTAATGACAATTCCATCCGCCTCATAAGGCAGCGTATCACGCTTTACCCACCAGCGTTCTACCGCGGCAAGCACTTCATCCAGGTTAGCACAGTATTCAACGTCAGAGGAGACAGGCAGGCCCAGCCTGCGAAGATACTGGAGCAATTCCCACTGGGTCTGTGGAGTGGGGCCATCGGCAGCAACAATAGCGTAGGTTAACAGGGTCAGAGGTCGGCTGGCTGTGAGGGCCGGGTCAAGCTGGCGCAGTGACCCGGCGGCAGTGTTTCGCGGGTTGAGGTAAGTTCGTTCACCTACCTCCTCCAGCCTTTGATTGAGAGCCTCAAAATCTCGAATATACATGAATGCTTCACCCCGAACCACTAAAAAACCGGGGGGTTGGGGGCCTTCAGGATCAACCGGTATGCGCAACGGCAGCGCCCGGATAGTACGTAAATTGGCAGTAATATCTTCTCCCACTTCACCATCGCCACGGGTAGCTCCCTGCACAAACACCCCATCCCGATAGGTGAGTACCACGGTTAGACCATCGATTTTTGGTTCCACCACAAAATCTGCATAACGAACCCGCTCATCCAGCCTGATCAGACGCTCGATCCAGGCTTTCAGTTCATCCACTCCATATGCGTTTCCCAGGCTCAGGATTGGCGCAGGGTGGCGTACTTTAACGAATTTCTCCGCAGCGGCGGCACCCACCCTCTGGCTGGGAGAGTCGGGAGTAATCCATTCCGGGTGCCTGGCTTCAATCTCCTTCAGGCGCTGCATGAGACGGTCATATTCATAATCGCTGATGATCGGTGCATCCAGAACGTAATAACGATAATTATGGAAATGGATTTCTCGCTTTAACCGCTGAAGCTCTTCAAATTCTGAATCTTCGGTCATGCTGCCTCCCCGTAGCCCCTGAAATCATACACCGATTCGACCATCTGTCAGAACAATTGTACCATTCCTGGCGAATCTTGATAAATCCATGACGTTCATCACTGCCTCACCTTATTGCACTCCCTATTTGATGATGCTACACTATCTTCAAACGTGGAGGTCAGGGATGAAAACGATCGGTTATATTGTGGCAGCGATCCTTATTTTCTTCGGGGTTTTATTCATCTGGGGGGCGTTTGGCTCAACCCCGCAACCCGGCTGGATTGTCGTCGGTGTGCTCAGCGCCGGCATTGGACTCACAATCCTTTACCTGATATCTCGAAAAGCCAAAGCTGAGGCCGGCACTCAGGTGACATTGAAAATCGACCTCCCCGGCAATGTGGGAATGGACACGATCAAATGCAAATCCTGCGGGGGCACTCTGACCGCTGAGAACATCAAGGTGGTGAATGGGGCACCCATGGTGACCTGCCCTTACTGCCATACAGTTTATCAACTGACCGAAGACCCAAAGTGGTAAAGGGCCGCACGGGATAAAAACACCGGGAGGGAAAATGTTGTTAAAACGCATCTGGCTTTTTTTAGCCACCTTACTCATCCTGTTTTCTGTCACCACTCCAGCTTCGGCTCAGAACCTGAGCTTTCAGGTCGAGCGTGAAGAAGTCACCCTCCTCATTGAAGCCGATGGATCGGCAACGGTCTCTTACCTGTATGTGTTTGTGAATGATCCATCAGGGGCGCCAATTGATTACATCGATATCGGCCTTCCGACCTACAGTTACAGCCTCAACAATGTCACCGCTGATATCAATGGGCAACCGGTATCCAGCATCGAGGAATCCCCCTATGTTAAACCCGGCGTTGCGATTGGGTTGGGCTCACGTGCCATTCCACCGGGTGGCCAGGGCACTTTCAGGATAACCATCTCAGGTATCCAGAAGATGCTCTATAAAACCAACAAAGTAGAAAACGCTCCCGAACCGTACGCAAGCTTCCAGTTTTCCCCAAACTCCTTTGGAAGTGAGTTCGTGCACGGAAAAACAGACGTAACCGTCTCTCTTATTCTGCCTCCTGGTTTAAACGCTGATGAACCTCGCTGGTTCACTCCCCAATCCTGGCCGGGTACTGAAGAACCCACCTCGGGTTTCACCCAGGAAGGACGGATCTTCTACCGCTGGCAGGCCAATAACGCGGACACCGAGACGCAGTACATCTTTGGAGCCGCCTTCCCACAACGTGCCGTACCCGCAGCCGCACTGGTGACCGAACCAATCGTGACGAAGGATGTCTGGGATAGCCTGTGTCCAGCTCTGTTCTGCCTTGGTTTCTTCGGCTTTATGGGGTTAGTCATCTGGGCCTCCGTTGTCTCCAACCGCAAGCGAAAGCTCCAGTACCTTCCACCAAAAATATCTCTCGAAGGCAACGGAATTAAGCGAGGCCTAACCGCTGTCGAGGCTGCCATCTTAATGGAACAGCCGATGGATAAAATCCTCAGCATGATTCTCTTTTCAGTGATCAAGAAGGGAGCCGCCACGGTCATCAGCCGTGACCCTCTGAAATTGCAAATCCACGAACTCCCTGCGGAAGTCGAGTTAAGATCTTACGAAAAGGACTTCCTCACCGCCATGGCTGAGGAATCTCCGCGGGAAAGACGTCAGAAATTACAGGACATGATGATCGCTTTAGTACGCTCGGTTTCTGAAAAAATGCGTGGCTTCAGCCGGAAGGAAACCGTTGACTATTATAAAGACATCATGCAAAAAGCCTGGGAACAGGTAGAGGCCGCCGACACGCCCGAAGTACGCATGCAGCGTTTTGACGAAAATATGGACTGGACGATGCTCGACCGCCGTTTCGACGATCGCTCACGCGAAGTGCTCAGCCGTGGGCCTGTCGTCGTCCCCATGTGGTGGGGAAGGTACGATCCGGGTTTCGGTCGTTCCACCGGAAGTTCCCCTGTAAGCCGTGCGCCCGCCCAGGTCGGACAGGCACCCGCGTCTTCCTCGATGCCTACCCTCCCCGGAGCAGATTTTGCCGCCTCGATCGTCGGCGGCGTGCAGAGCTTCTCTGCAGGGGTCATTGGAGACCTCACCAGTTTCACAGGAAATATCACCAATAAGACCAACCCTGTTCCTCAAACTACTTCTTCCACCTGGAAAGGCGGAGGTGGTGGGGGTGGGCGTTCCTGTGCCTGCGCCTGTGCCTGTGCAGGCTGTGCCTGCGCGTGCGCCGGTGGTGGCCGATAAACCAGCATGATAGGAAAACTGTCTCATATCTCCTCCCGCTTAACGCGCTGGCTTTCTCCTCATCCGGCCATATTACCGCCAGCCAGTGGGGTGTATCACTTCAAAAGGGATACACCTGCCGGCAAGGCTCGCATCCATTTACGTATTGAACCTGATGGGCGTGGTTTGCTCCTGGTGAACGCCAGCCGCGCCTACCAGCTCAACCCTACAGCCGCTCGTATGGCGTACCTGGCGCTGAAAAAAGTTCCCCTTCAGCAGGCATTGAAAACCTTACAGAACTGGTATCATGCGCCGCGCCAGACTCTGACGGAAGATTACACCCAGATCTCCACCCGGATCGATCTCCTCACAGAACCAGGCGAGCATTGCCCCCTCTGTGAACTCGATCTGGAAACCACCATGCCCTTCCAGTCCGCGCCTTTCGCGCCCTACCGTATGGACCTGGCATTGACTTACCGTTGCAATAATGAATGTGCTCACTGCTACAATGCCCGGCCCCGCCAATTCCCTGAATTGAGCACCACAGAATGGAAGCGCATTCTGGATCTCCTCTGGCAGATCGGCATTCCCCACATCGTTTTTACCGGGGGTGAACCAACTCTACGCGCCGACCTGCCTGAACTCATTGCCCATGCCGAACAAAATGGGCAAATCACCGGCGTCAACACCAATGGACGCCGATTGAAAGACCCTGCCTTTGTTCACGCCCTGGTTCAAGCCGGACTTGACCACATCCAGATCACCCTGGAAAGCCACGACCCACAGATCCATGACGCCATGGTCTGCGCCCGTGGAGCCTGGGAGGAGACGGTTCAGGGAATTCGCAACGCACTGGCCTCTCCGCTTTATGTCATGACCAACACCACCCTGCTTACCCACAACAGTCCTACCCTGAATCAAACGCTCTCCTTCCTGGCCGAACTGGGGGTTCCTACCATCGGGTTAAATGCCCTGATTTACTCTGGAAAGGGAGCCGCTGTGGGTACCGGCCTTTCGGAAGCCAGCCTTCCCGCACTGCTTCAAACCGCCAGAGCAAGGGTGGCCCAAACCGGTCAGCGCCTCATCTGGTATACCCCCACCCGGTATTGTGAATTCGATCCAGTTTTGCTCGATCTGGGGGTGAAAGGATGCACGGCTGCTCTTTATGCAATGTGCATCGAACCCGATGGCGCAGTTCTGCCCTGCCAGTCTTATTATCAGCCTCTGGGGTATCTTCCCAACGATCCCTGGGAGGGCATCTGGAATCACCCGCTTGCGGTCAGCCTGAGAGAACGGCGTAATCTCCCGGCTGCCTGCCAGGAATGCAGTATTCTTGAGATGTGTGGGGGTGGATGTCCTCTTTCTCGTTCGTCCATCCCTGTTTCACAACCAGCCTCTTTGAGATTCAGCTGATCTGCGAGGTTCTATGAACGCCTTTCGCACCCTTGTCGAACGCTTTTTCCCGCCTCACCGGCCCCTTCCTTCCGGGGTATATACCTACACCGCCCCCCCTGATGCTGAGTTTCCTTACCGGCTGCACCTTCGCATCGAGCCCGATGGCTGGGGCGTACTCATCCTCAATGGGAGTACGGTCATCCATCTCAATCAAACCGCCGCAGAGTATATCTACCATCTCATTTACAACACTCCGCCTGAACAGGTCGCCGCACAGGTCGCCAGACGGTATAACATTCAAGAAACCCGGGCTCTGGCTGATTACCAGAATCTGGTTGAACGCCTGCGGGCCCTGATCGAAGTGCCCGATCTCGATCCGGTAACCTATCTGGACTTCGACCGTGAGGAACCCTACTCAGGCGCCATCTCCGCCCCATACCGCCTGGATTGTGCCCTCACCTATCGCCTCCCCGACTCTGGTTACCAGCAATATGTACCGGTAGATCGAGTCAAAGACGAACTTCCCCACTCAGACTGGCAAGTCATTCTGCAAAAGGCCTGGGATGCCGGAATTCCTCACGTGGTTTTCACAGGCGGAGAGCCAACCCTGCGCCCCGATTTACCCGATCTGGTTGGTTTTGCAAGTAAGCTTGGCATGGTCACCGGAGTCATCACCAATGGCCTGCGCTTTGCCGAACGCGACTACCTCCATCGAATGCTGCAGGCCGGCCTGGACCACATGATGCTTATTCTTGATCCTGTGGATGAAGCCTCATGGGAAGCCCTGCGCGACTGCCTGGCTGAAGACCTTGCCATTGCAGTCCACCTGACCCTTACCTCGCGGGATGAGCCTCGGTTTGCATCCATCGTAGACCGGCTGGCCTCGATGGGGGTTCAAAAAGTTTCGCTCAGCGCAGGTTCAAGAGAACTGCTGGATTTGCTCCCCACGGCAAGGCAGATCATTGCAGAACGAGGCCTAACCCTGGTTTGGGATTTACCCGTCCCCTATTCGCGATTCAATCCTGTTTCGCTGGAGCTCGCTCAGACCAATGGCGAAATCCCTCATGGTGCAGGAAAAGCCTGGATCTATGTGGAACCAGATGGAGATGTATTGTTGAGTCAGGGGGTACCCGGGGTGCTCGGCAACCTCCTGCGCGACTCCTGGGAAATGATCTGGAAAAACGTTCGGCAGAGGGAGGAATGATCTCTCTTCCAGACTGGCACCGGCGATACACCCAACAGGCCGGCTGGACACAATCTCTGAGAAACTACCTGTACAACCTATGCAACCTGGCTGAGGCCCGCTCAGTATTAGAAGTGGGCTGTGGTACAGGGGTCATTCTTCAAGACCTTCTCGCCTATGCGAAACCCACCCGGCTTGTGGGCGTTGACATCGAGGTAACCAAAGCCCGCTTTGCTTCCCGGTTTTCTCCGCAGGCACATCTTGTTACGGCAGACGCAAACGCTCTACCCTTCGACACGGGCATCTTCGATGTTACCCTTTGCCACTTTTTCTTGATGTGGGTAGATGCACCCGCCGCCCTAATGGAAATGAAACGGGTAACCGCTCCCGGCGGAATCCTCCTTGCACTGGCCGAGCCCGATTATGGCGGGCGCATCGATTACCCCGACGCTCTGGCCGAACTGGGTCAATGGCAGGCCCGGGCGTTACAGGAACAGGGAGCCGACCCATTAATGGGTAGAAAACTCCGCGCCCTGTTTTCCGAGGCGGGACTACAAGCCATTCAAAGCGGGGTCATCGGGGGGCAGTGGCAGGATTCCCCTGCCAGGGAGGAACTTGACCTCGAGTGGTGCGTTCTTCGCTCCGATTTACAGCATCGGGTCAATGGTCAGCACCTTAATTTTTTGGAAGAGCTAGACCGCCAGGCCTGGAAGAAAGGCACCCGCGTTCTTTTCGTTCCCACCTTCTACGCGATGGGGATCGTCCCCTGACCTTTTACCCTTTTTTTATGGCAAACGCTCATCCTCTACGGTACAGTGGGTGAAATTTTTAACACTGACTTGGAGTTTACGCATGAGCCTGCTTCAATGGGAAGATCGCTTTTCAGTAGGAATGGATCGCTTTGACCGTCAACATCACGTCCTGGTGGATTTAATCAACGAGCTCCACGAATCCATGCGTGAAGGGAAAGGACAACAAGAACTCGGGAGCATTCTGGAAAAACTGATCCAGTATACCCGCGTCCACTTTGCAAGCGAGGAAGAATGGATGGTGCAATACCAGTACCCCGGGTACGCTCGGCATCAGGCCTCTCATGAAAGCCTGACGCGACAAGTACTTGAATTTCAACGTCAGTACCAGGACGGGACAATCGGCCTGAGCGTGCAGATGATTCACTTTCTTAAAGAATGGCTGGTGAACCATATCCTTGGTGAGGATAAAGCTTACGCCGGTTTCTTCCAGGCAGGAAGATCGAAATAAACCGACCCAAAAAGGTTGCGATTTCTTGCGATCATGAGTATAATAGCCATCGATGTTCGGGGCGTGGCGCAGCCCGGCTAGCGCGCTTGCATGGGGTGCAAGAGG
>AMZC01001300.1_pt1 | contig 42825 bp, 31 predicted proteins | sample 948551 | NCBI WGS metagenome assembly AMZC01 (sample SAMN01120625, study PRJNA171369) | bioreactor sludge metagenome | biome: sludge; isolation source: anaerobic thermophilic cellulolytic sludge from lab reactor | place: China: Hong Kong, Shek Wu Hui wastewater treatment plant | collected... | reverse complement strand
CCCGAAAAACACCACCCGGGATGGTCTCTTCCCAACAGCTCGTGTGGTAGGTGGATATGATTTTGTGGGCGAGGTCTGGCCGAATGGCCCTCTGGCGCCGGATGAAGACCCTATTGATTGTGGGCCGGCGGTAATTGGGGGGTTGTGCGCCGGTGGGCATGGAACCCACGTGGCGGATATTATTGGAGGGAAAAAGGGGGTTGCCCCGGAGGTGAGTCTGTATGCCGTGAAGGTCTGTTCGGCTGTATCCAGTTCTTGCAGTGGGGTCGCCATCCTCCAGGGCATTGATTGGTCAGTTGATCCGGATCAGAACGGGGATACCACAGATCATGTGGATATCATCAACATGTCTCTGGGGGCGTTATACGGACAGAACTACGATAATGCAACTGCGATTGCCGTAGATAATGCCACAGCCATTGGAATTCTGACCGTATCTTCGGCAGGAAATAGCGCCGATAAACCGTATATTGTGGGCACACCCAGCGGAGCACGAACTGCTCTTTCGGTCGCTCAAACGGAAGTGCCTTCTGCGGCTCTTCAAGGGCTTGAGGTTCTGACCCCGCCTGTGATTGCAGGTACCTATGGAGCGGTATTCCAGCCATGGTCAGCTCCATTGACCGCGGTTATTGAAGCGCCCGTACAGTACGGGGATGGGGCCGGCGGTAATTTGCTTGGTTGCTCGGCTTTTGCGCCTGGCTCGCTGGCCGGTAAAATTGTGCTGGTTGACCGGGGTACCTGTGGTTTTAGCGTGAAAATCAGCAATATTGCGGCAGGAGGCGGTCTTGCCGGGATCATCGGGCTGGTTGCCCCTGGAGACCCCTTTGAAGGGGGCTTTGGTGGAGGTACACCGAATGTCCCGGGGTACATGATCCGTCAGGTAGATGCCAACCGAATCAAAAGCCAGCTGGCTGTGGGCGTGACCGCAAGACTTGATCCGGCTAACCGCCCTTCTCTGGTGGGTACAGTAGTGGGTTCCTCTTCCCGTGGGCCGACGATGGGGAAAATGTTTTATGGGAACGCTGTAATGTACGGCCAGATGATTAAACCGGAAATTGGCGCACCGGGCGCCTCCGTTTCCGCTGTGGCGGGTTCGGGCACGGGAACCGAAGCTTTCGGAGGTACCTCTGGGGCTTCACCGATGGTGGCAGGTGCCGCTGCTCTCATCAAGGATGTCAACCCCTTCCTTTCTCCTCAGGAAATAAAAACCTGGTTGATGAACAATGCAGAAACCAATATCATGAACAAGCCGGCTCTCTTTGGAGATGGTCTGGCGCCGATCTCGCGGATCGGTAGCGGTGAGGTGCGGGTTGATCGTGCAGCCGCGGCCAAAGCTGCAGCCTGGGAGAGCGTTAGCCAAATTGGGGCACTCTCCTTTGGTTTTGTAGATGTAACGGGGGTTACCAAGATCAAACGCACGGTAATGGTAAAGAACTACTCAGATAAAGCAGTTACATACACGATCACTCCTACCTTCCGCTTTGCGGATGATCAGGCAACCGGTGCGGTCTCGGTGGATGCGCCTCCGTCGATCAATGTTCCCAAAAGGAGTAGCAAGAGCTTCACTGTGACCCTTACGATCAATGGCGCCCTCTTACGCGATTGGGGTATAAACCTGGGGTCTCAGGGAGGTGACGCAACCACGCTAACGACCTTTGAGTATGATGGCTACCTTGTTCTGACCCCCAACTCGGGTTCTTTCAACAATATTAATCTGCCCTGGCATGTGTTACCTCGAAAGGCAGCCAGTGTAACAGGGGTATCAAGCGTGAAGCTCAACACACCTGTTACTTTCACCAATAAAGGGGTGGCAACGGCTCAGGTTGATACCTATGCGCTGGTTGGCGTGAATCCATTCAACCTGGCAAGCGGGTTCGCAGGCGAAGGTCAACCGGTGACGGTGCTTAAAAACGTCGGTTATATAACCTATGACGGCACCGGAATTTGCCCGGGGAATACCTTCCTGATGCAGTTTGCCATTCATGCCTATCAGAGAAGTACCACACCAGAGACACCCTACCAGGCATGGGTTTACATCGACGTTGATCGGGACGGAGTTTTTGACTTCGCCGTGGTCAATGCCGATTTCACCTTGAATACTTTGAACGATGGTCGGAATCTGGCATGGGTGGTGAACTTGCGCACCGGAAGTGCCAGTGCCTTTTTCTTCACCGATCATGGCTCCAATACGGCCAATATGGTGTTGACTATTTGTGGCAGCCAGCTTTCTGACCCAACCCGTCCGGCGGCCCTGGGTGGGCCTATCCCGGTACCTTCAATTGGCCAGCCTTTGGATGTTCTGGTTCAATCTGAAGATAACTACTTTACCGGTAATGTGATGAGCTACATTGATGGTATTGTGGTTGTCCCGGGTGGAGAGCGTTACATTGGGTTGATTAACGATATTCCTGCGGGTGGTTCCAGCTCCCTGACTGTTGTGCATACCGGTGTCACCTCTCCGGTGACACAGTCTGGTGTGCTGTTGATGTTCGATGGCTCCCGTGGGGGTATTAAAAATGGCAACCCTGAAGGGAAAGAGGCTATTGCGGTTACGGTTCAACCATAAGCCTTCTGGTAAGTGAAGAATTGGGGCTGCCTGAAAACCAGGCAGCCCCAATGGATTCATTTGGAGAAAATGTTCTTTAAACTTCAGGATCGTGTTCATCCCACTGCCGCATGTAAGGTTGCTCTCCCCACTTTTGTGGCCCATGAAAGGCCACTCCGGGCAGGTCGAACAGCTCTTTTCCTTCCGCCAGCCAGTCCAGCACGGCTCTGCGCAGGGAGGTGTCTCGTGGTGCGGATGCGGGGTCGGTATTTTTCTCGCCAAACACAAAAGACCAGAGAAAGCCCGGACCTCCATCGTGAGGGTAAAGGTAAAACTCTCGCTGGAAACGAACAATATTACTTGTTGGAGGTAGAATTTTTTGGAGCTGAGGGGTGAAAAACCAGGTGTGGCAGAACAGGGCTTTATAGGGTTTGTGGGGGTATTGCTCGGAAAAGAAAGCCTGTGCCTGGTAGAGCGAGTCGCGAATAGCCTCGGGGTGGAAAGGATCACCCCGAGGAATGTGAATATCCAATACAGGATCTCCCCGTTGTAACATTAGCTCCCATTCAGTGCGGTTTAAAAACCTGGGATGGCGCAGGACAAACCCATAAGGTGATACAGGGTATCCGAACCAGCCATCGGGTTCTTCTCTGAAGTCAGGTCGCCAGGGTTCCTCCGGCTTCCTTTCTGGCTCAAGATGTTTAAACTCTGGAGGATACTTACCGGCTTCAAACGCATAACCATCTGCCCGAAGGAGCATGTCTGGATCAGCGAGTATCAGGATACGCTGGCTCTGGCGATGGCGAAAAGCGGTGATTCCTGAGTCGAACAGGATCAGCATGTATTGCAGACGCCCGAGACGAAAGAGTTCACAGGAGAGGTGTCTCCAGATCCAGTTAAACTGGTCAAACCGCCAGGTGCCATTTTCTGAAATTTCCTGGCAGAGCCAGAAGCGTATATCAGCCATGGTGGCATCAAAGATCGCTTCAGAAATGCCACGTCGGAGATACTCTTGATGAGCCAGGGGTAAAGCCGCCAGGTAAGCCAGAAAATAGAAACGTACAGTGGCCTCGCCAAGGACTGTCTCCACATCCGGATCCATGGGCAAAGGAGTCCACTCGCGGTGCCATTCACCCCTGAGGACTGTTTTCGTATAGATAGAGGCGAATTTATCGAAAAGGAACGGGCTGGATTGGATTTGCTCTGCCAGCTTCTGGAGATCTTCGATGACCGGCCCAGGAAATTGAAGACGATTACACCAGCAGGCCAGCCGTTCAGGATGCAGGATTTCGATGTCCAAAGGTGCCCTCCCGTTTGTGTCTCATGATGTAGATCAGGGTTGCTCATCGTCCGTTATTTGCTGAGATGAGGCGCGAGAAAGGCGGTCTCGAATAGCCATTCCCAGACCAAAATTCCCAAAATCACGTGCCAGGATGAGATCGACGTTTTCCTGATCCAGCTGGCGGATTCCGCCATACAAATTCCGAGCAACTGTTGCCAGGTCATCCAGAGAGCCAATCACCGCCAGTTTAGCAGGAAGATCCTGGACAAAAGGGAGATCCTCTGAGGCAATGAGGAGCCCAACCCGGTTTCCCTTGCTGGTTTCATCGCTCACAAGGCGCCTTAAGGTTTGATGCAGAGAGGTGGGGTTGACCATTTTTAGTAGGATAAGCCGGGCATGAGGAGCATAATGTTTTCCGAGTAACCCGGGAGATGCCTGAGGTTTCCCTCTGTCAAGAGGGGAGTTCTTGAGCGTGTGTACGTCCCCGATGATTTCCTGTAAGGCTTCCAGGGTTACTCCACCAGGCCGTAGGATGGTGGGTATGGAAGAGGTGAGATCCAGAACGGTGGATTCAACCCCCACCGGTGTGGGGCCGCCATCTAAAATCAGGTCGATCCGTCCGGAAAGATCCTCCCATACATGGCGGGCAGTGGTAGGGCTGGAATGACCGAACAGGTTGGCTGACGGGGCGGCAATGGGAACACCGCTTGTTTGAATCAGGGCCAGGGCTACTGGATGAGCGGGCACTCGAACAGCAACTGTGTCGAGGCCTGCGGAGACAGAGGGAGGAACGGCCGGGTGACGCCGTAACACCAGGGTTAACGGCCCTGGCCAGAACTCCTGTGCCAGAAGTAATGCCATGGGGGGAACTTCCAACGTTACACGGGGAAGATCGCTTGGAGATGCCAGATGGATGATCAGCGGATCTTCAGCCGGGCGCCCTTTAGCCGAGAAAATGCGGGCTACTGCCTCGGGGTTGAGGGCGTTTGCCCCTAAGCCATACACGGTTTCGGTAGGGAAGGCCACCAGTTTCCCCTCTAAAATGGCCTGGCTGGCCACAGCGATGATAGAGGGGTCGGGGTTTCTTTCGGAGATGGTGAGTATGCGGGTGACTGGATTCATGATGGGTATGCGTGGCAATTGTACCGATGGGTACTGAGGAATGCAAGGCTGAAAAGACACCAACCCTGAAGATTGATCCTGGTGGGTGTCTTTGGTTGAACAGGAAAATGGTTCTGGACTTTAGGGGAGGATTTGGATTTGATCTGGCCGGTGAACGTAAATGACCGGGTCACCCTGGTACCATTCGATCAGGCCGCTTACCTGAATCTGCTGCCCAACCGTGAAAAGGGTGTCGGGAGGGGCGTCAAAGTTTTGCCAGTCTGGTATAGGGATCAGTGCTTTAAATACACCCTGGTGGGGATAGGCAAAACCCAGAAGGTAATTTTTGCCATTGTTGAAGATGTACTTCACTTCACCTTCGACGGTGGCGACCTTTCCAGCATACTCCTGAGCCTGCGAAACGTTGATGAGCTCGGGTTGCGAAGAAGGGGGAATATCCGTTGGAGGGGTGCTATCCAGAGATGGGAGAGAATTGGTTTCAGCCAGGGTCTCCAGCGAGGTGGGATTTCCCGTTTCCAGAGCAACTACGGCACCGTCATTGGAGCGGAAAAGGACCAGGTTGTTACTGACTACCCAGACGGCATAGGCCCCCCAGTATTGATCGTAGACCTTACCCTGGTTGTAGTAAATATAAAAACCCGCGGGAATGTTGCGAGGATCGCCATCCTGAACCAGAGAGGTCGAACAGTAATGGGTGGAACTGAATCCACAGTTGCTGGCGGAGGTGATGATATGGGGCAAATTAGACACGGTGATGGCGTTATTTGCAGAACTTCCACGGGATGGGGAGCGGTCGAGAATACGATGGGCAAGGCCGAACATCCAGTGGCCGCCGAAAATGTCGTTTCCGGCCATGGATAAATTGGCCTGCTCATCGGTGGGAAAGTAGGTATTCTGCATGAAACGAACATCGCCAGCCTGGAAGCCCGTAATGGTTTGCCCGTCGAGCAGCATTTCACCCAGGCGCGAGTCCCCCCGCCCGTCACATCCGCTCACCAGGCAGGGAGAGCCGCGCATGACCACGTAAGCTACCTCAGTGCCGTCATCGAATCTTTTCACCACTGGCTGAGGCCCCATGGGCATGTAACCTCCATCGCCGAAACCACCGTGCCCTACATTGGTTCTGAAGGCAATATTGCCGTCAGAAAGACGTAAGGCGAAGAGGGCCTGTTCGTCGGGACGACTGGACAGGTTGGAACGCATGGTGGCATTGGAAGTGGGCCAGGGGCTCCAGGTCCACATGGTTTGCCAGTCGAGGCGGAGTTTGATTAAAACCAGCCCGTGCCCTTCGGCGATCACTGGCCAGCCATATTTTACTTCGGCGTTGTTCGAACTGCTCCCTGGTTCTCCCGGGTTCAAAGGTGTGGGTTTTGATCGCCAGGCACGGGAACCATCGGCATCGCGTATGGCATGAACGTAGAGGTCTTCGCTGATGGCTACCACCAGGCCGGTTGAGGGAGAAAAGGCAGGAGGCGTATGGACATTGGAGGCTGCGTTATAGCTCCAAAAAGGTTGCATGGAATTGCTATCAATCGCGTAAACGCGCGTTCCCATGCTGAAATATACCCGCCCAGCATACAGAGCAGGGGGGAGTGGCAGGTCACTGGCAGCGCCGCTGTTAAATTCCCCGGTAGTTTGTCCGGTAGATGCATTCAGGCGGTATAAACGGCCATTGCTGGATACCACAAATAACGAGTCGCTGGAAGGGTCGTATGCTGGAGTGGAGTTAATCGCCCCCCCGGGATTTCTATTCCACAATTGCCCTCCATTCTGTTGATCGAGTGCATACACACCGCGGCTACCAGCCGCGATGTACACCCGCCCACCACCGGTCACCGGCTGGGTGTTCCGCGGAAGGGAGAACTTTCCACTGCTCACCCGGCCCAGGGAGTCGGGGCCATTCCATGACCACTTCCAGCGCCAGGGAGTGGGAACGGACTGGTTGGTGTAGCTGGTATGAAGGGCATCGTGGGCATGTTGTGTCCATTCGCCAGCGGCGATGGGGGCGGGCTTTGAAATAAGGGGGAGAAATACTCTGGTGGTGTCGCTCTGGTAAACCTGAGAAAACGGAACAGACAAAATGGCCTGTGCTGATCGGGCTGGCAGTGCCGGACTGCTCAATAATACGATCAGACCTGTGAAAATGAGTAAAATACGACGAAAAGTGGTCATTTCACTTCCTTTGTCGTCAAACGTCCTCTCAGGTTACGGGGAGATGAGCTTCAGATTCCCTGTTTGCAGGAGGAATCATGAAATGCTCCCGATTTATGATCGGGAGCCTGGTTTCATCATGGGATGGGCCGTCGCCTCAAACGTTTCAGGACCCACTGAAGGCCCACCACAAAGAAGGTAATCAGAGCAATCAGCCCGAGGTTACGGGCTATCTCAAGCCAGGCAACCAGGCTTCCATTTCGACCATGCCGCCCTTCGAAGCCCCTGTCACCAAACTCACTTTCGGACCTACCCAATAGAGACGACCTGGAAGGGGCTTCACCCGGGTATTGTGAGCGTTGTTCAAAGCGGATGGAGCTGTTTCCTTGTATGGCTGAGGAAGCCCGGGATCGGGTTACCAGAAGGTAAAAACCACCTGCAATGATCCCTGCTACCAGGAGAATGATGACTGACTTCAATAAAACTTTTAGAGAAACTTTTATAGCCATCTTTGCTCACCCGGTTAAGAAGATTTAGAGAGGGGAGGAATGGATTGGGATGGAGCCGGCATGGGAGTCGGTCTGCGAGGAGAGAAGCATTTCCGGATAGGGTTGAGAAGGTACCGTTTGAACATGGTAGCCACCCAGTCCCAACTCAAGGCAAAATGCAATCCAACCAGAATAAGGGTCAGGTTGGCTGTAGTACCGTGAAGGCCTCTCCAGAGGAAATCACGTGAACCTCTGAGGCCAAGGGCAGGCAGGAAGCTCTCGGAAATGAGAAGCCCGGTAAACATTGTAATGGTGAAAGATGTGAATAACAGGCTGTCTACGATCCATTTCAGGCGAGAGCGATGGAAGAATTTTCGGAAAAGGGTTTTCCCAACCTCGACGATCCATCGCCAGTGAAGAAGCAGGTGGATCACCGAAGCCACGGCCAGGGCAATGGAAAGCCATTCGTGCCATGGAACACCTGTGAGACGGGGTTCCATGATGACCAGGAATGCCGTGAGAAGAAGTCCATCCAGAAAAAGATTAATTTTATGCATGGGAATCTCCTTGTAGGAAGGAATTCAATGGCCTGATTATCAGAAATGAACCTTTAGTTTTGATATAGAGAAGGTTCATTCGTGAGATATATCGGATAATCATTCTCTTTATTTGGGCGTGAAAAATGACCAGAAGATGGATCGAAAAAATACATGCGTTCCCTTTAAAAAATCAGAACAGGCAACCATGCCTGTTCTGATGGGAATGGTTCGGGTTGTTTTTTAACCGGATATTTTTTGTTCGAGAAGTTTGATCAGTGGGTCGATGAAGAGCTGATTCATACTTGTCCGTCGCCGACTGGCCATGCGGGTGGGGTCGGGGGTTTGCTGAGCGCTGGATTCTGGAGGTGGAGCAAAACCCGCTTCACCACCCCCCGCTGGCGGCTGGAAGCCGGGTTCGCCACCCCGAAAGTTTCCACCGCCCTGTGATTGAAACTGTGCAATTCGAGTTGCCCGTTGTTCCTGGGTAAGACCGTTTGCTCCCTGGGTACCAGCAAAATTAGAGGTATCGATCCCGAAATTTTGCATGAGAGACTGGATTTCCTGGCTGGTCCAGGTCATGGCTTTGATCGCATTAATCTGTTCAGGGGTGAGGGTCTCCTCAATTTGTTGATACAGGGCGTTAATTTCGTCCTGAGTGGTTGTATCACTGGTTGCCAGGGACTTTACGGCTTTCCAGAGAGGAAGGAGATTGGTAGCCTGTTCTCTGGTGACAGCCAGATCGGTCCCTTCCAGTTTAAGAATACCCATAGCCAGTTTGGATTCCAGAGGCAGGCTGGTGGGATCGAAGGGTTGAGGTGTTCCACCTACACCAGAGGTATTGTTGTTGGCCATGGCAGTAGTATTGCCTGCTGAACAGGCGGTTAATATCCAGACGATGATTAAGAGAGGAGTTAAGGAAAGTTTTTTCATAGGGATCCTTATTCATTGGGGTTATTCGTGTCGTAAGGCAACAATGGGGTCTAGCATAGCAGCACGCCGGGCGGGAAGAAAACCAAAAAATATTCCCACCAGAGCCGCCGAGCCAAATGCCAGCCCGATGGCTGAAGGGACGATGACCGTGCGCATTTCACTGAGTTTTCCAAAGAGGAAGGAGCCGCCAATGCCAGCAAGCATACCTATTACTCCACCCACCAGGCTGAGCATTAACGCCTCGGTTAGAAATTGTAAATGAATATCCCAGGGGGTCGCACCAAGCGCCTGGCGCAGGCCAATCTCGCGGGTCCTTTCAGAAACACTCACCAGCATGATGTTCATGATGCCTATCCCACCAACGATCAGCGAAACACTGGCTACCCAGATGAGCAAGTTTCGAAAGGTTTGGGTGGTTTCTTCGCGTGCTTTGACAATATCTGCCTGGGTGCGGATCGAGAAATCCGGGCTGTCCAGAGTAACCCCGTGGCGGGTGGCAAGTAAAAGGTTGATCTGTTGTACCACATCATCGAGGTTGGCTTTTGGGTCTACCGAAACTGTAATTTGCCTGACGCGGTCACCCATGAAACGGGCAAATTGAGATGGGGTGAATTTTTGAAAGACTACCTTGATGGGGGTGTAAATCAACTGGTCAAAGTCGGTTCCTCCCACCAGGCCTTTTTCGGCCATTACACCGATGACCGTGAGTCGGGTTTTGTTAACCATGATGCTTTGGCCGATAGGGTCTGATTCACCAAACAAATTTTGGGCGATGGTTTTTCCTAGAACCGCCACCTTTTGAGCCCGTTCCAGTTCGGTCTCATTGAAGTAGCGTCCTGAAGCAACTTCAAGACCGCGGACTGTGGGGTAATCGGGGGTTGTACCGATGAGAGTCACACCATCGAGGGTGGTGGAGTTATAGCGCACAGTGACACTGGCCTGCTGGTCAACCGTGGCACCGGTGACCCCTTTCACTTTCTCTCTGATTGCCGCCACGTCGTCATATACCAGACCGCCCTGTTGAGGCTGTGGCCCCTGGTTGGGGCCCACCCGGCTGAAGGAAGAGGAGATGAACACCAGATTCGAGCCCAGGCTGTAAATGGACTCGGCAATGGTAGCTTCGGTACCGGCACTGATGGCGATCATCACGATGACCGCAGCCACCCCGATGATTACTCCGAGGGTGGTGAGTAATGAACGGAGCTTATTAGCTTTTAAACTCCGCCATGACTCTTTGAAGATTTCAAGAAAGTTCATGTGGCACCTCCACAGCATGTTGAGATGAAGGACGCTCCGACTTCCTTGATTTCCCATTAGAATGATCGGATACCAGAGCACCGTCGCGCAGGGTTAAAATCCGCTCGGTTTGATCGGCTACTTCGTGCTCATGGGTGACAATGAGAATGGTGCGGCCCTGTTCGTGTAATTGTTGGAAGAGCTCCATAATTTCGGCAGAGGCGTGCGAATCCAGATTACCGGTCGGTTCATCGGCCAGAATCAGCACCGGATTGTTGATTAGCGCACGGGCGATGGCCACTCTTTGTTGCTGTCCGCCTGATAACTGGTTGGGATAATGATGAGTGCGGCCAGAAAGCCCAACAATATCCAGGGCAGCGATGGCACGTTCCCGATTTTGGGCCGGGGACAAACGGTTCTCGCGGCGGTAGAACAGGGGAAGCATGACATTTTCGAGGGCGGTCAGGCGTGGGAGAAGATTGTAGGACTGGAATACCATGCCTAATTTACTGCTTCGAATGAAAGCCAGCTCGGTACGATTTAAAGAGCTTACATCGGTGCCATTGAGATAGTAGTGACCTTCACTGGGCTGGTCGAGGCAGGCCAGGATATTCAGAAGTGTACTCTTCCCAGAGCCGCTGGGCCCCATGACGGCTACCAGTTCGCCCTGATGAATTTCCAGGTCGATTCCGGCCAGTGCTATCACCTGGGTCTCTCCTGCACCGTAAAATTTCTTCAATGAGATGGTTTGAATGATAAGCGGGGTATCCATTATTGCGTCTCCACATTTCCTGTGGTTACTACTTCTCCCTGCTGAAGACCGTTTTTAATTTCCACAAAACTGCTATCTTTTAACCCGATTTCCACGGTTTTCAAGCGGGGTTTACCATCCTGGCCAACGGCAAAGACAGCATATTGACCATCTCCCAGGTCACGCAGGGCTTCGATGGGGACGATCAGGACATTCTCGGCTTTTCCGGCAATGATTTCTACGGTGGCATTCAGACCTTCCAGAAGCTGATTTCCATGATCGCCGGGATCGAGTTTAATGACCCCGGTCAGTACCTGGTAGCCGCTTACGGTTTCAAGACTTGGGTTCAGGCGCGATACTGTGCCATTGAAAATGACATCGGGAATGGCATCAAAGGTTACCTCGGCTGTTCCCCCTACTACCACTTTATCCATGTCTGTTTCATCGATGGAAAAGTTGACGATCGGGTGGGCCAGATCAGCCAGAGTAATCAAAGTGCTATTGGCAGAAACTGTGTCTCCCGCCTGACCATTAACTGCCATGATCACTCCCGCAAATGGCGCTCGAAGTACGGCCCCTTCCAGGTTCTTCTGGGCAGTTTCAAGGGCAAGTTTGGCGGTAGCGACCTTGTTTTGTGCCTGAGCCAGTTCTACCGGGTCGATTCCCTGATTTGCTTCCAGTTTCTGTAATTTTGCTTTGGCCTGATTGAGAGTGGCTTCAGCTACTGCCAGAGTTGCCTGGGACGACTCAATCTCGGCATCGGTATAAGTGCTACAGTAGAGGTAATTGGCATAAGCCGTGTTGATCTGGTTTTTAAGAGGTTCAATTACATTCAGGTAATAGTCAGGGTCGAAGTTTCCATCATATTGTCTGGAATACCAATCCAACCTTTCGGTCAGTTTTTCGTAGGATCCTAAATATGCTTTGGTGGTATCTTCATCACAGCGTCTCCATCCCTTTTGTTTGGCCTCATTTTTAGCGGTGTCATAGGCTTCCTGAGCACTGACCAATTCTTGCCTGGCAGCTGCCAGTGCAGCCTGTGCGTTATCTTGCAGATCCTGAAGCTCCTGCTCGGCAACCATCAGGTCAACCTTTGCTGAAGACACGGCTGCTTCCAGGGAAGCCTGATCTGCCAGCTCAGCCAGCACCTGACCTTCAGAGACTCTGTCACCTACCTGCACGGTGATGCTGGCTACCTTCCCTGAAACTGGAAAGGACAAATTGATCTCCTGCCCGGCGCTCAGGGAACCACTGCCGGTGGCTGAAAGGATAATGTTGCCACGCCTCACCACTGTGGTTTTGTAAGCTGTCGGGGTAGCCGCTACAGCCTGTCTGGAAGGCTGGTACCAAAAGACAAAAATGGCCCCTAATCCGAGGACGACCCCCAGACCCAAGAAAATCCAGATGAACTTTCTGTTTGGGGTTTTACGAACCGAATGATTTGTTTCCATCGTATCCAGACTCCTCCCATGGAGAGATTAGAATTTGTTCTCATCATATAGGAGAGGTATTTATTTCCTGTGTAGAGGAAGTGAATTTTTGCGGGGGTTTTCTAAAACAAACCGATAAAAATGTACCCTTTCTACACTAAAATTAAATGAACCTGTGATACGCTAAGTGCGAAAAATTCAAAAAGCAGGAGAATTATGACGGCCACAATTTTGGTAGTAGATGACCAATCCAGCGTCAGACAACTTCTTCAGGAATATTTGACCGAACAGGGATTTAAGGTCATTACGGCATCTGATGGACAAACTGCCCTCTACACTGCCCGTCACGAAGAACCCGATTTAATTTTGTTAGATATCATGATGCCTAAAATGGATGGTTACCAGTTTTTACGAGTTTACCGGCAGGAACGTCAGACGCCCATCATTATTATTACTGCCCGGGAAGAAGAAACCGATGCCGTGTTGGGTCTGGACCTGGGGGCGGATGATTATGTGGTAAAACCATTTCGTTTGCGTGAGCTGACGGCCAGGATTCGGGCGACTTTACGCAGGAGCATGGAGGGTAAAGAACCAACGGAAATTCTTCATGTGGGTGAGGTGTGGCTGGATACCGGTGAACATACTGTGAAAGTTCGAGGTCAAGAGGTCGCTTTAACCCCACTTGAATTTGATTTGCTGGCCACCCTGATGCGTTCTCCGGGGCGGGTATTTACCCGCGAAGAACTGGCTGAGAGGCTTTCTGATAGTGGGTTCGCTGGAATCAACAGCACGTTGAACATTCACGTTCGTAACCTGCGAAAAAAGATCGAGCTCAATCCATCAGACCCCGTCTGGATTGAAACCGTCTTTGGGGTTGGGTATCGTTTTCGAAAGCCTGAGTAAAGATGAAGATCTCTCTTTATTGGAAGATCATCCTGGCATTTGTTCTTGTGGCATTCACTGCCTCGGGATTGGTTGCTTTAATCATTCGAGCCAGCAGCCCTGATCGGCTCAGCCGGTTGATCATTGATCAACAGAGAAATGCGCTTACTCAGATGCTGGCCAATTATTATCGCGAAAACCATTCCTGGGATCAGGTTCCAGAGGTATGGGGGAGTTATCAGTGGCTGACTTCTCCTACCCCGGCTACCGCTAATGGAGGAATCCCGGAACCGGATGGCCGCCCCGGGTTCGAGCGCGAGAGACGAGGTTTGTTCGGGCTGGCTGATCAGAATGGGGTGGTGGTTGTCTCGGTTGAGCCGGGGTTTCCTCCCGGCACGAAGCTTCCGAATGATGTGCTGAAAAATTCAGAGCCTATCCTCATTGACGGCAGTACGGTGGGATATGTATTCCTGGCAGGGAGGATTTTCAATTTCAACCCGGCAGAGACTCTTTTCCTCCGCCGCACCTATCAGGCCATCTTGCTCGCAATGTTTGGGGGGCTAATAGTGGCAGTTATAATCGGGTTATGGCTTGGCAGAAAGCTGGTGCAACCGATCAATGCCCTCATGGAGGCCTCTCAGCGAATCGCTGGCGGTGCGCTGGAACAGGAGGTTCGGGTCAATTCCAGGGATGAAATCGGTCAACTGGCTGAGGCGTTCAATCATATGAGCCGGGCTGTTTCACTGGCCAATCAAAGCAGACGGCAAATGACCGCTGATATCGCCCACGACCTTCGTACCCCTCTGACAGTGATCGGTGGATATATCGAATCCATGCGAGATGGGGTGTTATCTCCTACGCCTGAGCGCTTTGCATTAATTTATGGCGAGATTGAACGCCTTCAAAAAATGGTAGAAGATCTGCGTACCCTCTCTCAAGCGGATGCCGGTGAACTGGCACTTCAAATGCAGCTCTTCCCGGCGAGTCATCTCCTTGAGAGGTCAGCGGTATTGTTTGAACACCATGCCCGGCAACGGGGAGTCACCCTGAAAGTTGAACTGCCTCCATCCCTTCCGTCAGTCAGAATGGATGAGGGCCGGTTAATGCAGGTGATGGACAACTTGCTCAGTAATGCTCTCCGATATACTCCTGAAGGAGGAACCATTACCCTTTCAGCCCGGCCAACCCCGGAAGGGGTGGAATATGCGGTAGCAGATACCGGAGAAGGGATTCCGGCGGAAGAATTGCCCAGGATCTTTGAGCGTTTTTATCGAGCTGACCCTTCGCGCCATACCGAGGCTGGTGAATCTGGATTAGGGCTGGCCATCGTTCGAGCGATCATAGAAGCCCATGGAGGAAGGGTCTGGGCCGAGTCTCGAGAGGGGCAGGGTACAATCATTCGTTTTATCCTTCCCGTTCAACCGTATGATGGGAAGTGAGAAGAAGTGTCTCGCTGAGGGACCAGTGGTGCGAAGTAAAAAAGCCGGCGTTTTATAAAGCCGGCTGAGGAAGGGGGAGATCACCCGTTTATGATGTTTGATGCCGAACTGAGGTTGCCTGGTGGGCCGTGGTAGCGAGTGCAATGATCACCCCTGCGATCACTACCAGCAACGCAACAGTAAATGTGGTTGGTGTTGGGTAGCTCAGATTGAAGACCCTATCCAGGGCATACAACCCTGGCCCCCACAGACCTAAGAAGGCTGTGACTACCAGGTTCACCAGTGGATATTCAAATCCATTATTGGAAGCCCAGAGGCCATGAGACCAGTGAACCTTGAGGATGGCCATCAGCAAAGCCCCGATGAGTAGAGCCGAAGAGATGGGTGTGTATAAGCCGAGGGTCAGACCGAGCCCTCCCAGAAATTCACCCAGCCCCGCTATAACAGCCCAAAAACGGGGTGGTCTAAAGTTCATGGATTCCATCCACCGGGTAGTGTCTTGCAACCCTTTGCCGCCAAACCAACCAAAGAGTTTGCGAGCACCATGGCCCACAATGAGCAACCCGATCAGCAACCGAAGAACGAAGATTCCCACGTCCATGTTCAACATAGCCTCTCACCTCCTTTCCATCCTGGCAGGTATTGTGAGTAAGCTAAAATGGAACCGGTGATCTTCCGTTTGCCTCGTTATCTCTATTACATCTATTTTGTAAGAATTTTATAAGAGGAATTTTAAAAGATTTGTTAAAATCCTGTTCTGTCACGAAGCCCGAAGGTAATAAAATTCAGCCTCCGTCTTATGACTATGGAGGCTGAGGGCAGGTTATTTACCCGTACCTGCGGCGGTAACAGCGCCCCCGGCGGGACTCGAACCCACAACCTACTGATTCGAAGTCAGGCGCTCTGTCCACTTGAGCTACGGGGGCAATTGCCCTGATTATACCGTAAACCCTGGCTTTCGCACAGCTTTATTTAACCACCAGGACTGGACACTTGGCCAGACTGATCACTTTATGAGACTGGCTTCCCAGGAGAAGTCCGGTGAGAGCGCCCACCCCGCGGGATCCCATCACGATCAGATCACAGGAGCGTGTCTCGGCTACGTCAATGATGCTTTCGGCTGGTGGCCCGAAAAGTAATTCGCGGTGAATTTCTGGAACATCTCCCAGAAGATTAACGGCTTCATCCAGAAGTTTCCCTCCTGTTAGTGTTTGTTCAGCGATCCACTGATCAGCGATCGTTTGTCCCAGGGTGGTGGGCACAGCTCCAATGGCACAAACGACCCATACCTGGGTATCCTTTTGTTCACGGGCAAGCTTCCCGGCCAATTCGGCGGCACGTTTTGACCATTCTGAACCATCATAAGCGACAAGGATACGTTTGAACATGGTATTCCTCACTTTCCATGTCAATGATTGTTCACTTTTTTCATTATAACTCTATAAAAAGAAAAGAATCCGGCAGGATCGTTGCCCATCCTGCCGGATTACTTAATAAAACAACCTTATGAGATGAGCTTCTTCCTTAAGCGGAGGCTGTTGGTGACTACGAAAACACTGCTGAAAGCCATCGCAGCTGCGGCCAGCATCGGGTTAAGTAAGCCTGCAGCTGCGGCAGGGATCAGAATGACGTTGTAGAAAAACGCCCAGAACAAATTTTGCTTAATGGTGCGCAGGGTAAGTCGAGATAGTTTGATTGCCCGGATTACAGCGCGCAGGTCACCACTGATCAGCACAACCGGCGCCGAAGCCATGGCGACATCCGTGCCGGTGCCAATAGCAATCCCAACATCAGCTTGAGCGAGAGCGGGGGCATCATTGATTCCATCTCCGACCATGGCGACCACCTCTCGATCTCCCTGGAACTTTTTGACCGCGGCGGCTTTCTCGCCGGGGAGGACTTCAGCCATGATGTCGTCGACTCCAACCTTTTGTGCTATGGCGCGGGCAGTTTGCCAGTTATCTCCGGTGATCATCACCACATGCAAACCCAGCTGTCGAAGTTGTTGGACGGTTTCAGAAGAGCCTTCTTTCAACGCGTCGGCAACGGCGATCAACCCTTGCACTTGCTGATCAATCGCTACTGCCATCACGGTTTTGGCTTCTTTTTGTAAACGCTGAGCTTCATTGGATAATCCATTGAGGGAAAACCCTTTTTCTTGCATTAAGCGAACATTTCCAACCGTTACCTGCCTGCCATCGATTTGAGCAGTGACACCAAGGCCTACTTCGGCCTGAAATCTCAGCGGGTCGGAAAGCGGTAGTCCAAGTTCGTTGGCTTCTGCCAGTATGGCTTCACCCAGGGGGTGTTCACTCCCTTTCTCGACCGAGGCCGCCAGTCTCAGAAGCTCGTTTGAGTCAAACCGGTCTGGCAGAGTCACGATATCGGTTACTGTGGGTTGACCTCGTGTGAGGGTGCCAGTTTTGTCAAAAACCACGGTTGTAATCCGGCCCGCGCGTTCGAGAGCCTCACTGTTTTTAAACAAAATCCCCATTTCGGCGCCTTTGCCAGTGCCGACCATAACGGCGGTTGGGGTGGCTAACCCCATGGCACAGGGACAGGCAATCACCAGCACAGCTACCGCGTGAATGAGGGCACGGGTGAATGAGTCGGGGTCAGGAGAAGTGGGGCCCGGAATTACAAAATACCAGAGAAGAAAGGTGGCAATTGCAATGAAGATCACCGCTGGCACAAATACCGCGCTGATGCGGTCAGCCAGTTTCTGGATGGGCGCTTTGCTGGCCTGAGCTTCTTCTACCAGGCGAATGATTTGAGCCAGGGCGGTTTCTTTACCCACACGAGTGGCCTCAAAGCGGAACAGGCCGGTTTTATTCAGCGTGGCACCGATTACGGGATCGCCAGGGCCTTTGGGAACAGGGAGGGATTCCCCGGTGAGCATGGACTCATCCACGGTGGAATGCCCCTCAATCACCACGCCATCCACAGGAATTTTCTCTCCCGGGCGGACGATAACCACATCGCCTACCAGAACCTCATCCGCGGGCACTTCAATTTCTGCACCGTTGCGGATGATGCGGGCCGTACGGGCACGGAGGCCCATCAGCTTTTTGATGGCTTCACTGGTTTGACCCTTTGCGCGTGCCTCAAGGAATTTACCGAGCCGGATCAGGGTAATAATGACTGCAGCGGTCTCGTAATAAACGTGACCTTGCAGCCAGCCAAAGGTTACACCCAAAGAGTAAAGGAAGGCTGCAGAAGATCCCATGGCGACCAGGACATCCATGTTTGCCGAACCATTCCGCAGTGATTTATAAGCCCCAACGTAATATTGCCATCCCACAATGAACTGAACCGGAGCCGCCAGCCCCAGCATGGCCCAGAGAGTCCATCGCTCGTGAGCCCACATCCCCAGTAACCCGAAATCACGAGCCATAGAGAAAAGGAACAGTGGGATGGTGAAGATTAAACCGATAGTCAACAATCGCCACTGATGATTCATCTCTTCCTGCCGAGCGCGGGCTTCAGCATCATCGACCTCGTTACCCGTCTCAACGGTTTCGAACCCGGCTGAGGAGATGGCCTTACGTAAGTCGGCCTGACTTACCACCGTAGGAATGTATCGAACGCGCGCATGTTCGCTGGCTAAATTGACCTGGGCTGAGATTACGCCCTCAATAGATGAAAGAACTTTCTCCAGGCGACGCGCATCGTTATCGTCACTGAGGCGGCGGATGAGCAAGTCCGCTTCTCCGGTTGCCACGCCATAACCGGCGCGTTCAACCCGTCCGATCAGATCAGTGAGTTGAACCAGGGCGGGATTGAATTCCACCGTGGCTCTCTCAGAAGATAAGTTTACAATGGCGGTTTGCACTCCATTGACCTTTTTGAGGTTTCGTTCAACGGTTGCCACACAATTGGCACAGGTCATACCGGTAATGGGTAAGGTTACTTGCTTTGTCTCAGGCATAGCTTTCCTTCCTTTTTAGGAAAGCCTGATCTGGTGTACAGTTCAGGCTTTCCTAAAACAGGCATCTTCGAAAAGGTACAAAAAGGAGGAGCCTACCGTTCAGGATAGTTCGGGTGGGTAATTAATCTCTTTGAGGGTTGAGATGATCAGCTCCTCAGTAGCGGGGGTATCAAAAGTAATGGTGGCCTGCCGGGTGTCTTTATTGGCAACTACTGATTGAACGCCCGCCAGTTCTGAAATTTCAGACTGGATGGTGTGAACGCAGTGGTTACAGCTAATGTTGGGGATCCGATAGGTAACGGTTTTCATAAAAACCTCCAAAAAGAAAGTGATAGAGTATTCCAGAAAAGTTTACAGGCGAGAAGAGGCCTCGAATACACTGCTGATCTCTTTCAGCACCCGTTCACGTTCATTGGGGTCTTCACCCCGAATGGCTGTGATGACACAGGAGTTGAGGTGATGATCGAGGAGTTGAATACTCACTTTATTGAGGGATGCCTGTACGGCCTGGATCTGCCGAATGATATCGATGCAGTAGGCGCCTTCTTCAAGCATCCGCTGGACACCTCGCAGGTGCCCTTCAGCGATTTTTAGACGTTGGATAGCCTCTTCTCTTCCGCTCATATCTTGAATACTCCTTAATCCCCCCCTACCGGGGGGGGGTAATAAAAATTATACCATATTTATCTGATTATGCAAGAGGTCAGAGCCTTCGTGGAGAAATAGACCTCTGGGACACGCTGTATTCAGGTATAGTAGAATTTGAGGTATAGCAATGATTACTGAGGGAGGATGTATGCACAGGTTACGGTGGATTGCTGGAGCACTTGTCGGCGGGATTCTCGTTGCGCTGCTGGTGGTGGTTGTGTTTGGGGTTTTACGGGCAAGACGCATGGAAGAAACTAAAACGCCAGGTCCAGCTAGAACCCCGTCTCCTCTTGTGTTGGATAATGCGACAGAAAATACGCTCAGGCTTCAAACTCGAGACGGAGAGCTTATTTTTGATCAAACCAACGGCAATCTGCTGGCTGTAATTGAGCGGAGCAGTGGAGAAAAGCTGATCTTTTCTTCGGAACAGGGGGCGCTTTGGAGGCTGGCTTTCAATTACAGCGCACAGACTGTGGCATCTACAGATTATTCAATGACTGGAACAAGATCCTTTCGGTATCAATGGCTATCTGAGAAAAACGAGTTGTTGCTTCAATATGTTCCGGATCCAGCAACAGAAAAAGGCATTTCTGTAGAAGTAAGGGTTAAACCGGTGGGAGAAAGCCAGTTTGATCTACAACTTACTCTCCAGAATCACCAGGGGTATGAAGTGACAGAGGTTCGATTCCCGGATGGCTGGATGGGTTCAAGAGAATCCATCCGTGAAGTTCTCCTGCCCATTATGCCGGGAGTGATCCTTAACCAGGGATTCTTTGCCCAGGGAGGAAGGGATGCCGTGGTAGTTTATCCGGGATGGCCTGGTGTATTCGCAGACTTCACAGGTATTCGCTCTGCTGGTGGGCAAGTTGTTCTTTATACTACACCGGCAAATCCACCCCTTACCCCCATTACTTATGGGGTTAAATTGAATGGTTGTCCTGATCAGACATCCATCTGCTGGATGCATGTGTTCAAGCCAAGAATTTCCCCGGAGAAAACGTGGGTCTCCCCCGTGCTCCATATTCGAATTGGGGGAAGCTGGGAGGAGGCGGCGGATGCCTATCGAAAAGATTCGGGTCTCGAACGGGTCAAATCTCTGGGCGAAAAACTTGGGCCGTTGTTTGAAAAGGTCAGCCGTGCTCCGTTGCTTAAGGCAGATGCCAGTCAATTGGGTTTATCGTTTGCCGATTACCCGGCTCTCCTTGACCGTTTACCTGGAGCGGGGTTAATTCATCTGGTAGGATATGGGGAGGGAGGCTTTGATCGGAACTATCCTGACTTCCTGCCCCCCGATTCCCACTTTGGAACCACAGAAGATTTGGCGCGAGTTGCAGCAGAGATTCGGGCTCGCGGATTGCTTTTAATGCCATACACCAACCCTACCTGGTGGGATGGAAAATCTCCTACCATGCGCACCTTACCCAAAGAAGTTCGTTTGCTGGATGTGGTGGTGGTAAACGACCAGGGAATGCATCTGGAAGAATGTTATGGATGCCCGGCAGATCCTCATTATGGGTATGTGGTCTCTCCTTATGCAACGTTTGTGCAGGAACGGTTAAAGCAATTAATGGATGATTTTTCAACTTTGAAGATCGCCGATATTCTTTTCGAAGACCAGATAGGTGCAAGAGCGGCGGTGTATGACTATAATAAGGCGGCTCCCTCTCCTGACTCTTATTTGCAGGGGTGGATAGAGCATACCCGTACCTTCGAAGAGATGCACCTGGCTACGGAAGGGGGTTTCGATCAGCTGGTAGAAACGGAAGTGGGTTTTCATGGAAGTGTTATGCTTTCAGAGCGAAGGGGAGAAACCTCATCCTGGTGGGGAGAGGGTAACTGGCGATATTACCCTTTTGTCACCCAGGTGGCTCGTGATCGGGTATTTTTCTATCAACACAACCTGGCACCTGAGACCTTCACCCATAATAAAGCCACTCTCGGTTGGAATGCTGCCATGGGGTATCAGTTAAGTTATGACCTGTTTCGTTCGCAGTACGGGGGTGGTATAGATGATGAAATGCTGGAGGTAGTCGCTGCTTTCCAATTTCGTGCTTTTGCTTCGTATGCAGGTGAGAGGGTTCGGGGATATACCAGTCTCAATGACAATGTTACCCAAACGGATTTCGAAACCGCCACGGTTTTTTACAACTGGGATGCCAGTAAAACGTACAGTTTGGGAGAATACAGTGTGCCAGGGAATGGGTTTTTACTCCTGAAAAAGGATGGAAGCCTGGTGGCAGGTGTTTTCAACCGATATAACGATGAGATGCTCAGCCCAGGGGAGCATTACATTATTGAAGAAAGAGGAAGAGATGCGATTTCCATCTATCAGCCTAAAGGGAAGGACACCCCACTCAGGATAAAGCCTTTACCCGCGTGGGTGAATGAACAAAACCTTTTGATTCAGGCCTTCTCTCCGGATGGCCGAATGCTGCAACAAAAGGAAGTTCCAGTGGCAGGTGAGTTTATAACTCTGGATTACCAGCGAAAGCTCGGAGATGAAAAGGTAGCTTGGTATCTAATCGTGGCGCAGTAATTGTGAATGCTATAACCAACCTCGCAGATGGTAAGCCAGAATGCCGATATATTCTTTGAGGGCGTTGGTTGTCAGGCTCAAGTTGCCAACGTTGGGAAGAAGAGATACGACCAGACCGGGAAAGTCGGCGTGGATTAATTGACCCCAGGAGGTCTCTGTCACCGAGAAATCCGCCGGCGCGGGGATTACTTCGATGCCTTGCTTTCGGAATAGAGCGACCGAACGGGGCATGTGCATGGCGGATGTGACCAGAATCACGCGGGAAAATCCTTTTTCCTTGAGGATGGCGGCTGAATACAGGGCATCTTCGTAGGTGTTTTGAGAGCGGTTTTGCTTTAGAATGGCCTCTTCAGGCACTCCTAATTGGGTAAGAATGATGGCCATTTCCTCTGCCGGGGTGGAAGAGCGTGAGTCCAGCCATGAAATGTTGCCTCCACTGGAGAGGATGACCGGAGCTTTTCCTTGATGATAAAGCAATGCGGTATAAAAAACCCGGTCAGCGGCTCCATTCAACTCGACGGTTGGACGCGGAGGTTCGGCAGGGTCGGTACTACCGCCAAGCACGACGATACAATCTGCGGAAGGAATCTCTCCCTGAGGAAGATATTGCCACTCCAGCGATCGCGCGAGCGTGACAGCGACCCATCGGTTCGATCCGAGGAGTAAAATGATCATGGCACAGGTTACAAGGGCCTTCTGGAAGCGAGGGCGTTTTTGTAAGAAAAGGCTGATCAATAAGAGAAGGATGGCTAATCCGAGAGGATAGATTAGAGGGGGAATGAATTTAGAGAGGAACACGAACATAGAATTCCCTTTAATAGACCGGACTGCTCGGAGATAAATCGAGCAGTCCGGTTATGAACTCAGGCTAAAACTTCGGCGTAGGTTTTACTACCAGAAAGTACCAGGTCTACCTTTTCCAGGAGATCACACACAGGCAGATGCTGGGGGCATTTATCTTCACACTCGTGACAGTGAGCACATTGATCTGCCCGTTTTTCAGGGGGAATCCAGTCTCGATAAGCGCGGCGGACCTCTTCCAACACCCCGTACATGTGTCCCGAGTTATAAAGCTCAAACAGGAGTGGAATGTTGATTTCGTTCGGGCAGGGTTGGCAGTACTGGCAACCAGTACAGGCTACCAGGCATAGCTTCCGGTAAGTCTCTCGCACTCTGTCTACAAGGGCTATTTCATCTGCGGTGAGTAGACCAACTCTAGAACGGTCGGCGGCGGCGATATTTTCCTGAACCTGTTGCATGGTGGACATGCCGCTGAGTACCACCGAGACTTCGGGTTGGTTCCAGAGCCATTGAAGTGCCCACTCGGCGGGTGAACGCCTGACAGGTGCTGTATCCCAGATGGCCTGTACCTCAGGCTGGGTTGCGGCAAGTTTTCCGCCAAGTAAAGGCTCCATGATCACAACTGCCAGCCCTTTTGATGCTGCATAACGCAATCCGGCTGTACCGGCCTGCTCTTCGATATCCATATAGTTGTGTTGAATCTGGCAGAAGGTCCAATCATACCCATCCACAATTTTCTTAAAGGTATCCAGGTCATCATGGAAAGAAAAACCGAGATAGCGGATGCGTCCTTCGGCGATACGTTTTTCTACCCAGGTGAATACATTCCATTGTTGCAGTTTTTGCCAGCTGTTTTTATCCAGGCCATGCAAAAGATAAAAATCGACATATTCGGTTTGAAGTTTCTGTAGTTGTTCGTTGAAGAACGTGTCGAACTGATCGGGTCCACTCATTAACCAGTGAGGCATTTTGGTCGCCAGGCGAACTTTCTCACGCCAACCTCCTTTGAGGGCTTCGCCGAGGAAGACCTCACTTTGTTGGCGATGGTACGGGTAGGCGGTGTCCAGGTAATTCACCCCGTTTTCAATGGCATAGTAAAGCATACGAGAGGCTTCAGCTTTATCGATGGAAGCGCCACCACGGGTTCCATCAGTGGTTGGGAAGCGCATACAGCCAAAACCCAGGGCCGAAACTTTCCAGTCCAATTTACCAAAAGAGCGATATTGCATATTTCACCTCGACGAATGGAATAATAAGATTATATCCCGTGTTTTTTCGCGAGTGGGGAATGACAGTCGGAAAGTCTCTCAAGGTTGAGGCTGAATTAAGAAATGAGAAACAGATGAGTTTCCTGCGGCTTGCATTGGCTTGACAATCCCCTGGGGTTCGATTAAAATCACGCTACCCTTCGTACGAACGAGGGCCTGTAGCGCAGTTGGGAGCGCGCCTCAATCGCACTGAGGAGGTCAGGGGTTCGAATCCCCTCAGGTCCACTGGGCAAGAGGTGATCTGCCCTGACCGAGCGCACCGAATGCTTAACAAAACAATCCGGGCCCATAGCGCAGTTGGGAGCGCGTCTCAATGGCATTGAGAAGGTCGGGGGTTCGAATCCCCCTGGGTCCACTGGTTTATGCGCCGGGGCAGGAAAGCTTTACCCGAGGTTTCGGGTTGAGAGGAAACCTGCCCTGATCAACTTAACAACCAAACGCATATCAGGAGTAGTAAGTCATCCGTCAGCGAGCCGGGAGGGTGAGGTGGAAGCCCGGCAGTGCGCCTACGGAGCGCTGAGACTGAACTCGCCTGATGCACCAAAAGGTTGGCGCGGCCCTGGTGAAATGTAAGTAGTCAGGGACGGGTTTCGCCCGTTATCGCGATCCAAGGCGGTTCATTGGTTCAATGAACAAGCAGGGTGGTACCGCGGAGTGAAAACCTTCGTCCCTGGTGGGCGAGGGTTTTATTATTTTTTACCTGGAGAAAAAGAGGTGGAGTGATGCCTGAGAAGATTATCCCGGTTTATAACCCGGCCGAAATCGAACCCCGATGGCAGGAAAAATGGGAGCGGGATGGATTGTATCACGCGGATATTGATCCAACACGGCCCAAACACTATGCCTTGACCATGCTGCCGTATCCCTCTGGTGATCTTCATATTGGTCACTGGTATGCCATGACCCCCTCCGATGCGCGGGCACGTTTTAAACGAATGTGTGGTTATAACGTGCTTTTCCCTATGGGATTCGACGCCTTCGGGCTGCCAGCAGAAAATGCGGCTATCAAGAGGAATATTCATCCGAAGGAGTGGACGTATAAAAATATCGCAAACATGCGGCGGCAATTAAAAAGCATGGGAGCGATGTTTGATTGGAGGCGCGAGGCCATCTCTTCTGATCCAGAATACTATCGCTGGACGCAGTGGTTTTTTGTTCAATTTTTCAAGAATGACCTGGCGTATCGAAAAATGTCCCCGGTCGATTGGTGCCCGAATTGTAATACTACGCTGGCCCGGGAGCAGGTATGGGGCGAAGATCGACATTGTGAGCGGTGCGGTACCCCGGTGATCAAAAAAGACCTGGAACAGTGGTTCTTTAGAACGACGCGTTATGCTGAAGAATTGCTGAACTATGATGGCATTGACTGGCCAGAAAAAGTTCGGGATATGCAAATCAACTGGATCGGCCGATCAGAAGGAGCCAGTGTCATCTTTACCACCGAAGATGGACAGCCGATCGAGGTCTTTACCACTCGCCCGGATACCTTATGGGGAGCCACCTTCATGGTGCTGGCTCCTGAGCATCCTCTGGTGGAAGGCTTAACCACCCCTGACCACAGGGCAGAGGTAGAGGCCTACATTGCTCAGGCTGTACGGCAGACAGATATCCAGCGAGAGTCTACCGAAAAAGAAAAGACCGGGGTCTTTACCGGGGGATATGCGATTAATCCGGTCAATGGGCGGCGTATACCCGTCTGGATTGCGGATTATGTTTTGATGTCTTACGGCACCGGGGCAATTATGGCGGTGCCAGCGCATGATGAACGGGATTTTGCCTTTGCGATTAAATACGGGTTGCCCATAATTCCGGTGATTGAGCGCCCGGACGGGATTTCGAAAAGTCTGGTCTTCCCGGGATCGGTGGATGATTCCTTCGAGTCAGGGTTAAAGCAAGCCGGTATTTCGTATACCAAAGCCCCGGTCGGTTCAGCGGGTGAGGGATTGTTTGTGACTCTGCAACGCGATCAGGTGCAGCCTTATGTGGCTCTGATGCGGCGATATCTGAAGCCTGAGAATTGGAACGAGATTGTAGGAACGCAGTGGCTATTTATATTCAATGATGGAGTGATCGAACTGGACTCGGTGGAAGCCGACCGGGAGATTCTCGAGCGTTGTAAGAAACTTTACCCGCCCGTTCAAGGGAATCGCACGGTCATGGAGATGTTGAGTCACCTGCCGTTTTATCAGGACGTGCTCTTCCATGCCGAATATGGCACCATGATCCATTCAGGTGAATTCAGCGGAACCCCAGGCACAGAAGCCAAGCGGGCGGTCACTACCTGGTTAGAGAAACAGGGAAAAGGCAAGGCGACAGTCAATTACCGTCTGCGTGACTGGTTAATTTCTCGCCAGCGTTACTGGGGGGCACCCATCCCCATTATTTATTGCCCTCATTGCGGTGCAGTGCCCGTGCCAGAAGATCAATTACCGGTGTTATTGCCTGACGATGTGGAGTGGAAACCCACTGGAGAAAGCCCCTTAAAATTGCATCCGACGTGGCGGTTCACTACCTGCCCGCAATGCGGTGCAAAAGCTGAACGCGAAACAGATACGATGGACACTTTTATGTGTTCATCCTGGTATCATCTCCGTTATCTGAGCCCGCATTATGATCAGGGGCCCTTTGATCCGAAGGAATATGATTACTGGATGCCGGTGGATACATACACAGGTGGGGCAGAACATGCTACCATGCATCTGATCTACACCCGGTTTTTCCATAAAGCTCTGCGAGATCTGGGAATCACCCGGGGAAACGAACCCATGCTCCAGTTGCGCAATCAGGGACAAATCTTAGGGCCTGATGGCCAGCGGATGAGTAAATCACGTGGGAATGTCGTTGACCCGGATGAGCAGGTACGCCTCTACGGGGCAGATACAGTGCGGGCTTTCATGATGTTCGGTTACCGCTGGGCTGAAGGGGGGCCATGGGACCCGGGGAGCATCCAGGGTGTGAACCGCTGGTTGCGCCGTGTCTGGTTGACGTTGTTAGAGCCAGGGGAGGGAAAAGCTTCAGAATCCCTGCTCAAAGCTCTCAGACGGAAAGCTCATCAGACTCTTCGATCGGTTACACGTGACTTTGAACAATTCGAGTTCAATACGATTGTATCGGCCCTGATGGAGCTCATGAATGAAATGGTAAAGGCTAAACAAGCGGGTGCGTATGGGTCGCCCATCTGGAATGAGGTGACTGAGATGTACTTAAAGATGCTGGCTCCAGTTGCACCACACATCAGTGAAGAACTCTGGGGATTACTCGGTAAGCCATATTCGGTACATACTCAGGCATGGCCTTCCTTTGATGCCGAAGCCGCTCGAGAAGAAGAAATTACCCTGGTATTACAGGTTAACGGGAAGGTTCGTGATCGTCTTGTTGTACCTGCTGATATTCAGGAAGAGGACGCCAAACGTCTGGCGCTGGAAAACCCTGCGGTGCAGAAATTCCTGGAGGGGAGAACAGCCCGTCAGGTAATCTATGTGCCAGGCAGGTTGGTCAATATAGTTGGATAAAGAAAAAGAAAGCGCTGGTGCTCTTGACCAGCGCTTTCGGCTTTTTATTAACCTGAAAGGGAATCTGACCACCCTTTAGGCAGGAAAGCGACACAAAAGATAGGGATATGGACAAGGAGACCTCATGCGGATTGAAGATCTAAACTGGATGGATGTAGAAGCGTACCTGAAGCAAGATGATCGGCTCATTCTTGTGCTTGGCGCTATCGAACAGCATGGTTATCTGAGCCTGGCTACCGATGTACAAATCCCTATGGCTCTGGCAGATGCGGCCAGCAAGAAAACGGGGGTTTTAGTGGCTCCTGCAGTGCCCTACGGCGTTTCACCCTATTTTTTAGCTTACCCGGGCACTTTTAGCCTGCGGTTGTCCACTTTTCTGGAGGTGGTTGAGGATATCGTTCGTTCGGCTTACCAGCAGGGGTTTCGAAAGATTCTGGTATTGAACGGCCACGGCGGGAATGACCCTGCCCGTGGCAGACTCGTAGAGCTGGCGAATGAATTGTCAGGGCTACGGTTGAGCTGGTATGCATGGTGGACATCCGACAGTGTGGAAGCTGTGGCCCGAAAATATGGGCTGTCGCGGGAACATGCTTCATGGATGGAGGCTTTCCCGTTCACCCGGGTGGCTGATTTACCGCCGGGAGAGAAACTTTCGGTGCATGTGAAGGGCATCTTAAATGCCCGTGAGACCCGGGAGGCTTACGGGGATGGGGTATTTGGAGGAGCATACAGTGCGCCGATGGAAGTGATGGATGAACTTTTCGCTGCCTGCCTGGCAGATGTGCTCTATTTGCTGGATTTTTAAGGATTTTTGCGGTGGTGTAAGGATCAGGTGCGGCCGGTACGAATGATAGACCAGATCAACCAGACCCCAAAAAGGATCGAAGAGATCAGAGCGAAACCAAAAATATAATTTCCCAGCGTTTCCCATGTCTCTGCCCGGTAGACGACCATGATCAATGACAGGGCAATGATCACGGCAGAGAGAATCATGCCCAATGTCAGGCGGTTGGTCATCTTTTGAAATTTTCCTACCAGATCATCCAGCTCCTGCCGGTTGAGATTCACCTCTAGTTTCCCCTGTTCAATTTGCGAAAGGATGCGAATGGCCCGGCGAGGGAGATCGAGCCCAAGCTCTAAACTGTCAGATGCGGCCGTGGTAAGGCGAGGTAGCAGGGTGGATGGGGATTGTTCTTCTTGCCAGAAGGACTTCAGGTAGGGCGCTGCAAATTCGAAGAGGTTGAAGTCGGGATATAAGAGCGTGCCTGTACCCTCACTGATCGCAATGGCGCGGGTCATGGCGACTAACTCACCCGGGAGTTGTAACCCGTTTCGAAGGATGACATCCATCCAATCGCGTAATACTTCAGCCGCAGAAAGGTCTTTGATGGCTATACCGCTCAGTTGATTTAATAATCGTTCGAGGTCACGAGCGAAGGATCGTCGGTTGATTCCACGGGTGAAGATCCCTGCTTCGAGAAGCTCATCAACCAGCATAAAGGAGTCGCGGCGTTCTATGGCCCGGGCAATGCCAAGGAAGGTACGCCGGGTATGTTCATTGATATGGCCTACCATTCCAAAATCAACCACAGCTAATGAAGCATCGGGCTGGACAAAGAAATTTCCCGGGTGAGGATCGGCGTGGTAGAGGCGGAACTCAAAAATTTGACGTAAGGCAAAGTGCATTAAATTCTCAGCCACAGCACGGCGATCAATTTTAACCCTGTCCATACCAGCAAGGTCATTAATTTTCAACCCTGTGACTTTTTCAAGGGTAATGACCCTTCGCGTGGTGTAGTCCCAGTAGACGACCGGTATGTAAATGCGTGAGTCGTCCGAAAAATTCTTACGAAAAGTATCCGCGTTGCGGCCTTCACGAATGTAATTAAACTCATTACGGACGGTGTGGGCAAACTCCTCGACCAGAGCATGCAGGTCGTAGAGCTGCCCCAGCGCAGTATAACGGGTGAGCCAGTCAACCAGGTCATTGAGAATTTCCAGGTCCTGTTCAAAGGTTTGTTCCGCACCGGGGCGAACAATTTTCACCACTACCTCATCTCCACCCCACAATCGGGCGGAATATACCTGACCAATCGAAGCAGAAGCAATCGGTTCTGGGTCTAAATAGGCGAAGATTTCATCAGGGGAGCGACCCAGTTCATCGCGAAGGACTGCAACCATCTGGTCAAATGGAAGGGGAGGAACAAGATCCTGTAATTTATTTAACTCTGTAATATAAGCTGGCGGGAGAAGATCGGCACGGGCGCTGAGCGCCTGGCCAAATTTAATAAACGTTGGACCCAATTCGATGAGCGCCTGAACCAGTTCTTCAGCCTGGGTGCGAGCCGATTGTTTAAGAAGCCGGCGAAGCCCACGAAGGCGTCCATCTTCTCCAGAGGCCGCCTGGGTGAGGAGCCATCCAAGGCCATGACGGGTGAGGGTGGTAATGATTTGTTGAGAGCGTTGAAGGAGGGGGCGTCTGACGATCCAGGGAATCCGGGGCGGAGTGGCCATGACCTCATTATATAATTAAGCCCATGTACCTGGATAGAAATCTTCTTCGGTTGCTGCGAAAGGTACTCCTGCCTATAGGAATGAGTATTCTAGCGGGTATTGCAGCAGGAATATTTTTGATAATCCAGGCAAAGTTGGTCAGTCAGGTTGTAATGCAGGTATTTGTTCATGGGGGTGGAAGAAATGAAGTGTTACCAACGCTTTGGATTATTCTGGGAGTAATAGTTATCAGATCGGGGTGGATCTTTGCAAATGAACGGTTCAGCGCGTCAGCAGCGAGGCAGGTGAAAACGATTCTGCGAGAGCAAATTCTGGCAAAGCTGATTCGGCTAGGGCCGCTTTACACGCGCCGTCATGAAGCGGGTGAGCTTTCGGCAGTCTTGCTTCAGGGGGTGGATACGCTGGATGCTTATTTCAGTCAATTTATCCCGCAAGCGATTCTCGCGGCTACGGTTCCTCTGGCCGTGTTGCTTTTTGTCTTTCCTGTGGATTGGCTATCAGGGATCATTCTTACGGTAACCGGGCCGTTGATCCCATTCTTTATGTATCTGATTGGAAGTTCTGCTGAAAGACTGACCCGCCGGCAATTTAACGCACTTCGGCAATTGAGCGCCTTTTTCCTGGATACCCTGCAGGGGCTGCAAGCTTTGAAGGAGTTGGGTCAGAGCAGGGGCTTTGTAGAGAGAGTCCGTGAGAAAAGCGAGCATTATCGGCAGACTACAATGAGTGTGTTGCGGTTAACTTTTCTTTCAGCCCTGGCACTGGAATTACTGGCGACTTTGAGTACGGCGATCATAGCTGTACAGGTGGGTTTACGTCTTCTGTATGCAAAAATGGATTTCGAGGTGGCACTTTTTTTGTTGCTGATCGCTCCGGAATTTTATCAGCCCTTGCGAATGCTGGGGATGCGGTTTCATGCCGCCATCGGGGGAATCAGTGCTTTAAAAAGAATGGATGACCTGCTTGCAGAGCCTGAATGGAGTGTGCTCTCGTCCAATTCTTCTCAGAAATTGGAATCTTTGCCCCGATTTGACCCACGGGCGATGAGGATTGAGTTCCGCGAGGTGACTTTTCGATATCCAGATCGGGCAGAAGACGCCCTGCAAAGGGTCTCTTTCACTATCCTGCCGGGTGTAATGACGACTCTGATTGGGGAGAGTGGAGCCGGAAAAAGCACCATACTGGCTTTATTGCTCCGGTTTGCTGATCCAAACGAAGGGGAAATTCTTGTCGGGAACAGGGCATTAAATACGCTCGAACCTGAAGCGTGGCGGAAGTGGGTGACATGGGTACCCCAACGTCCTTATCTTATCAGGGGAAGTATCCTTGACAATTTGCGTATAGCAATAAACGATGGGCGTACAGAGACCTATTTCGATGCTCTCGAAAAGGTTAAGCTCATAGAGTGGGTGGAAGCATTGCCAGAGGGAATACACACTCCGGTTGGTGAACGTGGGGTGAGGTTATCGGGCGGGCAGGCGCAAAGACTTGCACTTGCGCGTGCTTTTTTACGTAATTCCCCCCTGTTGTTAATGGATGAACCTACTGTCTATCTTGATCCTCCAGAAGAGGCAATCCTTGAGGAGGTGGTACAAGATCTCTCAAAGCAAAGAACCACTCTGGTCATTGCACACCGTATGCAAACCATTCAACGTGCGGAGCATATCATTGTTCTATCAGATGGAAAAGTGATAGAAACGCGGAGCAGGGGCGACTTGATCGGGTGGAACGGAAGGTTTACCGGCTTATGGGGAGCGAATCAGGAAAAATGAAGGTTCTATTCCACCTGTTGAGCTGGTTGCGTCCTTTTTGGAAAGAGGCAGTGCTTTCGGTTTTATTAGGTACTGCGGCCATTGCCAGTGGGATTGGTCTCATGGGTACCTCGGCATATTTAATATCAGCGGCTGCTCTACACCCGGGAATTGAAACCTTACAGGTGGCGATTGTGGGGGTGCGTTTCCTTGGATTGAGTCGGGGTGTGTGGCGTTACCTGGAACGATTGGTCACACATTCAGTGAATTTTCGATTGCTTACGGAACTTCGGATTCAATATTATTCCATTCTGGAGGAAATGGCTCCTGCCAGATTGACCGGGTATTCAGGGGGTGAATTACTCAATCGGGTGATTGCGGATGTTGAGGTGTTGGAGAATTTTTACGTTCGATTGATTGCCCCGGCTGTGGTTGCGGGGTTGGTTACAACGGGCGCGGTGTGGTTTACGGGGGCCTTTTCACCGTGGCTTGGTATGATCATCACCTGTGGCTTGCTGTTATCCGGGGTGGGGTTACCTGCCTTCCTTTACCTGTCGGGAAGACCTGTTGGGATATCCATTGCCTCCATGCGAGAAACAACCTCGCGCCGCCTGGTGGAAACTATCCAGGGATTGGGGGAATGGATGGCCTATGGAAAACATGAGGAGCGTAAACTGGAATTGTTCTCACAATTTCATGCCTACGATCGGCAACAGGAAAAACGCGCCTCACTTCTGGCAACTGGTTCGGCGTTAAGCCTTCTCTTTCAATATGGGACTGCGTGGTTGGTATTAAGGTCGTCTGTTGATCTCGTGCGTTCGAGTCAGATAGACGGGGTCTTTATGGCGGTTTTATACCTGGTTGCATTGACAGCTTTTGAGGCAGTCCAACCTTTACAACAGGGGGCTGCCTTTTTGGGAGAAGCTTTGGCATCGGCCAGACGACTTTTATCTCTTATGGAGAAAAAACCTCGGGTTCGACTCCCCGGTGCTTCTGCGATTTTATCTGCGGGTTCTGATTGGGCATTGCATGTTTCGGGACTGACATTTACTTATCCCGGGGAATTTACCCCGGTTTTAAGTGAGGTGAGTCTGGAGTTAATCCCGGGGAAACGCCTGGCTCTGTTAGGCCCTAATGGTTCCGGGAAATCTACTCTGGTTCAATTGCTTCTTCGTCTGTGGGATCCTCCAGCGGGCACAATCTGGCTCAACGGAAGAGATCTCCTCGATTACTCTCCAGAAAATATCCGTCAACGATTCGCAGTGATCCCCCAGCGAATTACATTGTTCAGCGGTTCACTGGCAGAAAATTTGCGTCTTGGAAGGGCAAATGCCAGTGATCGGGAAATCGAAAAGGCCGCTCTGGATGCCGGACTGGAAGACCTTTTAAGAAGACTTCCGGGGGGGCTTCAGGGCTGGGTAGGAGCTCAAGGTGATCAGTTGAGTGAGGGAGAACGAAGACGGGTAGCAGTGGCGAGGGCTTTGTTAAAGGCGGGGGATATATTACTGATGGACGAGCCCACCTCCAATCTGGATAATAAATCTGCCCGGTCTGTCATACAGACCCTATTTGGGGCTTATGCAGGGAAACCCATTTTATGGATCACTCACGATCTTATTGGACTTGAGGAAATGGATGAAATTCTTGTTTTGCGTGAAGGACGAATCCTTGAAAGAGGTTCTCCTGCCGAACTGGTAAGCGCCGGGGGATGGTACCAGCAGGCTTTATTGCTCCAAAAACGGGTATTTTAATAATCAGGAACCAGGCGACTTTCTCCTGCGTCTACACCTCAGGAGGAGGTTGCCATGAAGAAGCTTTGGATTGCTCTGATTAGCCTGCTGGTTGGCCTTGGTGCCACCTGGTTTCCGGTTCATGCAGATGGCATTATCATCCCGCCCCCGTGCATCCCCGAGCGTTGCCCGCCAGATTTACCACGGCCCATATCTCAGCTGGTAGTCCGATATCACCGTGTTGAGGTAACCATTGACAGGCAAATTGCAGTGACCCGGGTTGACCAGGTTTTTTTCAATCCGAACTCCTATCCGATTGAAGGGACATATCTCTTCCCGTTACCCAGGGATGCGGTAGTAAGCCAGTTTAAACTGTGGGTGGATGGTCAGCCCGTGGAAGGCAAAGTCCTTTCTGCAGAAGAAGCCCGAAAGACCTATGATGATATTGTTCTCTCATTACGTGACCCGGCTCTCCTCGAGTATGCCGGACAGGGAGCGGTGAAAGCGAGTATCTTCCCGATCCCGGCCCAGGGAGAACGGCGGATTCAACTTGAGTATAGCCAGGTTTTAACTGCAGAAAATGGGCTGGTCAAATATGCGTACCCTCTCAGTACCGAGAAATTTTCAACCCGGCCTCTGGAAGAAGTCTCTTTGCGGGTGACCATTCGGAGCGAAAAACCCATACGCGTTCTCTATTCTCCATCTCATCCTGTAGACGTTACCCGTACAGGAGATAGGCAGGCTCTGGTCGGATGGGAGGCAACGAACGTCCTTCCAGAGGATGACTTTGTCCTGTATTTCTCGACCGGGGAGGATGAAGCTTTTCATCTCTTTTCTTATCGAGATCCAGAAGACCCACAGGATGCAGATGGTTATTTCCTGTTATTAATGGCAGCCCGGCCTGGTTCAACCCATCGCATTGTTCCCAAAGATGTCATCTTCGTCATCGACCGTTCGGGAAGCATGGAGGGGGAAAAATTCCGCCAGGCACAGGAAGCTCTTCGCTATGTGATTCGGAAATTGAATCCTGAGGATCGTTTTCACCTTCTTGCTTTTTCTACCGGCGTAGAAATTTTCCGTGAAGGGATGCGTACGGTGGAGGAAGCCGCGGATGCCATTGCCTGGATCGATGGACTGAGCGCCGCTGGAAGCACAGATATCAACCGGGCTTTACTGGAAGCCCTCTCACAAGCGGATCGGGAACGTCCGGTCTATTTGATCTTTTTGACGGATGGACTTCCGACGGTTGGTGAACTCGATACTCAACAAATTTTAGAGAATGTAGCCAGGGTAGCACCTGGGAACGTCAGGCTGTTTACTTTTGGCGTGGGGTATGATGTCGATACGGTGCTCCTGGATTCCCTGAGTGGTGAACATCATGGGTTAAGCACCTATGTGAAACCGGGGGAATCTCTGGGTGAAGCAGTATCAGCATTCTACGAGCGGATTGGAACCCCTGTGATGACGGATTTATCCCTCCATTTTGAGGGAGTCGGGGTCTATGATGTTTATCCACAGCCTCTTCCCGATCTATTCGCGGGGACGCAGATCCTTGTTGTCGGGCGGTACCGGCAGGGAGGGAAGGCAACGGTCACGGTGCGTGGAATGATAAACGGGGAGATTGCTCAGCTGACTTATTCAGATCAGAACCTGGTACAAGATTCTACGGGGGTTAAAGATTCATCTGGAGAAATTCCCCGTTTATGGGCCACCCGGAAAATTGGTTATTTACTCAACCAGATTCGCCTGAAAGGTGCCGATCAGGAAAGCATCGATCAAATTGTAAGGCTGTCCATCCGTTTTGGCATTGTGACACCTTATACTTCCTATCTTGTTACAGAACCTATGCCGCTGGGGGCTGAAAGCCAAAATCAAATTGCTGCTGAGGCTCTTCAGGCAGCACAATCTACTGTTGTGCCCCCGTCAGGAGAGGGTGCTGTTCAACGAGCAGCCAGTGAAGGGGCGTTAAAATCGGCGGAGGTTGCTCCTGGAGTAGGGAATGAGGATCAGGCGATGATCCGTATTGTGGGTGCGCGCACGTTTCTTTTCAGAGATGGAATCTGGGTGGATACAGCCTATGATCCCGAGAGTATGACTTTAGAGGCCATTCCGTTTCTATCCGACCGATATTTCGAGCTGGCTCATTCATACCCCGAAGCCGGCCCAGCCCTGGCACTGGGTGAGCGGGTGTTGGTTGTTATTGGCGGGAAGGCTTACAGGGTGGAGCAAATGGCGGATAAACCCGGAGCTGTGACCACAGTTTCGCCATCTGTCACGCCTTCTGCAGGTCAAGAGAGAGTTTCTCCAGGTTACACTCCGACAAGATCTTCACCGGAGCAGACCGGAAAGAATACTTTCGCCCTTTGCAGCACGATTATGTTGCCGCTCATCCTCGTGGCTGGTTTTTGGTTTTATAGACGCTGGATGAGATAGTCTGGCTGAAAAGAGTTCTCCCGCGCCGGTGTGCTGCCACTCACATCTGCGTGGGAGAACTTGTAAGAGGAGAATACGCTCTCACTATATCCATGCAGGTTTAAAAATGGATGATAGCAAATTAAATATTAGATAAGAAACATCCAGTTTTTGTGGTTTAGCTTAAGGAGAAATGGATTACCCAGCGATTCGAGATAAAGGGGGGGTCAGGTGATGATCTGGAGCAAACGATCGTTTCCGGCGTAATCCTGGTGAACTTCAATCCTGGCCATGGGGAAAAGGGCTTTTGCCAGTTGAATGGCTGACTCTCCCTGACGATACTCAATTTCAAACAGTGCCATGCCCGGGGTAGCCAGCAACCGTGGAAGGTCATGGAGCAAACGGGTGATCAGGCTTAATCCATCAGCTCCACCATCCAGTGCAATAACGGGCTCGTATTTGGCGACGGTCAGATTTCTGACATCCCTGGATGGGATATAAGGAAGATTTGCTGTGACAAGATCGAATGTACCAACCAGGGGATCGGCAAGATCGGCCAGAAGAAAGGAAATCCTTTGGTCGACCTGGTGGCGCCGGGCATTGTTGCGAGCTACTCGTAAAGCCTCAGGGGAGATATCCACAGCGATAACGCTGGTGTCGGTAATTTCCATGGCGATGCAAATCGCAATGGCCCCTGAACCGGTGCCAAAATCCACCACACGGCGGGCTGAAGGGTTCAAACGAAGATATTCAAGAGCGATTTCAACCAGTAGCTCTGTTTCGGGTCGAGGGATTAAAACTGCAGGAGATACTTCCAGTGGAATACCATAAAATTCTTGGTTTCCGGTGAGGTAGGGAAGCGGCACACCGGCCGACAGATGCATAAGCGCTTCATCGAGAGCCCTGAGCTGAGGCGGATCGAGAAGGCATTCGGTATGACTGATGATCCAGGAGCGCGGTTTCTGAAGAATATGAGCGGCGAGCACCTGAGCTTCTAACAGGGGTGTGCCGCTTCGACCCTGAAGGAGAGATTTCGCTTTCTTAAGCCAGCTTCCCAGGTCATTCGTCATCATCAAAAGAATTGCCTGATAGCTTTTCGGCTTCGTCACGTAAAGCCAATTCATCGATGAATTGATCAATTTCACCATCGAGGACGGCTGAGATATTATAGGAGGATAACCCGATGCGATGATCTGTTACCCGGGACTGTGGGAAGTTGTACGTGCGAATCTTTTCTGCTCTCTCTGCACTGCCTACCTGAGAGCGGCGGGTTTCTTCCAGTTCCTGCTGGCGCTTGCTGGCCTCAATCTCATACAACTTTGCCCGAAGGATACTCATAGCCCGTAAACGGTTCTGCAATTGCGAGCGTTCGTCCTGACAGGAAACCACGATTCCGGTTGGAAGATGAATGATGCGGACGGCGGTGGAGTTTTTCTGAACATTTTGGCCCCCGGCCCCGGCTGAACGAAATACTTCCATGCGAATATCCGATTCGGGAATCTCGATGTCCACGTCGTCCACCTCAGCCAGGACGGCAACGGTTGCGGTTGAGGTATGGATGCGGCCACTGGATTCGGTGACCGGGATTCGTTGTACTCGATGGACACCGGATTCGTATTTCAGGCGTGAGTAAGCACCCTTTCCTTTGACAAGAAAGATAATCTCTTTAAAGCCCCCGATGCCCGTTTCATTTTGAGAAAGAATCTCTACCTGCCAGCGGCGTTTTTCAGCGTACCGGCTATACATGCGAAAAAGGTCTCCGGCGAAAAGAGCTGCTTCTTCACCACCGGTACCAGCGCGGATTTCCACGATGACGTTGCGGTCATCCCGGGGGTCTTTGGGGACGAGAAGCAGTTTTATGGCTTTTTCCAGAGCTTCAGCGCGAGGTTTGAGTGTTTCAAGGTCAGCCTCGGCCAGCTGGCGGAGTTCTTCATCAGGTGATTCCAACAGGCTTTCGGCCTCTTCGATCTGTTGAAGTATGGTTCGATATTCGCGTCCGCGGTTGACAATTTCTTCCAGATCGGAGCGTTCTTTGGCCAGTTCTGCTACTTTTTGATAATCATCGACGTGTTTCTCGATGAGTTCACCCAGTTCGTCGTATCGTGATTCAATGGCTGCTATTGTTTCAAGCATGTGTCTTTTCTTTCAAGAAGTTCTTTCATTGTGATCAAGCAACCCATAATTATACCAGTTTCAGCCAAGCCATTCCAAAATAGCCCTGACTGCTACCGGCACCAATCGGGCACAATTTTCTGAGAGGGTGGATGAGAATCCGAATTCATACCCTCGCACCGAGACAAGCAAAGCCTGTGGGGCGGTGTGGTGGAGGGCTTCGGCGATGGCAAGGCAGGATGCAGGGGTAAGGTGATGAGTTAAAGGTGAGGGTTGATAGACAGGGGTGAGATTTTCAAGATAAAGATCATCTTTGATGTGCCCCGTATGGGCGTCAATGAACACGACGCGGTCATATTGTTTAAAATCATCGGCAACTTCAGGGATTAATTGGAGCAAGTATCGCAGGTGAATATTGCCAATTTCCTTTTCACATTCTTCCGCGGGGGAAAGGGGAAGAAATGTACCCAATTGTTGGGCCAGTTCACGTAAAATGTGCCAGGCTACTCCGTCATCCTGGCGATCTGTATTACCGTAGGCAAGCACCAGTGCTCGCATAGCTTGACTTTACCCTTTTACACATGAAATGCGGGTGGCTTTCGAGCCACCCGCAAAGAGGCTAACTTTTTTTCACGTTTACAAGCCACGATGGATGGTCTGGACGAGATTACCCTGCGGATCGAACACGTCTACCACCATGGGCATCTGGCCAACAGCGTGGGTAGAGCATGAGAGGCAGGGGTCATAGGCACGGATGGCCGCTTCAACGCGATTGAGCATGCCTTCAGTTACCTTGGGCCCTTGAATATAGGTTTTTGCCACCGAATCGACTGCCTGGCTCATTGCCCAGTTGTTATGTCCGGTAGAAACGATGAGGTTGACTTTCTTAATTTGGCCATGTTCATCGGTCCAGTAGTGGTGCAGGAGAGTACCGCGTGGAGCTTCGATGACGCCTACCCCTTCACCCTTGATCTCGGTGCGAGTGTTGAGAATGTCTGTACTGAGAATATCGGGGTCATCCAGTAGAACCTGAACCCGTTCAGCGGCGAACAGGCATTCGATCATCCTGGCATAGTGATAGTAGAGGGTATTTTCTACCGGCTTTCCCTGGTTCAGGGCTTTAAAGCGTTTGAATTCTTCGCTGGCCAGAGGGGTATCCACTTTGTCGGAGATATTCAACCGCCCCAGTGGCCCAACGCGGTAGACTCCCTGAGGCCACCCCAATTTTTTGTAATAGGGGAATTTCAGGTAAGACCAATCTTCTACGTGTTCTGCGATGACATCCAGATAATTCTGAGCGCTGAATCTCTCAAGCTGGGTTCCGTTGCGATCGATCAGGCGAATCTGGCCATCGTAGAGCTCCAGACCATTATCAGGGGTGATGAGACCCATATAACCTGTGGGGAAGACTGCGAATTTTTGTATGTCTTCCATATTCTTCTCGGCCCAATCGCGAATGACTGCGATTCCCGCCTGGATGGTTTCGATGGAACTGCTCAGCCCCTGGAGAATGGCGTCGCGTTCAGAGGGGTGCAGGGCTTTGTTTACACCACCCGGAACGGCAAAACTGGGATGAATACGTTTCCCACCAAGCGTGGCGATAATGGTTTGCCCCCATTTGCGCAATCCCACGGCTTTGACCGCTAAATCGGGGTTTGCCTGAACGATCCCCAACACATTCCGGATGGCGGGGTCGGCATCAAAACCTAACAAAAGGTCTGGCCCGGCAAGCTCGAAGAAATGCATTCCATGGCTCTGAACAATTTGCCCCATATGCATCAATTCGCGTAACAAAGATGCCGGACGCGGTGGGGGAGCACCCAGAACTACATCACCTGCTTTAGCGGCGGCCAGATGATGACTGACAGGGCAGATACCGCAAATCCTCGGGGTGATGAAGGGCATCTCGAAGACCATTCGGCCTTCGCAGAATTTTTCAAATCCTCGGAACTCGTTGACATGGAAAAATGCCCGGCTTACCCGGCCATCGTCTCCCATGTGAATGGTGACTTTGGCATGCCCCTCAATTCGGGTTACGGGTTCGATGGTTATTTTTTCAGCGACCATTCTTGATACCTCCTAATGCCAGTGCAGTAGTTCACCTTTAAGCTCGGGTTTGCGACCCTGTGCCAGTTCACTGAGGACGTAGTAAATCACATCAGGATCAGGCGGGCACCCGGGCACAAAGATATCTACGGGAACCACCTCATGCACGGCGCGAACCCTGGTCATCCGGGCCAATTCGGGATCATCGGGAATCTTTCCCTCAGAGTCGGTGCTTTCTGTCTCTATGTAGGCACGCTTTAGGGTCTCTTCCAGGGTAAAGAAATTACGCATGGCCGGTACACCGCCAAATACTGCGCAATCTCCAAGAGCTACCAGGATTTTGCAACGCTTACGCATGCGATGAGCCACTTCTTCATTGGCTGTATTATTGATGCCGCCTTCCAGAATACCTACATCCACTCCGGACTCGTCAGGCTCTTTCAGATCGGTGATGGGGGTTGCACGGATGTCAGCCAGTTCAGCAATTTTCAAGATGCGCTCATCAATATCCAGTAGAGACATGTGGCAACCCGCGCATCCGCACATCCAATCGGTTGAAATTTTTGGTTTCGACATGGAAGATCTCCTCTAAATACTCCGTTAATAGAAGGGCGCTTAGGCGATGGCAAGCGTTACAGGTGCGGGAGATTGTTGTAATTCGGCTTTCCAGTCTACGGTCACATCGATTCCCAGCCTCATTGCTACTGCTTCGATGGCTGCGGTGTTCGAATACACCCCTTCCATGGGCTTAAGGGCAGGCGTTGAGGCCTGCAACCGTCCCTCGAGGTTGAGATAGTGCCCGGAAGTTTCGGCCCACATTTCGACCGGAAGAACCACATCAGCCATGGCTGTAAGCCGTGAGGTATGGCTGGCCTGGACTACCAGGAAAGGCACCCCTTCAATTTCTTGAACGAGACGTTGAGAAGGTTGATCGTCACCAAGGGCTACAAAAACTGCCTGATGGCCGTTGCGCTTGAAGGGCTGTTCCAATCCTAACTGGGCAGCTGCCAGGCTGTTTGCTGCTCCACGCACTCCGATCAGGCTCTGACCAGCACCTACCAGGCGAGAAAGCTCAACCAGGGCCTTAAGGGTGTCTGCGTTGACCTTCCGCCCATATACAAAAACCGGGCGAGAGGCCATCCCGATGAGGCTGGCAACCCGTGAGAGGTCTTCTAAACGAATTCCGGCTTTATCTGCGGCTGTTTTGAGCTCGGCCTCAGCGTTCATTCCTGCCGGAGTTCCTTTAGCGAGATCAAGTTTTACCAGAGCTGCCCCAAGTCCTCGTAACACGTAGGATTCGGAACCGGCAACGGGGTTAAGGGTTGCGCGGGCAAGATGGTTAAATTCGTTATCTGCACTGTCAATGACAACGAGAGCAGTATTGGCAGGCAGTTTCCGCTTGATCATGAAGCCAACAACCTGTTCCTCATGATACAGATCGGCTCCAACGACTACCACACAATCAGCGGATTGAAGGGCTTCGAGATTGGTTTCAAAGGCGCCCATTTCTTGCGCAACCAGAGAGGCAGAGGCTGTGGTTGCACCTTCTTCCAGGCTGGTCACCAGATCGCTCTTGAAGCCATCTTTGAAGAGCTTTTTAAAGGATGCCAGTGCTTCAACAGGCAGCCGTGGGGAGGCAATGGCGGCAACGCCATGTGTTTTCTGGTTGAGCAATGGTTTTAGCTGAGCGGTGACGACATTAAGGGCCTCATCCCAGGACACTGGCTGAAGTTTTCCATCTTTCCTTACCATGGGGCGAGTGATTCGTTCGCGATCATCATCCAGCGGCAGGAAACGACCCACTTTACAGAGCACGCCCCCATTAACCGGTGAATCCCAAAGCCCCAGAATGCGCACCAGGCGATTGTCTCGGGTAAGGATTTCAACGCCACAACCGACTGAGCAACCGACGCAAATAGATGGCGTGCGTTCGACTTTTTTCTCCAGCCCCTGATAGGCACTCTGGCGGTCGATAATAGCACCGGTTGGGCATACCTGAGAGCATGTACCACAGGAAACACAGCTGCTTTCTCCAAAGGGAACGCCCAGATCACAGACGAGCATGGAGCTGGCTCCCCGTTCCTCAATCCCAAGAGTAAAATTCCCGACCAGTTCACCGCAGGCACGGACACAACGCCGGCAAAGAATACATCGGTTATGATCGATGACCAGGTAAGGATGCGAAGCGTCCACCGGATAAGGTTTCCAGTTGGGCTGGTAATCCCAGTGAGTCATACCCATCTCAAGGGCGGCATTTTGCAGTTCACAATCTCCACCGGAGACCTGGCAATAAGGGCAAAAATGGTTGCGGTCACTAAAGATCAGGGTTAAGACAAATTTTCTTGCCGCCTGAACTTTATCCGAATTGGTTTTCACGACCATGTTATTGCTTACAGGTAAGGAACATGCCGGTTGGAGGGTGCGCATTCCTTCGACCTCTACCACACAAAGGCGGCAACCGCCGAAAGGAACGAGATGAGGGTGATCGCATAAAACTGGCACCTTGATCCCTGCCTGTTCCGCAGCCCGCAGTACAGTGGTCCCTTCGGGAACCTGAATAGATTTCCCATCGATGGTTACGTTGAGCATGCGTCTTTTACACTCCTCACGTGGAAAAATGGCTAAACCGCACGGTTTTGATAAAAGAGGTAATCTTATCCGGTTAAAATCTATACCATTCTAAGACCCCCCTATCTCTTTAACAAGTGACATTTATCATGGATGGGGTAGAAAGGAGGACTAAAAAGTGATCGTTCCAGTATTGGTAAAACA
>AMZC01000115.1_pt1 | contig 42868 bp, 35 predicted proteins | sample 948551 | NCBI WGS metagenome assembly AMZC01 (sample SAMN01120625, study PRJNA171369) | bioreactor sludge metagenome | biome: sludge; isolation source: anaerobic thermophilic cellulolytic sludge from lab reactor | place: China: Hong Kong, Shek Wu Hui wastewater treatment plant | collected... | reverse complement strand
ACTGATTAAGAGTCAGTTGCTCTGCCAGTTGAGCTAGTGGACCGGCTGCCGTGTCGGCGCGTCCATTATACCGCAATCCGGGGGGGTGTCAATGGACGCTCCGACCAGGCCTCCTGTTAATCGGTAATCCGCGCCTTCATCCACTCGTTGCTGTTAAAGAAATCAGCCACGGCGTTCCCCGGATGCACCAGCGCATCAAAAAGCGGGCGGTCTTCATCCTTCAGGTGCATTTCCATCACGGGAAGGAATTCCTCCAGATGAGCCATCGTCCGCGGCCCTATGATCGGTGAGGTAATCCCCGGTTGATCCTTGCACCACAGCAGGGCAAGCTGGCCTGCCGTCAGGCCGCGTTCACGCGCCATCTCGCTCACTTTGGCCCCCACTTCCAGACCACGCCGTGTCAAGCGTTCTCGCGCGGCAGGCCATTGAGAGCGATACGCACGCGAATCCTCCGGCAGGCTCCCATCCAGCGGGTAACGCCCCGCCAGAATCCCCATGGCCAGCGGCGACCAGGGGAGAATGGCCAGCCCGTACTTCTGACAGAGCGGCACCAGTTCATTTTCAATGCGCCGGTCGAGTAAATTGTAGGGTGGTTGTTCACTGACATAACGCACCAGGCTGTACTTTTCGCTGGTGGCCAGGGCCTCCATCACCATCCAGGCCGGGTGCGTCGAAGCCCCAATGTACCGCACCTTCCCCGAACGCACCAGATCATCAAAAGCCCGCAGAGTCTCATCCACCGGGATCGTCAGACTCGGTCGGTGAAGCTGATAAAGATCTATCGTATCCGTCTGCAAACGGCGCAGCGAATCTTCCACCGCCTTCATAATATGGTATCGTGAGGCACCGCCATCGTTCGGGCCTTCCCCAACCCGGCTATACACCTTGGTGGCCAGCACCACCTGGTCTCTCCGCCCATTTTCCTTGAGCGCCTTGCCCACAATGCGTTCGCTTTCACCTCCATTATAGACGTTGGCCGTGTCAATGAAGTTAATCCCCCCATCCAGCGCCCGGTTGATGATGCGGATGGATTCATCTTCCGGGGTAGGGCCTCCAAAATTCATCGCCCCCAGACAAAGCGGAGAAACCATCACTCCAGTACGCCCTAAAGATCGATATTCCATAGTTCATGACCTCCTTTGAAGTTAAGATGAAGACAATGCCCGCAGATGCACTTCAGCCAGGCGGCGAATGTGCGCCCTCCGGCTGATCTCCCTGGCCCGCCGAAAGTCGGCCACCGCCTGCTCCAGGTTACCCAGTTGTTGATAAGCCTGCCCACGATACAGCGTGACATCCTGCAGTGAAGGCATCTGAAGCATTAAGCGCGTAAAATCCTCCACGGCCTGTTGCCACTGCCCGGCCCGCAAAGCCGTTTCGCCGCGCGCCGCAAGAATCATCAGTGAACCGGGCGCTTTTTCCTCAAGAAACGCAAAATAATCGTGCACCCAGTCCCAGTCGGAGGCAAAGATGCGTTGCCGATCCACCGGAAAGCTCATCGCCTCACGTGAGGATAACCGAAAAGCCTCTTCCCAATCCTGACGGGCGGCGTCACGTCTTCCCTGACGGTAAAGGATCGAACTCCGCACCAGGTACATCAATAACAACCCCGGCCGATCTCGTTCGCTGGCAACCGCTTCGAACGCATGTTGAATTGCCTGTGCGGCGCCCGCCAGGTCGCCATCGTCGCGCAACAGAATGGCCGAATTCAACCAGGTTACTGACCAACCCGGGCGCATTTTCTCCAGATCCTGCACACACGCCCACGCCTGCGAGGTATTCTGCAGAGCATAGGCCACTGCGCCTTTAAGAAGCACTGCCTGTACCATACCCGGCGCCAGATTGATCGCCCGTTCCGCATCGCCCAGAGCATGAAGCAAATCATCCAGAGTGAAAGAGATGATTCCCCGCTGAAGGTACAACAAAGGGTTGCGCGGGTCGGCCTCGATTCTCCGGTTAATAATCTCCATCGCCGGGTCGAAGTCGGCAATGCGCAGGTAAAGTGCAGGATCACCGGTGAGCCGTGCAAACCAGCGCAGCAGTGAAGTCGTCAACCCCTGATGGAGAGACACCGCCCCCGCCAGCAGGAGCAAAGCCGTAACCCCCAGCAGCAGGTTTCTCCAGACCACCGCAAGCGCCAGCAACCCCACCCCCAGCGCCAGGCTCAGCCAGAAGGTCACCTGATTCGAACGGGCTGTTCCGAAGGCCATGTGCACCAGTGAACGGAAGATACGCCCTCCGTCCAGCGGGTACATTGGGATTAGATTGGTGAGGGCAAGGATCACATTGGTCACAGCTAAAAACAGGAAAGCCCGCTGCGTGGCCGTTTCTGGCAAGGGAAGACTCACCCCCTGGCGGATGGTCAGCACCATGAAGAAATACCCCAGAAAGAACCCTCCACCCAGAGCGAAATTGACCAGGGGCCCGGCGGCGGCGATGAGCAGATCGGCAAGCGGCCTGCCGGCTTCACGCTCGGTGATCGCCGCGCCACCCAGCGGCCAGAGAATGACGCTCGGCACACGAATGCCAAAGGCACGCGCCACCAGCATGTGTCCCAGTTCGTGGAGGAGCACAAAGAAAAAAATGAGCCCCACCAGCAGGAAAGCCCGCACTGCGCCGGCCAGCGAATCCGGGCGGAAGGTCGTCATCACATAGGGGATGATGAGCAACATCGACCAGTGAAGCCGGATTTCCGTCCCGGCGAACCGTGCAATGAGGAACGAACCACTGACCATGCTATCATTGTAGCATGACCTCCTCTTCTCGTTCCACTCCCCTTCGAGCCAGCCCGCTGGCCTTCACTCACGAAGAACGCCTGGCCCGCGCCCGGCAAATCGCCGACCGTTTTGCCCGTCATTTCGGAACCCGCCACCGCGCTACCGCCATCTATGGTTCGCTGGCACGCGATCAGGACGGCCCCTACTCCGATATCGAGATGTTCGTAATCGTAGAAGGGGAAGGCATCGACCGCCCTTACGAATGGTCCGCCGGTCCGTGGAAGGCCGAAGTAGACGTCTACAGCGCCGATGAGTTCTTCCGGCAGGCCGCCGCACTGGATGAATTCTGGCCTGTGACCCACGGCGCTTTTGTACACTGGCTCCCCCTCTACGACCCGGAAGGCCTGCTGGAGCGCGGCCGCGCACTGGCCCTGACCCACACCCCTGAGGAATTCCATCAGCTGATCATCGAGACCATCATTGGCGACCTGTACGAAATCATCGGGAAAACGCGCAATGCCCTGGCGCTCAGGCAGTTCTCGCTCCTGCCGGCGTACGCCGTAGATGCCGCGCACTTTGGCGCCTGCCTGCTCGGGCTTCACCATCGACGGGTCTATACCGGCAGTACTACCGTGTGGGCCGAGTCGCTCACCCTGCCCGACCCGCCTGAAGGTTATGCCCCTCTTGTAGAAAAAGTGCTGTCAGGAAAGCTCCATCCGCCTGCCGCGGTAGGCCGCGCCGTCAATCTATTCTGGGAGGGTGTGGAGGCCTGGGCACAGCAAAATTCTCTCCCTCTGATTCATGACCTGGAAGCATTGCTTTCCGATGGCTGATGCCGCCAGACCCGCCCCCACCGGTGCCGGTACGGCCCGCATCACCCCTGTAGGTGGGGGTAAACAGGGCCACAATCCAGAACCGCCCTGTTTATTTGACATACAATTAGATATCTTGTGCTATACTCATACTATGCAACCGGAGCGCGAATACTGGCCGGAATGGGCGCAACTCTTGCAACGATGGGGTATGAAAGAGCTTGCCGCGCTCCTGCTGGAAAGTGCCGGGCCTTTGACCTTTTTTCTGGCACAGCTGGTGTACATCGGTCAGCCCCTTTTCGGGGAACGCGCTTCTGCCAGACGGTTCAGCGCCCTGGCAAACCTCTTTGAAAACCAGGAAGAAAGCCGGTCGTTTGCCGCCTTTCTCAGGGAGGAAAAACGCTCGTGATCTGGCTCGAATCCATCCTCGGCACCGTGCTCGTTCTTCTGGCAGCAGGCCTTATGCTGGTCTTCCTCCTGCCGCGTTTCCGTCAGGGGCGGGGCGGGCTGCGGGCAATCCCTGCATTACAGCGTCTGCAGCGCGCCATTGGTCTGGCTGTAGAAGACGGAACCCGCCTGCACGTTTCGATCGGCAAAGCCAGCATTTTTAGCCCCACCAACGCCTCGGCCCTGGTGGGGTTGAGCACCCTCGAGCGCATCGCACAGCTCAGCCTGGTCAGTGACCGCCCCCCCGTAGCCACAAGCGGCGACGGCACCCTCTCCATTCTCAGTCAGGATACCCTGCGTGCCGCCTACCGGATTGCCCACGTTCCCGAACAATACGATGCCGAACGGGGCCGGTTGACGGGTGCAACCCCCTTCAGTTATGTGGCCGGCACCCTGCCCATCCTCCGGGATGAACGGGTTTCCACCACCATCCTTGCAGGCAACCTCGGCCCCGAGGCCGGCCTGCTGGCCGACGCATCTGACCAGCAAAACGCTTTCACCCTGGCCACATCCGATGCCCTGGATGCCCAGGCCGTGTTTTATGCCACTGCTGAAGAGACGCTCATCGGAGAAGAGCTGTTTGCCCTGCCTGCCTACCTTCAGGCGGGCGCCATCTATCAAGCCAGCCTGCGCGTTCAGGATGTGCTGCGCTGGGTTGTGATCGTCCTCCTGCTCCTGGCCGCTCTGGCCTCGTTCTTTGGATTGATCGCCCTATGAGAGCCCCCCTCTGGACTGCCATTGCCATTTCCGTCGGATTGATTGTCCTCCTCGGGTATTTCATCCCCCCTGAAATGACCCGTTTTGCCTTCATCCTGACCCTGCGCTCCATCCTCATCGGCTGGGCGGTGATTCTCGCGGGAGTTGCCGCGCTGGTGGGAGTGCTTAACCTTTTTATGGTGCATCTTCGCCGGATGACCGCCCGACGCGATCCTGACCGCTATAGCATCCTCCTGGTCATTGCGTTCCTTGCCTCCTTTGGGCTGGGGCTCTACCTCACCCCCGCTGACCCGCAATACCAGAAAGTGGTCACCGCCATCCAGGCCCCTGTAGAGGCCACCCTTATGGCACTTCTGGTGATCACGCTCACCTTTGGCAGTATTCGCCTCTTTCAGCGCCGCAAAGGGCTCATGGCGGTGGTTTTTGCCGTCAGCGCCTTTTTCTTTATACTGATCGCCAGTGGTCTGCTGGCTCCGTTGCAATCGCTACCCGGCATCGGCGGCCTGTTTGAATTCATTCAGCGCCTGCCCATTGCAGGCACCCGCGGCATTTTACTCGGCATTGCCCTGGGCAGTCTCACCGCCGGGCTGCGCATTTTACTCGGGGCCGACCGACCCTTCAGCGGATAGTCTATGCCAGAAATACGCTGTCCATCCTGTGGTATGAGCAACGCTTCGGACGCAGAAAAGTGCTTTTTCTGCGGTGAGGTGCTCTCTCCGGGCGCAGCCAGCCAGCCGCCTGCAGAGAGCAGCGAAGCCGATCTGCCCGATTGGCTGGCCAGTCTGCGCGAAGGAAACTGGCAGGCGGAGCCTTCTACCCCTACCGGTGGAGAAGAACCCCCTTCCGAAGACAACCTTCCAGACTGGTTTTCGCGCATCCAACCCCCCTCCCCGGAGGAACACCCCGTCAGCGAGCCTGCCGCCGGTGAACCTTCCGTCCCGGCTTCCTTCGACTGGCTGCAAGAACCGACCAGCGAAACTTCCGCTCCAGAGGGCAGCGCAGATGACTGGCTCGCCGGGCTGGGCAGCTCCGCGGGTGGATCATCGGGAGATTTCAGCGATGAAGACTGGCTGGCACGGCTGCGCGGCGAATCCCCCCACGCAGAGGAGCCTCAATCACCCGTCCCGGAACCGCCATGGTCGGCTTCTCAACCGCCCGGCTTCCCCGATGCAGAGGCCTCTCTCCCGGCCTCTTCCCCCGAAGAGAAAGGAGAATTGGCCTCCTGGTTGGCCGGGTTTACACCCCCCGAGGAAGAATCCGCTTCTACCCCACCGCCAGAAGAAGAACTGCCAGAGTGGCTGTCCACAGCCCCTGCAGAAGAAAGCCCGGTAGAGCCTGCCCCCGCCAGCTCCCTGCCCGACTGGCTCCAACCAGAGGCCCCTGCTTCTCAGGACGAGACCCCTGCTGAAGCGGCAGGAGGGTTGCCTGCCTGGCTGGCAGGGCTGGAAGAACCCGCTCCCCCGCAGGAAGCTCCCTTTGAACCCCCGGCAGGCCTGGAAGGGGAATTGCCTGCCTGGCTGACAGGGCTGGAAGAACCCGCCCCCCGGCAGGAAGTTCCCTTTGAACCTCCGACAGACCTGGAAAAGGAAGGTGAACTACCGGCCTTCCTGACCGAAGATCAACCTGCGCCGCCTGCAGACACCCCCGCCGGGATTCCACTGGCCGGGCCAGATTTTTCAACCTTTTTCTCAGCCGAAGAAGCCTCTCCCGAAGCCGGTGGCAGTGATCAACCCCCTGTTGAACCTCCATCGCCCTCAGCGGAGCCCGAAACCCTGCCCGAGCCCGAAATTCCAGACTGGTTGCATGCCTTCGCCGAGACTGAAACCGGCCAGGGGCTTGACCAGGCCGCACTGCCAGCCGAAGGTGTGGGGCCGTTCATTGATGAAACCATGCCCGAGTGGTTGAGCAAAATCAGGCCCGAAACGGCACCCTCCCCATCTGAGCAGGTGCCGCCTCTGCTTGAAACCGAACCGGAGGTCTCCCCTCAGGAGCTCAGTTCACCGTTCCAGGTCGACCTGCCCGAATGGCTCTCCAACCAGCCTGTGGGAGAGCCCACTCCGCCTTCCGAAGAACCCTTCCCTGAAGAAGCCGGTGAAGAACTGGCACGGGGTGAACTTCCTGAATGGGTCGAAGACCTGCGCCCTCTTGAAGCCGTGATCCCCGCCACCCCGCAGGCCGATACGAGTGAAAAGTTTGTCGAGAAGTCCGGGCCGCTCTCCGGGATGCGCGGCGTTTTACCGGTTGAAGAACTCCCCTTCCATTACCGAAAGCCCCCCGTCTATTCTGCAAAACTGCGCATCTCAGAACGACAGCGCTCTCAGGCCGCCATTCTGGAAAACCTCCTCGGCCTTGAAACGCAACCCAGCGCGGTGCCATCGGAACCCTCCCGCGCACCGGCCATGATCCTGCGGGTGTTAATCGCCCTCCTGTTCATCCTTTCCCTTCTCACCATGCTCCTCCCCGATTTCCACCTCGTCGAACTGCCCGCGGTGATCCCCGCAGGCACCGACGCCCTCTACACCCGGGTGGAAAACCTGCCTGAAAATGCCGCGGTTTTACTTGCGGTCGATTACGAGCCGGGGCTTTCGGGTGAGATGCGTTACGCGGCAAACAGCATTATCGAGCATCTGATGATTAAAAACGCCCGGCTGATCACCGTATCTACCGTGCCAACCGGCCCTGTGCTCGCCGAAGACCTGTTGAATGAAGCGCTCCTCCGCCGCCCAACCTACGCCCTGAGCGAACGTACCGTCAATCTGGGTTATCTGCCCGGCGGAACCACTTCATTGCTCGAGTTTGCTCACAATCCGCGTGGTGCCGCACCCTCTGCCCTCGACACCCCGCTCAACGGCATCCCCGCCTGGGAACGCCCGGCCACAGCTGGCCTGCAGAGCCTGCAAGATTTCGCTCTCATCCTTGTTCTGACCGACTCTCCCGAAACCGGCCGCGCCTGGATTGAACAGGTACAGCCCACCCTTCAGGGCGTCCCCCTGAGCATGGTGACCAGTGCTCAGGCCGGGCCTCTTCTGCAACCTTACTTCGACTCCGGGCAACTCCAGGGGTTGAGCGTGGGCCTGCAGGGCGGAGCCTTCTACGAGCAGAGGTCAGGACGGGTAAACCTTGCCAATCGCTTCTGGGGAGCTTATCAGAGCGCCGCCCTGGTCGGGCTCATCCTGCTGGTGATCGGGGGAACCGTCTCGGCCCTTCTGGGAAGCACTTCCCGAAAACCGAAGTCGAAAGGGAGGATTTAAAAACCCGCCATGCAGGATCTGATCTGGACTCTGGTTGGCTTTTTCCTCACCTTGCTGGTTTTCACCTACCTTTTTGGTGATAATTTCTTCTTCCGCCTTGCTTCTTACCTTTTTGTCGGGGTCTCAGCAGGGTACGTTGCGGTCACCGTGATCTACCAGGTGATTCTCCCTCGCCTGATTTTGCCCCTCCTCCAGGGCAGTCTGGCGGAGCGCCTCTTCGTGCTCGTACCCCTGGTCATGGCCGCCCTGTTGCTGACCAAGCTTTCTAACCAGCTGGCTCCACTGGGAAAACTGCCCATGGCTTACCTGGTAGGTGTGGGTGCCGCAGTAGCCATCGGAGGAGCTGTTTTTGGTACCCTGATCGGCCAGATAAGCGGTGCAACTCGTCCCTTCAACGTCTACACTTATGGAGCAAGCGGCCTGTTTGAAGGTCTGCTCCTGCTGATCGGGGCCATTGGAACATTGGTCTATTTCCAGTTCAACACCCCTTCCCGGCAACCCGGGCGAACAGGCCGGGCCGCCGTGGTCGAAAGCCTGGCTCTTGTGGGACAGGTGTTCATCGGAATTGCCCTGGGTGCGGTCTTTGCGGGAGTATTTACCGCCTCGCTTACAGCGTTGATGGATCGCATCCAGTTCTTGCTCACTGTCATTGCCCAACTCACTTCTGGATAACCCCTCATGACATCCGTCGTAGACGCTGACTCCCTGCTCACCATTGATATCGGTTCGGTCAACACCCGCGCCATTCTCTTTGATATCGTCGATGGGCAGTATCACTTCCTGGCAGCCGGTAGTGCCCCCAGCACCTGGGGAGCGCCGTTTTTTGATGTGGGCGAAGGAGTTCATCTGGCCATCAGTCGCCTGCAAGAGATCACCTCGCGCCCGCTGCTGGGTGCCGAGAACCGCCTGCAGATTCCCACCCAGCCCGATGGCTCCGGAGTCGACCGCCTGGTGGTGACTCTCTCAGCCGGGAAAGAAGTGCAAATGCTGGTGATGGGGCTGCTTTCTGAGGTCTCTCTCGAATCAGCACAGCGCCTGGCTGCCTCCACCTATGGGAAGGTGGTCGAAGCGGTGGGCCTCAACGATATGCGGCGGCAAGATACGCAGCTCGATGCCGTCCTTCAATCCGGTTCGGAGATCGTCATCCTGGCAGGTGGCACAGAACATGGAGCTACCCGTTCGGTCATAAAAATGGTCGAACTGCTCCTCCTTGTTCTGCGGGCCCTTCCTTCCGAAAAGCGCCCCCGGGTTCTCTACTGTGGAAATGCCGCCCTGGCGAAAAAGATTCAGGAAGTGGTGGGTAAATACACTGAGGTTCAAACAGCGCCCAACATCCGCCCGGGGATCGACGTGGAAGACCTCGCTCCTGCCGCCGAGACGCTTAACCGTATGATCATCAGCCTGCGCGGCCAGCAAATGAGCGGCCTCGACCTGCTGGAGCAAATCAGCGCCGCCCCGGTCACACTCTCGGCCCATGCCATGGGACGGCTGATTCGCTTCCTGAGCGAACTGTATGACGCCTCTAAAGGCGTGCTGGGCGTAGACCTGGGAGCCAGCTCCACCACCCTGGCGGCAGGAGTGGGGGGAAAACTCCACCTGAATGTTTTCCACCCCCTTGGGCTTGGGGCAGGCATGGAAGGGCTTCTCAAACAGATTCGCCCCGCCGATCTGACACGCTGGCTTCCGATGGATATCTCGGAAGAAGAGGTGATGGATACTCTCTGGCAGAAAACGCTCTACCCTGCCATGCTGCCCCTCACTGGCACCACCCTGGCCATTGAACTGGCCGCCGCCCGGGAGATCTTACGCCTGGCCACGGCCAGAATGATCGAGCGCTACCCCACGCTGAACCTCTCCTTCGAACCCATTTTCGCCGGGGGAGCCGTCTTCGCCCAGGCAGCCAGCCCGGCGCAGGCTTTATTGGCCCTGCTCGACGGCCTGCAACCGGTTGGGGTGACCACTTTCTTCATTGACCCCTACGGTCTGATGTCTGCGCTGGGAGCCGTTGCCCCAGCCAACAGCATCCTGCCGGTGCAGATCCTGGAATCGGGAGCCTTCCAGAACCTTGGAGCAGTCATCTCACCGGTGAGCAATGCTCGCCCGGGTGTTCCTGTGTTACGGGTGCGGCTGGTGTTTGAGGATGGCAACGAGACCCGCCTGGAAGTGAAACAGGGGAGCATCGTGCCCCTGCCGGTAAGACATGGACAGGCCGCACGCATTTACCTGGAGGGGCTGCGCGGCACCGAAATTGATCCACGCCGGCGTACCGCCGGGGGGTTCCGCATCATCGGCGGCGTGTGTGGCGCATGGATTGACGCCCGCGGCAGGCCTCTGGTGCTCTCTGGCGACCCCGGAAAACGCCGCGAAACCCTCCTGCGCTGGAGTCAGGCGGTGGAAACCCGCCGCCCGGCATGATCTTTGCAACGGAGAAGCTTGTATGTTGGCACAGGTAACGCACATTCTCGGTCTGACCAGTATCCGGCGGGTACGCTTGCTCCCGGTGGGTGGGCGGGTGCTCGTTTCGCCCGGCCAGAGTGTTCATGCAAGCGATGCCATCGCCGAAGCCGATACGGCTGTTCGTCACCTGCTGCTGGATGTTCGGCGTGGGCTGGGGTTATCGCGGGTGGATGAAACCCACCGTGCCATTGTGCGCAAGGAAGGAGAACGCGTTCAGGAAGGAGACATCATTGCCGAAACCGGCGGGTTGTTCTCACGTATTGTGCGTGCCCCGGTCGCCGGAAGAATCGTAACCATCGCCGGTGGGCGGGTATTGCTTCAGGTAGAAAGCCGCCCCCTCCGGGTTTTCGCCGGGATCAGCGGGGTAGTCTCAGAAATTTATCCCGAACGCGGCGCGGCCATCGAGAGCAGCGGGGGACTTATCCAGGGGGCCTGGGGAAACGGCCCCTTCGTGGGTGAAGGGATGCTGGTAGTTCAGCTGAAGTCCCCGGACGAAGAGATTAAAATCTCTCAGCTAGAGGTTAGCCTGCGCGGGAGTATCGTCGTCGCGGGGTACTGCTCCGATGCCGAAGTACTGCGTTTCGCCGCCCAGCTTCCTCTGCGCGGGCTGGTGCTCGCCAGTATGCCCTCCGAGCTGATCCCCGTAGCCCGCGGTCTCGATTTGCCCATCCTTCTCCTGGAAGGGTTCGGGCGCGTCGCCATGAATGAACTGGCCTATCGTTTGCTGACCACCAGCGACCAACGGGATGCCTCCATTTTTACCGCCTTCAATCCGGCTGCCGGAGAACGACCCGAATTGTTTATCCCCCTTCCTTCGATCGGCCAACCTGCCCCTGAGACGGCCTACTTTGCACCTAACCAGACGGTGCGTCTGCAGGGCGAGCCCTATCGGGGACGCATCGGCACCATCGGGCAGGTTTTTCCCGGCCTCACCGTCTTACCCAATGGCTTGCGTGCGCCGGCAGCTGAGGTACGCCTGGAACAGGATACCCAGGTCATCGTTCCGCTGGCCAATCTGGAAGTCATCGTGTAGATTGCAAACCTATTTTGAGGAGAAGCGCAAATGGCTAATTCAAATGATAACGACCTGGAAGAACTCGATTTCGGCGAAAGCTCGCAACCCGGCGAACCTCCCGAAGAACCCAAACCAGATAATCGAAATTTCCTTGTCGCCCTGGGCATTCTGGGGGGCATCTTTGTACTCGTCGCAGCCGCTCTGGTGGTCGTGGTGTTGTTCGTCCTGCCCCAGCGCAACGCGGCCCGCCTGCAACAGACTGCCGCTCAACTGGCAGCGAACACAGCCACTGCGCAGTTCGTTACCGATGAAGCCATGAAAGCCATCATCCTGCTGACGCCCTCCGCCACCCCGGTACCCACCAACACCCCCCTCCTGCCTACATCCACCAATACCCCGGTTGTGGCGCCGCTTGCAACGAACACCCCCACCATAACGGCCACCTCGATTTCCGATGTCCAAAAGGCCACCCTGGCGGCCCAGCAAACCGAGCTGGCCTCGGGGAAGTTCACCGCCACCGTCATCGCCACCTCCACTGCCCTGCCCAATACTGGTTTTGCCGATGAAGTAGGTCTGCCTGGCCTCTTCGGTCTGACCCTGGCACTGGTTGTGATCATTATCCTGGCGCGGCGGCTTCGCTCCAGACCAGCCTGATTCACCCCCCGGAATCATAAAAGCACCCGGTCATCGAGAACTTCACCGACCAGGTGCTTTTGCTTTTAAATCGATTTGCCCTGCATTTCAGGTAACCGAAGCGGCCACCTGCTCCCCGTATCCCAGCAACGCCCGCACCATTTCAGGGGTGCGCCCCTCAGCGTAAACGCGCAGCACCGGTTCTGTCCCGGAAGGACGAATGAGCAACCAGGAGTCATCCGCCAGAATATACTTCACACCATCGATGGTGATTATCTGGCGCACACTCTCACCGCCGATCGCAGAAGGCGGCTCATCCACCAGTTTCTGGGTCATGGCCGCTTTCGATACGGGGTGTTTCAGGCGAAGATCAGTGCGTTCGTAGAATGCCGGCCCAACTTCCTTTAGAAGGTCATCCACCAGGTCGCGCAGGGTGCAACCACAGGCAGCCACCATTTCCACAATCAGCAGCCCCATTAAAACACCGTCTCCTTCAGGAATATGCCCCTTGAACGAAATCCCTCCCGACTCTTCTCCTCCGATGAGCACATCCTCTTTGAGCATGTAATCGGCAATGTGATTAAAACCGACCGGGGTTTCATGCAGGGTCAGGCCATATCGATTCGCCAGCCGGTCGATCATCCTGGTGGTGGAAACCGTGCGCACCACCGAACCGGTCAGACCGCGTTTTTCTACCAGGTAACGCAGCGCCAGCGCCATAATTTTGTGCGGGTCTACAAACGCCCCGCTCTCGTCCATGGCGCCAATGCGGTCGGCATCTCCATCGGTGGCCAACCCAAACCCTCCCATGCCACTCCCGATCGCTCCCGAAAGTGCTCCCAGGTAACGGGCAATGGGTTCGGGATGTACTCCGCCAAAGCCAGGGTTCATCTCACCACGGATTTCGAACACCTCGCAGCCCGTCCCCTGTAAAATTCCCCGGATCACTCCCCGCCCCGACCCGTACATAGAGTCGACAATGAAGCGCTGGGGGGCACTGCCGATGACATCAAAGTCGATCAGCCTGCGCAAATGGTCATTGTAGGCCGGAATGGGGTTGAACCGCACAATCCGCTTCAACTCCAGGGCCTGTTCGTATTCCATCAGGTTCGGGCCGCGCGCCGTCGCCTCATTATCATTCAGGTAAACCTCCACCTGGCGGCACTGTTCAGGTAGCGCCGAGCCGCCGTAAGCGGATTTGAGCTTTACACCGTTATAACGCGGGGCATTGTGAGACGCGGTGATCATCACCCCGCCGATGGCGTTTAAATGTTTCACGGTAAAGGAGATGGCCGGAGTAGGAGCGTCGGCATGGGCCAGGTACACAGTGAAACCATTGGCCGCCAGCACCCGTGCCACTTCCACAGCAAAACGGTCGGAGAGAAAACGCGTATCGAACCCCACCACCATCTTCCGGGGGTCAATCGACGCGTCGAGAGCAGCACCATTCAACCAGGAACCGCTCCCCACAGCATCTGCGATGGCCTGCGTGACCATGCGAAGATTGGTAAACGTAAATGTGTCTGAGATGACGGCTCTCCAGCCATCGGTGCCAAAATGAATCGGCATGAAAGTTCTCCTTTGATTTTATAAAATATGGGCCTACCAGCCCGGAGCCGGGGTGGCCGTGGCCAGCAATTCCCGGACAATCCAACCTTCTTTTCCATCTGCGGTGCGCACCTTCACCCAGGTTACGCCTTCATTTACAGTTACGTCTTCCAACACTTCCACCACATTCCCGTTGAGCATACTCACCACAATGAGCGCATCATACCTGGGTTCAGCGCGAATAAATGCACCATTGCCGCCTCTGGCGTTAATGCGCGCATAAACAGGGGTCGGTGCGGGGGTAAGCGTCACCGTGGGGGTGCGCGTCGGCACCAGCGTGTGGGTGGCAGTGGGGGTAAGGGTGACCGTGGGTGATGGGGTTTGCGAAGGAACCTCTGCCAGCGGGGTGAGTCCCTGCTCGCTTTGTTCGCCGGTAAAGGCGGTCGGGGTTTCAAGTACAGGCGGTAAAGCCGCTGGCAGGGATGGCGGAGGGCGCACTGCCCCTTCAGAAGAAAGGAAATACACCAGGCCTCCAGCCAGGCAGAGCAATGCGTATCCGCCGGTCAGAGCATAGCTGAGAAAGCGCAACGGGCGGAACCCCAGAAATACCAGGGTAAGCGTGCCACAGAGTACCCCCCAGATGAGGTGCGCCAGAAAAACCACCAGCCCCATCTCCCAGCCGGGTAGCACCCCGGAGGTCAACCCGAACCCCGCGGCCGAGAGCGGGAGGAAGACCGTGTACGCCACCGCCACACTGCTCACCAGCGGACGTTGAGATGGCGAGCGGTTCATCAGCGCCAGGGTAACCACCACACCCACCGTCAGCAGAGCGGCATCAGGCCAGGTGAAGCGCGTCTGATACCCCGCCTGAATGAGCGAAACCGGCGGGAAGAGCCTCGCCCCCCACCCGGCCAGCGTACCGGTGAGCAGGAAGATCACCGCGGCAATCATCAGGCTCCCCAGCGAGCGGAGCAGGAAACGCACCGACCCGGCCACGGTGGCCACGGCCAGACCCATCAGCGGCCCCATGAAAGGCACCAGTAAAGCCGCCAGAATCACCAGCGCCGGAGAATCCAGCCAGAACCCCAGCCCGGCCACCAGCCCGGCCAGCAATGCCGAAAGATAAAACTCGGCCCCTGGAATGGCGCGTTTGCCCAGCTCATCCAGACGGGCGCTTTGCTCATCGCCGTCCTCAGGGAGCACCATGCGGTTCAGCCGCCGCCGACGGGCCGGTGGAAGCTCTTCTTCAGGCATGGGAATGGGTTCGCTGGCCGGTAAACTCATCTGCGCAGTGTCGCCACCAATCGTAAAGGTCTTTCAAACAGTTCCAGCCCGGCAAGAATATCCCTGACCAGAATGTCGGCAGAAAGCATGGACACGGTGGCTGTCCCCTCCGGCGAGAGCACACAAATTCCCAGCGCCGCTTCCCTGAGCATGGCCGAGTCGTTCGCCCCCTGCCCGATGGCCGCCACCCGCTCGGCCCCCAGCTGGCGCACATAAGCGGCTTTTTGAGCCGCTTCATCTCCACTCTGGATGCGCACCGCCGTCAGCCCTAATTGCCGGTCGATCAGCGCCTGGTGACCATGGGTATCGGCAGTGATCAAATGAATGGTCAACCGATCTCGCAGTCGGTTAACTGCGCGAGCCACCCCTTCAATGAGTTGTCCATCTACGGCCAGAGTGCCGTTGACGTCGAATACCAGGTGCTCCAACTGAAGCACCCCCACGCCGGGCACATTCAATTCGATCATAAAGCAATTATAATACACTCCTCCGCCAGGCCGTTCCGTGCACACTGCCCCGATTGCGCGTATAATTGCCTTTCAAGTCTGGCTGAATGGTCGGCCAGCCTGGTATTGTAAAGGAGAGCTTGACCTCATGAGAAATACCATTCCCGCCCTGCTCATCGGGTTGTTCGTGCTGGCCCTGGTTCAGATCGCCTGCGCCGCACCGATCACCGCACCCACCTCCACAGGCGCACCCACAGCCACCTTCCTGCCAGCGCCCACCCTCCCGCTGGGCAACACACCCGCCGCACCAGAATTTTGCCCGGCGGTAGATCAATCTCCTGCGCCTTCAGGGATCATCACCACCCTGACCCTGGCCAGAGGCACCGAGGGAGAAGCCAAAAACCCGGTAGACGTCACCACGACCTTTGGGGCTTCTGATACCATTCACGCCGTGGCCACCATCCAGAACGCCCCCCGGGGGACTGTCTTCAAGGCCGTCTGGTGGGCGGTGACCATTCCTGATGACCCTGCCGCCTGCAATATGAAAATCACCGAATACGAGATCACCACCGAAGGCACGCGGAACATCGATTTTTTCCTCACCTCCGATTCATCCTGGCCGGCCGGAACCTATAAAGTTGAAATTTACGTCAATGGCACGCTCGACCAGGTGGCACACTACTCCGTACAATGACTTCTCTCCCCGGGCCACTTCACAACACCCCTCCTCGTATGAAACGCGCCGTTTTCATCCTCTTCCCCTTCTGGGTTCTGGCCGTGGTGCTGGCAGCCTGCAGTTCTCCTTTCAGCTCTCCCCCCCCGGAGGTGAATCCAACCGCATCCCTTCAAGCGCTCACCCCACCCACCTCAACCCCTGAGCCTACCCCCACCTCAGCCCCGGGGTTGGCAGTACTGATCCCCGACCCCTCTCACCCCGAGTGGACGGAGCCTGCCCTGGCCGTGTTGCAGGAACTCACCGCCCCTGCCGGCCTTACTGTAGAAACCTCCTCCCAGCTTGATCCTGCGCCATTACCCTCCCGACTGCAACTGGTGGTGAGCCTGGCTTCTCTGCCCGATCTACCCGCCCTCCTGACGGCGAACCCTCAGGTTCAATTTCTGGTGGTAACCGACCAGTCTATCGATCCTGCCGCCAATTTAACGGTACTCCACCTGGACTCAGAGGCCCAGATGTTCGTCGCCGGTCTGGCCTCAACCCTGCTTTCCAATGACTGGCGTGCCGCCGGGCTGATTCCCGCTGAATCTCCCACGCTTCAGGAGGCTTTCGTTAACGGCGGGCGTTATTATTGCGGCGAATGCGCTCCCGGGTGGCCGCTGGGGTTCAACTTTCCTCTCGCGGGTGGCGCTCAGCCCCCGCAGGACGGCCCCGCCTGGCAGGCCGTGGCCGCCAGCTTCTTCGACCAGGGCAAGGTGGATGTGTTTTTCCTCTCACCTGAAGCCACCCGCCCCGAGGTACTTGCCTATCTGAACGGACTGTCCCAGTTCGACACGCCCGTCAGGCTGGTGGGCATTCTCCCACCCCCGCCCGAAGTCCAGAGTCAATGGGCGCTCAGCGTCAGTTTTGATCTGCCTTCAGCCCTGCGCCAGGCCCTCCCCGGTCTGCTCGGAGGTAAAAGTGCCGGTCAGCTTACGGTGCCGATCGATCTGACCCACATCAATCCCGACCTTTTCACCCCGGGCCGTGAACGGCTGGTGCGGGCGATTATGCAGGAGGTCATCAGTGGGCAAATCAGCCCCCTCAGCGTGCCCGGCGAATAATGCACCGTTGAAGATCAGTTCTCGCCGTTGAATTCCTGAGCCGTTGCCTGCCCCGGTTCGTTGATTCCCTCCCGGATCAGCACTTTCCAGAGGGTCACCGCCAGAATTTTACAATCAAGCCACAGAGACCAGTGGTCTACGTACCACACATCCAGGCGAAATTTATCGGCCCAGCGCAGGGCATTGCGCCCGTTAATCTGAGCCCAGCCGGTGATCCCCGGCAAAACATCGTGGCGCCGCCTCTGTTCGGCAGAGTAAAGCGGCAGATACTTCACCAGGAGCGGGCGCGGCCCTACCAGGCTCATTTCTCCGCGCAACACATTGTAAAGCTCAGGGAGTTCATCCAGGCTGGTGGAGCGTAAAAAGCGCCCAAGCGGGGTGAGGCGCTCAGCGTCAGGAAGCAGAGAGCCATCCGGGGTGCGTAAATCGCGCATGGTGGTGAATTTATACAGCGTGAAAACCTGCCCCCGATAGCCGGGGCGTTGTTGCCGGAAAAGAATCGGTCTCCCCTGGGTCGCCCAGATCAACAAGGCCAGAAAGGCCATCAACGGTGAGAGCAGCACCAGGGCGGGGATCGTCAGGATTAAATCCAGGATACGTTTAACAACCGGCACACCGCGTGGAAACAACACCAAGGTCATCCTTCTCCCTGTGGATGATGCCGGCCAGAACCCCACCGGCTTCTATATTATAATTACACTCAATCCTTTGGGAGGAAAAGCTCATGTGGTCCATTGAAATTACTTATTGCACGGTCTGACACTACACCGAACGCGCTGCCGGTCTGGCAGCAGAGTTGCTGAAAGCATTCGAGCCCGAGATCGCCCGGCTCACGCTCATTCCGTCTGATGGTGGCCGGTTCGAAGTGGTGGTGAACGGCCAGCTCCTTTATTCCAAGTTAAAAACCGGGCGTCATGCCAACCCGGGCGAAGTGGTTGAGTTATTCAAAGCCTTGCTTAAGAAAGGGAACTTATGACAAAAAAAGGTCGTGTTTTTTCGGGGGCTCGCCCCACCGGACGCCAGCATCTGGGAAACTACCTGGGAGCCATCCAGAACTACGTCGCTCTGCAAAAAGAATACGACTGTATCTACTGCATTGTCGATGTTCATGCTCTTACTACCCTCGAAACCACGCGCGATATCAAGAACAACACCTACGAGATGGCTCTCGACTGGCTGGCCGCTGGCATCGACCCGCGAGAATCCATCGTCTTCATTCAGTCCCATGTCCCTCAGGTAATGGAACTGTTCACCATCCTCTCCATGGTCACGCCTCTGGGAAAGCTCACCGATCTGCCCACCTTTAAAGAAAAAGTGCGCATGCAGCCGAACAACGTCAACCTGGGGCTGGTAGGTTACCCTGTGCTTATGACCGCCGACATCGTCCTCTATAAAGCCGACCTGGTGCCGGTGGGGATCGATCAGGCTTCGCACGTCGAGTTTGCCCGCGAAACGGTGCGATCTTTTAATTTCCGCTACAACACCAGCGTCCTCAAAGAACCCGATATCAAACTCACCGAGGTGCCCAAAGTAATCGGCACCGACGGCCAGCAAAAGATGAGCAAGAGCCTGAACAACCATATCGAGCTTGCCCTGACCCCCGAAGAAACCGAAAAAGTGGTCATGACCATGGTTACCGATCCGGCCCGCAAACGCCGCAGTGACCCCGGTAACCCCGATGTGTGCAATGTTTTCAGCATGCACAAGGTGTTCTCCAGCCCGGAAGAAGTGGCCATGATCAATCTCGAATGCCGACGGGCAGGCATCGGCTGTGTGGACTGTAAAAAGCTCTTCGCTAAAAACCTCAATGCTCATCTGGCTCCCTTCCGCGAGCGCCGCGCCGCCCTGGCACAGAACCCGGATGACATTCTGGACGTGCTCCGCGATGGTGAACGCCGGGCACGCGTCATCGCAGAGCAGACCATGGCTGAAGTCCGCGACGCCATCGGCCTGCCCTGATTAACCGGGGGGTTCCCCCGCCTTGCCGGTTTCTTCTGGAACCGGCCTCACTCCTCAGGAGGTACTGATATGCCATACGTCGCATCCGAAAACCGTTACGAGGGTATGATCTACCGGCGCTGTGGACGCTCGGGGCTCAAATTACCCGTGATCTCTCTGGGGTTATGGCACAACTTCGGTGGAGATCATCCCATCGAAAACTCCCGCGCCATGCTCTGCCGCGCCTTCGACCTGGGCATCACCCACTTTGACCTGGCCAACAACTACGGCCCCCCCGCTGGCTCAGCCGAGGAAACCTTCGGCCGGGTGCTCAAAGATACCCTCGCCCCCTATCGCGACGAGCTGATCATCTCTACCAAGGCCGGTTATTATATGTGGCCCGGCCCCTATGGAGAATGGGGCTCGCGCAAGTACCTCATTGCCAGTCTCGACCAGAGCCTCAAACGCATGGGGCTGGAATATGTGGATATCTTCTACAGCCACCGCCCCGATCCCGAAACCCCGCTCGAAGAAACCATGATGGCCCTGGATTATGCCGTGCGGAGCGGGCGGGCGCTTTATGTGGGCATTTCCAATTACTCCGCAGAGATGACCCGCCAGGCGGCCCAGATCCTTCGCTCGCTTGGCACCCCCTGCCTCATTCATCAGCCCTATTACAACATGTTTGGCCGCTGGATCGAAGACGGCCTCACTACCGTCCTCGAAGAAGAGGGCATTGGCTGCATTCCCTTCTCCCCGCTTGCCCAGGGATTGCTCACCAACCGCTATCTGGAAGGTCTTCCTCCCGATTCGCGGGCTGTGGCCGATGGTCGCTTCCTCACCCCCGATTCGATCACCCCGGAGAAAATCGCCAAGGTGCGCAAACTTAACGAGCTGGCCGTTGCCCGCGGGCAAAGCATGGCGCAAATGGCCCTCGCCTGGGTATTGCGCCTGCCCCAGGTAACCTCCGCCCTGATCGGCGCAAGCCGGGTAAGCCAGATCGAAGACGCCGTCGGCGTGGTCAACAACCTCACCTTCAGTGCTGAAGAACTGGCCCGGATTGATGAAATCCTGGCCTGATTCTCTTCAGCCGTTATAAGGCAGAAAAAAAGCGGGGCAAACGTGTGTTTGCCCCGCTTTGATTACGACCAGTGAAGGGTTTCGCGCTGTGCGGCCAGCAGGTCATCGGCCAGCTTCACCGCCACCTCCGGTGAGGATACTCCCCCATCAAGGATCAGAGCCTGGATGAACTTCTCCCGGCTCCGTTCCAGCGCCGCCTCGACCACCGTCTCTACCCACTGGAAGCGCGTGGCCAGGGTACCAGCAATGGCGGGCGGCAGAGGGGGCAGCGCCACCGGGTGAAGGCCACGAGAATCGGTAACGGCGGGTGCTTCTACCACCGCTCCCAGAGGCAGGTTGGGCACCTGCCCCGTGTTGGGTAAATTGGCCGAATACAGCCGCGGGGTGTTGGAGCGAATCGCCTGAATGATCTCCAGCGCCTGTTCATGCTCGCCCGAAAGCCGCTCAAAGTAATCCTCTGGAAGAGCTCCAGGCGCCTCTGCCTCTGCCTGCATTTCAGCGTATACCTGATCTCCCACAGCAATCGTCCCCTCAAAGGAGAACTCATCCACCCCCAGGGTCTTCCCGTAATAAGCCCCGGTGCGGAAGAACTGCGGAAAGAATTCAGTGACGTGCCGGTCGAGCGGTGCCGGAAAGGCCCCAAACCACTTCAGACATTGCCAGCTAAAAGGATGCTCCAGCGACGACTCGAAGGGGCTGCCACAGTGCGGCATGGGCTGTCCGGCGGCATGAGCCGCTTCAGCCTCAGCCAGCCGGGCCAGCACCCCATCGGCAATGGCATGCAGGCGCGGCATGGCATCCTGACCATCTACCTGCACCTCGGTAAACCAGGTGAGATGGTTGATGCCCACTGCCGTGTACGCCAGGTTCTCCAGCTTCACCCCCAGCAGGCTTGCAAGGAAGCGCGCTGTGTCAACCGTCCCGTGGCACAGACCTATCAACCGGGCGCCTGTGGCCTTTATCACCCCCCGGCAGACCGCTGCCATGGGGTTGGCATAGTTAATAAACAGTGCATCCGGTGCCAGGTCGAGTACATCGCGAGCAATTTCCACCATCGCCGGGATCATGCGCAACGCACGCGATGTGCCCCCCGGCCCAACCGTATCTCCCACCGGATAATACAGCCCATATTTGCGCGGCACGAAGACATCCTGCTCCCAGGCGCGCCTGCCCCCCACCCCAATGGTGGTTATCACAATGGTGGCCCCTCGCAAAACCTCTCTGCGTTCCAGAGCGGCGCTCAGACGAAGAGGCGCCCCAGAAGCGGCGATCATTTTCTCGGCCAGCCCGCTGGCCGTCCGTAAAGCCACCGGGTCAATATCCACCAGGGCCAGCTCGCCCCGCATTCCTGTATGAATCAGGTCGCTGACCAGCCCCCGGGTAAACATGGCGCTCCCGGCTCCGATCAGGACAATCTTCTCTTCCAATGTCATGCAAACCTCCCGTTTAAGACTTACCACTCCCGCCCTTCGTACGTTGCCAGCGCCCGTCCGATGGCCGTGAAGGTTTTCTCGAAGTGCTCGAAGGGGAAATCCTCTGTACACCCCATCACCAACCGTCCGCCAGGGGCCGATTCCTCCAGTAACCCCAGGGTGTAGTTAAAAATCACCTCTTCTTCTTCCAGGAACATCCCCGCGGGGAAATTCACCCAGACCACTTTGTCGGGCCAGGCGGCCTTGGCCTCCACCACACTCAGGTCACCTCCCGGCGGTGGGGTAAAGGCCTCGATCACCGGCAGGGCAGTTCGCGCCAGGCACTTGACCAGCGGGCGGTTAGAACCGTCGTAGTGCGCAATGGGAATCTTCCCCGCAGGTCGCAGCACCTCCAGCGCCCGTGCATAGGTTGGCGCAAGGTAGCGCTCAAAAAGGCGCGGCGAAATGATCGTTCCGGTGACGTTATCGCCAAACCAGATGATCTCCGCCGGGCTTTCAGCGGCGATCTGCATCTGCTGCATATACAGCCCTGTCAGTGCATCGAGAAGAGCTTCAAATTCTGCCGTGTGTTCATAGATACCCTCAGCAAGCCCTTCCACGCCCATCCAGTTCACCATGAGCGTCATAATCGGCACCGGCATGATCTCACCCACCACAATCCCGGCTTCTCCCATCTCGCGGTCTGCCTCGATCCACGGAGCATAATCCGGCTCGCAGAGCGTATGCCTGAAAAGGTACTCCACCGCGGGATAATCCTGCACACCTTTAATGAAATATTCCCGAATCCACAGACTGCCATATCCCTTTTCACGGATGGCCCTCTGGGTGAGGGTGCCCACCGGGGTTTCGATCACCGTATGGTAAATGGTCTCTCCACCTTCCAGGGTGGTTTCTTCACGGATGGAAGCCCCCGAAACCACCTCACGGAAGATACGCCGCGTGCCCATCAGGCTCAGGCCCTTTTCCTGCAGGCGGCGTGAGGCCTCATTCTGTGGCACCAGCCAGGCGTAACAGTTCCAGGGGATACGGTCTGCCATCCCGCCACGGAGCACGGTAAGCAGGCGTTCGCGTCGATTCATGGACACACCTGTTCTCCTGATGGTTTATTTGAAGCCCGTAAGGGCAATACCGCGCACAATCCAGCGCTGGAAGAAGAAGTAAATCACCACGATGGGTAAGATCACCAGCACCGAAGCCGCCATGGTCAGGTCAGCGCGTGAACCATGCTGTGAGTTGTACCAGGTGAGCATGATGGGCAGGGTGCGCTTTTCGGTGGTGGTGATGACAATCAGCGGCCAGAGGTAGTCGTTCCACGTGCCCATGAACTGGAAAATGCCCAGGGTGGCCAGCGCAGAACCCATTTGCGGCAGGATGATGCGATAGTAAATCCCGAATTCTGAAGCACCATCAATCCGCGCCGCGTCGATCAGTTCGGAGGGAATTCCTTCGATAAACTGACGCATCATGAAGATGCCAAACGCGCTCGTCGCACCGGGAACAATCAAACCCAGCAGAGAATCGGTAATTCCCAGGCGCACCAGCACCAGATAGAGCGGGATCATCGTCACCTGGAAGGGAATCATCATCGTGGCCAGAATGAGCGTGAAGAGCACATTCTTCCCAAAGAATTGATACTTGGCAAACACAAACCCCGCCAGCGAGCTGGTAAAAAGCACCATCGTTACAATGCTGAAGGTAACGATGACACTGTTCATGTAAAAGCGCCCCAGCGGCACGCGCGGATCGTTAAAAATGGTGAGATAACTGTTGAGAGTGAATTTCTCCGGGATGATCGTAGGCGGCATGCGCACGATCTCCGTAGCCGATTTGAAGGACGTACCCAGCATCCAGAGGAAGGGAATCAGGGTGTAAATGATCCCGACGGTCAATACCAGATACACCAGCACCTGCCCCAGTGTGACATGGAGACCTGTTTTCGCCGGAGCGGTGCCGGTGGTTTCTTTCAAAAGTGTTTGGGGTTTTCCAAGAACAGCCATGGTTTAGTACTCCCAGTCTTTACGCAGCAGTTTGAGCTGGATGAGCGTGGTGATCATGATGATCAGGAAGAGCACCATCGCCACCGTAGCCGCCAGCCCCATTTCCTGATAGCGGAACGCTGTCTCGTAAATGTGCAACACCAGCACGCGCGTCAGGTTGGCCGGCCCACCGCGGTTAGTCATCACGAAAAAGAGCACAAATACCTGCCACGAAGAAAGCATGGTCATCACCATGACAAAGGTCAGCGTGGAGCGCAATAAAGGCAGGGTGATGTACCTGAAGCGCTGCCAGGCATTTGCCCCGTCCACCACCGCAGCTTCATGATACACATCCGGAATGCCCTGCAACCCTGCCATGAAAATGACGATGTTGTACCCCATATCCGACCATAGATAGGTGATCAGCACACAGATCATCGGCAGGGGAATACCCAGCACGCGGGTATTGGGATCGCTCAGCCATGCAAAGCCGTTGAATCCCAGCGCTCGCAATCCCAGGTTGAGCAGGCCAAAGGTAGGGTGATAAATCACCCCCCAGACGAGAGATACTGCCACAGCTGAAGTGACCGTGGGCAGAAAGTAAATGGTGCGGAAGAAGCTCTTAATCCGGCTGGAAACCGATTCGATCAACACCGCCAGGGGCAGGGTAACGATGAGGTTGAGCGGCAGGTAAAGCAGTGAGAAAATCAGAGTATTCTTCAGAGAAATCCGAAATAACTGCCCTGTGGGGGTGTTTGCAAAAAGGTCCAGGTAATTATTGATGCCAACAAACGGGTTGGCCCCTCCCAGACCAAGGAACCCTTCACCCGCCCGGGTGGGGCTGTAACGGAAGAAAGTAATGAGAATTCCCCAGACCATGGGCACCATGGTGAAAAACATCATGTAGACCATGATCGGCGTGAGAGTGACTCCGGCAAAAAGATGCTGTCGGCGAAACAGGCTGCCTTTTTTGGGTGTCGCAACCGCCATGCTGGCCTTCCTTTCCCTCTGGCCGCGCGGCGCGGCCAGGTAGCAAGAAAATCTGGGCGGGTTCCCTCTGGAACACCGCCCAGAAGTGAAAACGCAACGTTATCCCTGCAACTTCTGATCGATCATCGCATTGGCTTCATTGTTCATCAGCTGCATGGTCTCATCCACCGAGCGGGCGCCCTGCAAGCACTCGGTTATGCGGGTAGCTAGCACCGTGTACCAGATATAGTCACGATCCTGGAGGAAACCCACATAACGCCCCTGCGGGAGCACCTTCAGGCTGGGTCCAATCCAGTCGATGTCCTGAAGCAGGGTAGGATCCTCGGCGACCTCAATGAGCGCCGGGATGGTGCCCGTGGCTACATTCCACTGTCGGGCGTTGGCTTTATCCATCGTACAGAAGGCAGCGAACTTCCAGCATTCGTCAATTGCCTTGCTGTTCGGAGAAACCACCTTGCCCCAGCCAGAGTCAGCCGCAAATTTGCGCTCGGAACCGAAATGCGGGCAGGAGACGTAGCCCCACGGGTCGGCAAAATCCGGATAGTTGCGGCGCCCTTCGGGGACAATCCACGGCCCGATGAACCCGATGGCTACCAGCCCCTGGAAGAAGGACTCACCCACCCAGTTAGAGTTGGGGTTGAAGGTCATGGGGTCTACCACCTTATCCTTCACCGCCATGTCGTACATCCACTGTACGGTTTCTTTGGCCTGCGGACTGGTCAGGTTGAGATGCACCCCATCATTGGCAAAATATTCGCCGCCTTTCTCCAGAACACCTTCCCAGAAGAGGAAGCCCAGCCCATCCCCGTTGACAAAGTGGAACCCCGCCACCGTCATGGTTGGGCCGTCAAATTTCGTCATCTTCTTGGCATCGGCCACCAGCGCATCCCATGAGGGCCAGTCGGGTGGGTCTTTCACACCGGCTTCGGAAAACATGCGCTTGTTGACCAGCACAGCGCCGTTCTCCAGGTTGTATTCATTGGGCATTCCGTAAAGCTTGCCTTCCCACACGTAACCATCCAGCGGGGCGGCATAGAACAGCTCACGAGCCTTACCCAGCGTCAGCACACCCTCATCCACGGGCGCCAGAGTCCCCCCCTTGGCGTACGATTGCACCCAGCTGCCGAACATTTCGATAATATCGGCCTCATTTTTGGCCGCCATAGAGGTCTGGATGTTGGTAATGAAGTCGTTGTAGGGGAAGTTCTCGTATTTAATCTCGATGTTCGAGTTTAATTCCATGTAACGGGCCACCAGCTTTTCATTGGCGCCCACGAAGGACGGGTTTTGATGAGACCACATTCGCAGGGTGATCTTCTCTTTAGAGCCCGCATCGGGCTTGGGTTGTTCACCACCGGCAGGGGCCGGGGTGGCCGTCTGGCAGGCTGCCAGTGCCCCTCCCACCGTCGAAAGCGCCGCTACACGCAGAAAGTCACGGCGGGACATCGATTTCTGAGCAGACATTTCATCCTCCATTTCCGATTCAAAGACTCAAAATTAGAAGCACGATCTCGGTTCTGCTGGACGTAGATTCATTTCTCCTTCCGCTTCACCTCCTTCCAGGCATCCCCACCCCTTCTACAGGTCAGGGGACGCTTCTGCCCCAATGCAGGTCTCACTCCGCTTTAGACCATGATCATTTGCACACCCATTTGTTCAAGTTCAGTGATCATCGAAGGCGCCACGCGGTCATCGGTCACAATAACGTGCGCGGCGGTGACCGGCGCAACGAACACCGAACAAATCCGGCCAAACTTGGTGTGATCTGCCACCACAATCACCTGCGATGAAATATGAAGGATCTTCCGGTCTGTGAGAATCTCTGGCAGATAATCGTTGGTGAACCCCAGGTGAGGATCAATGGCACGCATTCCCATAAAGGTTTTATCGGCACGGAACTCATCCAGCATCTGTTCGGCAGGATGCCCCACCATCGAAAGCTCATCCGGGCGTAACATGCCGCCAATCACCACCAGGCTGATGTTCTTCCGGCCCGTCAATTCATTGATGACCGGCAATGAATTGGTGATCACCGTGAGGGGAATTTCAACCGGGAGATGGCGTGCCACCTCGAGCGCAGTCGTACCACTGCTGATGAAAATCGTTTCTCCGGGGTTGACCATCTGCGCCGCCCGCTGCCCGATGCGCCGTTTGATCTCGGCCTCTCGGGGCATGCGCTGAATGACGGGCAGTTCAGCCGTGCTCGCCTGACGGATCACTGCCCCGCCGCGTGTGCGCTGTAACCAGCTGCCGTCCAGCTCATCCAGGTCTCGCCGGATGGTAGCCTCGCTCACATTGAGCATGGCGCTCAACTCAGCCACCGTCGCGCGCTGTTGCTGTTCCAGGAGCTTGCGAATTTGAGCCTGTCGGTGAACTTTCATCGGGTGGACTCCCTTGCTGGATGAAGGGAAAGAGCAACTTACACCCTCAGTTTAGCATGATTCACGCAAAAATCAATAGGTTTCAATCATTTTCATGCATTCTATCAGGCATTTATGCCGCGCCTCACACGAAACACCTTTCGTTTACGTTCACTTTTGCTCATTCGTTTTCGTTTCGCCCGCCTCTTGAAAGGGGTCACCGACAGCCTTCCCGTGTCAATCGATGCAGAAAAGCATGACATTCAATGTTTAATCCTGTGGTTTAATACACATAGAACCAATCTCCCTCTCCGCATCAGACGAAAGTGCAGGCCCTTATGCGATCTCCCGCCCGTTGTTACGATGCATTGCGTGCCTACCTGGAAACCATCCCCCTCATCGACTGTCACGATCATTCTTCTCAGACCGGCCCCCAACCTTCCGATCCCATCCGCGCTGTCATCGACTGGTACATGCAGAGCGATCTGCACAGTGCCTCTTCCGATGCTGACATTCAAATCATTTTTGACTCTGCCCGCCCTCTCGAAGAACGCTGGCCGGTGCTGGAACGAGCCTGGCAGCGTACACGCTTCACCGGCTACGCCCAGGTTGTTCGCCGCGCCATGCGGCGGTTTTACGGTGAAGAAGAACTGACCCTGGCCGCACTGCGCCGCATCAGCGAAAAGATGATCGACTTCAGCGATGAGCGCAATTACCTCTCGGTGCTCGATCAGGCGGGCATACTCGTCCGGCTGGAGGACATCGGCGCCGCACCCGACGCCGCACGGGGAAAATTAAAACAACCCCCGCGTTCACGCCTGATCATCGGCCTTCCTCCGTACCACGCCATCACCAGTTATGAAGAGGTGCAGTCTAACGTTGCCCCGCTTGGCCTCACTGTCACCAGCCTCGATGAATATCTGGAAGCCTGCCGCACGCTCTTCACCCGCTGCAAAGAGGCCGGAGCAGTGGCCTTCAAAGATCAGTCGGCCTACACCCGCCCGCTCGACTACACCAACCCCACCCGTTCTGCCGCCGAAGAAGCCTTCAACTGGATCATGGAAGACCCCCGCAGACGCCTTTCTTATCCTGAAGGCAACCGCCCGCTGGGAGATTTCCTGTTCCACCAGTTCATGCGTATGGCGCGTGATCTTGACCTGCCGGTGCAAATTCACACCGGGCACATGGCCGGCATCCGTAACGAAATCACCAAAACCAACGCCGTGCATCTCACCCCGTTGATCGAGCTCCACCGTCAGACGCGCTTCGACCTCTTTCACGCCAACTGGCCCTATAGCGGAGAACTGCTTTTCCTGGCCAAAAATTACCCCAACGTGGCCATCGATTTTTGCTGGGCGAACATGGTCGATCCCATTTACTGCCAGCAAATGTTCGCGCAGGCCATTTCGAGCGTGCCGCACGCCAAAATTCATGGTTATGGCTCCGACCTCCCCGGAGATGCTCTCATCTGCGCCTGGGCCCACGCCGACCTGGCGCGCGACAATATCGCCATTGCCCTGGCCAACCTGGTAGAAATGGAATACCTCAACCTCGACGAAGCCAGAGAAATCGCCCGCGGATGGCTCTTTGAGAATGCCAATCAGTTCTTTGGTCTGCAATTGCAGCCTGAGGGTACAACCCTTTGATCCAATCTCACCTTAAGGAGTTCAAACATGCCTGTCTCTTCCTCAATCTCTTCCCGCCCTGCCTGGCTGGAAGACGCCGTCTTTTACGAGATCTACCCGCAAACCTTTTACGACACCAACGGTGATGGCATCGGTGATTTGCCCGGTATCATTGCCAAGCTGGATTACATCCAATCCCTGGGAGCCAATGCCATCTGGCTCAACCCCTGTTTTGAGTCCCCCTTCTTCGATGCCGGTTACGACGTGGCCGATTACTACAAAGTGGCTCCCCGCTACGGCACCAATGATGATCTCAAGCGCCTGTTCGACGAAGCCCACCAGCGCGGGATGCGCGTCCTCCTCGACCTGGTCGTCGGGCACACCAGCATCGAATGCCGCTGGTTCAAAGAATCCTGCAAGGCCGAGCGCAACGAATATTCCGACTGGTACATCTGGAACGACAATCCCTGGCGGTGGGATGAACCCGGCTTCCATGTCGTGCATGGGTATGCCGACCGCCACGGAAACTACCTGACCAATTTCTTCTACTCCCAGCCCGCCCTCAACTTTGGCTTCGCCCAGCCCGATCCGCAAAAGCCCTGGCAGCAGCCGGTAGATGCCCCCGGGCCTCAGCGCGTCCGGCAGGAAGTGCGCAACATCATGAAGTTCTGGCTCGACCTGGGCGCCGACGGCTTCCGGGTAGATATGGCCGGTTCTCTGGTCAAGAACGACCCCGGACAGGTCGAGACGGCCCGCTTCTGGCGTTCCATCCGTGACTGGCTGGACGTGGAATACCCTGAAGCCGTTCTCGTTTCGGAATGGAGCAACCCCCCGGTAGCCATCCGGCAGGCCGGTTACCACATGGATTTTCTCCTGCATTTCGGCAGCCGCGGCTACACCGCTTTGCTGCGTAAACCTTACGCCAGATGGCACGGCGATCCTTACAGCTTCCCCTTCTTCGATCGCTCCGGGCACGGCAACATTCGTGAATTCCTCGATGAGTACCTCGCCTATTATGAGCAAATTGCCGGGAAGGGCCATATTGCCATTCCTACCGGCAATCACGACATCAACCCCCGCCTGGCCAAGAACCGGGACTGGGACGATCTGGAAGTGTTCTATCTCTTCTTGATGACCTTCCCCGGCACGCCTTTTATCTACTATGGCGATGAGATCGGCATGCAAACGCTCGATCTACCCTCCAAAGAAGGGGGTTACGAGCGCACCGGATCACGCACCCCCATGCAGTGGGATGATTCTCTCAACGCGGGCTTTTCCAGCGCCCCCGCCAGCAAACTTTATCTGCCGGTCGATGAGACCCCCGGGCGCCCTACCGTGGCCGCGCAAGAAAAAGACCCCCATTCTCTGCTCAACCGCGTGCGCCGTCTGGTAGCTTTGCGCCACAGCCATCCTGCCCTCCAGGCCAGCGCTGACCTTCAAATTATCTATGCCGAAGGCGGCAAACTACCCTTCGTCTACCTGCGCACCCGCGGTGATCAGAAAATCCTGGTGGCCCTCAACCCTTCGGCCCAACCGGTGGAAGTGCTTCTGGAAGCCTCCCTGCTCTCGCAAGTGCAGCAGACCCTCTTCGGCCCGAAAGACGCCCTCACCCGCCATCCCCAGGGCTGGCTCCTCCGCCTGCCCCCTGTAAGCGGCATCGCCTACCAGATCGGCTGACATTTCATGAGGGGCAGCCCGGTGTGGCTGCCCCTCATGAGCCTTCTTGCAGAATTCGGTCAAGCCGGGCACGAATGCGCTCGTAATGAGAACCTTTCCAGTAAATTTGCCCGCATCCCGGACAGCGATGAAATTCGTCGTAGTACTGCCGGGTAAGCGGCTGCAGACGGTCGAGGATGGCCTCCTTTTCGACCGGCTCCAGCGGCGTATTACAACGCGGACAGCGCCGGAAAGGTTGAACGTACCCCGCCAGCTGAAACCGCCGCACCACTTCTCGCACCTGTTCCTCAGGCTTCAGACTGCGCACCCAGTATCCGCGTTCTACAGCCTTTCGCATGAGCAGACGGTGGTCGCGGGTGAGTAAAATGCGTTCGCCAGAGCTGGCAATTTCTGCCAGCTCCTCATCCTGAAAATCATTGCGGTAAAGGGCATCGAATCCGAGCAGGCGGAGCAACGCCGCCAGGCGGCCCAGGTGATTATCCAGCACAAAACGCGGTAAAACCGGCGGCTCCCTGCCCGCCGACGGCAAAGGTGGGAAGACCTCCAGGTGGTCACCGCTCCGCAACAGGGCATCGAGCGGCGCTTCTCTACCGTTAATCCGCACCTGACCCACCTCGGTATGGGGCACCCCCAGCGATTCAACCAGGTGTTTCACCGTCACCTGGCCGCGAAAACGCCGCCGGAACGGCCCATCACGGTATTCCGGTGGGAGCAAGACCGCCAGAGCCGGATCGAAAGATAACGTAACCCAGGGCATGGATTAATTTTATCCCATTCAAATGCTGGAGTGTGTTCTCGAAATCACTATAATAAAAGTATTGCCCGTGGTATAGATAAATCCTTGCACCTCATTGACAGGCCTCCCACACCCTCGCTCTGGAAGCAGCCCATTTGAATGAATAGCAGGCTACCCATCCTCACCACGAAAATCCTCATTCCCCGCAGGCGCGAGGATATTTTGCCGCGCCCGCGGCTGATTCAACTGTTAACCGACTGGATGGATGCCCGCCTGATCATCGTCGCCGCTCCTGCCGGATACGGCAAGACCTCCCTTCTGGTTGACTTTGCCACCACCGGGAAACTCCCCATCTGCTGGCTATCGCTCGATGCCTATGACCAGGACCTTCAACGCTTCTGTGCCCACCTCATTGCTTCGGTTCAGCGCCGCTTTGAATCCTTTGGGCACACCAGCATGGCGGCCATCCAGAATCTGGATCAGCAACAAATCAGCCTCGAATCCCTGGCCTCGCTCATCGCCAACGATCTCTACGAAACCACCCGCGAACATTTTGCCATCGTCCTCGACGACTACCATCTCATTGAAGACAGCCGCCCGGTGACGGGACTGCTCAACCAGCTCATCCAGAGCGTTGATGAGAACTGTCACTTCATCATCGCCTCGCGCACCCTGCTCAACCTGCCCGACATGCCTCTGCTGGTGGCGCGCTCTCAGGTAGCCGGACTTTCTTTTGAGGAACTTGCCTTTCAACCGGATGAAATCCGCGAGCTATGGCTGCGCAACTTTCACCTGCACCTTTCAGAGAACGAAGTGGCCCGCCTGGCCACTGAAACCGAAGGATGGATCACCGGCCTGCTTCTCAGTCGGCAGGCAAGAAGCGGCCAAACGGGTGAAAAGAAAGGCAGTGCCCGGGTGCCAGGTGTGGGGCTGTACGAATACCTTGCCCGCCAGGTGCTGGAGCGCCAGCCCCTGCCCATGCAGCAGTTCCTCCTGCGCACCTCCCTCCTGGAGGAATTTGATGCTGACCTCTGTCAGAAGGTCATCGGGCCGCTTACAGGCGGTGATAATCACTGGCACGAGCTGATTACAGCCGCCCTGCACGCCAACCTCTTCATTCAACCCATCGGTGAAGACCCGGTTTTCCTGCGTTATCACCACCTGTTCCGCGATTTCCTGCAAGACCGCATGAAGCAACTTTACCCGCTTGAGGCGGAACAGATCCAGCTCAACCTCGCCAGAACCTGGGCCGAACGCGGTGAGTGGGAACGCAGTTACCAGGTATATCGACAGCTCGGGCGCATCGAGGAAATGGCGCGTTTGATCGAACAGGCCGGCGCAGACCTCATTGCCCGCGGGCAGATTACCACCCTGGCCGAATGGATCGAGTCCCTCCCCCAGGGTGTTCAAGTCCGCCCCACCCTGCTCTCCCTGAAGGGGGCAATAGCCGCCATCAACGGGCGCAGCGAAGAGGGGGTTTCACTGCTCACCGAGGCCAGCCAGGCATTTGAACAAACCGGCGACCTCTTCAACCTCGCGCGCACACTCACCCGCAAAGCCACGGCACATAAACTGGCGGGCCAGTACAGACAATCGCTGGATGACATGCGCCGGGCTTATGAAATTGCCCGACAGCTCCCGGAAGCCACTGCCGTAGCCGCCGATGCCCTGGCAGGCATTGGCAGTGCCCACTTTCACCTCGGCAACCTGGCCGAGTCTCAGGCCTGGCTGGTACGCTCCATTGAGGCTTTCGAACAAATCGGAGATGAAGAAAGTGTGGCCAAAACCTCCATGCAGCTGGGCGTGGTGGCGCGCGCCCTGGGAGATTTTCCCGGAGCAGAACGCGCTTATCGGAAGGCGCTTCAATATTACGAAGCCCGTGGCAATCTCATCTGGCAGGGGAATGTGCTCAACAACCTTGGCGTCTTACAGCACTGGCGCGGGGCCTTCGAAGATGCCGCATCTTCTTTTGAAAAAGCCGTCCAGTATGCGCGCATCGGGGGGTTCATCCGCCTGGAAGCCTACGCTCTGGTCAGCCTGGGCGATCTCTACCGCGACCTGAGTGCCTTTGAAGAAGCCCAGGATGCCTACCGTCAGGCACGTGCCATCGCGTTGCGGGTCAATGATCGCTTCCTCACTTTCTACCTCGACCTGATGGAAGCCTCCCTCTCGCGTCAGATGAACCACACCGAACACGCCCAGCGGCTGATCGAAAGTTCCTGGCAGGCCGCCAGTCAGAGCGGTTCGGCTTACCAGGTAAATCTGTGCCGTCTGGAGCGGGGCAAGATGGCCGCCAGCCGGGGCGATTACACTGCCGCAACCACCGACCTGACGGAAGCTCTGACCTACTTTGAGCGGGAAGGACGACGCGCCGAAAGCATGGTGGCACACCTTTACCTTGCGGTGGCGCATGCTTCTCTGAAACACCGCGACGCGGCGTTCTCCCACATTCAAAAGGCTTCCATCGCCGCGCTGGATGAAAACGCCCGCACCCCGGTGCTTGTGGCCGGGCGAGAAGTGCGCGACCATCTGGCGGCTTTACGCACTGACAGCCTCTTCGAACGTCCGGTTGGCAGCCTGCTGGCACTCATCGATGCCTTTGACCAGCGCATTCCCGCCCTGCGCCGTCAGTTACGGCGGCAATCGCAAATGGTTGCCTCCGGCCCTCCCAGGCTCATCATCCACACCCTGGGGCGCGTGCAGATCAAAGTCAACGGGCACACCCTCACCCTCACCGATTGGACAACCCAGAGCACGCGCGATCTCTTCCTCCTCCTTGTGTTCCATCCCGAAGGCCTGACCAAAGAAGAAATTGGGGCCATCCTCTGGCCCGATGCATCTCCCGACGAGCTAAAAATTCGTTTCAAAAATTACATTTACCGCGTGCGCCGGGCGGTGGGCAAAGAAGCCATCCTCTTCGAGGATGAAATCTACCGCTTTAACCGCAGTCTGGATTATGAAGAGGACAGTGAAATCTTTCAGCGCGAACTTGACCTGGCCGCCCGTTCCGGAGACGCAGAACAGAAAATCCATCATTACCGCGCCGCGTTGAAGGTCTACCGGGGGGTTTTTCTCCCCGACCTGAAAGAGAGCTGGGCACTGCCTGAACGCCAGCGGTTACACCAGCGGTATCTGGATGCCCTGCTCAGGCTGGGCATGCTGGAGCTGGAACGGCATCAATTCGATGCCGCCCTGAATTGTGTGGAGCGCATGCTCGCAGAAGATGCCTGCCTTGAAGATGCTTACCGCCTGGGAATGCTCATCCACGCCGGTCGGGGAAACCGCGCCGGGGTGATTCGGCTCTACGAAACCTGCACCAGGATGCTTCAGGAGGAATACGGCACACCTCCCAGCCCCCAGACCCAGCAACTCTACCAGAGCCTCATCCGTTGATCGAGACCACAGGCCAATCCCTTCTCCCCGCTCCAGCTCCAATCGTAAGATTTCACTTCCAGGTCTTGATCAACGAAGGTTTCAAATGAATCAGCAGGTTCTCCGGGTCTTCAATCCACGATTGCGGCTCAGCTTCCAGCACCCCCTGCGGGCCGAGATAACGCGCATAAACCCAGGTGGTCTTCTCGCGCAGGAGTTCGGGTGGGGTGGTCACCAGCCTGGCCTCACCTTCCATGAGCACGGCACGCAGTCCGGAAGTGGGGCCATCCACATCAATGACAATGGAACACCGCGGATTCCTCATCAATTCTTTGACCTTGCGGGTACTGCGAAACGCACTGATCCATAACCCCTGCCCATCCCAGCCGTACCAGACAGGCACCACATGCGGCTGGAGGGTATCAGGGTCAGCCGTGGCCAGCCGCGCCAGAAGCGGGCGGGCTAAAAACTCATCGATTTCGCTCATGCACACCTCCCCATCACCGATTCTATCTCAATTAGCTTCAGAAAGTGGTTATCGCGCGGCCCAAACCCTGCCCCTTCCTCACAACAGGGCTCGGGCCATCCTTCCTCATAAAAAAATGCCCGACCCGGAAACTTCCCGGATCGGGCCGGATATCTCAAAACAACCTACACTTTTGCCGAAACCTGCACCCCTACCGGATGCACTTCTGACGCACGCAGGGTGGCCCTCAATACCCGCTGTGGCTGAACCAGCAAACCGAAACGCGACGCTCCCAGATAGAGAATTTCCAGGATGAGATCGCGGTACGAGATGCCCTCAGCCTGTGCGATAACACACAGATCACTGAAGCCGGGCGTCAGCCCGGGCAGGGTGTTGATCTCCAGCAGGCGAGGATGCCCCTCGCCATCCAGGCGAATATCCACCCGCGACACATCCAGCGCGCCAATGGCCTGATGCGCGCGGATCGCCAGCCCACTCAGTGTCTCGGCCAGCGTAGCGTCGATCGGCGCCGGGCACAGAAAGCCGGGCACCCCAGCTTCTCCGGGATGAAGCGTCTTGGCCAGGTGGCCATAAACGCCCGGCGTGATGGTATTGGAGTTGTCCACTTCTAAAATCGGGAACCGGTGAAACCCATCCGCCCGGTAAAGGGTGGGGTTGTACGCCCATTGTGGGGCATCTGTCCGGCCAAGCACCCCCACCGTAAACTCGCGCCCGGGGAGATAGGCTTCGACCAGCGCAGGCTGTTTATAGGACTGGATGATCCAGTTCACCCGCCGACGCAACTGCACCTCATTCTCCACAATGGAGTGCTCATCCATACCCATGCCGGTGCCCTCCCGCGCCGGTTTGACAAAAAGCGGAAAGTGCAAATCAGGATCGAGCGGTTCACTGCCGGTGATAAACTCCTGGAAAGGCGCGGTGGGCAGGCCCTGGTCGCGCCAGATACGCTTGGTTAAGGTCTTATCCAACCCGATGGCATTGGCCAGCACGCGCGAAGCCGTATACGGGATGCGCAGCATCTCCAGCAGTGCCGGCACCTGGGCCTCTCGCGAGTCACCCATAATCCCTTCGGCAATGTTGAAGCAGATATCCGGGTGATATTCGCGCAGGGTATCGAGCAGGGTATGATCGGCTGATAAAAATCGGGTGGAATGTCCGTCAGATTCGATGGCGTCCTGAATGGACTGAACCGTTTCTCTTCGATCAAATTCCGCTCCGGCATCCGGCGGGGCATCGAATGGCAGTGCTGTCTCCCCCTTCACGTTCGCAATCACAGCCACCCGCCAGGGTCGGGCCGGTCGCGGACGAAGACTGGGAGGCTTCTCGGCTTCTTGCTCCTGTTCTTGTTCAAACAACTTTTGCAGGTCCATCGTTTTATTTCCTCTTTACGGCAAAAAATATCTGGTCACCGGCTTCAGTGACCAGAAGGCTATTATATCATGGATCAATGAGCTGTGCATTTTGGATCGAAGGCAGTTTTTTTAATCAGGGGGTAATCCGGGTTTGGCGTTTCTCTGCCACCAGTGCCCGGAAACCGGTCGTTCCAACGTCAACGGTTGACGTATTCGCACCCATCAGGTATGCTTAATCCGGGGATGGATGAGCCCCGGTGGGCTTCGCGGTCTTCAAAACCGTTGGCGGGTCGCGTTGCGGGCCGCGGTGGGTTCGACTCCCATCCATTCCCGCTCGCTCCAGCACCTTCATGGCCTGATACGCTCTCCGGGTTCCTCACCGGCCCTGTTTCCCGGTCGACCGGTGCCCTTCATTCACCCGCCAGAGCGTTATAATGGTTTACATCATGATCATCCGAGGAAGGATCATTCCATGAATATCGGTTATGATGAACTTTCCATTGATATGCTCGTCGGACGGGTTCTCCGCATCGAAGATAAAACCATCGGCGGAGAGAAGGATCCTTTCCTGCAGCGTTACCGCGGGCGCCTCTACAACGAAGATACTGCCGCAGCTTATGATCAATTGAGCGATCTGCTCAAGCCCTACCACCTCATGCCACTGTTCCGCTGGGACGGCGACCGCCATGCCGTGCTCATCGTCCCCCAGCGAGAACGCCCCCAGACCGGGAATCCGCGCGTCAATGTATTTCTTTTCATCGCCACCTTGATCAGTGTGTTAATCTCAGGGGCTCTCTTCGCACCTGCCGGCCTGCCTGAAAACGCCCAGCCCACCCTGCCCCGGCTTCTGCTGGCTGCTGTGCCTTTCACGGTGAGCTTCCTGGCCATCATGACGGCCCACGAATTCGGGCACTTTCTGGTGGGGCGCTATCACGGGGTGCGGGTCAGCCTGCCCTACTTCATCCCCATGCCTTTTGTCAGCCTTTTTGGAACTTTTGGCGCGTTCATCAATATGAAGGAACAGCCCAAGAACCGCCGTGTGCTCCTGGATATCGGCCTGGCCGGGCCGCTGGCCGGGCTGGTGGTGACCATCCTGGTGCTGACGATCGGCCTTTCGCTCTCCACCCTCAGCCGCCTGCCGGCATCGCCAGGCGCGACCCCTCAAATCACCATGGAAGGGAACTCCCTGCTTTACCTCTTCCTGAAGTATCTGCGTTTTGGCCAGTGGCTCCCGGCCCCCGCCGATTACGGCAACACCCCTGTATTACTTTACTGGCTGAGATATTTCTTTACCGGGCAGCCCTTCCCCTTCGGCGGGATTGATGTCACCATCCATCCGGTGGCCTGGGCAGGTTGGGGTGGCATGTTGATCACTTCGCTTAACCTCATCCCCGCAGGGCAGCTGGATGGCGGGCACGTGCTTTATGTGTTGCTCGGACGCAAACGCGCCGCACGGCTTCTGCCGGTGGTGCTGGTATTGCTGGTTGCTCTGGGGTTTTTCTGGTCGGGCTGGTGGTTGTGGGCTGTGCTGATCTTCCTCTTCGGGCGTGCCTACGCCGAACCCCTGGACGAGATCACCCCCCTGGACACACCCCGGAAGCTCCTGGCCATTGTGGCACTGATCGTATTCCTGCTGGTGTTCATCCCCGTCCCACTCATCATGGTGTAGCGCTCTTGCCCGGTGGGCTTTCCTTCCCATTGGAGGGAGAGCCCTGCCGGGGTTGCCTGCCCGCCTTTCCTGCTGAGGCGGGCTTTTTCTTTTCTTCGAGCCACACAAACCCCACCACCTGGTTAAATCGCGGAACCCCCACCCGGCCATCTTTGCCGAGATGCACCACGGTTATCGAGGCTGTATCAGCCCCAAGACGCTGGAAAGAATCCAGCGGCATGTTAAGGAAATAGGCCGTCACCAGGCGAATGACATCTGCATGAGTGAAACAGGCCACCAGCTCATCGGGGTGACGTTCCGCAATGCGCTGAAGCGCCTCGACAGCGCGCGCCTGAGCCTCGGCAAAAGTCTCTCCCTGGGGGAAGCGAAAGGTCGCAGGCTGGTTTTGCACTGCTTTCCAGGCTTTGAGGCGGCGCAGCTGGCGAAGGAACCGCCCCTGCCACTGCCCCGCATCGATCTCATTCAGCCCGGGCTCGATGAGCACTTCAAGCCCCATCATCTCTGCCAGCGGTGCGGCGGTTTCGCGGGCACGCTCCAGCGGACTGCTGTAAATGGCCCGTACAGGCGCCCCGGCAAGTGCCTGCGCAAGCGCCAGGGCCTGTTGCTGGCCGCGCTCGTTCAGGTGCACGTCGGGCAGGCGGCCAGCCAGGCGCTTCCCGACAAAATCATTCTCTCCGTGACGAATCAGAATCAGGGTGGTCATGTTCTTCCTGGTCTCCGCGGGGTCGTAGCCCTTCTAACTGTAATTTTCGCCAGGCCGCCAGACGTTCAGCGATCTTCGCCTCGTATCCCTGATCCGACGGCTCATAGAAGATCGTGCCCAGCAGGCCATCGGGCAGGTATTGCTGGGGGATAAAATGACCGGGGAATTGGTGCGGGTACTGATATCCCTTTCCGTGCCCCAGTCCTTTCGCATCGCGGTTAGCATCCATAAGATGGGTCGGAACCGCTCCGGCCCCCTCTTTCTCGACCAGCTCCAGTGCTTTAAAATATGCGCCGGTCGAATTGCTCTTGGGGGCAGTGGCCAGGTAAAGCGTGGCCTCTACGATGGGGTACACACCTTCAGGCAGCCCGACAAATTCGAAGGCCTGTGCCGCCGCAGCGGCCACAACCAGCGCCTGCGGATCCGCGAGACCAATGTCCTCTCCGGCCAAAATGATCAACCTGCGCAGGATAAAGCGCGGATCTTCTCCGGCAGCCAGCATCTTGGCCAGCCAGTAGAGCGCGGCATCGGGGTCTGAGCCGCGAACCGACTTGATGAACGCCGAGATGGTATCATAATGCGCGTCACCGTCTTTATCATACAGGATGGCGCGCTTCTGAATCGACTCCTGCGCCACCTCCAGGGTGATGTGCTGAACACCGTGCTCATCTGGCAGGGTACTTTCCACGGCCAGTTCGAGCGCATTGAGCAGGTTTCGGGCATCGCCGCCGCTCACGTCCAGTAAATGCTGGCACGCCTCAGGGGTGATCTCAATCGCCCGACCTCCGTAGCCGCGCTCCGGGTCGCTCAGGGCACGGTCGAGCAGGGTGGCAAGGTGTTCCTCTTTGAGAGGTTGCAGTTGGAAAATCCGCGAACGTGAAACCAGCGCTCTGATCACTTCAAAGTAAGGGTTCTCGGTGGTCGCCCCCACCAGGGTGATCATGCCGCTTTCCACATGCGGAAGCAGAGCATCCTGTTGCGCTTTGTTCCAGCGGTGTACCTCATCTACGAAAAGGATCGTCCGTTGATGATACAATCGGCGGCGTTCCTCGGCCTCGGTAATGACACGGCGCAGTTCAGCCACTCCGGCCAGCACTGCCGAAATACTTTCAAAATACGCCCGGGTATGCTGGGCAATCAGGCGGGCAATGGTGGTTTTCCCCGTCCCCGGCGGCCCCCAGAGAATGATGGAAGAAAAAAGGCGGTCTGTTTCAATCGCCCGACGCAACAGCCGCCCCGGCCCAAGGATATGCTCCTGCCCGACCACCTCATCCAGCGTACGCGGCCGCATCCGGGCCGCCAGCGGGGCCTCTTTTTCCATCCGTTCCTGCATGGCATGGTCGAACAGATCCATAAATTGTATTGTACCTTCAATTCTTCCAGAGGATTCATACTTCTGTTTTTGATGTAGAATAAAATCATTACCATACTTTTTGTTGCGGGGGAGATCTTGGGCGCTCTAAAACGCTTCGCCGCCTTCAGTGCGATTGTCGTACTCCTCGGAGCCGGGATTGCCTGGCAATCGCGCCAGCCATCCGCTGTTCAGGCAGAACTGCCCGCACCCGGGCTGGCCACACCACGCGAACACCGCACACCCCTTCCTGCAACGCCAGTGATCATGGGGGCTCTTCAGGCAGCTGAAGTTCCTGTTGCCCCGCTGGCCGCCCCGGCCAGCCATGCCCCTGACGCCAACGCTGTGCAGCCCGCCCTGGCTGAGAGCCCGTTGCAGGTTTTCCAACCGGCCAGCGCTCCCATCGATCCGGCCAATGAGTATATTTACCGTTTTGCCCGCAGTTTCCGCCCCCTTCAGGATGGCGGGGGATGTGCAGCCATCTGGGAAATGGTGCCCGATTACACCCGCCTGCCCAACTATCTCACCACTCCCGACCGCCCGGAACAAATTTATTCCAAAGTCTCGCTCTACTTCCTGGCGGCCATGTTGATTCGCAACAAAGCTGTAGACGCTTCAGAATGCGATAACGGGGGAATCTCCGCCAACAACATGTGGGTGGCCAACAACTGTGGTCTGGCAAAAGCCTATCCGGCGGTCATCGAGTGGCAAAACCGCTTCAACCAGGTCATCCTTAATATCGCCAGAGAGACCGGTGTTCCGGCCCAGTTGATGAAGAATATCTTCAGCCGCGAAAGCCAGTTCTGGCCGGGCATCTTCACCACCCTGGAAGAAGCCGGGTTCGGACAGCTCACGGTGAGCGGCGCCGACGTGCTCCTGATGTGGAACCCCAATTTTTACAACCAATTCTGTCCACAGGTGCTCATCCCCGAAGCCTGCCGCAAAGGATACACCAACCTGACCGTTCAGGAACAGCAAATGCTCACCGGCGCACTGGTGCGCATGGTAAACGCCACCTGCCCCACCTGCCCCGAGGGCGTGGATCCCTTCCTGGCAGAGTTCAGTGTGCGCGTCTTTGCCGAAAACCTGGTGGCCAATTGCAGCCAGGTGGCTCAGATCATCCTGAATGAGACCAAACGCCCGCCCAACCGCATCAGCACCTATGAAGACCTGTGGCTCTTTACCCTGGTGAATTATCATGCCGGTTCGGGGTGCCTGGCGGGAGCCATTCGCGCCGCGCAAACCCAGGGCTACGACCTCACCTGGGCACTCGTCGCCGCCAACCTGCCCGATTACTGCGCCAGCGCCAAGGGGTATGTTGAAGAGATCATTTATATGCCCGAAATAGCTCCTAACCCCACCCCGCCGCCCGAACAACCCACGGCAACCCCTACCCCCCGGTAGTAAAATTCCGGGGAACCTCCGGGCAGAATAACACACGGCAGAGAGCATCTGCCGTGTTGTGCTTATTATATAGAATATCGCCTGCTCCGAGGCTGGCTTCTCTCCTTATTCGTTTTCGGGCTCGGCCTGTTTCTTCTCTTTGGCCACCACATCCGCCAGCACTTCAACCGCCTCAGGGCTGAACTGCGTCTCGGCCGCCTTTCGGAGTTCATCGATGGCCTCTTCCTTGCTCTTCGCCGGACGGTTGGGCAAATCCACCGTCATCACCGAGAAGGCCTCAGCCACGGCAATGTAACTGGCCGGGATAGGAATCTGTCGCCCGGTCAGGTGATCAGGATAACCGCGCCCATCCCAGCGCTCCTGATGGTGGTAGATCCATGGAATGATACGCGACAGCGCATCAACCGGTTTGAGGATTTGCGCCCCGTAATACGGGTGCATCTGAATGGTCTGCCACTCATCCTCCGTAAGAGGATCGGTCTTGTTCAGGATATGTTCCGGGATCGAAACCTTCCCGACATCGTGGAGCAGAGCCGCGATCATCAAGTAATCGATGTCCGTCTTATTCCAGCCTGCATTCCGCGCCATTTTAACCACCAGACGGCTGACCACATCGGAATGTCCGCGCATATAACGGTCGCGCGAATCGATGGCCGAGATCAGCGAACGCGCCATGGCGCTCATCTGGAGCAGCGCCGTCTCGTCTCCCTCCGAAACCGTCGCCAGGGCACGGGTCAATCCGGGCCGGCGGCGCTCCAGGTAGGCCAGTTCGGTCTCGATGGTGGACTCATAAGTGGCCACAAAACTTTCAAGCACTTCCAGAGCACGCTCCAGCTCCTGCCGCTGGCCGGTGATCCACAATTCCGGCACCTGTTCATGCAGTTTGATCGTCATCCGGGCGATCTCCTGCTGCGAGATGACCGTCTTCCCAAAGGAAACCAGCATATCGTGCTTGGTGACCAGCCGCGTGAAGCGCTCTTCCACTTCTCGCACCCGCATCGAAAGATTCGGCGCATCGCGAATCATCGATTCCAGGTTGTATATGTTAAGCACCACCTCATCAGGGTGAAGCTCCCCCACTTCGTTTTTCCGTAAAATCTGGTTGAGATGATCAATCCAGTACTTCTGGGCCTCTTCCAGCTGAAGCACCTGCGACCCAAAGGTCACTCGCCCCTCGCGGTCAAGCTGTTCGATGTAGCCCAGCGCCAGGTCTAACGAGCGCCTCGCTGCCGCAATTCGCGACTGAAGATCAGCCCTGCGTTGTTCTTCCTGCCGCTGGCGCTCACGCTCAAGCTGCCGTTCATTGTATTCCTTGAGTTCTGCCGGCGCCCTGGCGATCATCTCCTGCAAAGCCTGCTGATCCGTCAGGAGTTTCTCCCAGGCATCGTTCAGAGAGCGCAATTCTTTCAGCCCGCGCAAGAACAGAGGCCGCCGCTCCATCTCTGTGATCAGGCGCTGTTTCTCAGTTTGAATATGGTCATATAAATCCCAGACACGCTGATCGGTATCGGGAGCCTTGTAATCCAACTCCGAAATGACCAGGCGGTATTCACTCAGGCTATCTTCAAGCGCCCGAATCTTCTCTTCCACCTGCTCCGGGAAAGAGGACACACGC
>AMZC01000161.1_pt1 | contig 44318 bp, 46 predicted proteins | sample 948551 | NCBI WGS metagenome assembly AMZC01 (sample SAMN01120625, study PRJNA171369) | bioreactor sludge metagenome | biome: sludge; isolation source: anaerobic thermophilic cellulolytic sludge from lab reactor | place: China: Hong Kong, Shek Wu Hui wastewater treatment plant | collected... | reverse complement strand
TTCCTGGCCGATCTTATCCTGCTGGATGCGTCACCCCTCGATATCCCCCCTCAAGAGTTGTTCACCGTTCAGCCTGCGGCCACCATGATCGATGGAGAATGGGTCTGGCAACGGGAGTAACCTCATCATGAGCGAGTCATCCAGAGTGCCTCTCACCCCTGAAATCCTGATCCCCCGCCTGGGAGAATATCTGGTGGAACGAGGCCTGGTCACTCCTCAGCAGTTACAGCAGGCGCTGGAACAACAATCCCGGTTGCGCAACCTGGGAGAGACGCGCCCCCTCGGGTACATTCTGGTCGAAATGGGGGCTCTTTCCAGAGAAGATCTCGACGCTGCCACTACCGAACAACTCATTCAACTGCGGTCGGCGCTTCAGGAAGCCAACGAGCACCTGGAACGCCGCGTGCGTGAACGAACGGCAGAACTGCAAACTGCCCTTCAACAACTGTCATCCATTAATGATCTCAAAGCCAACCTCGTCGCCAACATCTCTCACGAGCTGCGTACTCCGCTTACTCATCTCAAGGGTTATCTCGAACTGCTCCTGGCCGGTGAATTTGGCCCCCTGAATACCGAACAACTCAATGCTCTGGGGATCATCCAGCGTTCAGCCGAGCGCCTTGGAAACCTGATTGAAGATCTCATTCAGTTTTCAGTGACCGAACGCGATCAGGTTTACCTTCATGTAACCCCCAGTAATCTCTATGATCTCACCAGCTCGGTATACAAGCGCAGTCTTTCGAAAGCCCGTGATCATCAGATTGCCCTTGACCTGAAAATCCCCACCGAACCCTACCTGGTGGATGCTGATTTCGAGAAAATCTCCTGGGTGCTCATGCAACTGGTGGACAACGCCATCAAATTCACCCCGCCCGGAGGAAAGGTCATTCTTCAGGCCACCCCGGAGGATAACTTCATCCAGTTCCAGGTCATCGACACGGGAATTGGCGTCCCGCCTGATCGGATAGATCAAATCTTTGAGCCTTTTTTCCAGCTGGATGGAAGTTCAACGCGAAAGGCAGGGGGCACCGGCCTGGGGCTGGCCCTCGCTCGCCGCATCGTCGAAGCTCACGGCTCGGTCATCCATGTCTATTCCAGGCCCGGAGAAGGCAGCCAGTTTGAATTTGCCCTGAAAGTTCATCAGGACTGAGCAGAGATCGACGAACGTATGACAGAACCCGAGCCCACCACCATTTCTCCAGACGCCTGGCATCTCTACGAAATCAGCCGCATCGTTACCCAGAGCAGTGACTGGAACCATGCCCTTGACCAGATCGTCCCCCTCATTCGCACCCTGATTATTTTTGACAATCTGGCCGTCTACCTTGCTGATCCCATTCACCAGAATCTGGACGTGATGTACGCCCGTGCTGTTGGGCGGGGCCGCTCAGCTGAGGCAGACATCACCTGGGGTGAAGAGCTGGCCACGTACATCATGGACCACCCTGAAACCACCGTGCGTGAGCCCGAAAATGACTCCGCACGCAGCCGCCTCGAGCGTCCCTTTCAACTTGGCATTCCGTTATGTATCGGCAAACGTCCCCTGGGAGCCGTTATTTTCATCCGTTTTGGCGGACCGCCCTTCAGCCCACGTTACATCCAGCTGGCCGAATTCATTGCCCAGCAAATCAGTCTACTGGTGGAACGGCAGAATCTGCAACGCGCCTACGACCTGCTTGAGGCGCAGAGCCAGGAAGCCCGGCTCCAGGAAGATTTCATCTCAACCATCACTCACGAATTACGTACCCCCCTCGGTTTTATCAAAGGCTACACCACCACCTTATTACGCTCGGATACCACCTGGGATCAGCCCACCCAGCAGGAATTTCTGAAAATCATCGACCAGGAGACCGACCGTCTGCAAGAATTGATCGAGAATTTGCTCGATTCGGCCCGTCTGCAAAGCGGCACTCTGCGCATGGAGTTTCAGGCTGTACGCCTGGATACTCTCGTCCGCTCGGTCATCGAACGCACTCGCCTGCACCACCCCGAATTTAATGCTCAGCTTGAGTGCACCCCATCGCCTCTCCCTACCCTCCAGGGTGACCCCAAACGGCTGGCTCAGGTATTTGAAAATTTATTCAGTAATGCGATCAAATATGCGCCCGGATCTGAAGTTTGGGTTAAAATTAACTTCAACGACAGGGAGGCGTTCATCACCGTAGAAGATCACGGCCCGGGGATTCCCAACCGTTTCCTTCCTCATTTATTCGAACGCTTCTTCCGTAATCCAGAAGTTGCCCCCTCGGTTCATGGATCGGGTCTGGGGTTATTTATCTGTAAGAAGATCATCCTGGCCCATCAGGGGAACATCCATGCCACTTCAATCGTCGGGCAAGGCACAACTTTCCACATTACCCTCCCGCGCGCCCTGGATCGAGGAAACCTCGAGAGTGTCTTGAGAGAGGAACCGTAAAATGACTGCACATATCCTTGTCGTCGATGATGAAGCGCGTTACCAGCACCTGGTAAAGGTCAACCTGGAGGCCGCGGGATACATCGTCACCACCGCCAGTAACGGCGAAGATGCCCTCGAACTGGTGACCACGCGTTCTCCCGACCTGGTCATGCTTGATGTAATGATGCCCCGTCTGGATGGGTTTGCCACCTGCGAGCGAATCAGGCAGTTCTCCTCTGTGCCCATCATCATGCTTACCGCCAAGGGTGAAGAGCAGGATCGGGTGAAAGGGCTGAATGTGGGCGCAGACGACTATGTGGTCAAGCCATTTTCGGCCACCGAACTGGTGGCGCGGGTACGCGCCGTCCTGAGACGCGCACAAACTGCCGATTCAGCCACTCAGAATCGCTATTTCATCCATGGCAACCTGAAGATCGATTTCGCCCGCGCTGAGGTCTGGCGCGATGACAAACCGGTTTTCCTCTCAGCAACCGAATATCGCCTGCTCATTCAATTCGCCCACCGTATCGGGCACGTCCTTTCGGCAGAGGAATTACTCACTGCCGTGTGGGGGCCTCAATACAAGGATGATAAGGAAATCCTCTGGGTCAGCATTGCCCGTCTGCGCCAGAAACTTGAAGAGAATCCCCACAATCCGCAGCACATTGTCACCCGTTCTGGACTGGGCTACTTCATGCCGCCCATCGAAAAAGAAAGCACGGAGGCTTCAAATTCATGACCACGCATTTTGACGATAAAGGTAAAATTTTCACTCAGGTTGTCAGTAAAAAGCCTGTACCGGTCATCCTTCGCACCTCTCAAAATACTCTTTATGGAATCCTGCATGTTCGCCCCACCGAGCGGATTATTGATGAATTAAATTCATCCCTGCAGTTTGTTGCCATTACCGATGCCCGGATCCTCAACGAAGCCGGTGAAACTCTCTACACCACCGGGTTCATCACCGTAAACAAGGAACACATCATCTGGGTTATCCCGGAAGAAGAAATTCAGGATCAGGCAGGACAAGATCAATGAACAATCCCGCCCTCTCTGCCCGGCAAGCCGACCTCAACAAGCTGAAGGATTACCTCATCAGCACCATTTCTCGCGAGCTGGAAGCCAACCCGCCACCCATTGAAGAGCGCCGCAAGGTCATTTATCAACATCTGCAGGATGCCTATCAGAACACCCGCCTGCAACTTCCAACCACTATCCGGGACCAGATCTTTCGAGATATTCTGGATGACCTGCTGGGCTTTGGCCCGCTTCAGCCATTGCTGGAAGACCCCGACATCAGCGAAATTATGGTCAACGGCCCGAAATTTGTTTACATTGAACGGCGCGGGAAAATTCAAAAAACCAATATCACCTTTGAAGACGATGAGGCCGTTCTGCGTCTGATCGAAAAGATCGTTCTCCCGCTGGGCCGGCGTATTGATGCGGATACCCCCACCGTGGATGCCCGCCTTCCCGATGGCTCGCGGGTGAATGCCATCATTCCACCCTGCGCCATCGATGGCCCCACGATCACCATTCGTAAATTTCAAAAAGATAAGCTCACCATTCAACAGTTGATAAACCTGGGATCGATTACCCAGAACATGGCTGACTTTATCCGTGCCTGTGTTATCTCCCGGCTGAACATCATCATCTCCGGGGGCACCGGTTCAGGGAAAACCACGCTCCTGAACATTCTCTCCAGCTTCATCCCGGCAGACGAGCGTATTATTACCATCGAGGATGCCGCCGAGTTGAAACTCCAGCAGGAACACGTCGTCCGGCTGGAAACCAAACCCCCCAACGCCGAAGGAAGGAATGCCGTCACCGTGCGCGACCTGGTGCGAAACGCTCTGCGTATGCGCCCGGACCGCATAGTGGTGGGTGAGTGCCGCGGTGGAGAAGCTCTGGACATGCTTCAGGCCATGAACACCGGTCACGATGGTTCTCTCACCACCCTGCACGCCAATACCCCCCGCGACGCCCTCTCACGCCTGGAGACCATGGTGTTAATGTCAGGCATGGACTTACCCGTCCGTGTCATCCGGGAACAGATTGCTTCTGCCATAGACCTTATTATTCAACAGGCGCGCATGCGCGATGGCACCCGGAAAGTCATCAGCATCAGTGAAGTTTCAGGCATGGAAGGGGATACCATCGTCATGACCGAAATCTTTAAATTTGAACAAACGGGCATTTCATCCGAAGGCAAAGTGCTGGGTGAATTGAAACCGACCGGAATTCGCCCTCTCTTCACCCCTCGGCTCGAAGCTGCCGGATTCAAACTCGGCCCCGAAGTGTTCGGCGCCAACCTCTCCGGAATGATCAGTGGCTCCCGGGGAAATCGCAGGTAGACCCGTCCTTGCATGGAGGATACGATGAACAACCCGCGCCAGATAATCGAGATCCGCCGCCGCAAGCTGGCTGCCCTCCTGATAGACAGCCGCTTATCCACCAGGCGTACCGTTGAAGAATGTGCCGCTGTATTGAACTTGAGCCCTGAAGCCTACCAGGCCCTCGAATCTGGCAGCGAGTCTCCCAGCCTGCCACAGCTTGAACTGCTCTCCCTCTTCTGGGACGTACCCATTCATCAATTCTGGGGAAAACCTTCTCGCCAGCCGTCCTCTCTTCCCTCTCAGATCAGCGACTACGACCGCGCCCTGGCACTGCGAAACCGGCTCATCGGCGCAACCCTGCGCCTGGCGCGCACCAGCGCCGGCCTGAACCTTGCCCAGCTGGCCGAAAGGGTTGGCATTGACGAAGAAACCCTCAATCTATATGAACTGGGGCAAAAACCGGTTCCATTTCCTGAACTGGAGACCCTCGCTGACGAGCTTGGCCTCTCTATCAACGAACTGGTAGATCGAAAAGGCCCCATCGGAGAGCAGATTCGCACCCGGGCCGCAATGCAACAATTTCTCGACCTTCCCGCCGAACTGCGCGCTTTCATCACCAACCCGGTCAATCGTCCTTACCTGGAACTGGCCATGCGGCTAAGTACTATGGATACCCAAAAACTCCGTTCCATCGCCGAAGGAATTCTGGAGATCACTTTCTGATGTCTACCCGGCCTCTTTCTCCTCAAGACCTTTCTTCCGAAGGGCAGGCGGCTTATCAGGCCAGGAATTTTCTCGAGGCAGCTGCAGCCTTTGAGCAGGCGGCCCGGGCCTATCGAGCCTCAGGAGATGAGGTAGCCGCCGCCGAAGCCGCCAATAACAGCAGTGTGGCCTACCTTCAGGCAGGAGATGCTCAAAAGGCGTTCGAGATGGCAGAAAATACCCACCTGGTCTTCGCAGGCCAGGGTGACCTTACCCGTCAGGGTATGGCACTGGCTAACCAGGCCGCAGCCCTCGAGGGATTGAACCGCCTCAAGGAAGCCCTGGAACTTTACCGCCAATCTTCTGAGGTATTCAAAAGCAGTGGTGATCACGAACTGCGGGCCATGGTGCTGCAAAATATATCGGCGCTTCAGTTACGCACCGGTGAACAGCTCCAGGCTCTTGCTACCATGGATACAGCACTGGAACAAAAAAAACGCCTTTCGCTCAAAGAAAAATTCCTCAAAAGGCTTTTGAAAATCCCTTTTGAGATGCTTAACCGTAAGTAATGTCACCCACCCCTCCCCAGTTTACCCTTCGCCAGGTTCACGAAGCCGATCGAACCCGGCTTTCTCGTTTCCTGGCCACTCTGTCTTACTTCCATCGTCATCTTGACTGGTGCGAGCCGCTCGAATGGCTTGGAAGGCAACCCTTCTGGGTGCTGGAAAAAAGCGGTCAGATCGAAGCCATGCTCGCCTGCCTCCCTGAACCAGAAGGCGTGGCCTGGGTGCGCCTCTTTGCCGTGGCTCAATGGACTTCTCCTGCCTGGGCCTGGAAGTTGCTCTTCGAGCGTGTGCTTCACGAGCTAATGTTGCTTTCCCCTCAACCGGAGATCGTCTCCCTTTCCCTTCAGGACTGGTATACCGATCTGCTTTCCATCAACGGGTTTCAACATTATCAAGACATCGTCACACTTTCTCAGGAAAGTTCCATCCCCCCTCCCCTCCCGGACGTGCCGGGGCTCCTCCTGCGCAGGATGACCTATGATGATTTACCCGCGGTGGCAGAGGTTGACAATCTGGCTTTTGAACCTATCTGGCGGCTCAGTCTCTCTGAACTTAAGGGGGCTTTTGAGCGCACGCACTACAACACTGTCATTGAAGTCGATTCTCAAATCGTGGCCTACCAGATGAGCTCGTTGAATGGATACAAAGCCCACCTGGCACGGCTGGCGGTTCACCCGGCCTCACAGCGCCGGCATTTCGGTTATCGCCTGGTGCGCGACGTGTTGGAGTACTTCCTCATCGGGCACAATACCTGGGGTGTCACGCTCAACACGCAAAGTGATAACCACGCCTCGCTGGCGCTTTATCAGAACATGGGCTTCCACATCACCGGAGAGAGCTTTCCGGTATACCGTTTCCCCTGAAAACACCCCCTTTCTTCCAATGACCCGAAGTGCCTGAAGGGTAATCACCCCTCTGGCCAGCCGGGATCAATTGGAATTCTTCGCTCTTTTTTGTTAGAATCACACCTCACAGGAGGCTATCAAGATATGGGAAAACAAGTCCGCAGCAGAGATAAAAAACGGAAAGAACCGGCGAATCGCCCAGTATACACCCTCGGAGCCATCGTACTCGGAGCGATGGTGATCGCCGTCATTTTAATTATCCTTAACTTAACCCAGGGCGCAACGAAAACGGCAGATCTCCCCAACCCCGTCGGCATGTCGTTAGGCGACCCCAATGCACCGGTGAAAGTCGAAGAATACTCTGATTTCCAGTGTCCTTACTGCGCCCAGTTTGCTCTCAATGCACAGGCCAGTTTTATTGAGAAATATGTAAAAACCGGGAAAGTATACTTCACGTACATCCCCTTCAGTTTTATCGGCCCGGAATCAGTTCGCGCCGCTGAAGCCGCCTATTGTGCGGCTGATCAAAACAAGTTCTGGGAGTTCCACGATATGCTCTTTAAAAATCAGGGCGGTGAGAATACAGGTGCCTTCTCAGATAACAAACTGATCAGCCTTGCCCAGAAATCTGGCCTGAACATGGCCGAGTTCCGCTCCTGCTTTGATAGCGGCAAGTACAAAGAAAAGGTTCAAACCGACCTCAATGATGGGAAAACCCGGGGTGTGACCGGCACTCCTTCCTTCATCGTCAACGGTCAAAAACCCATTTTTGCCAATGCTCTTGATACAGCTATCGAACAGGCTCTGAACGGCGGGAACTAAACCACAACCTACGGAAGGTTCAACTGCACCCCCAGCGCGCTTAACAACGCCACGGCCAGCGGGGCCACCAGCAACGCCGGTAAAAAATTACCCGTGCGAATCTTCTTCAATTCCAGCAAACCGCTGATGGCAATCCCCAGCAGGAGCACCCCCCCGGTAGCGGTCATCTCGGTCATCATAGCATCTGTGGTAACGGCCTGCACCTGAGCCGCCAGCAGGCTGATCCCCCCCTGGTAGATCAGGGTCGGGATGGCCGAAAACCCCACGCCGATTCCCAGGCTTGAGGCAAAAGCCAGCGAGGCAAAACCATCCAGCATCGACTTTACCGCCAGTAACCGGAAATCGCCCGTAAGGCCGTCCTGGATTGCCCCCAGGATGGCCAGCGGCCCTACCAGGTACACCAGCGAGGCCGTCAGAAACCCGCGGATAAAGCGTTCACGGGCGGCCTGCTGTTGCAGGGAATCACCCTGCCCGGTGGCAGGGCGCTCCAGATTAAACTTTCTCTCCAGCCAGTCACCCAGGGCACTCAGATGGTCTTCTACCCGCCACCATTCCCCCAGCAATGCTCCGGCTACCAGGCTGCCAAGCACGAGAAGCGCATTCTGCGTTTTTAAAAACATCTGAATTCCCAGCGCCAGCGTGAATAACCCCAAACCGGTAACAACCGTCTGCTTAATTCGTTCCGGCAGCCGACCGCCCAGAAGCACTCCCAGAGCGGTCCCGAGCAGAATCGCGACCACATTGATGATGGTGCCGGTCATCTTTTCACCCTCCCTATACAGATTTAGCTAACGTGGGACGATCTCTCCCTGCAAGCTGGTTTTCGTACAGCTCCAGCACAAAACAAAAAGAAGAGAGGCGGTTCATGTACCGTAGAACCACCGGATTATCGATCTCTCCCTGCTCATACAGAGTCACCAGACGCCGCTCTGCACGCCGCACTACGGTGCGAGCCACATCCAGGGTGGCGGCAGATTGGGTGTCTCCGGGGACAATGAATTCACGGGGCATATTCACTTTTCCGCCGATATGTTCAATGGCTGACTCGAGCCAGGAAAGTCGTTCCTCTTCCATGCGTGAGAATTTACCTGCGGTGGCCGGGGTCGCCGCCACCTCGACCATCAGGTTGTATAAATCGCGCTGAGCATGCAGAAGGTAACGCGCAACCTCTTCTGACCGGCAGATAGACCGTGCCAGACCAAGCACCGCACTGGCCTCATCCAACGACCCCAGTGCCTCAATGCGTGCATCACTTTTTGAGACTCGCCCTTCTCCAAGCAAACCAGTCGAACCGTCGTCACCTCTCCCGCTGTATAATTCCGAACCCATCTCTTCCTCCTGGCTGGGTTAACTTTTCCGCTGGCGATAAAGAAACCAGAATATCTCCGCTGGGAAGGCATCCTGCAAAGAAGGATCCCACACAAATGGCCCATCCTGCGTTCCTGCCCGTAAACGCCGATCAAGTTGACTGAGGATTTCGGCTTCAGGCAATGCAGAAGCATCGAATTCACGACCGAGCAATTCAAGCATGGCTCGTAATTGCACCTGAGAAGAGTACGCCGAAAAAGCCCCCTTCGCCGGGTCAAGAAGTTCTTCCAGAGCTTTTTTCCATAATTCCACACGGCTCTGGAACTCGCGGGTGGCTTTCTTTTCCCAGTTCGACCTCCAGCGTTCGCGCACCTCATCCATCCTGCGGAACAAATCTTCCACCTGGCGCTGGTCCAGCCTGGCAACTCGCGCCCGACAGAGAAGCACCCCCCCCAGAGAAAGCTGATTCATCCCCGGGCTGGTAAGCGAGGCCACTCCACCCGGTAGAGGCCAGAACAGATCTTTGGAAAGAATGAAATCCTCCAAATCTGGCACTGCCAGGCGCAGATAAGCAAGGTCGCGGTCAATCGTTGTCACGGAGTTAGTGTAAAGGTGGGTAAAACGGTTGGATTACGCGGCTGCCGGCCAGCCAGGAACCATTCTCCAATGTTGGCAAAGCGGTCACTCGGATCAAACAATGGGCCAATCCGAATACCCTGGATCTCATTGGAGACAGCGTAATTATACACGCTGTAAAACAAAGGCAGCGCAGGGAGTTCCTCATTGAATACCACCTGGAAATTCCGGTAAAACCGCGCTCTCTCATCCCTGTCCACGGTGGTGCGTGCCTGCTCTAAATACTCACTGGCCATGCGGTTGTTCCATTGAGAATAGTTTTGCCCCTCGGCGTTCGCCTGCGCCTGATCCCAGAAGGGATAGGGGTCAGGGTCAGGGGAACGCATCAAATCCAGATCCACCAGCGCCGCCTGGTATGCCCGCGGAACCAGACGGTCGGTCACCAGCTGATCATACGCAAGCGGTTCAATGGAAACATCCACGCCTAAAGTCGCCCAGCTGGCCTGAAGTGCTTCTGCCAGCCGCCGGTGCAGGTCATCATCCGGGTAAACCAGTGAAAACTTCAGATAAACCCCGTCTTTGCTTAAAGTGACATCCTGCTCACCCGCCAGTGTGTAACCGGCACTTTTCAGCAAGTCCTTTGCGCCCGAAGGATCATAGGGTACTCCGGTGATTTTATCGTAATAAGCCCAGGTACCCGGAAGGATCGGCCCATCGGCGCGAATGGCCTGCCCCTGCATCTGCTGATCAATCAGCCCCTGCCGGTTGATGGCCATTCCCAATGCCCGTCGAACCGCTTTCTCCTGAAAAAATTTTACTTCGGGGTTTTCCAGGTTGAAGAAGACCAGCGTAAGCTTCGGCAACCGCGCCGTGTAAAGCGAAAGGCCTTCTTCACTCAGCACCTCAGGCAGGATACTCACCGGCACATCGCTGAGCCCCTGTACCCGACCATCGAGGTATGCCTTCCATGCTGAAGAGGCATCCGGAAAGTAGAGAAATACCACTTCCTCAAGGAATGGTTTGGCCAGGTAATACTCCGGGTTGACCGAAAGCGCCACACCGGTAATTTGCCCATTTTCTACAATCAGGCGTGAAAACTGATACGGACCGCTCCCCACTGGCTTCAGATTAAAATCGTCATTGGCAATCTGCTCCATCGACTTGCCACCCAGAAGGTGCTGGGGGAGCACTCCAAAAGTTAAATAATCCAGAAACGGTGCAAACGCCTCAGGTAAACGAAACTGGATCACCCGATCACTCAATTGAACAGCTTCAATCCCCTTCCAGAAGGCCTGCAAATCTGCCGGGATCAGATCTCCGCCATTACGGATGAGATCCAGGGTAAAGAGTACATCAGCCGCAGTCAGTGGTTTCCCATCATGCCATCGAATGCCTTCACGAAGGGTCACATTGTACAGCGTACCGTCTGCCGATACCCCCCATTCTTCGGCCAGGTCGGGTTGAGGGTTCCCGCGGCTATCAAACCGCACCAGACCGTTGAAAATCAGCCGGGTCACATCTCGATCCGGGGGGTTGAGATGAGCCAGCAACGGGTTTAACCGCATCAGAGAGCCTGTCAGGGCTTCGGTATAGACCCCGCCGCGCACCGGTTCAGGCGTGGATTGGGGAAGGGTTTGCGTCTGGGGCTGTTCACCCAGCAGTAATATCCCCACCACCAGACCGGTGAGAAAAATGATCAAGAGTTGCCAGCGAAGTTTCCTCATAGGCTTTCATAAACCAAAAAAGGCGATTCCCCTTTTCAGGCGAGCCGCCTTCTCGTGAATTCGGTCAGACTTGGGACAGGAGATTCAAAGAGAATGCAATCTCAACAGCTACTGCGCTACGACGACCAGCGCCAGGACAAGGATGAAAAAGAGGACACTCAAGCCGATGGTAATATAGAATAGCGTTTTTTCGATCCCTCGCCGGGCTGTGAATACAGAACCGGAATCCCCGCCGGTTAACCCGCCGAGGCCGGTGCCTTTGCTTTGCAGGATCACGCTGATGATCAGCGCAATTGAAGTTATAATCAACGCAATATCGAGATAGGTTCTCACAGATTTCCTCCTGGTCTTTCTACCAGCTACCCATTATACGTTCACCCTGGGGAATCGTCAACCGCCATGCCTGAAATTAAACTCAACCTTCACATGCACACCCCTTATTCTGATGGGAGTGGCAGCCATGCTTTCATCGCACACCAGGCCCTTCAGGCCGAATTGGACGCGATTATTGTAACCGATCACAACGTTCTTGTCCGGGGACTGGAAGGATATTACCGCGAAGGTCAACGCAGTCTGCTCCTGCTGATCGGTGAAGAAGTCCACGATCAGGCGCGAGACCCACAAAAAAACCACCTTCTGGTTTTCGGGGTTGAACAGGAAGTTGCTCCTCTCGCCGCCGACCCACAGGGGTTGATTAACCGCATTCGTCAGAGCGGCGGGCTTTCTTTCATCGCCCACCCCATCGACCCGGCACTTCCCGCTTTCCATGAAGACGATATTTCCTGGGTCACCTGGGATGTGCAGGGATTCACTGGTTTAGAACTCTGGAATGGCTTCAGTGAGCTCAAAACTGTCATCCGCTCACGCCTGGACGGCCTGTTTTACGCCTACTTTCCTCAGTTCATTCCGCGCGGCCCCCTCCCGGGCACACTCCGGATCTGGGATGAGCTTCTCACCACACGCCCTCAGCCATGCGTGGCCGTTGGTGGATCAGACGCCCATGCCCTGAATATGCGACTCGGCCCATTGCGTCGGCAGGTATTGCCTTACTCTTTTCATTTCAAAGCCATTAATAACCATCTTTTACTTGATGAACCCTTGAGCGGTGATTTCATTCGCGATAAACAGGCCATCTACAATGCACTGCGTAAAGGACATCTCTTCATCGGGTATGATCTACCCGCCCCCACCGATGGATTCCGCTTTACCGCCAGCGGGCGCCACGGCACCGCATCCATGGGCGACGAAATTCCTCTCGGCGATGGGATCACCTTCCAAATCCGCCTGCCCATGGAAACCGAATGCCGCCTGATTCGGAACGGAGTGGTCTTGAAGACCTGGCACAGGCGGCAAATTTGTACCTTCATAACCAACCAGCCCGGAATTTACCGGGTTGAGTGCACCCTCTCTTATCTGGGAAGACGACGCGGCTGGATCTATTCCAACCCAATTTACGTGCGAGGGTAAGATGCCAATCGTAAACAATGTGACCCGCCTGCTGGATTCTAAAAAGATTCCCTACACCGCCTTCGAACTCCCCCCCGAGAAACTCAGCGCCCGTGAAACCGCTCGCCTTCTTCAGGTGCCTGCACAGCGAGTCTTCAAAACCATCGTCACCCTGCGGCCCTCGCCAGGTTCCAGGCCGGTTTTGGCGCTCATCCCCGGGAATTGCCAGGTAGACCTCAAAGCGCTGGCCAGTGCCCTGGGAGAGAAAAAAATGCGCCTGCCCACCCAGCGCGAAGCCGAACAACTCACCGGGTTGCAGGCCGGAGGGATCTCTCCGCTGGCGCTGATTAACCGGGGTTTTTCTGTCATCATCGACCGCTCAGCCCTCGATGAAGACCTCATTCATGTCTCTGGAGGTCAGCGCGGCCTGAACATCCGCCTTCCAGTCCAGGCATTGATCCAGTTAACCCAGGCAAAGATCGCCGCCATCGCTGCACCATCCGAAAAGGATGACGAGCAGGAATAATGGATCGCCCGTTCACCCCTTAACTACCAGCAGTGGCCGCAACCTGGCCACCTTGCGGGCGATCCCCGCACCACATACCGTCTCCACCACTTCATCCACATCTTTATAAGCGCTGGGAGCCTCCTCGGCCAGTCCGGCCATAGATCCTGCACGCAGGAGAATGCCATCGGCTTCCAGTTCGCGCTGAAGTTGCTCCCCACGTACACTGCGTTTAGCCGCATTGCGGCTGAGCACGCGCCCGGCGCCATGACAGCTCGACCCGAAGGAGCGCATCATGCTCTCTTCTGTACCTACCAGCACCCAGGAGGCAGTTCCCATACTTCCGGGAACCAGCACCGGTTGCCCCACCCGCGCGTATTCTTCGGGCAAGCCGGGAGCCCCAGGCCCAAAGGCCCGTGTGGCACCCTTGCGGTGCACACACACTTTCACTCGCTGACCATCAATCTCATGGGTTTCAATTTTTCCAATATTATGGGCAATGTCGTACACCTGGTGCAAATGCCAGTTGGCCACTTTACCCGCCAGCACCGCCTCAAAAGCCAGCCGTGCCTGGTGTGCCAGTAATTGTCGGTTGAGAAAAGCATAATTGGCCGCCGCCCGCATGGCTGCAAGATAGGCCTGTCCTTCGGGCGAGTCCAGCGGAGCGCAGACCAGCTCTCGATCCGGCAGACGAATCCCATACCGGTTCACTGCGCCTTGCAATTCTTGAACGTAGTCGGTGCAGATCTGATGACCAAACCCTCGCGAACCGCAGTGAATGGAGAGCGTCAGGCATCCTTCGAGCAATCCCATCGCCCCCGCCGCATGCGCATCAAACACCTGCTCGACGATCCCCACCTCCAGGAAGTGATTACCCGCCCCAAGTGTTCCAAGCTGACTGCGCCCACGCTCCTTGGCTCGTTTGCTCACCTTTGTGGGATCAGCCCCATCCAGGCACCCACCTTCTTCGGTGCGGCGAAGATCCTGTTCCGATGCCATACCGCGCTTCTGTGCCCAGCGCGCCCCCTCGCGGCAGGCCTGATCCAGTTCCGCTTCACTGAGGCGCATTCCCCCTTCAGCGCCAACCCCGCTTGGACAGTATTCATCCAGTGCCCGGATGAGATCCTTGAAGTAAGGCTCGGCCTCGCCAACCTCGAGGGTTGTCGCCAGCAACCGGACGCCGCAATTAATGTCATAACCAATCCCACCCGGAGAGATCACCCCCTCAGGGTAACGCGTGGCGGCTACCCCACCGATCGGGAAGCCATACCCCTGATGAACATCTGGCATAACCACCACCCGTCCCACCAGTCCTGGCAGGGTGGCGGCGTTTACCGCCTGTTCGATGGACTTATCACCCAGAGCATTTTCTAGCAGGCGACGTGAGGCAAATACCCGCACCGGCACACGCATGTCTTGCCGGAACGTCCTGGGAATTTCCCACTCGTAGTCGGAAATCCGCGTGAAAGATTGCAGTTGAATCATTCTGCACCTCCTTACCAGCCTTCCAGACCATTAAACATCGAAGACCACGGTAACTTCCAGCCCTCGTTCACCCTTCTGTATTGCCAGATCGTGGTAAGTAACCGCCTTAATCTCTTTGCTCTGACCAATCACCCGTGCCCCCGTCAGTTCACCCTCCAGTTGAGTTCCTTTCACTTCCAGATCAAACTGCCAGAAAGCCCACCTCTCTTCGAGTTGAAAAACCAGTTCATTGAGAAAAGCCACCAGCAGACTTTCGGCATCAATCGCCTCCAGGGCCAGGTGCTGTTGCACCGGTTGACTCGGATCGGTCACTACCCCCAGCAAAGTGTACATCCCTTCTGCAGCGGTGATCAGCAACGCTTTTAGATCTGGCGCCCAGACGTGCAGTGCCCAGTCAGCCGTATGAGCTATTTCGAGATACCCACGATCACCAGTTCGAGAAGACCTCATATTATAATTATAAAGTATGAAGAACAGGCTCGATCGAATCGAGGCCAGGCTTCAGGCGATGATCGAACAATGGATGCTCCCTGCCACTTCCACAGACTTCGAAAGCCGCCTCGCCTACCAGCTTGTCCGGGCGTTTCAGGAACAACTCCGCCAGGTGCCGACAGAGCCAGAGTTCACTCCACACCTGCTTCTCCATCTACGGATGGATGTGGCATCTGCGCTGAACCAGCCCCTCCACCTGATCTCTGAGGTAGCCCTGGAACTCTACCAGTCTGCCCGCGAATCCGGGATCCCTTTACGCATTCCCCCAAAAATTGATCTGGTGGTGGATGAGTCCCCCGGCGAGGATCTCTTCCGTGTTGAAAGCGCCCCCCTGCCTGACGAGACCGGCCACACCGCCGTCTTACAGACTGCACGTGACCTCCCTCCTGAAGACATTCCCCCGAAACGTGCCTTTTTACTGGTCAACGGCAAAGACCTTTTTTATCTGGATGCAACGGTTATCAATATCGGTCGGCGCCCAGAGAATCACCTCGTCATCCCCGACCTCCGCGTTTCACGCGAACACGCTCAAATCCGCTTTAGCCGCGGTCAGTATATCCTCTTCGACTTGAACTCCACCGGTGGCACTACGGTCAATGGGCAACCTGTCCGCCAGTGGCCCTTGAAACCCGGCGATGTCATCAGCCTGGCGGGAGTGCCCATGATCTTTGGAATAGAAGCCTACCACGCGGAGGATAATTCCGATACCGGAAAAACCATTTCGATGCGCGATTCTCCAGGGGAGGAACCCTCATGAGCAGCATTCTTTTCCTGATCCTCCGCATCCTGCTGGTGGCTTCTCTTTACGGATTCCTCATTTGGGCACTGCAAGTGTTGTGGAAGGACCTTCGTGCCCAGACAGAAGTGGTTCACTCCCGTCGCGCTCCTGCCATCACCCTTTCCATCAGCAACACCCTCGATGATCAGACCCGAACCTACACCACAACCGAAATTTTAATCGGACGGAACCCCGGGTCCACATTCCCGATCCGCAACGAGACGGTCTCATCCAGCCATGCCCGGCTTATCTACCGACAGAACCAGTGGTGGGTAGAAGACCTCCATTCTACCAACGGCACTTTTCTAAACGAGGAGCGGGTTTTTACCCCCACTGTGGTCATGGATGGCGATGATCTTCGCTGTGGTCAGGTGAATCTGCAGGTAAAAATTGAACATTGAACACGAGGTGCAACTTATGAACAGCAAACCCGAACTGGCGATCATTGGCGGCTCAGGCCTTTATCAGATGAACGGCCTCACCCATATTGAAACCGTTGAGCTTGAAACACCCTTCGGAAAACCCAGCGCGCCGGTTGTGCTTGGAGACCTTTCTGGCAAGCGTGTGGCTTTCCTGGCAAGGCACGGGTTAGGACATACCATCTCCCCGAGTGAGGTCAACTACCGCGCCAACATTTATGCCCTGAAAATGCTCGGTGCAGACCGGGTGATCAGTGTCAGCGCCTGTGGGTCTCTCCGCGAGGACTACGCACCGGGGCACATCGTCATCCCTGATCAGATTTTCGATTTCACCCGCGGCCGGGCACGCTCTTTCTTCGAAGGAGGCCTGGTGGCACATGTAGGCTCAGCAGATCCGGTTTGCGCCGAACTTTCCGAGCAACTGTATCAGGCCGTTGTAGAGGCCGGTGGAACCGTGCATCGGGGTGGAACTTTCATTACCATTGAAGGCCCGAGGTTTTCCACGCGGGCCGAATCCTCTGTTTTTCGTTCATGGGGTATGTCGATCATCGGAATGACAGCCAGCCCTGAAGTCTTCCTTGCCCGTGAAGCCGAAATGTGTTATGCGATTATGGCGCACGTCACCGATTACGATGTCTGGCATACCAGCGAGTCCCCGGTTACGGTTGAAATGGTGGTTCGCACCCTTCTGGCCAATACCGCCCTGGCTCAACGCTCCCTGGAAATTCTTGCCCGTCAGTTACCCGCCGAAAAACACTGCGCCTGCGACCACGCCCTGGCCGATGCCATCATCACCGCTCCCGACCGCATCCATCCCTCGGCTCGTGAGAAACTCTCCCTTCTGATCAGCAAATACCTGCCCAAGTGACCTCTGCTCAGCCCATCTCCCCCGCCCGACCCACACCCCATGAACTTCAATTCCGGTTGATGTTCTTCACCACCGGCTTCATCCTCCTGTTTGCCATCAGCCTGAGCCTTTCTCCCATCGTCCGCCTCAGAAACTGGCAGGCAGGCCTGCTCTGGGTGCATTGGGTTGGAGTGCTGATCTGGGCAGCAGGTTTCTGGCTGATCTTCCGCGAGATCTCCCGGCTTCCTCATCCTCCAGACCCATTTTTACTCCCCATCATGGGTCTGCTCAGTGGCTGGGGGGTGCTCACCATTTTTCGGCTCTCCACCTACCTGGGGCTTCGACAGGCAATCTGGCTGGGGGTGGGGCTGGGACTTTTCTGGGCAAGCCTGCGCTTTACCCGGGGATTGTCCTTTCTTCGAAGATACAAATATATCTGGCTTTTCTCAGGCCTTCTCCTCACGGCGCTGACCCTTCTCTTCGGTGCGTACCCGGGCGGCGAAGGCCCGCGGCTCTGGCTCGGATGCTGCGGGGTGTATTTTCAACCTTCCGAACCGCTCAAACTCCTGCTGGTGATCTTCCTGGCGGCCTACCTTGCGGACCGACTGCCGTACTATTTCAGCCTGTTCAATCTCCTGGCCCCCTCCCTGGTGCTCATTGGGCTGGCACTTGCTCTGCTCATCGTCCAGCGAGACCTGGGCACTGCCACCCTCCTGATCCTGGTCTCCATTCTGACGCTCTACCTGGCCTCCGGTAAAAAAAGGGTGCTTTTCTTCGGCGTGTTCGCTCTGCTGGTGGCCGGTTGGGTAGGCTACCGCTTCTCAGATGTGGTGCATACACGGATTCAAGCCTTCCTCAACCCCTGGGCCGATCCCGGTGGAAGCTCCTACCAGGTGATTCAATCCCTGCTGGCAGTTGCCTCCGGAGGTCTTTTTGGACGCGGCCCTGGCCTGGGCAGTCCGGGGCTGGTACCGGTTGCGGCCTCCGATTTCATCTACCCGGCCATCGTTGAAGAAACGGGTTTACTGGGTGGCGTAGCCGTGCTCCTGCTCTTTTTCCTCCTCGTCATCCGGGCATTGATCATCGCGGTCCGCGCTCCCTATCGGTTCCACCGCTTTCTGGCGGGCGGTGTCGCGGTTTATTTTGCCACCCAGATGATCATGATCATCGGGGGTAATATCCGCCTGCTACCCCTCACCGGGGTAACCCTCCCCTTTCTTTCCTACGGGGGGTCCTCATTACTCACATCGATAGCCGCTGTGCTTTTACTGGTTCACATCCATCGCGAATCGGTGGAAACCGATCCTGCCCCTCTTCCCAGCCCCTTTCCCTATTCAGCTTTTGCCCTCCTGCTGGCCATGGCAGTGTTCTTCCTTGCATTCGTGACCGGGTGGTACGCCGTCATTCGACAGGATGCCCTCCTCACCCGCACCGATAATCCCCGGCGCTCCATCACCGATCGCTACGTTTTGCGGGGGTCTCTGCTCGACCGCAGCAATCAACCCATTACCACCACCACCGGAGTACCCGGATCGTACCAGCGGGTGAACCATTACCCGCCCCTCAGTCCTGTGATTGGCTATTCGCATCCGGTGTATGGGCAGGCCGGTATAGAAGCGTTCCTGGATGATACCCTGCGCGGTCTTAAAGGGAATCCTGCTCTGGATATCTGGTGGAATCGCCTCCTGTATGGAGAGCCCCCACCCGGGCTGGATGTACGCCTGTCCCTCGACCTGAATTTACAGAAAGCCGCCGATGATGCTCTGGGAGAACATGCCGGGGCCATCGTTCTGCTGAATGCCCGCACCGGCGAAATTCTCGTCATGGCCTCCCATCCCTATTTTGACCCGAATACATTATCGGATACCTGGCCATCCCTCATTACCGATCCAGAAAGCCCCCTTCTCAACCGGGCTGTTCAGGGGTTATATCCGCCAGGGGCAGCCATTGCCCCGGTCATCCTGGGAGAGGCCCTCGGTCAGAGTGACCTCCCCGATTTACCCCGTCAACTCACCTACACCCTGCCCGATGGAAAACAGCTGACCTGCGCTGTTTCACCGGCCGATCCGCCTTCCTGGGGAAACGCGCTGGCCAGCGGTTGCCCGGCACCGCTGGCCCTGCTGGGCAACCGCTTCTTGCCGGTCAATCTGGATCGGCTTTTCCAGCGGTACGGGTTTTCTACGCTGCCCTCCATCCCTCTGGCCGTGGCCCCTGCCGTAGTTCCACCGGTAAGCAGTGTCACCCTTGCCAGCCTGGGGCAAAACGGGATGTTGCTTTCGCCCCTGCAAATGGCTGAAATTGCAGCCGCAGTGAGTAACGATGGCGCTCTGCCCGCTCCCCAGCTTACCCTGGCAGTATTAACCCCCCGCCAGGGCTGGGTCATCGTCTCTGAAAGCCAGACCCAGCAGGTCATGAGTGCCAACCGCGCCCAGCGTATCGCTCAGCTTCTCGCCTCTCCCGGCAAGCTCTACTGGCAGGTCACCGCCAGTACCACAGCCAGCTCGCACGATGTGACCTGGTTCCTCGCAGGCACGCTCACCCAGTGGAAAGGCTCTCCACTGGCGCTGGCGGTTCTGCTGGAAGAAAACAACCCTCCTCTGGCTCAATCAATCGGCGAAACCATCCTCGACACCGCGCTTAACTCAAACTAAAAGGTCACGGAGTGCGCTTTCAAGCCGGGCGAAACGGAATGGAAACCCCGCCTCCTCTAAACGGGTTGGGATCACTCGCTGACCATCCAGAATCAGGGTGCTCATCTCACCCAGGATGATCTTAAGCGCCAGCGCAGGCACCGGCAGCCAGCAAGGACGCCGTAATACACGCCCGAGAGTTTTCACAAATTCAGCATTGGTCACTGGCTGGGGAGAGGTCAGGTTGTAGACCCCGGTACAGGCAGGGTTTTCAAGCATAAACTGAATGCCCCGCACAGTATCCTCAAGATGAATCCACGAAATCCATTGCTTCCCTGTGCCCAGAGGCCCACCGACAAAAAAGCGAAATGGGAGCATCATGCGTGGAAGAACCCCACCCCGGGGTGTAAGTACAACCCCCGTTCGCCCGATGACCCGCCGTACCCCCTCTTCCTCCACGGGCCGGGTTGCGGCTTCCCAGCGAACAGCCACACTGGCCAGAAAATCGCTCCCCGGCGGATCATTCTCTGTGAAAGGGCGATCGCCCCCGATTCCATAATAACCCACCCCTGAAATCTGAAAAACCACACCCGGCTTTCTGGTAGCCGCGTGCACGGCTTCTACAATCGCCGCACCGGCCTGCTCCCGGCTGGTAAGGATACGCTGTTTTCGCGCCTCACTCCAGCGCCCTGCGCCGATGCTTTCACCGGCCAGGTTGACAATTCCATCCGCACCATCGACAAGCCTCCCCCACCCTTCTGCCGAATGTCCATCCCAGCCTGCCACACTCACCCTTTCCACAGGCGGTACCCTCTCCGGCGAGCGACTTACGACCACCACTTCATGCCCCGCCTGGCCGAGCGCGCGTGACAGGGCCCTGCCGATCAATCCAGAACCTCCCAGAATGATGAACTTCATCGATATCCTCCATTCTTTTTATGAACAAAAACTGATCATGGCTGAGCGTCAATCGTGCTATAATCTCAGCATTGGAGAAGCAATGCAGGCCCCGGTGCTTGTTTTAAACGCCAATTACGAGCCGATTCACGTCTGCGACCTCCGAAGAGCTTTGGGGCTTCTAATGACCGAAAAAGCGACTTTGGTCGTCAATGGACGCGGGTACATTCAATCGGTTCATCTCTCCCTGCCCATCCCTTCTGTGATCCGCCTGCAAAAAATGATCCACCGTCCCCGCCCACGGCTCAAACTTACCCGCCGTGAGGTCTTTCGGCGCGACAACTTCACCTGCCAGTACTGCGGTAAACATACTCCTGAACTGACGATCGACCATGTCATTCCTCGCCACCTGGGCGGGCAGCATAACTGGCTGAACGTGGTGACTGCCTGCCCTGCCTGCAACCATCGTAAAGGTGGGCGCACTCCCGAAGAAGCCGGGATGAAACTGCTCCATCCGCCAACCGAACCTCCCGCCTCCGCTCAGTATATCTTTGGCCGGCATCTGGACGAGTGCCGTGAATGGGCTGAATTTCTGGCTGGCTGGTAACCTTCTCTATTAAAACACAAAGCGGGCACCTGATGAGGGTGCCCGTTCCGTTTATAGAGGGATGATCTTCACTGGAGAAAAAACAACGCAATATGGGGAGTTAACAGCGCCTCAACCAGCGCCGCAAGAATCAGCAATGGGATAACAATGCCAACCATCACCCGGCTCCACTCTGCCAGGGCGGCCACCCAGGCCTCACCAATCGTCTGCCCGGGAGTGGGCGTAAGCAGCACCGCTCCCAGCTGGAGTACCGCCGCCGTTGCCAGGATCACCGCCGGGATCTCCAGAACACCATGCGGTAAGAGAGAACTGAGGATGGTTCCCAGGCTTAACCCCTTGATCACCATTGCACGCCCGAGAGCGCCCGCTAACCCCATGGTAGTAAACAGAGGCAACACCCCCAGCACACCAAAAGAGCACACTCCCAGAAGCATTCCTATCAAGAGCGCCCGGATATTCTGAAAGAAAATCATCCTCGCCAGAGACCATTGATTGATTGAATCTGCTCCGAAAAGCTGCATTAAGGATTCGCGGAATTTTTCCGGGGTAGATGATGACGTTGGCACGATAAACCTGTCCACTAGGTTTATCCCCGCCCAGATTCCCGCCAGCGCAAGCCCGGCACTCAGCAGAACCGGCAGGGTTAACCTTGGTAAAGACCGAAGCAAAACCTGCCGATACCAATCCCCCACTGATCGGGCATGGCCGGTAAAGTTCCGGCGAAATACGCCCCAGATCCACGGCAGTTTGAGCACATCAATATCACGCCCGAGCAATTCTTCCCGTTGAAAATGCGCTACCCCCACCCGCACCAGTAAAAAGGTAAGGATGACCACGGCCACAATCACCCACCAGAGTAAATTCTGGTTTCCCCAGAACATGACCAGGGCTTCCCACTGAATCAGAAAGGCGGTAGGGATGATGATAAAACTGGAGAGTAAATTGGCCGAACGCACCGAGGTAGCCTGTAGAGAGACCGCCACCGCACCCGCTACCATCATGACCGCCTGCACCGTGGTAAGCACGACGATTTGCACCAGCATCCCCCCTTCCGGGATGGTGATGCGCCGAATCATCAATCCGGCCAGATACACAATCATTCCAAGGTAACTGGAAACGAGCGGGGGAACCGTGGAAGAGAGCAATTTTCCAAGGTAAAGTTGCCAGTCTTTAAGCGGTGTATTCAAAAGAGGTTCGATACTGCCCCGTTCCTTTTCTCCCACGAAAGACTCCAGAGCAATCACCAGAGATACTGAAATGGGGAAAAACCCCACCACCATCAGGAGAAAAGGCACCAGCCGATCGGCAACAATGGTTGCCCCATACTCTCTGGTAAACCCGAGCATCTGCTGGGCCGTCCAGTTCATAATAAACGGGAAAACCAGAGTCAGACCAATAATTGGAAAGATAATCCTCCAGTCGCGAAATTGATCGCGTACCTCACGGCGGGCGATGATCAGCGCAGGGCGCACAGCGTCAAGCATACACCTCTCCCGATTCTCGTTCTTTGACCAGTTCTAAAAAAGCCTGCTCCAGGCTACGCGGCACTTCCTGGAAAGAAATCACCTCCAGGTGCTGTTCCAGCATCCAACGCAGGAAATGGGGGTTGGTTTGCGCCGGCGACTCGATGTAAAACCGTGCCCGGTCACCATCGCTCTCCCTCAGCGTCACCCCGGCAGGCAAACCTGAAGGCCAGGCATCCAGTGGCCGGGCCAGTTTCACCTCAAATTCCGGCGCACCAAGCAAAATTTCTTTGACCTTCTCCGGTGTTTCCTGGATTAAGATGCGTCCGCCGTGAATGATCGCCACCAGATCGGCCAGTTCCTCTGCTTCAGCCAGGTTGTGAGTGCAGAGGAGCACCGTTCGGCCTTGTTTGCGCAATTGTACAATCGCATCCCGTACCGACCGGGCGCTCTCAGGGTCCATCGCTGAGGTCGGTTCATCCAGCAGGAGCACCGGTGGATCGTGCAATAATGCCCGCACCAGCGCCAGTTTCTGCCGCATCCCTTTCGAAAATTCGCTCAGCCGCTTCTTGCGCGCAACTTGCAAATCAAAACGCTCCAGCAATGGCACCGCCCGTTGCATACTCTCCCTGGCTGAGAGGCCATACAGGCTCCCGAAAAACTGCAGATATTCCTCCGTGTTCATGCGCCCGTAGAGCCCGTGGTGTTCCGTAAGCACCCCTACCGAAGCGCGCACTTTCTCCGCTTGCTTCACCACATCAAAACCGGCAACACGTGCCGAACCACTGCTTGGCCGAAGAATGGAGGTCAACATCCGCACCGTGGTGGTTTTCCCGGCGCCGTTCTTCCCCAGCAAAACCATCACCTTGCCCGATGGAACAAACAGCGAAATCCGGTCAACCGCCAGAAAATCATCAAAAATCTTGGTCAATTCTTCAGCAACAATCATCGATTCACCATCCGGAAAGCCGCGCATGGGCCTTGCCAGGCGTCAGCGCTTTTCCCCCCTCCATAAGCATACCCCTGATTCCAGGTTGAATACTTACAATTTGCTTACAGACAGCCGATGTCGCAGGAACAATACTATCCCGCTGAATACTGCCACACCAAGCATGATCATCTGATTCACATTCACCGTTCCCAGCGGTGCAGGATCGAGCCGGAGGAACTCCAGTCCAAACCGCCCCACCCCGTAAACCCCGGCGTAGATCAGGAAAAGATCCCAGGGTTTCAGCCATCCGCTGAGTTTACGGCTCAGCCAGAGCAACAGGCCCATATTCATGAGGTTCCACAGGAACTCGTAGAAGAATAATGGATGGTAATACGCAACCGACTCAAACCCGGGCAAACGGTGAGCCGGGTCGATAAAAAGCCGCCAGGGCAGATTCGTCGGAGCGCCGTAAACTTCCTGATTGAAGAAATTCCCCCACCGCCCGATTGCCTGTGCCAGCGCCAGCCCGGGAGCGATGGCATCGGCCCATGGAGCCAGCGGCACCTTGCGACTGCGGCAATAAATGGCCGCCGCAATCAACCCGCCGATCACCGCGCCTGGAATACCCAGGCCGCCCTTACGTAAATTCAACGCATCCAGTGGATGGGTCAGATAAAACAGAGTCGTGATTCCCTGTTCCACCATCGAAGCCGGGGGGAAAAGAATATGCCAGAGGCGCGCCCCCACAATGCCACCGATCAACGCCCACGGAAGCAAATCCCAGGCGAATTCTGATTCCTGGCCATATCTGCGGGCTTCACGGCTGGCCAACCACGTCGCCGCAAGCGCCCCCAGCATGATAAGAATCCCGTAATAATAGATCTTGAACGTCCCAATCAGAATACCATCCATCTGAAAACTCATAAAACGCCTCTCGGAAATGAATTTCAGCTATTGTCGTTTCTGGTGCGCCTGCACCCGCACATGGTAGATTCGCTGCACCGCGGTGACATTGGCCAGGATGGCAATCGCCCACAGCGCAATCATGGGCTGGTTGAAGATCAGGCAGGGAGCCAGGACCAGGAACCGCTCCACCCGGGTGAAGATGCCCACTTTGGCTTCCATCCCAAGCGATTGTGCCCGCGCCCGCACATAAGATACCAGTACCGATCCTGCCGCCGCCAGATAAACCAGCACACAGGCCAGCCAGTTTCCAGCAAGCGCATAATACACCATCAACCCCAGGAAAATGACCAGCTCAGAATACCGATCGGTCACCGAGTCCACAAAGGCGCCAAACTCCGTAGGCTCACCCCGCAGGCGCGCCATCGTCCCATCCAGAGCATCAATCGGGCCCATCAAGAGGATCACAATCCCCCCCCAGGTAATCTGCCCGGTAGCCAGCAGATAGGCCCCAATAGTGTTCCCCACAAGCCCCAGGATAGTCACCGTATTGGGCATGAGCCCGAGACGGTTTAAAAAGGCAGCCATCGGGTCGAGTAAATACTTAAATCGTTTTCGAAGCACATCAGTAAAGGTCACGGGGTCTTCCCTGGCTATTTGCTGCATTCCATCACCTCAACGTTAAGATACCAGTGGGATCAAGGGTATGCTAACGTACCGCGTTGAAACTGTCAAGCGGCTCATTCCGATTCGTCTTCCTCATCTTCTCCCTCTGGAGGGAGCAATACTTCACGATCCTTGCCACTTCCCTGAGAGGGACCCACAACGCCCATTTCTTCCAGTTGATCAATCAGGCGGGCGGCACGCGGGTAGCCGATTCGCAACCGGCGCTGTAAAAGCGAGGCTGAAGCCCGCTGAGCCCGCCTCACTACCGCGATCGCATCCTGAATCAGGGCGTCATCGCCGCTTTCCACCACCTGGGCCATCAATTCTTCCCATGGAGCCTCTTCTGACGCTCCGGGCACTTCCTGGTGCTTCCAGAACTCCTGAATGGCTGCCACCTCCTGATCCGAAATCATCACCCCCTGCGCCCGTATGGGCACCCCCGCTTCCGGGTTTAGAAAGAGCATATCCCCTTTGCCCAGCAAAGTTTCTGCTCCGGTGGTATCCAGAATAACCCGTGAATCCACCGAAGAAGCAACGGTAAATGCAAGGCGGGCGGGAAAATTGGCCTTGATCAACCCGGTAACCACATCGGTGCTGGGGCGCTGTGTGGCCACCACCAGATGAATCCCCACGGCGCGTGCCATTTGTGCCAGCCGAACCAGGCTGTGTTCGGTCTGTTCGGGCGCACTCATCATCAGATCGGCCAGTTCGTCGATCAACACAACAATCCGCGGCAGTGTGGCCTCACCCCGGCGGGAAGCCCGGCGGTTGTACACATCGATATCCCGCGCCCGCGCCATTTCCAGCAGGCGGTAACGATTATCCATCTCCATCAATGCCCATTTGAGCACCCCCAGCATACGTTCGACATCCGTCTCCACCTTGCCGAACAGATGCGGCAACCCGTTGAAACGTGAAAGCTCGACCATTTTGGGGTCCATCAGGGCCAGTTTGAGTCTTTCCGGGTGATTGTTCATCACCAGGCAGGTGACAATCGCCGCAATACACACCGACTTACCCGATCCGGTAGTACCTGCAATGAGCAAGTGCGGCATGCGTGCCAAGTCAGCCACTAACGGCTGACCCGAAACATCCTTTCCAAGGGCAATGGCCAACGTGGACTGCAGTTTTTGGAATTCGGGGCTTTCCATGAGCGAACGCAGGCGTACAGTGGTGTTCTTTGGGTTAGGCACCTCAATGCCCACATAAGATCGCCCCGGCACCGGTGCTTCTATCCGCAGCCGTTCTGCTGAGAGCGCCAGCGCCAGATCGCGCTGCAGAGCGGAGATTTGCGCCACCCGCACCTTTTGTTGCACCACCTCACCATCGGGACCGGCACGCTCAATGTACCCCGGTTCAACGGCAAATTGGGTAATCGTGGGTCCCATCCGATAACCTATGACTCGCACCGGTAAGCCAAACTCGGCCAGAGTTTGCTCAATCTTTTGTCCCGTCTCCAAAATAGCCGACTCGTCCGGAATGGCGGGTAATTCTTCCAGAAGCAGTGTAAGCGGCGGCAGGCGCGGATCGCGCTCCGCAGGCCCTGTCCCCTCTCTTTCTTCAATTTCTTCAGCCTGGGGTTTAAACGGAAGGGGCGAGTCTGATCCGGGTTGAGCTGGCCTCTCTCTTGATAACTCATTTAACCAGCGCTCCAGGGCGCGTAATCCCCATTGAAGGGTTCCAAACCCCACACCAGCCAGGAAGAGCCCCAGCACAAGCACCAGAATGGTTCCCAGAGGCCCGGGTAGAAGCTGATCAATGAGCATCGCCAGCCCCCACCCAATGACTCCCCCATCCTGCCCGCCTTCAGCTCGGGCAAGGTCCATGCCACCAAGGATGGATAAAAACGTAAGCACACAAAAGGCCAATCCTTCCAGGGCAAGAACCCGGCCAAGTGAAACCTTTGGCCATGTATGAAAGTAATGGCGAAAGCAGGAAAGAGCCAGCACCACGAAAGCCACAACGACCAGTGGGCTGCCCCACCCAAAACTAAGGCGGATCAGCTTCACCCAGGGAGTGATAAACACACCATGCGTTAGATTAAGCAACCCCAGAGTTGACAGAAGCGCCAGGGCAAGCAGGAATAGCCCCAGCGCGTCCCAGCCAAAACGATTCAGGCTCAACCAGGCTCTGACGAGCTTTTCAACCGAGGCTGGCTGAGCTTCCTCCGAAGGGGGAGCTCCTCCGGGAGCAACAGACGGGGCTTCTTCCCTGGATGAGGAGTGGCCAGATGTTGGCCGGCGAGACGGCGTAGCAGAACTCATCCCACACAAACCAGGCCTAGGCCGAGCCTGCGCCTCTCGGCATCAATGTGTAGAATTTTCACCTTAACCACACTACCCACAGGCAAATAGGTTTCGAGAGTCTCGTGCTCATCTGGCAGGTGAATGGTCGAAATGTGAATCAACCCTTCTACGCCTTCCTTAAGACGGGCAAACGCCCCGTAACGCATAAGCGAGGTGATTTCTCCCTCAACAACGTCACCCGGTTGGTAAGTTTGCACCAACACTTCCCAAGGGTTGGGGCACAGGCGCTTTAAGCTCAATGCCACCCGTCCATTCTCTTCAGAGACCATCAATACCAGCGCATGTACCGGGTCTCCGATCTTGAGAATGCAGGATGGATGCTGAACACGCCCCCAGGAAAGTTCTGATACGTGGATCAGCCCTTCCAGTCCCCCTAGGTCGACAAAAACCCCAAAATCGGTGACGTTGGTCACCGTACCATGCACGATCTCACCAGCTTTAAGGGAGCTAAATAACTCGCGCCTGCGTCCATCACCGGCCAGCGCCGCCCGCTCAGAAAGCACAATGCGTTCTTGTGCCGCTTCACATTCGATGACCTTCAGGTGAAGAGTCTTGCCAATATAATTGTTCAACACCCGTTTACGCTGATCTCCTTCAGCGCCACAGGGCATATCTACCAGATGCGAGACGGGCACAAACCCCTGGATTTTCTCTCCCCGTACGAGCAACCCCCCACGGTTAAACCCGTACACCTCAAGTTTGATCACCGCATCATTTTCAAAGAGACTCTGGGCCCATTCCCAGTCAATCTCACCAGAGTTCCCCCCGGGACTTACTCCCCCCTTGTTGGTACCGGGCCTGGCAGGTACGGCCCCCATGGCTTCTTCATCGGCCAGAACCGATGCCCACCACCCCTCATCTAACTCCGGCGCTTCATCCCCTTCACGCGCAACGGATCTCTTTGTAAGCATCCATCCACCTCCCTTAGCCGTTGAACATACGAATAAACCCGCCCCATTTTTACTGGGGTTGGTGTCGATCCATTTTCCTTGCCTGGCTTTCCATCTCAGCGATAATTCCCGCTACTGTATCAATGGCGATCCGTTGTTTGCGGTAAAGATCAGCTTCCGACATTGCCAGTCGCGTGGCAATCTCCCGCACTTTTCTGCCTTCCATGAACTTCATTTCCAGAATATTATACAATATCCATTCTGGAGTGAAACGGCGCTCACCTTCGGGCCTCACCTGCTCGATTGCTCGCCGCAGGATGGCCCTCAGAGCATTGGCCTGGTTCCCGGCGTGCTCCTCCAGTGCATCCCGTACAATCTTAAATCGCATGAGTGGGCTCTGGGTTAGCTTTGGCCCTCCCCAGTAGTGAGAAAGAGCCTCCTTAACGTAGTTCGGTAAATCTCGCTCATCGGGCAGGTCTTCAGGTGCGGCTAAAAGACCCTGCCGGTCGAAACGCCCTGCCGCACGCAATCGTTGGAGCAGGTCCATCTGGGTCGAGAGGTTCTCCAGTGAGCGGAAGATCTCCTGTTGCACCAGGCGGTCACGCAGGGCAAGCGCCGCCCTTCTGGAGAGCACATCCAGAGCGGCCAATTCTTCTTCTGCGATCTGTTCACTCGAGAGGCCACCAATACCCAGTAAACCCAGCAATTCAGGACGCTCCTCTGCTCCATTATATAACGGCATTAATAAATCAGCCCCCCACTGAAAGAGGAGATTTTGCCCCCCGTCCTGCAGTGTGCGTAAGACCACTTCATCGGGAATTTCCTCATTGCTGCCCGTGACTGAAAACCGCGTCTTTCCAAGGCTGGCAACCAGCTCAGAACCTTCGCCATTGAGACTGATCACATACGCCCCTTCGGCCCGCAGCCGATCGAGAATGGCCGCGAGCACCATCTCCAAAAACTGGCTTAAATCCTGCCGCGTCACCAGTTGATTCTCAAGTTGCCGTAGAGCCAGCAGTTCATGGCGATCGTTGCCATAAAATAACACCTGTTCACCCAACGGCGCCAGGATGGTGATGAAATATTCACAGATTAAAATACAGGCCACCATGGCGATCGGAACGGTGGCATTATAACTGTACCCCAGAGCCTCCACCCCGCGGCGTAAAATCGTGACCACCGCCAGCGTCAATGACGCAGTGAACGGGCCGCGCATCAGCCATTTGAAAAGACGAGCCTTCACCACCCGATCAGGCCAGGCCACACCGAAAAAGGCAATGGCATAGGCCATCACCACCAGAAGAAAACCAATGATCAGGTTCGTCAAGACGCTAAAGGTCCAGAAGATCACCTGATGCTGAGCCGCGAAATTCTGGCTGTAGGGCAGGAAGGGAAAAGCCCCCAGAAAAGGCGCTACCGCCCCAGAAATCAGATATCCCATCCGGCGGCGGCTCGTCGTAGTAATCGTCCGGCGGTAGGCACGGATGAAGTTTATCCATGCCAGCCCCATACATACCAGGTAATAAGCCACGAAAATATTGGTGAACGCCGAAGGTTGAAGGTGAGGCGCCGGGTCAAAACTCGAGCGGACCGGCCCGGTCAACCAGTTAAAAGGCAGACCCAGGAAGAATACGGTGGAAACGCCGTACAGGAGCAGGGTCACCCACCGCCGCCTGCCCCGGCTGGGACGTCCGGTTGTGGCCAGAAGACCATCTGACAAATGGAAGTAAATCGCAGGCAGGTAGACAATCCCAATCCATTGTAACCGCGGCCAGAATTGAATCTCCCATTCCCGTGAAGCAGTGCTCCCAATCGCCTCCGCAGTGAACACGATCACCATACACACCAGGATTAATGCAAAGGAGCGCACCACCCGATCACGCAGATTGAATGCCAGCGAATAAAGTAACAAAGAAAATGCCGTGATCGCAATCCCGGCCGTCAGGATCTGGCTCAGGGTGCGCATGAAGATCAGGAGACTTTCATACCAGGTCATTTTCTACAATACCCGTTCACGTTCACCGAATCCAGCTGGTAAAGAAGAGCGCAATATCCTGATTCAGATAATACTGGTCACTGTACCCGCTGAGTTCAAAACCCAGCTTCCTCACCAGCTGGATGGCAGGATAATTTTTGGATTGCATCTCCACAGTCATCCGCCGGGCACCTCGCTCTGCACCCCAGTCCTGCGTGGCTACCAGCAGGGCAGTTCCAATCCCCTGCCGACGCACCTTCTCTTTCACCACCAGGTCTTGCAGCCAGACGGTCTGAGGACTGAGCTCCATTGAGACCCGTGCAAAACCCACCGGTTCCCCTCCCAGAACCGCCACCAGAACACACCCCTGCTCCAGCCAGTGCTCCCCAAAGAGCTGTGACTGTGAACGCGGATACTCCACCTTAACCGGGCGCGGGAGGCGAATCTCTCGAAAGCGAATGAGATACTGCCCTTCCTCATAGGTGCGATCCATCTGCCAGACACGCGCAGTTTGATAGGCCGGAATAATTTCCAGCAGGGCCGGCAGATCGGAAGAAAGAGCAGGACGAATGGCAACTTCAGGCATGGTTTCTCCGTATTATGGACTGACTACCCGCACCTGAACCACACAGGCAGGGAAAGGGTTATTCTGATTGTCGGCGACCACCAGACGAAGCTGGTAATCACCCGGCACCAGCGCGGATGTGTTCCAGGCACCGATCATGGCGTTAATTTTAGGCTGGTTATCAGCGGCGATGGTTGTCCATTCGTCCGAACCCAGGGGGGCAAATTCATATTTATAAAACCCAAGATTGGGGACATTAATTGTGGCTTTCAGCTCAATGGTTGCGCTTACCGTCTCTCCGGGGCGGGGTGAATTCCATTCGATGACCCCCGGGGTACACCCTTCAGTCTGAGGGGCAAGGGTGGCCTGAATCGAAGAGGCGGTTGGCGTAAAGGCAACGACGGGGGGCAGGGTGGCCGTAGCAGTGGCCAAAAGGTCAAGGGTAGGGGTGGCCAGTGCTGGGAGTTGAGGAATGGCGGGTGCCACAAAGGATACCATCAAAAATTCTCCCAGGATCAGGAAACCGAGCAACGCCAGCATGGTTAAAGATGTGGAGAGCTTCCTCTGAGCTTGCTCGCGTTCCAGCCCAAACAGCGCATTGCGCCACTCATTCCAGGCCTGCAACGAACGTCGGATGTACACCAGCACACCCGTTCCCACCAGAAGATAAATCCACCCTTCATACCTTTGCAGAAAACTCAGCAACTCGTCCAGCGATCGCACTTCCACACCTGTTGCCTGACCGCAATTCTAACGAGGCTTTCTCTGCCCATCGCGTTAAAGTCCGCGAAGCACACGCTCGATGATCCGCTCCAGCTTTGGGACGATGACCTTTCCGGCGGCCAGTACTTCCTCATGGGTCGTAAGGGTATTCCCATCAAGGTTGGCTTTGTTGCTGATTCCCGAAAGACCCAGCACCCGCATATTGGCATGGCGGGCCACAATCGCTTCGGGAACGGTGGACATTCCCACGGCGTCGGCCCCAATGGTACGCAAAAAGCGCAAATCGGCGGGGGTTTCAAACGAAGGCCCCGAAAGCCCGCAATAAACGCCTTCTCGAAGAACAATGTGCTCTTCCGCAGCGCCGCGCCGGGCAAGCTCGGCCAGAGCGCGGTCATATACCTGGCTCATATCAGGGAAACGCGGCCCCAGTTCATCCAGATTGGGACCCCGCAGGGGGTTAAACCCCGTCATTCCGACCAGCGAAATATGGTCGGTGATTAACATCACGTCCCCCGGTTCAAAAGCAGGATGAATCGCTCCGGCGGCATTGGTTAGAATGAGAATGTCAATCCCCAGGCGTTTCATAACCCGCACTGGCAATGTAACCTCCGCCATGGAATAACCTTCGTAAAAATGCGCCCGGCCCTGTTGCACCAGCACCGGCACCCCGAATAATGATCCTGCCACCAGCCGACCAACATGACCGGGCACTGTGGATTGTGGCCAGTACGGGATGGATTCGTAGGGCACCGCCACCGCGTTTGAGATCTTTTCTGCCAGCCCCCCCAACCCTGAACCTAAAACCAGTCCCACTCTGGGCTGAAAGTCTATTCGATTCCTGACAGCCTGCGCCGCCTGGTCAATCTCCGCCAGTGTCAGATATTCCCGCATGGATGAATGTTCCTCCCGTCAAAATCTTTGGGATGATTACCTTCTTTCGTGCAAGTGCATTATATCAAAGATTGTCCCACCCCCGGTGCTGGCCCTTCCACCCTCATTTACAGCCACCATTGCAAAAAGATCACACAACGTCCAAAACCTTACAAAAGTGATATGAAGATGGAATGTACTATCGATTGAATTCAAACTACCGGGATGATAGACTCAAAGGGGAATTTCAATCCGGGTGATTGAACGTTCTCATGGTTTTGCAACGTCGAAGAGACCATTGGGATGAATCAATCGAGAGTTCTTGGACGACAGACGAACACCAAAAACTTAGCCGACACCCTCGATCTGTCGGATAGCTTATCCCATTTAAAAGCTACGGATCAAAACATTGAACTGCTTACCCGGCGCATCAAAGAATTAGAACATCGCCTGCTCATCGAACGCATCCGCAACGAACAACTCCTCAGCCTGAACGAATTCAGTCACCAGCTCGAAAGCCTTCTGGATCAACCTGTAGAAGCCCAGCTGGCTGCCAACACTCTGCACTCGGTGTTTAAGTGCAACCTGGTGCTCGTCCTTTTCCATAACTCCACCGAACAACGGCTTCAACTAATGGCCGCCGCCGGGCCCGATGCCCAGGGGCTCTCAGCCAACTTCCGCCACAGCCTCACCCGCGGCCTGGTCGGGCGAGCCATTCGCGCCCGCCGCCCGTTAATTACCCGCGATTCGAACGACCCCGGTCAGGTCGTCGAAATAGCCCACCTCCAATATGGAGCACAAATGGTCGTCCCCCTCATGTATCACGGCAACCTGGAAGGGGCTATCATCCTGTGCGATGCCGAACCTGACGCCTTTGACCCTGAAGATCTCCCTTATGTGGAAGCCCTGGCCAACCGCCTGGTGATCGCCTGGGAAAACGACCGTAACTGGCATAACCTGACCGAGCTGGTGAAATCAGCGGCCAGCCTGTCCACCACCCTCAACCCGGCTCAATTACTCGACCGTGTCGCAGAGATTGCCTGCACCTCAACCGGAGCAAGTTTTGCCCTGGTGGGTATCCGGCATGAAGATCGTAGAGAATGGCAGACGGGTTCCTCCGGGAAAGCCCCCCTGCCCTTCCTTTCCACCCGGGCCGAATGGCATTCGCTGTTCCAGACCATCTTTAATTCCAAAACCAGCCTGCGTATCCGGGATATTCATAAAGATCCACGAACAGCCCGTTTCACTTCAACCGCCGGTGACTGCCGTTCCATGCTGGCTACCCCAATTCTCATTGATGGAGAGCCTACGGGGGCTATCCTGGTCTTTGGCAAACAAACAGCGCCGGCCTTTTCAGAGCAGGATGAATTTCTCCTCAACCTTCTCAGCACCCATGCCGCAGTCTCAGTCGAACGGTGTCTGCTGGACGAACAACTGCGAACCACCCTCAAGACCACTCAGCTCCTCTACGACCTCAGTATCCGAATTGCCGAAACCGATAACCTCAACCTTGCGGCCCAGGTAATCGGTCGAACGGCATTCCGCCTCTTTCAGGCCAGCACCTGTGGTCTGGTGCTTATTTCTGAGGATGGACTGGTCGAAGCCAGTGTGGTCTTCCCCGGCGACGACCCTCAGATTCAACACCCCGAAGCGCTGATCCGTCAGGCCATTGAGACACGGCAAATCGCCTTTCAACCCCTTTCGGACGATCAATCCCGCATCGTCATTCCAATCCAGACCTCCCGCCGATGCTACGGTGCTCTGTGGCTGGAGATGGATACCAGCCTCCATACCGGCCACCAGCCGGTGGATGAGATCCGCATTCTCATCAACCAGGCCGCAGTTGCCCTGGAACGCTCCATTCTCCTCGCTGAAACACGTCAGCAGGCCAGTAAAATTGCTCAAGCCTATACCGAACTGGAACAATCTTACGATCAGACCCTCCTGGCGCTGATGAATTCACTTGAAGCCCGCGACCACGAGACCGAAACACATACCCTGCGGGTTTCTCAGACCGCCCTCGCTATCGGTGAGCGGATGGGATTGCCTGCTTCGGAATTAAAAGCCCTTCAGCGGGGCGCTTTGCTGCATGATATCGGAAAAATAGGGATCAGCGATTCAATCCTGCTTAAAAAAGGGAAACTCGACCCGGCTGAATGGAACCTCATGCAAAAACATCCGGATATCGGAGCCGAAATTATTCGCGACATTCCCTTTCTCAGCGAGGCCATCCCGGTTGTGGCCAATCACCACGAACGCTGGAATGGTAGCGGTTATCCCAAAGGCCTCCGCGGTGAAGAAATTCCCCTCTTAGCACGCATCTTCATCGTTGCCGACGTGTTTGACGCCCTTACCTCAGATCGCGTCTACCGTGAAAAAATTACCTGCAAGGCCGCCCTGGAATACATTAACAGCCAGTCGGGGATTCTCTTTGATCCTCAAATCGTAGACGTGCTGAACCGTGTAATTCGCGATCTTCCTGAGGCCATCCTCGAATGACCTCCAGTTATTGCAAAACCTTTCGCATCGCCTCCACGGCCTGTTCCACCCCTTCATCATCAACCCAGTAATGGGTGACCATGCGGAAGCGCCGCTCTCCTGCCAGACCAATCTTTACTCCTTCAGCCGCCATGCGTTGGACAACTGTGCCCCCATCCAGGGGAACAGCATCGCTCAGGTGGGCAAAGACCATGTTGGTGGCCGGAACGGGGTTTTCCACAATCAAGCCGGGAACCTCTCTTAAACCCTGGGCCAGCTGGCATGCTCGCCGATGATCTTCAACCAGCCGCCCGGTCATTGTCTCCAGGGCAACGATTCCTGCCGCAGCCAGAACTCCCGCCTGTCGCATTCCGCCGCCCAGTTGTTTTCGAATGCGACGCGCCCGGGCAATGAACTCTCTGGAACCGCACAAAACGGATCCAACTGGCGCACACAACCCTTTACTCAGGCAAAAGGTGATCGAATCGGCTTCACGCGTCAGCGCCTGCACCGGCAGGCCAAGGGCCGCCGCCGCATTGAAAATGCGCGCCCCATCGATATGCAGGTGTAAACCCAGCTTACGCACCAGGTCACCCACCTGGCTTAAGTAATCTGGCCCAAGGACCGTCCCCCCGCACCGATTGTGCGTGTTTTCCAGCACCAGCAACCGGCTGACCGGATAATGGGGATCATCGGCTCGAAAGGCCGCCGCAATATCTTGCAACGCCAGGCTTCCATCGGGCTGATTCGGCAACACATAAGCGTGCACCCCTCCCAGAGCGGCGCTGCCACCGGCTTCAAACAAAAAGGTATGGGATAGGTTCCCCAGAATCATCTCATCTCCGCGATTGCAATGGGTTAAGACCGCAACCAGGTTGCCCATCGTTCCCGAAGCTACGAAAAGCCCCGCCTCTTTGCCCATTTTCTCAGCGGCCAGAGCTTCCAAACGGTTAACGGTGGGGTCTTCTCCCATGACGTCATCTCCCACCTCGGCACTGGCCATTGCGGCGCGCATTTCAGGGGTGGGCTGGGTAACAGTATCGGAACGCAAATCCACCAGTTTCATGCTGCAGTTTCTTCCTCCCCATCTTTCAGATCATTAACGACGTTGACGTAGCATGTGCAAAACCTTCTCAAGTTCTTCCGGTAGCGGTGAAACAAAAGTCCGCGCTTCCGGCTCTCCAGGAAGCTGGATGGTAAGCCGCGAGGCGTGAAGAAAATGTCTCCCAAGCGGCAAACTGGGGCGCTTCCTCCCGTATACCTCATCTCCTACCACCGGGCAGCCAAGGAATGACAGATGCACCCGGATCTGATGCGTCCGCCCGGTATGGGGATGGACCTCAAGTAGAGTATGCTCAGGAAAGGACTCCAGGGTAAAGTATTCGGTCACCGCTTCTCGCCCCTCACCCTCTCTGACGGCGGCCATTTTCTTCCGGTTTACGGCATCCCGGGCAATAGCCACCTCGATTCTTCCCTCAGGGGTTGGTGGCCGCCCGTCTACCAGCGCCAGATAAACCTTGCGCACCTGGCGCCGTCGGAACTGTTCCTGCAACCAGCGATGAGTTCGGTCGTTTTTAGCCATCAAAAGAACCCCCGAGGTGTCCTTATCCAGTCGGTGAACCACCCCGGGCCGGCGCTCACCACCGATTCCTTCCAATTCGGGCACATGCGCCAGCACCGCATTCACCAGCGTTCCCTGTTCGTGCCCCGCAGATGGATGCACCACCATTCCCGCTGGTTTGTTAATCACCAGGAAATCATCGTTCTCAAAAAGGATTTCCAGCGGGATATTTTCCCCTGCCAGAGTGCTGGGCTGGGGCGGTGGCACTTCCACCTCCACCCGATCACCCATAGCGATAGCAAAGCTGGGCTTCACCACCACCTTTCCATTCACCTTCACCAGGCCATCCTGAATGAGCTGTTGAAGGCGCGCCCGGCTATACTCAGGCAAACAGACCGCCAGATACTTATCCAGACGGCCTGCTTTTTCCTGTGTGCACTCCAGCTGGAAATGTTGCGGATCCATCTTAGACGATATGGGGGTCTCCTGTGGGCGGGTCGGCCTCGCGCCGGGCCGATTGACTTTTTTCTTTTCTCTCCTGCAGGTACACACCCAGCAGTAAGATGATCACCCCAATGGTGATGCTCGAGTCAGCCACATTAAATACCGGGAACGTGCCCACGGAGATAAAATCGGTCACGTGCCCAAGCGTCAGCCGGTCGATCAAATTCCCCACTGCGCCCCCCAGTTGAAGCCCCATGGCCAGACGCAGGCTCCAGTCAGACGCAGGAACCCGGGGGTAGAAGTAAATGATGGCGAGTGCGACCAGAATGGCCAGGATCATAAAAATATCGCCTTTTCCCTGAAACAGGCCAAAGGCCACGCCGCTGTTATACCAGTGGACAATGCGGGCATAAGGGGTCAACCATGGCCAGGGTGACCATATCTCCCCCAGGGCAAGGCTCTGACGAACCAGGGCCTTGGTGAACTGATCAAGGACAATAATCCCCCCAGCAATACAGATCAAGATCAGGTAATTGCGCACAAAATTCTTCAAAGAGACGCCTCCAGGACGGTTGCCCCTCCATTTTACCAGAGAAAAGCAGATGCGCAGGACAACCTCTGATGCAATCAGAAGCGCCTGCCCCTGGGTGGAGAACCTGCACATCCTTGAAATTCAAAAGAATCCGCACCCAGTCACATTCTGCGCGATCGGGGGTTTCTCCCCACCAGATTCCAATCACCCGGGCCGCCTGCCTGAACCAGTCGATATGCCAGTGAGGGGCGATGGGCGACCGCAAATGATGCATCAAGCGGGCGTGCAATCCGCCACGCCCACGCGCACTGCCCACATAGAAATACCCTCCCCGTGGAAAATAAAACTTCCCCAGCCGCCCCATCTGAAGCACCCGGTCAGCATCCAGATCCAACAGGAGCACGTAGGTTCCCCGGGTAGAAGGGAAGTTACTCACGGTATCTGAACCAGAAAATCCAATTGATGCGCCACGAAGATTAACGCTCCGCGCTTCACCTGTTGCTGGCGTAAATTCAACCATCGGGACAGCTGCCGGGGGTCGATTTCTGCTCTGGCTCCCAGCGATTGTTCAAAGAAATGGAAAATAGACTGCAAAAAATAGACCTCTTCCGGGGTATATCCCCCGCCTTTCGGGTAAACCACCCAGTCCGAACTGCCGGCTTCCAGAATATTCAACCCGGCATCTCTTAACCAGTGGAAAAGCCGCCGACCAGTGCGGCTATCTCCCGCCCCACGTTCGTCCATTGTGCGGTGATAAGTCTCAAGAATCAACCGATCAAGCTCAGGATCAATCTCCGGCTCGAAGATGGTCACACCATCGAAATTGAGAGGAAGATACAGCAACCCACCCGGGGCGACCAGATCCTTCAGGAAGGGCAGAAGCACCGGAACATCCACCAGATCCAGAAAGGCGCTGGCCACAATTAAATCCCAGCGGCGTGTCTCACGCACACGCCCGATGAAGTTCTCCACCGTCTCAGGGAAAAATTCGATCTGAAAGATGTTTTGCTCACCGTGAAGGAAAAGCCGTCGATCGTCGGTGATAACCTCCAGCCCCTGGCGTGCGCCCCAGCGGTTGAGGGCTGCCATTCCATACAGCACATTCTCTAACTGCTCATCGACCAGGCTGTATTCAACATGAAACAACGCCCCCCATTCCACCATGCGCGTGAACATCGTGCCGATTCCACCCCCCAGTTCGAGTACCCGGAGCATCGGAGCCCCCTCAAGCGCCGAAAGACGCTCCACCAGCGCCTGCCACACCCCCAGGTTCAGCGCGCGGTCATCAACACCACGTTTAGCCGCCAGATACCTCGGAAAAGAGAAGTCCATCAACCCTCATTGTAGCATGAGGGGTTTACCTCCGGGGATCAAAGAAGCATTCAGAGAATCCTTTACGAAAAATCAGCCGGGAATCGCCCCTCATTAATCTTGCCCAGGCGTGCCGGGTGATACGTGAAAATAATGGCCCGGCGTGGCGTGGAACTGCGGTTCAGATCCGAGAAATGAAGCAGGTAGGGATCAAAGAAAATCATCTCACCGGCTCTGAGCGGCACGGGGACGGCCTGCCGGGTATCCACGTAAGCCGGATCAACTTCAAAACGGCTGCCGGAGCGGAAGGGCAGGATGGGTTTCCCGATATGACTCCCGGGGATCACCTGCAGGCAGCCGTTGGTAGCATCGGCCTGATCAAGGTAAATGAAGCAGGTCACCAGCAGGTCTGTATGCGCCCGCCAGCAACAGACCCAGTCCTGGTGCCATGGATAAGGCGACCCGCCGGGGAGCTTAAGGTTGAGTTTGTCCTCGAAGAGATCCACCGGTTCACCGAAGATCGCACCGACCTGTTCGGTAATCTGTGGAGAAAAGGCCAGGTCTCGGAACAACGGACTCAGGTCAGAAACCGGCTCCAGTTTCCGAATTACCCGCTCCATTCCCTTTCGGTTTTCCCCGGATAGATGATCCACTTCCCATTCAATGCGCCGGGAATAACGCTCTCGTTCCTGATAGCAAAGCGCCATTAATCGGTCAGCTTCGGCACGCAATGCAGAAAGGTGACCCTCTGAGATGACCGCCGGAGCGGTGAGATACCCATCTTTTCGATACCGCTCCACATCCACCTGAACAGCCTCCGGGAACATACCTGACCTCCAATAAGACTATTTAGATATATTATATAGCAAAATATCCCTCAATCAAAGCCGTACTCCTCCGTGATCTTATTCCCGCTCAAAAAAGAAATAGCGCCGTTTCTGGCGCTATTTCTTAAGCATGTAAAGGATGGCGGCTTAATAGGTGATCACCCTTGGCAGCTTTTTCGCTTCTGCCACCCATTCGGCCACCTGCGCCTGGGTGGGCATCCGGCGAACCAGCTTTTTGGCTTCATTCACCTCCACCATTTTTGCGTAAAGGTTTTCCGGATTGCGCTGAGACAGTTCAACCACCGTATCCACCCCGGCGGCTTCCAGAAGATCTGAATATTCTTGCCCGATACCCCTGACGCGGTAAAGATCGGCGCGGTTAACCCATTTCAGGATTAAATCCGGGCTGATGCCCGTCTTTTCCGCCAGCTCCTTCCGTCCCTTTGGAGAAGCTCCGGCTTCAAGCAACGCCTCGACGGTACCAATCCCTGCCGCCTTAAGTTTCGTCGCGTACGCCTCACCAATTCCTTCAATATCTACGATTGCAGTCATGGATGCTTTCCTCCCGGTTGTGTTGGCATCTTCCATTTAGTGTCCCAGAAGACCGCCCAGGTTTTTCATTACATCCTGAGCACTCCCCCCACTGCTCAAGAGACCCTCCAGCTGATTCGCGATTGGAGGTGGAAGTTTTTCCTTGAGAAATTTCATCACCACTTCCACGGCCATTTTTGCCTTCTCCGGAGGTAGCCCTGTCTTTTCAGAAACCAGCCTGACCAGCTCGTCCATTGACACCCCTTTCTTCTCGATGAAAAAAATAAACTTTCTATATCAAGTATATCACATCGAGAATTTTTACCAAAAAAGATCAGGGAGATTTCCCCACGCAGATTAACCCGTTCGTTCACCGTCAATCATCCCATCGGTGCTTGACAAGCCCATCAGGCATCATCATAATGATAAAAAACCGGCAACCTGCCATGCCATGACCGAAGGAGATACCAATGGCAACTGTGCGTGATTTACTGGAAGGAAAGGGTTACGATGTCTGGACGGTTTCGCCCGCCGATAGCCTGCGTCAGACGCTCCGACTGATGGCCGAGAAGCAGATTGGCGCGGTGCCGGTGATCGAAGGTGGTAAAGTGGTGGGAATCTTCTCCGAGCGCGATTTTGCCCGCCACGCTGTGGACTTTACCGACTGTCTCGACCTGGAGATCCCTGTCAGAACCCTGATGACTCACCCGGTGTATTATGTAAGCCCGGAACAAACCATTGACGATTGCATGGCTGTGATGACGGCTAAAAAACTCCGCCATCTGCCAGTGCTGGAAAATGGACAGCTGATCGGCCTGATTTCCATTGGAGATGTGGTCAAGCACCTTCTGGCCGACAAACAGAACACCATTGACCTCCTTGAACACTTCCTCTGGGTCAACCTTATTTAAGGTTCTTCTCCTTTCTGACCACCGGAAGCCACCCCCGGCCTTTCATGTCGGGCGACCTGAAACCGCCCCCGTTCACCTGTTATAATCAGGGGGCATGAACACCATTCTTCAACCGGCCCGTTTCTCTTCGGCGTTCGAAATCGAGGTGTACATCCGCCCTGTAGATGAGCAACAGGACTGGCAGGCCCTCGACCATGGCCCGGGTATCTTCCACATTCCCCCCGGCCATGAAGTAATGGTACGTGTGAGGCGCATGGATGACCATCTCCTGCGAGAACTGGTTTCTGAATTGGCCGGTCTCCCTTTTCTCACCGCTCTAAACCTTTCAGAAAACCGCAACATCACCGATGCAGGCCTGGCCTACCTGCACTCCCTGACCCATCTCACCAGCCTGAATCTCAGCTCCTGCCGAATCACCGACTCGGGGTTAGCCCATCTGTGCGCCTTACCTCACCTGGAGTCGCTCAACCTGGCCTACTGCAACCGTCTCACCGATGCCTGCCTCAAACACATCCGTGCCATGCCACGCCTGCGCTACCTCGACCTTTTGGGCTGCCTGAGCATTACCCATGCCGGGCTCTCGCGGCTGGGCAGGCGTAATCTGACCATTCACAGGTGATCTCTGCAGAAGAATCCCCCAATGCAACTCCTGTTAGCCGTATGATTTTCCCCATCTCTCTATTAATCATGATCGATCCATCTGCCCCCACCCAACCCGTACCTGTAGACGATCCTCTCAGCCATCTCCAACGGGTTCGGGTTCAACGCCGCGCACCAGTGCGCCGGCACAGGCGGGGACTCTCTGGTTGTTGCAGCGGAGTGCTGCTTGGTTTGCTGATCATCTTCTTCGCGCTGACTGCCGCCTACCTGCTGTTCCCGGCCAACACCCGCCTCCTTCTCCTCGGGGTTGACCGCGCCCCCGATGGCAGTTTCACCGGGCGTACGGATACCATCATGCTCCTCCAGGTGAACCCTCTCCAGCCCAGAGTCGCCCTGCTTTCTATTCCCCGCGATCTGTGGGTACCTATCCCCGGCGTGGGAGAAAACCGGATTAACACCGCTCATTTCTTTGCTGAGGCCAGTCAACCGGGAAGCGGCCCGCGTGCTACCGAACAGGTTATCGAAGCCAATTTTGGTCTCGCGGTTCACTATTATGCCCGGATACGGTTTGAAGGATTTCAGAAAGTGGTGGATGCCATGGGCGGAGTGACGCTGGAGCTCAAGGAACCCATGGGAGGGCTACCCGCAGGTCGTCACCACCTGAACGGTGCCCAGGCCCTGGCATTTGCCCGCGACCGCAAAGGCACCGACGACTTCTTCAGAATGCGCCAGGGACAGGTCATCCTCATTGCCACCGCGCGCCAGCTTCTCCATCCCCTCACCTGGCCGCGTTTCCCCGCAATCATCGCCACCTTTTTCGATTCTATCGATACCAACCTTCCCATCTGGGAATGGCCGCGGATCGGACTGGCGTTAATTCGCGCCGGTATGGATGGTATTGACCATCGCACCATCTCGCGCGAGATGGTTACCCCCTTTACCACCGATCAGGGGGCTCAGGTGCTCTTACCCAACTGGGAAGCCATTCGCCCGATGATTCGGGAAATGTTCGGTGACCGATAAGCATTCAGCGAAGGAGTTCACGCCGTGAAAAAGCACGTCATTCCCGCCCTGTTCGTTTGCTCCATAGTATTGCTGACCGCCTGCGGTGTTTCATCTACACCATCAACTGCCTCCTCTCCTGAGAATCGCTTCCTGCCAGCCATTGAAAGTCAATCTACCCCGGCCGACATTCCGCCTTCTACCTCCCGGGAACAGTCATATCCGGTCGGCACCCCGGTACCTGAGGGAGAGGAAGCCTACCCGCCAGCTTCTGAAAGGGGAGAGGCCCCCGCATACCCACAGCCTGCTGCTCCCGCCTCCTTTACTCCCTATGCCTCCGGTACAACCACCGGTGTAGAAGCCGTCGACCGGGTGCTGGCGGCTTTTACCACCGGCAACCTTTCCTCCCGTCAGAGTCTCATCAGCTTTCTGGCCGCACCCTGCACCCGTGAGAAGGGCCTCACTCCGCTCCCCCAGTGTGTTGCCAGTGAAAGTGAAGCGACGCTCGTGGAGGGCCTCCCCATTCTTGGCCCCGAAGGCTCCTTCCTGCGCCGTTCTGAGGTACCGGCTGACTTCTTCGCAGGCGATTTTCACCTGGTTGCTGTCTATCGGATAAAGCCCGAAGCCCTGCAGGAGACCTACACCCCCTCCGGCCAGTATGGGATTGTGCTGGCTCAATCTCGCGCCCCGGGCTCCGTTACCTTCATCACCCTGCGAGTCAACGAAAGCGGGATCGTTCGGGTCGATATCGACCGCGACCATCCCGCGTCAGATTTTGCCGATGCCGGGGATTTTCTGCTACCCCCTCAGCCATAAACCGCCTCAGGCGGGTTTATGGCCGTTGTTTCGGTTTTTCTCCCAGGTTTCGTCATCGATCAGGGTCACCACCCGGAATGATTCGGCATAGGCCATCTCTTTTCCCCTGGCCCGCTCCGCCGCCCATTTTCGGATCATCTCCGCCGGGTCCCAGTCTCCCATCTGGCTTTTATGCGCCCTCAGCGCTTCAATCTTCACCTCGATGGTTTCTTCGATGTTAACAAAAAGATCGCTGTTTTCCCAGGCAGTTACATAAACCTTCCGCACTTTATGCGCTTTAAAGCCCTCCTCCTCAATTTCCTGGAAGAGGTGAGGCTGGCCTGCCGCCGGGAAAACCGCATCCAGCGCGGCCAGTGACGCCGCCCGATGATCAGGATGATTAATATAGTTTTCTCCCGCCCAGACCACGGTCGGATCACCGGTTACCACCACTTCCGGGCGGAAACGTCGGATCTCACGCACCAGTTTCTTCCGTAATTCGAGGGAGGGCACCAGCAAACCATCAGGCTCGCGCAGGAAAACCACTTCGCTCACCCCGGTAATTTCCGCCGCCCGGCGAGCTTCGTTTTCGCGAATTTCGGCAGCTTTCTGCCGCGACATGCCTTCTTCGGCAATTCCAACATCACCACT
>AMZC01000035.1_pt1 | contig 44419 bp, 36 predicted proteins | sample 948551 | NCBI WGS metagenome assembly AMZC01 (sample SAMN01120625, study PRJNA171369) | bioreactor sludge metagenome | biome: sludge; isolation source: anaerobic thermophilic cellulolytic sludge from lab reactor | place: China: Hong Kong, Shek Wu Hui wastewater treatment plant | collected... | reverse complement strand
TCAGTGGTTTCGGACGGTTCTCTGTTTGATGTTATCATATCGCAGACACATGAATATTACATAAGTTGCCCCCAATGTCAATCGGATTTTTAGAAAAGTTTACAATTCTGAAACATTTGCTATATATTTTTGAGATATTGTACGTCTAAAATATAGATATCAGGAATACATACAAAAGTTTGGAGGAAAAGTTATGATAAAAAAGGTTTCAATTTTTTTAGCTATTGCAATGACAATTGCTGTGTTGACTGCATGCAATTCAAATATTCCGGGGCGTACAACCATAAAAGATGGAGACAAAACCATAACTATAATTGAACCCAGAGCTACTGCAGAAAACGACGAGTTGAGGGTAGAAAAAATAGATGAGTATAAAGATATAAGGGCACTGGACTGGCAAGATGAAGACAGGCTTTTAGTAAGCAAGAAAAATACCAATGTTAATAAAATATCCAGTGAAGGGGAGGAATTTTATCCCAACAATTTATATATATTTGATATAAAAAGCGGAGAGTATAGAATACTCAAAGAAGAAAGTGCCAATCAACTGTTTGCTGAGTTTTCACCGGATAAGAAACACATTTTTTACAAAACCAACAGTGAAGAAACTGCCCGTGGGTATGTCATGGATTCGCAAGGGCAAAACGCAGTATCTGTAACAGGGGATAAAACAATGTATGTTATGGCGGGAAAGTGGGTTGACAATGAGAGAGTTATTTACCCCGATTTCGGCAATGGCATTTATGAAGGAGACATTTCCGGAAAAATTGCTGAAATAGTTAATTTGGGTTCCGAATCGGCAAATTATGCGTTTAAGAATGGAAATGATGTTTACTACCTTACATCGGGATTGGAACTGAAAAAATATAATTTGGACAGTAAGGTAACCGATACTCTGGATGAAAACGTATTTAAGATATTTCCGTCAGGGGATATGAGTAAACTTGCCTATGTAAAAATGACCAAAGATGAAAAAGTGGAGTTGATAGTTGCGGATATGGATTTTAATAAAAAGACTTTGGCAGAGGGTATGGCAATTTCACAGGCAGCATGGTCTCCGGACAACACCAGGCTGGTGTTTTCTATTACCAAAGAGGCTTCGGAAGAAAGCGGGATTTATTTGAGTGATTTTACATCGGCAAAGACATCCCGAATATCATTGTTCGATGAAGTTATAGGCTTTAGCTGGAGTCCATCGGGCAAGAAAATTTCGGTGTGCAGATTTGATAAGGATTATAATATTTGGTCAAACATAATTACTTTAAATAAGTAATTCACAAAACAGTTCATTGAGAATGAATGTGTTTTTATAGAAAATGTGGTAAAAAAAGAATTGTATAAAATAAAAGCGAATCCGTGACCTTTGGCAGTCAGGGTTCGTTTTTTTATATTTAATTTCATCTGTCAAAATATATTTGAATATATTTCCCCAAACATATGTTTGAATATATAATACTGTGTGGTATAATATATGTTATTAAAAATTTTGGGGAGAGAAACTGCTATGCCGGAATTTAAGATTGTATCTGAATACAAACCCTGCGGGGACCAACCGCAGGCTATAGATAAATTGTGCGAAGGTATTAACCGGGGACTTAAAGGACAAATTCTTTTAGGGGTTACCGGTTCCGGTAAGACCTTTACCATGGCTAATGTAATTGAAAGGGTACAGAAGCCGACTCTTGTAATTGCCCATAATAAAACTCTTGCTGCCCAGCTATGCAGTGAGTTTAAAGAATTTTTCCCCAACAATCTGGTAGAGTACTTTGTCAGTTATTATGACTATTATCAACCGGAAGCATATATTCCGGCTACAGATACCTATATAGAAAAGGATTCTTCCATAAATGACGAGATAGACAAATTGAGGCACTCGGCTACTGCTGCCTTGTTTGAAAGAAGGGATGTAATTATTGTGGCCAGTGTTTCCTGTATTTATGGTTTGGGTGACCCCGAGGACTATACCGACCTTATGCTGTCTTTGAGAAAAGGGATGCAAAAGGATAGGGACGAAATTATAAGAAAACTTGTGGAAATACAATATGAAAGAAATGAGATAGATTTTAAACGCGGTAAGTTCCGTGTAAGAGGAGATACATTGGAAATATTTCCGTCATCTTCATCGGAAAAGGTAATAAGGGTGGAATTTTTTGGCGATGAGATAGAGAGGATAACTGAAGTAAATTACCTAACCGGTGAAATATTGGGAACAATGTCCCATGCTGCTATATTTCCCGCTTCCCACTATGCAACAACAAGGACTAAAATGGAAAGGGCTATAAAAAGTATTGAGCAGGAACTGGAAGAACGCTTGAAAGAACTCAAAGCAGAGGGCAAGCTGCTTGAGGCACAGAGACTTGAGCAGAGAACCCGATATGACCTTGAGATGCTGCAGGAAGTAGGATTTTGCCAGGGAATAGAGAACTATTCAAGGCATATAAGCGGAAGAAAACCGGGAAGTCCTCCTTATACTCTTATAGATTATTTCCCGGACGATTTCCTGATGATAATAGATGAATCCCATGTAACCATTCCCCAGATAGGAGCCATGTATAACGGAGACAGGTCCAGGAAGCAAGCACTGGTAGATTACGGATTCAGGCTGCCGTCGGCTTTTGACAACAGGCCGTTAAAGTTTAGCGAGTTTGAAGAAAAAATAAACCAGGTTATATTCGTCAGCGCAACGCCTGCTGCCTATGAGAAAGCCCATTCGCAGCAGATAGTTGAACAGATAATAAGGCCTACAGGACTTGTTGATCCTGAAATTGTTGTAAAGCCTGTTAAGGGACAAATTGACGATTTGATCGGTGAAATAAATGAAAGAATAAAGAAAAATGAGAGGGTTTTGGTTACCACTCTGACAAAGAAGATGGCGGAAGACCTGACAGATTACCTTAAAGAGCTGGATTTCAAAGTCAAGTATCTTCATTCGGACATTCAGACCATTGAGAGAATGGAAATTATACGAGATTTACGACTGGGTGTGTTTGATGTTCTGATAGGAATAAATCTTTTGAGGGAGGGTCTGGATTTGCCCGAGGTTTCATTGATAGCTATATTGGATGCCGATAAGGAAGGATTTTTAAGATCTGAGACTTCACTTATACAGACCATCGGCAGGGCAGCCAGAAATGTCAACGGTAAGGTAATCATGTATGCCGACACCGTTACAGAATCGATGAGAAAGGCTATCAGTGAGACCAACAGAAGAAGAAAGATTCAGATGGAGTATAATGAAAAGCATGGAATTACTCCGCAAAGTGTAAAAAAAGGAATAAGGGATGTAATAGAAATTACGAAAGCTGCTGAGGAAAGTTCAGACTACGAAATACAGAAAACTGAAGAAGCTTTAAGTGTCAGTGAGGCTCAAGACCTTATTGATACTTTAACGAAAGAAATGAAAGAGGCAGCTAAAAATTTACAGTTTGAAAGGGCTGCCGAACTGAGAGATAAGATTAATGATTTAAAAAAGAAATACGGCTTGTAAAAATTAGAATTTAATCGAAATATTTGTTTGAGTTTTCCTTTTTATTTGATTATAATATTATAACAATTTAATGCTTGTAGAAATGAGAGTGTTGTTTTATGATTCAGGATAAAATTATTATAAAAGGTGCCCGTGAGCATAACTTAAAAAATGTTGATGTCGAAATACCCAGAGATAAGCTTGTGGTTATCACAGGACTTAGCGGTTCGGGGAAGTCTTCCCTTGCCTTTGATACCATTTATGCTGAAGGACAGAGGCGATATATGGAGTCCTTGTCATCCTATGCAAGAATGTTCTTAGGGCAGATGGAGAAACCAGATGTTGATTATATAGAGGGATTGTCGCCTGCAATTTCCATAGACCAGAAAACTACCAGCAGGAACCCCCGTTCTACAGTGGGTACGGTTACAGAAATATATGACTATCTAAGGCTTCTGTATGCCAGGATCGGAGTACCCCACTGCCATATCTGCGGAAAGGAAATATCCCAGCAGACTGTAGATCAAATGGTGGACAGCATAATGGCTATGGAGGAAGGTACAAAGATACAGCTTTTGGCTCCTGTGGTCAGAGGCAGAAAGGGCGAATATCACAAGCTGATAGAGGATATAAAAAAGGGTGGATATGTCAGAATCCGTGTAGATGGCGAGATTCATGAGGTTACTGATGAAATAAATCTTGATAAAAACAAAAAGCACAACATTGAAATTGTTGTTGACAGGCTGATAGTAAGACCTGATATAAGAAAGAGGCTTACCGACTCGGTGGAAACTGTTCTCAAATTGAGCGGCGGTTTGCTTATTGTTGACTTAGTTGGCAAGGAAGAGTTGTTGTTCAGCCAGAATTTTGCCTGCACTGACTGCGGTATAAGCATTGGTGAAATTACTCCAAGGATGTTTTCCTTCAACAATCCTTTTGGGGCATGCCCTACCTGTGGAGGACTGGGTTATTTGCTTAAAATTGATCCCGATTTGGTCATACCGGATAAGTCATTGTCTTTGGCAGAGGGAGCTATAAATGCAGCAGGCTGGAATGTTGCCAGTGGGGACAGTTATGCAATAATGTGTATAAATGCTCTGGCAAGGCACTATAACTTTAGTGTTGATACCCCGGTGGAAAAACTTCCGCCTGAAATAGTGGACATTATTCTTTACGGTACCAGGGGCGAGAAAATAAAGATGGACTATGAACGGGAATATGGAAGCGGTTCCTTTACGGCTCCCTTTGAAGGTATTATAAATATGATGGAGAGAAGGTATAAGGAAACCCAGTCGGAAAGTATGAAGGAATACTATGAAAATTTTATGAGCAATGACCTCTGCCCGGAATGTAAAGGTGCAAGACTTAAAAAGGAAGCTCTTGCCGTTACTGTGGGCAATCTGAATATACACGAGTTATGCACCATTTCCGTGGGAGAAGCAAGGGACTTTTTTGAGAATTTAAACCTTTCGGAAAGGGACAGGCTTATTGCAAGGCAGATACTTAAGGAAATCAAAGCGAGATTGGGCTTTTTGGTGGATGTTGGCCTTGAATATTTGACTTTGGCAAGGGCAGCCGGTACCCTTTCAGGTGGGGAAGCTCAGAGAATCAGGCTTGCAACCCAGATTGGATCCGGTCTTATGGGGGTTTTGTATATTTTGGATGAACCTAGTATCGGACTTCATCAGAGAGATAACGAAAGGCTCCTTAAGACTTTGAAAAAATTGCGGGATTTGGGGAATACGCTGATAGTTGTGGAACACGACGAAGATACAATGTATGCCTCTGACTATATAATAGATTTAGGTCCCGGTGCCGGAGTGCATGGCGGAGAAATTATTGCAAAGGGAACGGTGGAAGAAATAAAGAACAACCCCAATTCAATAACCGGGCAATATTTAAGTGGCAGAAAGAAGATAGAAATACCGAAAAAACGTCGTAAACCCAATGGAAAATGGATAGAAGTGATAGGTGCCAGGGAGAACAATTTAAAAAATATAAATGTAAGAATACCTTTAGGAGTCCTAACTTGTGTGACCGGAGTTTCCGGGTCGGGGAAAAGCAGTTTTGTAAACGAGATACTGTATAAAAGGATGGCAAATGAATTGAATCATGCCAAATTGAAACCTGGAGAGCATACGGCAATAAAAGGTCTGGAATACCTGGACAAGGTTATTGATATAGATCAGTCTCCGATTGGACGTACCCCAAGGTCGAATCCGGCAACTTATACCGGAGTGTTTGATCACATAAGGGAGATTTTTGCCAATACTACTGAAGCCAAGATGAGAGGATATAGATCGGGACGATTCAGCTTTAACGTTAAAGGCGGCCGTTGTGAAGCATGCAGCGGTGACGGCATAATAAAGATTGAAATGCATTTTTTACCCGATGTTTATGTTCCATGTGAGGTTTGTAAGGGTAAAAGATATAATAGAGAGACATTAGAAGTCAGGTACAAGGATAAAAATATCGCTGACGTTTTGGATATGACCGTTGAAGATGCTATGGAGTTTTTTAAGAATATACCGAAAATATATAAAAAGCTGGAGACTCTTTATGATGTGGGACTGGGATATATAAAACTTGGACAGCCTTCCACTACCTTGTCGGGAGGAGAAGCACAAAGAGTCAAGCTTGCTACAGAGCTTTCGAAGAAAAGTACAGGAAAGACTTTGTATATTCTTGATGAGCCTACAACCGGGCTTCATATTGCGGATGTTCACAGGCTTATAGAAATACTTCAAAGGCTGGTTGACGCAGGAAATACCGTTGTAGTAATAGAGCACAACCTTGATGTTATAAAAGTATCGGATTATATAATAGATTTAGGTCCTGAGGGTGGAAACAAAGGTGGAACGGTAGTTGCCGAAGGGACACCGGAAGAAATTGCAAAAGTTAAGGAATCCTATACCGGTCAGTTCCTTAAAGATATACTGAAGAACAGTTAACAAAAACTAACAGAATATATTGTCGCGCTGTTATTTAAAGAGATATTTTCAGGATATTAAATAAATGGAATAATCCCAGGCAGATTATGAAAATATGCCGGCTGTTTCCGCTTTAATTGCAGCTTGCGATGCGATATGATATAATTGAAGACTAAAACAATTGGGAAATATAATATGAGCCATTTCAAAAAATAATTTATTTAAATATTTGGCTCACAGCCGGAAAATCAAATTTTTTGAAATGATAATTGACTAGTTATTTTTTTTAGAATAAACTTACCTTATAGAATTAAAAGGAGAAATATAAGCAATTAATTTGCATAGGTTAATAGTAAATTTCGATTTAATAAGAAAAATATATCGGACTGGTGTTTTGATTGGCACCCAAATTGGTACAAATAGGCTGATGTGAAAATATAGTTTTCACTCGTTATGTAAGACTGTTGATCCTCTTATGATGGGAGTTGATAAAATGATGATGTGCTCTATATGTAAAGAAAATATAGCAGTAGTATTTATAACAAAAATTTTGGACGGCAAGCAAACCCAGGAAGGTTTATGTTTTTCTTGTGCCAGAAAACAGGGAATTCAGCCCATAAAGCAGATTATTGAGCAGACAGGTATTTCCGAGGAAGAAATGGAAGATTTAAATAAACAAATGGGAAATTTTTTTGAAGAACTTGATATAAATAATTTAGGCAGTATGGTTACAGAACCGGGTTCGGGCAGTTCAAACCCTTTTCTGAACTTTTTCAATAAAACCTTATTTAAGAACAATGAAGCATCGGGCAGTAAAGGCGGTGAATCGAAAGATACATTGGATGACAGTCCATTGAAAGAAGACAGGGAAGGGAAAAATAACACTCGTACCAAAACCCATGATAAGAAGCCGCCAAAGAAGAAAAAATATCTTGACACCTATGGCACAAATCTTAATGAAAAGGCAAAAGAAGGCAAAATTGATAGGGTTATCGGCCGTGATAAGGAAATTGACAGAGTAATTCAGATATTGAACCGGAGAAATAAAAACAACCCTGTTTTGATAGGTGAGCCTGGAGTAGGTAAGACTGCAATAGCTGAAGGATTGGCAGTGAGAATAGTTGAAAAGAAGGTTCCGGCAAAGCTTTTCAATACAGAAGTGTATCAATTGGATTTAACCAGTATAGTTGCGGGCACACAGTTCAGAGGCCAGTTTGAAAGCCGTATGAAGGGTATTATTGAAGAGGCAAAGCATTTTGGCAACATAATACTTGTAATAGATGAACTGCACAATATCATGGGTGCAGGTGAAGCAGAAGGCGCCATGAATGCCGGAAATATTTTAAAACCCGCTCTGGCAAAAGGAGAAATACAGGTAATTGGTGCTACTACACTGAATGAATACCGCAAACATATAGAAAAGGATTCGGCTTTAGAAAGAAGATTCCAGCCGGTAATGGTTGATGAACCTTCTGTTGAAGAAACCATAGAGATTCTTAAGGGTATTAAGGATTATTATGAAAGCTATCACAGGGTAAAAATTCCCGATGAAGTAATCCGGGCAGCAGTTATAATGTCTGAAAGATATATAACAGACCGTTTTCTGCCGGATAAAGCCATAGATGTTATTGATGAAGCAGGTTCGAGGGCAAATATTAACAATGTCAGTCTTTTAGAGTATGACATGCTTAAGGAAGAGCTTAAGAAAGTACAGGAAGAGAAGGAAAACGCAATTTCAGCGGATTCCATAGAGGATTACCAGAAAGCTGCAGACCTTAAGGTTAGAGAATGCAAACTTATTGAAAAGATAAATGAGATAGAGAAAAAGAACAAAGCATTGGAATTGACCATAGATGATGTGGCCCATGTAATTGAATCGTGGACTAAAATTCCGGTTCAAAGGCTTACTGAAATTGAGGCCAAGAAATTGTTGAACCTTGAAGAAAGACTTCATAAGAGGATTATTGGGCAGAAGCATGCTGTATCCAGTGTTGCAAAAGCAATAAGGCGCAACAGGGCAGACTTTAAGAGAAAGAAAAGACCAACTTCCTTTATTTTTGTGGGACCTACAGGAGTTGGAAAAACTGAATTGGTCAAAGCCCTTGCCGTTGAGCTTTTTGAGAGTGAAGAAGCTCTGATAAGACTGGATATGTCCGAGTATATGGAGAAACATACTGTTTCAAAAATGATTGGAGCACCTCCGGGGTATGTTGGTTATGACGATGGAGGTCAGCTGACTGAAAAAGTCAGACGTAAGCCCTACTCGGTTATTCTTTTGGATGAAATTGAAAAAGCTCATCCCGATGTATTTAATATGCTTTTGCAGATACTTGAGGATGGCCGGGTAACCGACAGCCACGGAAGAACAGTTAGCTTTGAGAATACAATAATAATTATGACTTCCAATGCCGGTACCAGCCTTAAGGCACATGGAATAGGTTTTGCCAATGACAATTATATTGCTCTTGAAAATAAAGTTAATGAGGTATTAAAGGAAACATTCAGGCCGGAGTTCTTAAACCGTATAGATGAAATAATTGTGTTTAGTGAACTCAACAGAGATGAATTAAAACAGATAGTCAACCTGATGCTTAAGGAAGTTGTTGAAGAAGTTGAAAATAAAGGAATAAAGATTGAGATGACGGAGACAGTCCAGGATTATATACTGAAGTTGGGATATGATCAGAAATATGGTGCAAGGCCTCTTAGAAGAACAATACAGAAATACATCGAAGATGAATTGGTTGACCGTTATCTTAGAGGAGAATACAAGGAAGGAAGCCATATTGTAATTGATGCTGACAGCAACGGATTGATATTTAAGCAAAAAAGCGATTTGCAGCTTGAATCTGAATAATATCGGTTGAAGATTTTATTGTTATAGTGTAATGTAGTAAAGGAACAAAGCTTTTTGAAACGGGGATGAATAATCCCCGTTTTTACGCATTAAAAAATAAAGGATAATCCGATTTTCTTAGGGAGGTTTAGTAATTGGCTATTGAGATAAAAAAAGCAGTTATTCATGTGCTTGACAAGGGTGCGGACGAGCCTTTATTGAATGAGTTTGAATTGGAGATAAATGAAGATATTCAATTGTTTTTGGAAAAACATATTATAAAGTCTATGAACGATGACGATGCCAGGAAAGGTAGATTTAAAGATGGGCTCAACATTGTAAAGGAGGTTTCTTATAGGATTTTATCCGATAACGATTATTTTCTGGAAGGTTCTAAGGAGATTGCAAGGCAGCTTTTTAAAGCAATTAAGACAAACAGCAGTATATCCTCTACAGATTTAATTGTGTGTCTTTACGAAGATGAAGGTGTTCCGGCAGTAGCAATCCTAAAGATGGATTACACTGTGTCCTTTATCCATGACATTGAAATGGTGGAAAACAAATTCAAGATTAATATTAGAAAACAGGATATCAGCCTCCCGGGAGTCAATCAGAGAATTCAGAAATGTGCCTTTGTAATGTCACCAATGCTTAATAATGATTATGAGCTTGTTATTCTTGACAATCAGATATCAAAAGGCGCTGAAGAGCCTGTGGCTCTGTTTTTCCTTAACACCTTTCTGGGTGCGGAGCTTGTACTTGACAGCAAAGCGTGTACAAAAATACTGAAGAAAGAAACTGAAAAATGGGTACGGGATAAAATAAAAGAAGGAGAACCTTTTGCAGAAGAAGTAAGAGAACTGGTAAATACTGCAATTCACGAGGAAGATGAAATTGATATAGAGGCATTTTCTAACAGGATATTTGGCAAAAAAGAAGAACTACGTGACGAGTTTGTTAACAATTTGCGGGAAAAAGGTCTTACCCATGAAAAATTTGAAGTGGATAGGGAATGGGTTGAAAAAAGGCTCAGAAAAATCAGGCTGAAAACCGATGACAACATAGAGATTATGATAGACTATGACCTGTTTGGAAATAGAGATAAGTTTGAAATAATTACCAACCCTGACGGAACAAAAACTGTAATTATTAAGAATATATCAAGCATAAATCACAGTTAACAACTATAGGGGCTTTGTCAGAGAAGACAAAGCCCCTATACTGCTTATCAGTTATACTATTACTGCGTACAAGTTCCAGTTTAGTCAATATTAGCTTTGTAATTACCTTAGACAAAAAGCTTAATTTCATATTTTTGCTTAAGTTCTTCTACTTTTTTATAATATTCTTCCTGCTGTTTTTTATTCAAAAGTACTGCTCTAACTCTTTCTTCAGCCTCACTGAAGGTTAATTCCATTGTCTCTCTTCTTCCGGTCAACTTTATAATGTGATAGCCGAACTTTGTTTTAACAGGAGTTTTGGTAATTTCGCCTTTTTCTAAAGCGAAGGCTGCAACTTCGAATTCTGGAACCATTCTGCCTCTGGGGAAGAAACCTAAGTCTCCTCCGTTTTCTTTTGAAGGGCAGAGGGAATATTCCCTGGCAGCATCTTCAAACTTTTTGCCATTTTCCAGTTCAGCAATAATTTTGTTTGCGGTTTCTTCATCTTTTACTAAAATGTGACTTGCTTTAATAGATTCAGGTTCAACAAAATCTCCTTTGTTTTCGTTGTAATATTTTTTCATTTCCACTTCATTTACAGTAACTGAGTTGATTAATTTGCTTAAGGCATATTGTTTTAATAGATTTGCTTTGACTCTTTCCAGTTCTGCAAGGAATTCCGTTTCTTTGTCAAGCCCATTATCAATTGCGTCCAAATAAAACAGCTCCTGTTCCGACAACTGGGATACGAGTTGTTTTAACCCGTCAGGACTGTTATATTGGGAAGTTATTCTGGGATCCACATTTCTTAAAAAAAATCTTATATCCTCTGTGGTAATCTCCCTATTTCCTATTTTTGCAAGAACTCTACTATCCATAACTTACATGTCTCCTTTTAATAAATATAAAGTAATAATAACAAATTTTTGTGAATATGTCCAATTAAAATACACCAATTAGCTTAAAATAAATTCAATATTTACTGTTATTTTTTTCAGCATATCTTTCCATTTCCTATAATTTATTTTATATATTTTGACGATAACATCATTAGTTAATGTTATAATCCATTGCTATGGCATATTTCCAAGTTTAGCACCTTGATTGTGTAATAAGTTTGTTTATATAACTTTGAAGCATGAAAGGAGAGTTGGGTATGACGCCAAAGTCCTTCTTTGATTCTTTTTTTGCAAATTCCAGTATAAAAAAGTTGCTGAGTAAAAATAGTATCGTTAAGCTCAAACACTTTGAATATGATGAGTATTTTGAGGCTAAAGTGGAAACAGTGGAGGATGAGGAAATAAAGATAACCATAGACGATGTTATTGATAGGGAAAGGTTCAATGTTAATGATAAGGTTGTTTTAAGTTTTGTAAAATCCAATAAAGTTTTTTGGGCTGATGGAGAGATTATTTCTATTAAGTTCCGTTCACCGGTGGAGATTATTTTGATGATAAAGGATGTAAGAAAACGTGATGATATGAGAAAGCGAAGTCGTTATCTTGTCAGTCTTTCGGGAATAATCAAGAATGAAGCTGAGGATACAGGAAAAGCAATTATAGTCAGAGATTTAAGCTTTGAAGGTCTTAGAGTTGATTGTTCCAGCGAATTTGAGGTAGATAGCAAGGTTTATATCAGTATAAATTTAGATAAACGGCAAAGATGCAGTTTTAAGGGCAGGGTGGTAAGAAAAGCTAATTTGGGAAAGACTTTCGAATACGGTATACAGATATGTAATATTCTGAGAGAAAACAATATTGTATTATACGATTATATAAATAAACTAGAAAACGCCATGGTTTAAAATACATAACAATTTCAGCAATTAACCGGTCTAAGTAAACAGCAGGGTCTTCTCAATAGAAATGGGATATAGAGCTGATATATCTGATAGATAAAAGAAAGCGAAATTTCTGATATCGGGGAAAGATATAGGCGAAGCCAATCGCATTGAGAAGATTAGCATAGCGGGGGTTATCCATGAAACTGTATCTGATAGCAGGCACTAATTCCGATTCTCTAAAACAGGCATTGGAGAAAAATAATATTGATGTAATCAGGTGTGAAGCATCCCTTTCAAAAGCTCTCGATTTTCTTTCCCGAAATTATCTCGAGTATGATACGTTGCTTCTGACCGACCAGGGTGTAATTGAAGATTACGTGAATTTCAAAGATCTCCTGGAAAAAAGTAAACAATTGATAAACCGCAGGTCAAACTTTAAATTCATTACAAAAGATATTCAACTGGAGAGAATTTTTAATCAGGTTTTTGAAAACGATTTACGATTCAGTGTTTATTTCACTGACCAGATAAAAATACCGGTATCAATGCTTGTGGAATTTTGCATTTCAAGCATTACAGACAGCGAAAAAGAAGATACTGCAAGTCTGCCGGTGGATGATACTGTAATACTGAAAAAGTCAAAATCATTGTTTGATAAATTTAAATCCGGACTGAAAAAAGATGAAGATAGTCAAAACTGCAAGCTGATAAGTTCCAAAAAGGATGTTGAAAAAACAATATCTGCAATAAGGGATTTGAAAAGAATAGTAGCAATTACCGGACACAGAGGTGTGGGAGTTACCGGTACTGTTGCCAATATTGCCTCGGTGGCAAGTGACAATGGGCTTTCTGTGATGGTTATAGATTTGGATACAGTTTATAGAGGAATAAATTTATTCTTTTCAAAGTTTGGTGATGAGACTGAAGTAAACTCCGAATTAAGCTATTCTCTAATCCGGTGCCTTATGAATCCGGAATCTTATGATGTAAACTCATGTAAAATAAATAAGAATTTATCGATTATAACTTTGGGTTATTCTGTTTCAAGCAAGGAAAGAATTGCTGAAGCTTTGCAATATAAAAGAATTGTAAGTCTTATTAGCCTCCTTAAACATGAATATGATCTGGTTTTAATGGATATTCCCCTGGAAGTGTTTAAAACCTTGCCCGACTTAATTACACAGATTGACACAATAGGTCTGTGCATAAATAACAGTCTGTATTCGGTTATAAATACCGTCAGAAGCTTGGAAGAAAGTATATCAAAGGATTCTTTACTTTTTGCAGCAAAGAGCAGGGTTATAATTTCAAAATACAATGAGAGCAATAGGTATAAAGGCAAAAAATTCACTCCCGAGTTTACCTGTGAAATATTAAATCACTTAAGTGGAATATCCAAAGGAGAATATAAGGGTGCCGGTATAATTCCTTATTCAAAGGATTATGACTTGCAGACAGGAGGCGGTGACAGAATTTGCAATACCAACAGGGCATATAGAGATTACTGCCTTGAAATTTTAAAAAATCTTATTTGAAAGAATCTATTGAAAATTATTAAAAATATAAAAACATATATGCCATTAGGAGGTTTTTTATGGATATAAACAGCCTGAAGCATATAAAACCGGGAAGTAATCTGCCGAAGAAAATAGCTGCTATTCTTGTAAGTGTACTGGTTGTTATTGCTTCCTTTTCATACTTGAATAGTGTTAACAGTGATGCCAAGGAAGTTGTTGAAATTGCGGTTGTAAAGCCAAGTGAAGGAATTCCGGAAAAAGAACTGCTGACAGAGAGTTTGATTAAAAAGGGCAAAATACTTAAGACCGATTTTAAAGAAGGAATGGTTACCTATGATAAACTGGATGAGGTTTTGAACAAATATGCTGCCTACTATTTACGTTATGACACTCCGATATATTATGACCAGTTATCTGATTCTATACCGCAAAAACATGAGTGGTTGTATGAATTGCCAAAGGAATCTGAAGTTTTGACCATCCCTTACGATTTTGAAAAATGCGGGGGAGAAATATTGGCACCGGGAGACTATGTCAGAGTCAGGGTTACCTATGAAGATACCGATAACTCGCCATCTGAAGCCACAGATATGAACCCCTATTTTAATACATCTTCATCAAAAAAGAAGAATTATGTTACCGAGATACTCTTTGACAGAATACTGGTTAAGGATATGTTAAATTCCAAAGGACAATCCATCAGTGAAATTTTTAAGGAAGTGTCAAGGTTAGGAGAAGAGGAAAGAAAGGCTGTTATGGAAAGTAAAGAATTTATGCAAAATGTGCAGGCAAAATCTTTGGTCTTTGAAGCTACTCCGGAACAGGTAGATAAGTATACCAAGTCAAATTCCCATGGCACTTTTACTTTTACCATATTAAGCAGAATGGATAATACAAATTTCATAGAGCAAATGTCTACCATCGACAAGGAGGTAAAGGGATGGACCAACAACGGGAAAGAGTAGATATAAAGGAGATACTGGAGAAACTGTCACCCAGGGATAAGATATACAGTGCAATTGAAACCAATAAAATTATTGACAATGTAATAGCTTTCTTTCCGGCTGGAGACTCGGCCGATTGCTCCATATTGATAACAAACCTTGCCGCAGCAATAGCAAAAAAAACTTGGAATGTATGTATTATCGATTTTAAAGTTTTTTATCCCAATATATATAAGCTGCTGGACTGCGAAGCCATGCCGAAGGGCAGGGGGCTGATAAAACTTTTGAGAAGTGACAAAATTGATTTCCGCGAAGAAATCAGTGACACCAAGTATAAAAATTTATATTTGATTTCCCCAAGCCCTATGGACTATTTGGAAGAGTATTTTGACTTTCAGTTCGAAGATATTGAGCGGGTTATCAATGCCACGAAGGAAATGTTTGATTTGGTTTTGATAGATGTTCCCAATATTCCTCCGCTGGAGTTTTGTGTAGGAGCTATAAAATACTGCAACGTCGGCTTTTGTGTATGGAGTGAAAGAATAGACTGTCCTCAGAATACCCAAAGATTTTTGAGTTTTATAAGTTCTATCGGTATTAGCTCGTCAAAAATCGCCAACGTAATCCTTAACAATGTGCAGGGCTTTGAATATGACAAACAAATTATCAGTGAAATGGGAATGAAGTATATTGGAGAAGTACCCTTTGTACCAGCGGTTATAAATTATTCCCTTGACGGTCGTGTTTACTATGTGGACAGTATCATTTTGGACAAGAGATATCAAAGGGCTATGGATCGACTGGTTAATTTGATGGTCAAATGAGAAATGGTTTATGACAGGGGTGTATGAATATGCTTACCAGAAGTGCTGTCAGTGAACTGCAAAAAAAAGCAAGATATGTGCACAAGGTGGAAAATGTACAAAGCAAACTTACAATGATGACCTTTGAAGAAGCATTGAAGCAATGTCAGCAGTATATAAGCAAAGTGGCATCCAATTTTTACAGAAGAATCGACGACCCCAAAAAGAAAAGGGAAATGACCGAGCGATATATTATTGATTATGTGGAAACACAGAAACCCGATGTTGAAGGTTATGAAAACTTAAGTGATTTGAGGAATGCCCTTATTGATGAAATAACCCATTACGGGCCTATTACCGATGCAATGGAAGATCCTGAGATAGATGAAATAAGAGCCAATGGCCCTCATCAAATCTTTGTCGAACGATATGGAAAAACTGAACAGTGGGATAAGTGCTTTACCGATAGGGAACATATGGAAAGAATTATTGCTAAGCTAATCGGTGTGTCAAAAGTTAGATTAACTCCCAGAACCCCCATGGTCAATGCCCGTACCATTGAAGGATACAGGGTAAATGCAACTCATGCCGATATTTCACCTTATGGAAATCCCGCTTTCGTAATTAGAAAATTTAAAAAAACCACTATGTCACCGGATAAGATGATAAGGGATGAGTCTTTTTCGGTAAACATGTTTAAACTTTTGTCTTTAATTCCAAGGGCAAATTTGTCCTGGATGACAGTGGGACCTACAGGAAGCGGTAAAACCACTTTAAATGAAGTACTTATAAAGCAAATAGATCCGCTGTGCAGGATTATAACCATAGAAAATCCTTCAGAGCTTAGATTGCTTCGCTATAGAAACAATGATCCCAATGACAAGGTAATTAATGATGTTTTGCAATATGAATCGGTACCCGATGATGACGACAGCAGCCCGGCAACTATGGAAAATCTTTTGATAAATGCCATGAGACAGTCACCCCATTGGATAGGACCGGGTGAGTTGAGGTCTCCGGGAGAATTTGCCACTGCACTGCGAGCTGCACAAACCGGGCATTACTTTTTTACTACACTGCATGCTGAAGGGGATAAAGAAGCAATTTACCGATTCCTTACTGCTTACCTTATTCAATCGGATGAGCCTGCAGAACTGGCTCTTAGAAATATCTGTTCGGCAGTTAAATTTGTAATATTTCAGGAGAAACTGGCCGACGGAACCCGTAAAGTAACCTCTATATCGGAAATTATCGGATCGGAGGGACTTACTCCTATTGTCAACAAAATATATGAATTTGAATGTATAGACGTGGAAGATGACCCGGAAACAGGGAAAGTAAAAAGAATTATAGGCAGACACAAAAGAGTGGGATGCATTTCTGAAAAATTACAACAAAGGATGCTTAAGTCGGGAATCAAACGCAGTAAGTTTGAATTCCTGACAAGGCCGGTAGACCCTAACGAAGAGGAGGTTTACGACACCGATGGATTTAAATTTACTGTTTAGTATCGGTTTAGGGTTGGTTGCGCTGGTAACTTTAAACATTGTTTTGGATTTACAAATAGGAAGCTCTGTAAAATATGCTTTTATAGGAGTTGTTGACAGCCTTGCCAACCGCAATACACGGGCTTATGTCAAAAGAATTAAAAAAAGCAAGATAGTAAGGCAAAAAGAAGGCCTTATAGCAAAGTACAACAACATAGTGGAAAATCTTATTTTTGATTTTAATTTACCGCTGACTCTGGAAGGCTTTAACTCTTTTATATGTATTGTCTTTGCCATAATGGTGCTAATTGTGGTATTGTTCTTAAAAAATATTACCCTTTCGGCCTTTGTTTCAATATCGATTCTGGTGGGAATCATTACTTTTTTCACTATGCAGTCGAGACAGATAAAGTCGGCAAAGATAGAACATATAATGGATGCAGAAGATATATTGTGCCCTTTGGCCAGAGAAGGAGTTCTTGTTGCAATAAAAAAGGTGCTTGAATCGGATGAATATCTTCACCACAGTATCCGGCCGTATTTTGTACAATTTGTAGAAAACTACGAAAATCACGGCTATTCCTTCCGAAGAGCCATGGAAGTGCTTAACAAGCAATTGGGACCAAAGTTTGACAACTTTGCCAAAAAGGCAATCATCTTTGAATACAATGAGAGAAAGGGAATGGCCGATGTATTTTTAGACATTGTGGATGAAAATGCCGCGTTAAGGGAAATAAACGCAAGGAAAAACAGAATCTTTAAAAAAATGAACATGGATTTCTTAATAAAGACAAGCCTTATAGTTATATTTATTATGTACAGTATGACAATAAAGGAAATTAGGGATTTTTTGATTAACAACGATCTCGGTAGATTTGTCAATACTTTAGCCATTGTCAGCATATGCCTCGGATTTGCAAGATGTCAGGCCCTGCAGGGGGATATAGGCAAGTTTGGAGGTGATAAATAATGGTTATATTTGCAAAATTTCTAAGTCTTCTTGCCATTATATACCTGGTAAGTGTAATGATTTACCCTGCCTTTAAACCCATGCCCAACAAGAGAAAAAAGCGTTCCCGGGAGTTTCTTAACGTTTCCAAAAAACAGGCCAAGATGGAAAAGTATCTGTACTTTAAAGACATCATTCTGAGGAAATTGTCCAACAAACTGTTTTTTAACGAGGTAAAGCGTGAACAGTTGAATTTTATGATAAACAGTCTGGATTTAAAAATCACCCCGGAAGAAATAAGGCTTAAGCAGTTTTTATATTCTCTTGCGGGATTGCTGATTTCGCTGGTTATGATGAAAATAATGCCTATGTTTGGCTATGCCTGCTTGATTTTTGTTGTTTTGGGATGGCTCTATCCCATTGACGAACTGGAAAGAAGAGTGGAACAAAAGGATAAGAACATACTTAGAGATTTTCCGGCGTTTTACAGCATGGTGTACTATCAGTATTCCAGATCGATAAATATTTATCTGGCTGATGTAATAAAGGATTTTTTACCCAATGCCAATCCGGATATGGCAGACGAGTTGGGAGTACTTCTTGACAATATCGAGTACGGAGAAGAGTATGCTTTAAAGCAATTGAAAAAGAGAGTGCCATTAAGACATATAATCAAATTTTGTGACATTCTTGAGACAAGACTTAAAGGATATGACAATACATCCCAAATGGCATATCTGAAAAATGAGTTGTATGATCTCAGAGTTGCTGCACTGGAAGAGGAATTGAACCGCAGAAAAGCCAGTAATGAAAGAACTCAGTTTGTATTAATTGTAGTTTTGTTGGTGTATATTGTAATTTATTATTACTTTGAGTTTGTTGGTGCCATTAAATTGTTTGGATAGGCCAAACTTAAACATTATAAATTGGTTGTTGTTTTATGGAAAATCCAAACGCAAAGAAAACAATAATTTAGGAGGTTTTACTATGAAAAAGAGGATAAGCCTTCGTTCCTTTGCAGCTAAATTAAAAGACAACCGCGGTGAATTCGGCATAAAGCAAATAGCCGGCACAGTTGCCATTGTAATTGTCATAGGCCTTATTGTGCAATTTATGGCTGGAGGATGGCTGACTGATAGAGTCCAGGATGTATGGACTTGGTTGTGGGAGGATGTAATAAAGAGTTGGTTTTAATATGGTTATGAGCAGCATGAATTTTGCGGCAAAAGGGTTGCTGAAGATATGTGGTTAAGAATTAACAAAGATTTTCAGCGCCCTTGTTATGTTTTTTAAAATAATCAAAAGAAAAGACATATGGTAAGAAAAGATTCTTGTCTATATTGTCAGTAGCAAATAAGGAGAGAAGAAAAAATGGCTGGGTTTGCTAAAGTTATATTGACAGCTATATTGGTTGTCACGGTTTTTGTTGTATTTACAAATTTTGTTCTATTTTTTCCCTGGTATATGACTTTGGCTTATGAAACTTACAATTTGGCAACGGTAGCAGCAAATTACAATTACCTTCCCAGGGATGAAAAAGAATTTGTTTTGAATAATTTGAAAAGCAAGCCTATATTCAAGGAATGTCCCGATAAAATAAAAATAAGTTCAGACCACGAAGGTGAATACTCTTATGACTATTATAAAGATTTGGACAATTCATTGAAGCCGTATGTGCAAAGGGGAGAGACTTTTTATGTGGAAATCCGGGCGGCATTTCCCTTTAAAATAGAGCTGGCAGGTGCAGAGAGGCGTATTGAATATGAAATTTCGTTTCGCCTTCCTGTAACAGGTATCAGATACTACAAAGACTTGGAGTAACGGTGGTTGTATGAGAGGCATTGCATATACTATTCTATTGGTGGTGGCATCAACTATAATACTAGGTCCTTTGGTTGAATGTTTTCAACTTATGACAGAAAAGGCCAGAATAGATTCCGCCATAAATAATTGCGGGAAGCTGGCAATTATGACTTCATCAAGGGATGAAGCTGCAAGGGACTTGGAAGCGGAAATAGACTTGGAAAAGTTTATGGATTCTTTTAGTACTTCTTTTGCAGCCAGCCTGAATCTAAGAATTGAAAATAGTATTACAACGGATTTGACTGATGAGAAATCAAGTATAGTCCATTTTAAATCCAATGACGGCAGATATAATGATTTTACAGTCAACCTGACCGTAAATAAAGACAGACCGGATATTTGTGAGGTTTTGGTGACGTCAAAGTATAAATTTAAAACAAAACATCTGGCCTTTGTGGAGGAACATGTGCCGACTTTTACTGATTTTAATCTTGAAAGGAAGGGTCGGTTTGTGCTTGAGCAAACTAACTGATTATAATTTATGTGTTAGGCAAAACAAAGCAGTTAAAATGCTTAAATAGGTTTGTTTTGTCGAAAGTTTGTCCTTTAAGGTCTTTAAAAAAGAGATAACTATGTGGTAGAATATAATCATACAATTTTTGATGGAGGTTGGTTTAATGAAGAAAAGGGTAATAGTAAGTGCTTTTGCATTATTGATGTTACTTTCTCTTACTGCCTGTGAGAAAAAAGGGCAGAATGAACCGAGACAGACGGACCCCGGCATAAATTTTAACGGACAAGTAATGTCTGAGCCTGTGACAACTTCAGAAAATGAAATTTATGGAAGATGGGAGGCGGAAAACGGCCCTGCCATTGAGATTAATGCCAATTCCGATGGTAAGTATACCTATTATTTAGATAAAAATAATACTTCAGATAATTATTATAAAGGTCCGTTTGAAATTAGTTCCGGTCCTAAAGCCATAGTTGATTTAAGTTTGTCTGCCCAGGAATATCTTGAAAAGTATGACTCATATGCCGGCGGTTTAAAAAATGCCTTTGCATTAAAACTGCAATATGAAACTTTTCAATCGGAAGGTACCGATAAGAGTGATACTTTAAATAAATCCGAGTATATGAATTTCTTGTTTTTGCTTTCAGAAGACAATGCGGATAAGGCATTGTTGGTGAATATGAATGATTCTACTTCCACTGAATTGACCAGAGTAAAATAGTAAATTTTTAGTTTAATTTAAAAATTAAAAGTTTTATAATGAAACATTCACAAAAAAGAAGTGGCTTGTACTGCTTCTTTTTTTAATTGTGCAGCAGTTTTTGAAAGCGAGAATTTCAGCAATATATGTTTAAATAAATATGGTATTTTCCGATACATTTAGAAGAAAGCAATATATCGCTTATTAGTTATTTATGTTGGTTCTAAAGGCACATGCTGTGTAGTTTTGGATGAAATTTATGTAAGTGGGGGAATAGGTTGATGAATTTTGGAATTCATTATACCACCGGAAATCAAAAGGAAGACCAACAGTTAAAAAATGATCCGTTTACATACTTGGAAAAAGATAAAAACAATAATTGTGAAGAAGTGTATACTGAAGGGAATAACGATGAAGATTTCGTTAGAAAAAAGACCATGGAAAATGTATTGGATTTAAAGAAAAAACTTAAGAGGTACGGAATTTCTTTTCGCGACCTTTTGACTTGTGCCCCAAAGAACGATGATACAATATATATGTGTATAAAGACTGCTAAAGGGATAGCAGCGAATGAGCGGATTTTGGAAGAAATCGAGAAAAAGAAAAAACTACCCGTTCAAGAGATTTTAAAAGCAGTAAATGTATTTCACGGTACACTGGAAAAGAACGGTACCTATATAATTGCGCTATGCTTAATTATAACAAGCGGTCTGGAAAGTTTAAACTTTTACATAAATGAAACCTATACCAAAAAAGAACCGAATCGAAATGTGGGTACTGTTTTGGAATCGGCATCGGATGGTGTTATTGTGATGACCGGAGATTGCAATTTTCTTTTACTGAGAAAGAGAAAAGGAATGTTTTTGGGGCAGCAGATAAAATTTGCAAACTGGGAGGTAAAAAGATATAATCGAAGTATCGCAAGAAAAGTATTTGCAGGTGTGGCTGTATCATGTGCAGCTGTGTTAATGCTGTTTTTCAGTCGAAATCTTATATATAATCCTTCTGATGACAGGGTTTATGCCTTTGTTGATATTGATATAAATCCCAGTTTGGGGTTATCTATAGACAAAAATAACCTGGTTGTAGATGTTAATACAATAAATGGAGATGCGGATGTACTTCTAATGGATAATGATTTAAGGGGACTGCCGGTAAATGATGCAATTGAAATGATTTTTGAATTTGCCCATGACAGAGGTTTTGTATACGAGGATAGAGAAAATCTGGTTTTAATTTCCTTGGGCTTAAATCCTGATGTTGATGAGGAAGGCGATGAAGAGGAAAAATTTATTCAGCTTTTTAATCAGATTGAGTTGGAGATAAAGGGAGATGAAGTTATTGTACCGCTAGTGATTGCTGTGCCTCAAGATACTGTAAAGTCTGCAAAGAGAAACAACTTGTCAATAGGAAGACAGTATATTTATGAAAACTCGCAAAAGTTTGACTTTGGAGAGATAAGAGGAGGTTCCATAGAGGATTTGGTATTTGAAAGTGAAATTTTTGACGAAAGCAGTTAAGTAATTTTTACTATGACTTTGAATCATAAAAATAATATTGTATTATTCTTTAAACAGGATAACTGAATTTATGCTTATCAGTTTGGAAATACCGGAGGTAAGGAGTATGGGAGGATATTTAAAAAGGCATGAACAGTTTGTGAATGAAGCATTGGAGAAAAAAGAAGATGTGGATTGGGAATGGCTGAAAGAATACCATAAAACCCAGATACAGTTTCTTCAGCATGAGAGGCTTATACATTTGTTGGTTACCTTAGCCTTTGCTCTCTTTTTCCTGGCTACGGTTCTGTTTGCGACATCTTTTGAAAAACCTGTTATTTTACTGGTAAGTCTTTTGGTTTTAGTTCTCTTGGTTCCATATATAGCTCATTATTACAAATTGGAAAATGGAGTTCAGAGATGGTATGAATTATATAATAAAATAGACGAAATTTGCAGAAAAAAAGAATAAATGGTGGCTTCATTTTTTAGCGCCTTTTATTTTTATTCGGATTTTAGTTTATCAGGATAAAGAATTTTACGCACTTTTTCCATGTGGTATTTGTCAGCGGGAGGCGTGTCACAGAGTTTATACTCGAGATTCAGATTCTTCCATTTGTATTCGCCCATTTTATGAAAGGGCAGAATTTCAATTTTTTCAACATTGATAAGGCTTTCAATGAATTCTCTTAATTTTATAATATCCGGTTTAAAATCGGTTAGTCCGGGAACTACTACATATCTTAACCACACCGGAATTTTTCTTTTGTTTAAATGCTGCGCAAATTCAAGAACCTTTTCATTTGAAAATCCCGTCAAAGATTCATGCTTTTCACTGTCAATATGTTTTATATCCAGAAGCACAAGGTCGGTATAGTCCAATAAAGTATTTACGGCATGAGAGTTACTGTCTGTAAAGCCATTGGTATCAATAGCTGTGTGAATACCTTCCTGTTTGCATTTTTTGAAAAGCTCGGTAATAAATTCGGGCTGGGCAAGCGGTTCTCCACCCGAGACAGTTATACCTCCGCCCGAGTTTTTAAAATAGGGAAGGTACCTTTTGACTTTGTTCAACACTTCATCAGCGGAATACCAGGTACCGCCATCGAAATTCCATGTGTCGGGGTTATGGCAATAAAGACAGCGGAAAGGACAGCCCTGCATAAAGACTACAAATCTTATGCCCGGGCCATCGACAGTGCCGAAGGATTCAAAGGAATGTATTTTGCCTTTTACAGTCATACAATCACCTTTTTATATTACATCGTGGAAGGTTCGGGCCATAACCTCAAGCTGTTGCTGGCGTGTAAGCCTTATGAAATTAACGGCATAGCCTGAAACTCTTACAGTCAGCTGCGGATAGCTGTAAGGGTCTTCCATTGCTTTTTCCAATACGGATCTTTCTAAAACATTAATATTTACATGGTGTCCGCCCTGGGAAAAGTAACCGTCTAAAAGGGCCACGAGGTTGTTCAGCCTGTCCTCTGTTTCTTTTCCGAGGGAGCGGGGAACTAAAGACAGAGTCAGTGAAATTCCGTCTTTACAATACTCATAAGGTATCTTTGCCAAAGAGTTAAGCACGGCCAGCGCTCCCATTTTATCTCTTCCATGCATTGGATTGGCTCCCGGTGCAAAAGGTTCGCCTTTTTTTCTGCCGTCGGGAGTTGAGCCGGTTTTTTTGCCATAAACAACATTGGATGTGATGGTGAGTATTGAAAGAGTGTGTGTGGCATTTCTATAGGTTTCGTGTTCTTTCAGATCATTGTAGAATTCTTTAACAATAGATACGGCAATACTGTCAACTCTGTCATCGTCATTTCCGAACTGAGGATAATCTCCCTCAATTTCAAAATCGGAAATCAAACCCATTTCATTACGGATAACTCTTACCTTGGAATACTTCATGGCACTGAAAGAGTCCACCAAAACCGAAAAGCCGGCTATCCCAAATGCCATAAACCTGTTGACATCCGTGTCGTGAAGAGCCATCATAAGCCTTTCGTAGGCATATTTATCATGCATGTAATGAATTACATTCATTGTGTTTACATAAAGTCCGGTAAGCCATTTTTGCATTTTTTTGAATCGACTCATAACCTTATCGTAATCGAGGTATTCATCGGTATAGGGTTCGCATTCCGGCGCTACCTGTTCACCGGATATTTCGTCTTTTCCGCCGTTTAAAGCAAGCAGCAGAAGCTTTGGCAGGTTGCAACGGGCACCGAAAAACTGCATGTCTTTTCCGATACGCATTGCCGATACACAACAGGATATACCGTAATCGTCATGAAAGTATTTACTCATGAGGTCATCATTCTCGTATTGAATGGCACTGGTGAGCATGGATACTTTTGCGCAGAACCTTTTAAAGCCTGTGGGGAGTTTCTCCGACCAGAGGACAGTTATATTCGGCTCTGGGGAAGGCCCTAAGTTAAAAAGCGTCTGAAGCAGTCGAAAGGAGGTTTTGGTTACCATGTGCCTGCCATCTTCGCACATGCCGCCTATGGATTCGGTAATCCAAACCGGGTCACCGGCAAAGAGTTCGTTGTACTCGGGAGTTCTTAAATGGCGGATAAATCTCAGTTTGATTATAAACTGGTCAATCAGCTCCTGGGCTTCAACTTCTGTAATTATACCGGCTTTAAGGTCTCTTTCAATGTATATGTCAATAAAAGCGGAAACTCTTCCTAAAGAATTAGCTGCACCGTTGGTTTCTTTCATTGCCGCAAGGAAGGCAAGATAAATCCATTGTACAGCTTCCAATGCGTTTTTGGCAGGCTTTGATAAATCAAAACCGTAAGTTTTGCCCATTTCAACCAGTTCGCTCAGTGCATTGATTTGTTCGGCCAATTCTTCTCTTAAGCGTATATTGGATTCATTCATAGGAGCATTTGAAAGAGCGTTCAGGTCTTTCTTCTTTTCTTCAATGAGTATATCTACGCCATAGAGAGCAACACGCCTGTAGTCACCAATGATTCTTCCGCGGCCATAGGCATCGGGAAGGCCTGTTATTACGCCGGAGTGCCTTGCTTTTCGCATTTCCGGTGTATAGACACTGAACACTCCGTCATTATGGGTTTTGCGATAGTTTTCAAATATATTTTCAATTTCCGGTGACAGTTTATAGCCATATTTTTCACAAGCCTGCTTGGCCATTCTGATCCCACCGTAAGGTATAACAGCTCTTTTAAGAGGCTCATCGGTTTGAAGACCTTTAATAACTTCATTTTCTTCATCTATATAACCCGGTGCGTGGCTTGTAATACTCGATACGGTTTGGGTGTCAATATTTAATACACCGCCTTTGTTATACTCATCGTTTAGGAGTTTCTTGCACTTTTCCCACAGTTTTTTTGTTCTGTTACTTGGACCTGCAAGAAATTCTTCAGTTCCGTCATAGGGGATGTAATTGTTCACTATAAAATCCCTGACATCTATGCTGTCTTGCCATTTACCCGGTACAAATCCGTTCCAAGCTTGATTTTTCATAATATTACCTCCTTCGTCGTGGTTTTTGTCCCTTCGCGCGAAAGATGCAAAACAAAAACCGCCTGAGTATACATAAGTTACCCAGGCGGTCGGCAAAATTAAGAATCATACTCCCTGTGGTTATAATCCACTTCCGCCAGTCATATGATTCCTGTTAACGATATATTGTCAAAGAATCAAATTAATCAGATTGATTCACTTATATTTCTAGTATAAACCTTTCATGCTTATTTGTCAACTATATGCCTGTCAAAATAAAAGGGACATGTTTCATGCCCCTTTATTTTGCATATATCGATTTTCTCAAATTTTAATTATTTTGTAGCAAGAACTTTCTTTAATTTTGCAAATCTTGGAAGCCCGTCTTCCAATACAGGTTTGGATTCACCTTGAATCAAAGGAAGTGCATATTTAATGAAGTCTTCTGTCAAGCCGTTGCCTTCCTTATTGATCCATTCTAATGGAATTTTCTTTTCGGTATTAGCAACGTCTGTAAGGTTAATGAGCTTGATGTTGCACTTGTATTCAGGTCCTTCCGGTCTTTCGAAAGCGACCATGTAGTCTGTTTTACCTTCAACAGCATTTCTAACAGCCATTTGTCCAGCCATATATGCTTCGTTAACGTCTGTCAATGAAGCAATATGAGCTGCACATCTTTGAAGCAGGCTGAACTCGATTCCTCTTACTTTTGTGCCCAGTCTTTCTTTTACGATGTTTGCAAGTATTGATGCGGCACCACCCAATTGAGCATGACCGAAGGAATCTTTTGCAAGAGTTGCACCCATTTCGGCAATATATCTGCCTTGTTCATCTTTACAACCTTCAGATACGGCAACGATAACTTTACCGTTTGCTTTATATACTCTGTTTACATCATCGAGGAACTTTTCAATGCTGAAAGGAATTTCCGGCAAATAAATCAGGTCAGGACCGTTTCCTTTATATGCAGCCAAAGCGGATGCTGCTGTAAGCCAACCTGCATTTCTACCCATTACTTCCAAAATTGTTACCATTCCGGTATCGTAAACTCTTGCATCGTGGTAAACTTCCATAAAGGAAGTAGCTATGTATTTTGCAGCACTACCATAACCTGGACAGTGGTCTGTTCCCCAAAGATCGTTATCTATTGTCTTTGGAACACCCATAATTCTACACTCGTAACCAACTTTCTGCATATACTTGCTTACTTTGTTGCAAGTATCCATTGAGTCGTTTCCGCCATTGTAGAAGAAATACCTTATGTTGTATTTCTTGAATACTTCCAGAAGTCTCTTGTAATCTGTTTCATCTTCATCAGCATTTTTGAGTTTGTATCTGACTGAACCGAGAGCGGATGATGGTGTAGTTTTCAAAAGTTCCAATTCATAAGGGTCTTCCTTGCTCATATCATAGAATTTTTCTTCTAAAACACCTTTAATTCCGTGTGCTGCACCATAAACAGCTGTAATACATTCTTGTTTCAATGCTTCCTGAATAACTCCGGCAGCACTTGCATTAATAACTGATGTTGGGCCTCCGGATTGGCCGAACATACATGCTCCTTCTAAACGACTCATACAATAACCTCCTTGAAAATATATAAATAAGTTATCAAGTATACCATCATAAACATATATATTGCCTATATGTTTAACAAAATCAACTAAAAATATAACATAATTATGTTTAAATTGCAATTGGACTTGACAAAATATTATCAATTAATTTTTATTAATACTTGATTTTCGATTTGAATCTGGTAAAATTATTATGATAAAATTTAGGAATACTAAAAAATGTTACTTTGGACGTATCATCACATAAAGCCTTACATATACTTATTGGGCAGATGCAAATCCAAAGCGATATTTCAATTATTTCTAAAATAATTGGTTATTACAACTAAATTCAATATAAGGAGTGGAAAATATGCCATTAGTTACATCGAAAGAAATGTTTAAAAAAGCCTATGAAGGCGGGTATGCTATTGGTGCATTCAATGTTAACAACATGGAGATAATTCAGGGAATAACTGAAGCTGCAAAGGAAGTTAATGCTCCATTAATTCTTCAAGTTTCAGCAGGTGCCAGAAAGTATGCAAATCACACTTATTTAATGAAACTTATAGAAGCAGCGGAAATTGAGACAGGGCTTCCAATCTGCGTTCACCTTGACCACGGTGATTCCTTTGAACTTTGTAAATCATGTATAGACGGTGGATTCACATCAGTTATGATAGACGGTTCACACCTTCCTTTCGAAGAAAACATCAAATTGACAAAACAAGTTGTTGATTATGCACACGATAAAGGTGTTGTTGTTGAAGGTGAGCTCGGAAGACTTGCAGGTATAGAGGATGCAGTTAATGTATCTGAAGAAGATGCTGCTTTCACAGATCCTGATGAAGCTGAAGAGTTTGTTAAGAGGACAGGGGTTGACTCTTTGGCAATAGCAATAGGTACAAGCCATGGAGCGTACAAATTCAAGGGAGAAGCTAAATTAAGATTTGATATTTTGGAAGAAATTCAAAAGAGACTTCCGGGATTCCCAATTGTATTACACGGTGCATCATCGGTTATGCCTGAATATGTTGAAATGATCAACAATAACGGCGGTCAAATGCCGGGAGCAAAAGGTGTTCCTGAGGATATGTTAAGACAGGCAGCAAAAATGGCAGTATGTAAGATAAACATTGACTCTGACTTAAGGCTTGCTGTAACAGGAACTATCAGGAAATATTTCAATGAGAATCCTTCACACTTCGATCCGAGACAATATCTTGGACCGGCTAGAAATGCTATAAAAGAAATTGTTAAACATAAAATTATTCACGTATTGGGTTGTGACGGCAAGGCTTAATATTATCTCAAATATAGAGCAAAAGGTGAGGGATACCTCACCTTTTGCTGCTATTATAGATAGGGGTTTGCGACTATGGAGAACAACGGTTCTATCGGTAATGAAAACAAGAGCAATGTTAAAAAGGAAATAATAAGCTGGATAAAATATATTTTATCGGCATTAATAATATCTTTTTTGTTAACAAAATTTGTAGTTTTAAATGCCTATATACCTACCGGGTCTATGGAAAATACCATTATGCCCGGGGACAGAGTATTTGCCAGCAGGATTCATTATCTTTTTACAGAGCCCAAGCGAGGGGATATTATTGTTTTCAGATATCCTGATGATGAGAGTGTAAATTATGTAAAAAGGATAATCGGATTGCCCGGTGAGACGGTTGAAATAAAAAACGGTGAAGTGTATGTTGATGGTGCAAAGCTGGAGGAACCATATATTAAAGAAGAGATGAGCAAAGAAAATTTTGGACCCTATCAAGTGCCGGAAGACAGTTATTTCGTGATGGGGGATAATAGAAATAACTCAAATGACTCAAGACGTTGGCTTACAACGAATTATGTACACAAGAGCAAGATTTTGGGTAAGGTTGCTTTTCAATATTTTCCGAAGTTCAAATGGTTATGGTAAAATAATTTTCAAAGGTTATTGAAATAAATAATTGAATAAATTTATAGGATTAAAAAACTCTATTGCCATATGGCGGTAGAGTTTTTTGTGCTTTTTATTTCCCATTATCCTGGATTGATAACAGTTGGTATAATCCTTTAAATATAAGTTAATAATACCTTTTGAGGTGTTTTTTATGTCAAAAAGAGTTGGAATACCCAGAGCTCTGTTTTATTATCATTATTTTTCTCTGTGGAAAACATTTTTTGAGGAACTGGGAGCAGAAGTTGTAGTTTCAGGGAATACGACAAAAAAAACAATGGACGAAGGTTCAAAGACTTGTGTCGATGAAGCTTGTCTTCCAATAAAGATATTTTTCGGACATGTTATTGAACTTAAGGATAAAGTAGATTTTTTGTTTATACCGAGGTTTACCAGTGTTTCTAAAGGAGAATACATCTGCCCGAAATTTGGTGGGCTTCCCGACATGATTAAAAATACCGTTGATAATTTGCCTGAAATTATCGATGTGGATGTTGATTTGTGGAAAAAGGGAAGTAATCCGCTTGTTTCAGCCTTTGAAGTGGGAAGCTATTTTACCCGGGAGAGAAGAATGATCATGAAAGCCTATCGCAAAGCCATGGAAAGTTTCAGGGAATTCAGGACTGAAGTAAAGAAAGGCATACTTCCTGAGGATATTTTGAGTAAAAAATTGAGATTGATAAAAAAAAGTGACGGTCCAAGGCTTAACATTGCTGTTATAGGCCATGGCTACAATGTGTATGATAGCTATGCAAACATGGATATGGTGAATAAATTGAAAAATAAAGGTGTAAATGTGTTAACCATAGATATGGTGGATAGCAGTGTAATAAAAGAGAAAGTGAAGACCTTATCAAAGAGGATGTTTTGGAATTACGGAACCAGAGCCATAGGCAGTGCTCTGCATTTTTTGGACAGAAAGGACATAGACGGGATTATTTATTTAATGAGTTTTGGATGTGGAATAGATTCTTTTGTAGCAGACCTGATTGAGAGAAGAGTGAGAAGGAAAAAAGATTTGCCCTTTATTGTTCTTACCATTGATGAACATTCGGGTGAAGCAGGAATGGATACAAGAATTGAAGCTTTTATAGACATGATAAGATGGAGGAGTAAAAGTGAAAGTAACATTTCCGCACATGGGTAATACATTTATAACGGCTAAGGCTTTACTGGATGATGTTGGACTGGAATATGTAATACCGCCGTATAACAATAAGAGAACTTTGGAGATTGGCACCAAGTATGCACCGGAAATGGCATGTATTCCTTTGAAAATTAATCTGGGCAATTATATAGAAGCCCGTGAGTTGGGGGCAGATACCATATTGATAACCGGAGGCCGGGGACCATGCAGATTTGGGTACTATTGTGAGATGAGCAGGGAAATACTTGCCGATACCGATTACAATATGGATGTGATTACTATTGATGGCCCCAACGGTGACATAAAAAAGTTTTTGGAAAAAATTAAGAAACTGGCCGGCGGCTTTAATATTTACAAGATTCTAAAAGTTATAAAAAATACTACAATTGTTGCCAAAAGAGTTGATGAGCTGGAAAAGCTGACTTTCAGAATACGACCCAGAGAACTGAAAAAAGGTGCTACCGACAGTATTTATAAAGATTTTTTAAATAAAGTAAAGGATGTAAAAGGATCAAAAGGCATTCTAAAACTTATAGAAGAGACAGAGAGAAAGCTTTTGGAGATTGAAACAGATAAGGATTTTGTTCCTTTGAAAGTCGGAATAGTAGGTGAAATTTATACAACCATTGATCCCTTTGCAAACTTTTATATAGAATCAAAACTTGGAAGTATGGGTATTGAAGTGGACAGGTATGTCACCATAAGTGGCTGGATCATTGAGCATATGCTTAAAAATATTCTGCCTGCAAAAAAGGATCTTGATTTCAGTGAGGCTGCCAAACCGTATTTAGGCAGAATGATTGGCGGACATGCCCAGGAAACCGTAGGAAACGCTGTTCTATATGCAAAAAAGGGCTATGACGGTGTTATTCAAATATATCCTCTGACCTGTATGCCGGAAATTGTTGCTCAAAGCATATTGCCCTCTATAGAAAGGGATTATGATATACCCATTCTTACTCTGATTATTGACGAAATGACCGGTGAAGCGGGTTATATGACTAGAATTGAAGCTTTTGTAGATTTGCTTAACAAGAGAAGGGAGAGATTGGAAAATGGGAAAAACATCGCTTTATCTTGGAGTTGACGTAGGTTCAGTAAGTACAAACTTAGTGCTTATAAATGATGAAAACGAGGTAGTTGAGAAGCTTTATTTAAGGACAAGCGGCCAGCCTATTAATGCTTTGCGAACAGGCATGAAAATGCTTTCGGAAAAATACGGGCGAAACACGGTAATAAGGGGAGTAGGTACAACGGGAAGTGGAAGACAGCTGGCCAGTGTTATTATCGGTGCTGATATAATAAAAAATGAAATTACCACTCATGCCGTCGCGGCTCAAATGCTTGTCCCCGATGTCAGAACCATTCTTGAAATTGGGGGACAGGATTCAAAGATTATAATACTTAAAAACGGAGTTGTATATGATTTTGGAATGAACACCGTTTGTGCAGCAGGAACCGGTTCTTTTTTGGACAGACAGGCGGCAAGACTTGAAATTCCAATTGAAGAATTCGGGTCTTATGCACTAAAGTCAAAGTCACCGGTAAGAATAGCCGGAAGATGTGCTGTTTTTGCCGAGTCGGATATGATTCATAAACAACAGACAGGACACAGTATTGAGGATATAATAAACGGTCTGTGTGAGGCTTTGGTAAGGAATTTTCTAAACAACCTTGCCAAAGGAAAGGATTTTGAAGACACCATTGTGTTCCAGGGTGGTGTGGCGGCTAATGTTGGAATTGTTGCTGCTTTTGAAAGAGCTATAGGTAAAAAGATAGTAATTCCCAAATACTACGATGTAATGGGTGCTTATGGTGCAGCATTAATTGCCAAGGAGAAAATGGAGAAGGGATCTCAACCTTCGAATTTCTATGGGTTTGAAGTGGCAGAAAATGAGTATAAAGCAAAAAGTATCGAATGTAATGACTGTTCAAACCTATGTGAAGTGATTGAGATTACTTCCAATGATGAGGCCCTTGCCCGTTGGGGCGATCGATGCGGTAAGTGGTCATCCGGCATTAAAAAGGAGAGTGTCGGATAGAACTATAGAGTTCAGATATATAAAAAAACCCGGTGAGAAGTATTTCACCGGGTTTTTGTCTAAATAAATGTCAGTATTCCAAATCGAAAATTCAAACAATAGTATTTTGTCAAGAAGAACTTTAATTGATTTGTAAATAATCTAAGTAAGCATCCCAAGTTCCGTTATCACTTGTTACAATGAGTTCTACTGTCTGATTTCCGGTACCATGGCTCACGTTTTGTATGGTGTACACTGCAGGGTAACTTCCGCCATAATAGAAGGTTCCTTTATACTGTCCGCCGATTCTTAAATCTACTCTGGCCATGTTTTGATTATTTGAGCAACCGCGAAGTGAGAAAGTACTGGTGCTCGATGTAAAGTTATGAGTAAACTTGACGGAATCATTGTTGGCATATAAAGCTACACCCGAGAACGGACTGCTGATATTACCTGTGTATTGGCCGCTCTTAATCATATTTTCACATTGTATAATAACAGGTCCGCTGTTATTGTTGCCAGGGTTATCAACAGGTTTATTATCAACAGGTTTGTCGTTATTGTTGTCGGCAGTACCGAATACGAAGGAGTCTATATTTACAGGTCCATTGAAGCACAGGTATAGATCTTTAACACCGGATGCACCGCTGACGGTAGTGGTTAATTCTTTGTAAGAATCCCATCCTCCGGTAGAAGTTACATTTAATGAACCTATAAGTGTACCTGTCGAGCTGCCCAATCTTAACTGGATGGTTGTGGTGGAGTTGCCGCCATAGGCAACACGAGCTTTGAAGGAAGCAGCACCTGAACCGAAGTTAACATTTTTAAATTCGAGGTAATTTCCGTTTTCAATGTATCCTACACCGCTTCCGCCATTGCCGGTTCCGATTATTTGCACTGTTGAGGAATTGGTGCTATTGTATTTTTCTGCTTCCAATGCAGTAAAGGCGCTTTGTTCTGCCGGAGCTGGACCTGGGTTGCCGTTGTTGCCGCCGTTGTTACCGCCGGTGTTACCGGAGCCTTGTCCGCCGATGGTAATGTTCATTTTTGTCATTTCAGCCCTACCGCTGCTCTGATAACCTTCAACAACCATGGAAACTTCATAGAGTTTACCCATTCTCATGCCTCTTGCTTCCCAAGCTTTAAAGTGTTCATGGACAGATATGGTACCGCTTGTACGTTTTACAGTACGAACACTCCAATACTGCTGGAAGGTTTTGTCGCCCTCAATGGAAGGTTGATTATATCTGGTGGTCTCATAAATTTCATATGTACCGCCATCTACATTAATGTAGCCTTTTGGACTATTGCTTCCTGGTGGCTTCCAGGTACCGTAGCTCTCAATGATGTAATATTCTACAAGCGGATTTTGGGTCCATCCGTATACCGAAAGGTATGAGTTTCCGTTTGGCTGATAATTACAAGCGTAATCAATTATTATGTTTCCGTATTGCTGATATGTTTGAGTCGATCCGAGTTTTTTACCGGTTCGGAATAAGATATTATTGATATTACTCCAGGAACAGGTAAAACTTCCGCCACCGGTGAGAGTCATTGTTCCATTACCGTAGTCTTTCCAGTATTCGTAGTCATAGCCGTCATAATTTCCGGTAGCATTTGATGTGAGCGTTATTGCTGCATTTACACTGGCAGGGAACAAACTTAGTACGAAGATTAAGCACACGACGGTTGAAAAAATTAGCTTTGATCTTTGTTTCATCGAACATTCTCCTTCCCTTTTTTAAGTTAGCTTTGTAGTTTGTTTTTATTTTTTGTTTAAGTTATGTCCCTCTATAGCAAATTGAAAATAACAATCTTTATTCCGATTATTGCAATATAAAAAATTGCAACATTCATAATCCCTTAAAAGAGGTTTGATTTAAGAGCATTAATGAACAAGCAGTCTTATGAAGTACATATTATAAGACAATATTCAGAAAAATAAATTTCATTTGATTATCTTTAGTGGAATTTACTGATTATGATTGCAATATATAAGAGAGGTATAGTTGATAAGAATAAAAATTTTAAATATTATAAAATTTATTTGGCTTAAACTTTGGCAATAACCCAGTTGATGACATAGAAAGTCGCAAAATTCCGTAAATGCTAGTAACGACCGGTTGAAACGTATAAAAAAATTAATAATTGTAAACTTTTAAAAGAATAATGTTAACAGCTAAAACATTGCAGATATGATGGGTAATTGTCTGTACGCATTTGAAATTTTATTTTGTCATTTTAGACGCTGAGCAAAAAATGTATCTATTAATATCGTAATACATGCATAGTGTCTTTGTCAATATTAAAGATATATATATGTTTTGATGCTAAAATTGGAAAACTAACTGATCTTTATATAAAAAATAAGTGTTCTAAATACTTTAAGAATTTCAGAAGTAATAAGGATTATTGCTGTTACTGATTGGCGGATTTGAAAATAACGGCCTAACCAGTAACAGCGTACTAAATGAAATCTTTAAGTTTCATAACATTTAATAGCGATTAATCGCAATTCAGCATAGAATCGTAGAAATTTGTGTAGTCGCTGCGATTTTCAGCTATGAAACTTATAGCAGTTCTGGGATGTTGATTAAACTGCCCGGTGATCATGTAAGGTATATCGAATCCCCAGCTTAATTCGCTTCTTAAAGCCGGGATATGTTTTTCTATACATTCCAAAATTGGTCTCAGATGATATTTGGGATTCTTCAAAAAGCCCAGAATCAATTCCATGGGACAGTTTCCGGCACCACGGCCAAGGCCTGCAATAGTTGCGTCGACATAACTTGTTCCAAGGATTATGGCTTCAATGGTATTTGCATAGGCTAGCTGCTGGTTGTTGTGGGCATGTATACCCAGTTTTTTGCCCGATTCCTGAGCATACCTGAGATATTTTGCAGTAAGATATTGGATATCCTCCGAGTAAAGGGAACCAAAACTGTCAACAATATAAATAACATCCACTTCGGTCTTTGACAGAATTTCCAAAGCTTCGTCCAAATCCCGTTCTCTTAGCTGCGATACAGCCATGATATTTATAGTGGTTTCATAGCCTTTGTCATGGGCATCTTTTATCATGTCAACGGCTGTAGGTATTTGATGTACATAAGTTGCTACTCTAATCATGTCAATTATGCTTTCGCTCTTTGGAGGTATATCCTCACGATAGTCGGTACGTTCAGCATCAGCCATGACAGAAAGTTTAAGAGGAGAATCATTGTCCCCTATTACTCTTCTTATATCTTCTTCATCACAGAACTTCCATATTCCGAATTCATCTTTTGAAGCTATTTTTTTTGAGGCCTTGTAACCAAGTTCCATGTAATCGACACCGGCATCAATACATGCTTTGTAAACAGCCTTAACAAAATCATCGCTGAATTTGAATTTGTTAATCAGGCCGCCGTCCCTGATGGTGCAGTCTAAAACTTTAACATCAGGCCTGTAGGTCATCCATGTCCCTTTTTTTGGAATTACTTTGTTTGTTGTTTCCGTTTGATTCATTTTAACCATCCTTTCAAATCCTATCAATGTTGCATATTACATTACTAAAGGCAGCAAAATATTAAGGTGGATTTTGCTATGCTTAAAAAAGCTTCAAAAGCTGAAATCTTTACAGGCACAGGAAAAAATAACCACCTAAAATTCTAATCCTTACGTAATGGAAATTAAGCCAATTACGAAGTACCAGAACATTTTGCAGTCCTTAAGTAATGTTTTAAATTGTGGGTCGGTATTGATGGAAACGGAGAACAAACATCATAAATGAATTGAATTGTTTGCATGCTTTTTTACCTCTACCGTTCCTACCATACTACCATTCTACATATCTTATTTTATCAAAAAATTTACAAAATGCAAAATAATTTTTGTTTTTTTTCTGGATACCTGGCTTAGTCCAATATAAAATAGAGTTGAAGACAGCAATAATACCAATAGAAAGTAAGGAGCTGACTGATACAAAATGAGACAATATTTTGTTGACCTCCATGTTCATATAGGAAGGTCTTCAAGCGGAAATGAAGTTAAAAGAGCTACTTCCGGAAATCTTACTTTTGAAAATATAGCTTATGACGCTTTTTATCGAAAAGGTATAAATGTAATTGGTGTTGTGGACGCAATATCGCCTTATGTTCTTGAAGATATCGAAGAACTTGTCGATAGGGGGGAATTGCGTGAGATAAAAAAGGGAGGAATGGAATACAGAGAGGGTCTGACTATACTGCTTGGCGCCGAAATAGAAACTCATGAAGATAAGGGGGGCAGTGCCCATTCTCTGTGCTTTTTTCCCACATTAAAGGAAATTAAAAATTTTTCCGGAGAAATGAGTAAGCATGTAAAAAACATGCAACTGTGTTCTTCTATAAGCAGACTTAGTGCCCAGGAACTGTTTGATATTGTAGACAGCCATGGCGGTATTCTGATACCTGCCCATGTTTTTACTCCCCATAAAAGCTTTTATGGGAATTGCTGTGACAGTTTACTGGAAGTCTTTAGCCATGACAGTTTTGAAAAAATTCCTGCCGTTGAATTGGGGCTTAGTGCAGATTCTATGATGGCAAGCCAGCTTAGTGAACTTGATGGAAAAGGATTTATCAGTAATTCCGATGCCCATTCCCTTATAAAAATGGGACGTGAGTACAATATTTTCAGAATGGAGGATACCAGCTATGAGGAAGTGCTGAAAGCCCTCAAGGGAGCTGACGGGAGAAAGATACAGGCAAACTATGGCTTAGATCCTAAGCTGGGGAAATACCATAGAACTTACTGCCTTGTTTGCGACAGAGTTGTTGAAGGTCAACCGCCTATACTAAAGTGCCCGGTTTCCGACAGGCATCGCGTTGTTGTGGGAGTGAGGGACAGGCTTGAGGTTATAAAAGACAGGGAAGAAGCTAAGATGGAAGGGCGGCCGCCGTACAATTATCAAATACCGCTGGACTTCCTCCCCGGGGTTGGCCCTAAAACCATAGACAAGCTTATAAAACATTTTGGCAGTGAGATGAAAATCCTGCATGAAACAACCTTTGATGAATTGACTAAAGTTGTTAAGGAAGATGTGGCAGAGAATATTATTATGGCGAGGAAGGGAATGCTCTACATAAAAGAAGGTGGGGGAGGAGTTTACGGGAAAATTGAGAAGTAAGGATGAGAGCTGTCTTAATGCGCTATGCAATTATTTCATAACAAGTAAAAAGAGTGCTGCCGACTATTTTAAAGCAAACATGGCAGCACTCTTTAAAAGCCACATTACTTATTGAACTATCCAACGGATTAATCCTAAGTCAAACGGATTTATCAGATCCGGATGATAAGGGATTACTCTAAAGGTATAACCGTATTCTCCGCCTTCAAACAATTTGATATTTGCCGAATAGATGTAAGTACCTTCATCGGTCTTTCCATCCAGATGCATATCAATTATTTCCGGACTTTCAATTAAATTATCTTTGCCTATTCCGCCATAATATATTTGCACTTTGACACTTGAAGGATCCAGACCGCCCAAATAAACGGTGGCACTTATTTTGATGTTTTCACCGGATGAAGAGTTCATCTCCTTCAATTGATTGGCTGTTTTATCAGCTAATATCTGCACCTGAGGCCAGAGTTTTTCCACATGTGTCTTCCAATTGGACAGATTTACAGAGAATTGATAGTTGCTGGCCAAGTCTTTGTCGACCCTGTCCATGGAAGTCAAATAGTATTTGGTGGTGTATTCCTGAACCATTCTATGGGTACTGAATAATGCTGCATTGGATTTTATCGACTCTTTCATAATTGCTACCCATTTTTCTGGAATTCCCTTTTCATTGCGATCAAAGAAAAGGGGTAGAATTTCTTTTTCAAGGGTATTGTAAATAGATTCGCTGTCAGCATTGTCCTGATAGTGTTCATTATCATAGAAAGTGTCATCGCCGATGCACCAACCGTTTTTGCCGTTGTAACCTTCACACCACCAGCCGTCCAGTACGCTGAAGTTTATAATACCGTTTATACAAACTTTCTGACCGCTTGTACCGCTGGCTTCAAGTGGTCTTCTGGGGTTGTTGAGCCAGATATCCACACCTTGTACCATATTTCTGGCAAGAGTCATATTATAATTTTCAACCAGGATGACTTTTCCCACAAATCCTTCCTGCTTTGCAATATCATTAATATGCTTGATAATTTCATGGGCCGGTCCGTCGGCAGGATGAGCTTTACCGGCAAAAATTATCTGCATGGGTTTTTCCGGGTCATTAAGCAATTTTTGAATTCTTGCTAAATTTCTAAATATCAGATTGGCTCTTTTATAGGTTGCAAACCTTCTTGCAAAGCCTATTGTAAGAGCGTTTGAGTCAAGCAATGTATCGACTTCCTTGATTCTTTCAATAGATTCGCCGTTTGCAGCCCGTTGCTGTTTTAGTTTTTCCCTTATATATCCAATCATTTTAGTCTTCAAAACACAGTGAGTTTTCCAAAGTTCCTCATCGGGAATTTTATCCACAGCTTCCCATACTTTCGGATCGTGTAAGTTTTCATGCCAATTTTGTTCAAAATACTTGTCATATAAGAACTTGATACTTGGAGATAACCAAGTAAGGGTATGGATACCGTTGGTAATGTGACCGATTGGAACTTCATCTTCAGGGATGCTGGGCCATACATTTTTGAATATGTTCCTCGATACTGCACCGTGAAGTTCACTAACTCCGTTTTTCTGGCCTGCAAGAGTCAATGCAAGAACAGTCATGTTAAAGTTCTGATGATCTCCAATCTTCAAGCCGAGATCAAGAAATTCATGGCGGTTTATTCCCAATGACGGCCAGTAATTGCCAAAGTAACGGTCTATCATTTCAAGAGGGAAAACGTCATTTCCTGCAGGGACCGGTGTATGGGTTGTAAATATCAATGAAGAGGAAACAACTTCTTTGGCATGGTTAAAGGGCAATTTTTTGTCCTGTACAAGTTTTCTTATCAATTCCAGGCCTAAAAATGCGGAGTGTCCTTCATTCATATGATATACAGTAGCTTTAATGTTTAAAGCATCAAGCACTCTTGCCCCGCCTATACCAAGGAAAATTTCCTGTTGTATTCTTGTTTCCTGGTTTCCGCCGTACAGTCTTGCAGTAAGCATCCTGTCATGGGGACTGTTTTGTTCAAAATCAGTGTCCATTAAGTATAAATTGACACGTCCAATCTGTACTTGCCAAACCCTTGCATACACAACTCTACCGGGAAGTTCCACGCTTATTACTGCCTGTTCTCCGTTCTGGTTAAGGGCGGGTTTTACCGGAAGATTGGAAATATTAAGGTCATTATATATGGTTTCCTGCCAACCTTCGCTGTTTATATGCTGACTGAAATACCCCTGTTTATAGAAGAGTCCAATGGCAGTAAAAGGTATTCCAAGATCGCTTGCCGATTTGCAATGGTCTCCGGAAAGAACACCTAAGCCGCCCGAATATATTGGCAGAACTTCATTAAGGCCATACTCGGCAGAGAAATATGCAATCATATGGTCTTTTTTGTCTGGATAATTTCTGGAAAACCAAGTATCCGTTTCTTGCATATATGAGTCAAATTTTTGTACAACTTTGGTATACCTTTCCATGTAATCGGGGTCATTTACTTTTGCTTCCAGTTTTTTCTGGCTTACTTCTTTCAAAAACCTTACAGGATTTTTTTCGACTTTTTCCCATAAAGCAAGGTCGATTTCCCTATATAAGTCAATTGCATCGGAATTCCAGGACCACCATAGATTATAGGCAATGTCCTTTAATCTTGACAATTCCTCTGGTATTACTGCTGTTACGTTTATTTTTCCAAATAAATACATAGGCACCCTCCATTTGATTATATGCTATATTTTATCCTTTTTTTAATAATAAATAACAAAATTATTTTATTACGTTGCTGCTGAAAAAATTGCTATATTTTTTATTTGCTCCAGACCCGATTACAAAAATTTGCGATACTTGATTTATAAGCACCTGTTAAAGGACTAAAAAGACTGTTCTATAAAAAATAACAAATCTCTTTAGTTCCTTTTTGGTAACGGAAAAAGGAGGTTAATATGTTTTTGTACAAACAGCTGTAACAATAACCAGATAAAAGTATTTCCCAACATTTTAATTGATATTGTATTTTACTAATTTTTATTATTAATATTTCATAATGCTAAAAATCAATAAACAGAATTTAAAAATTGTAAAAACATGGATAATTTTTGGATAAGATTACCTAGATTCTTATCAAAAATAATATCATAAAATTTATCTAATTGGTAGTAGTTTTTTTAAAATTTTATTATTTTTATATTTTTTTGTTTATTTTTTTCTGCCAAAATACATTTTATATCTAAGATTTTAAAGTATTTTATGGAAATTAAAAATTTAGTTTACTTAAAAATTTTATGAAAAAAATTATCGGCATAATTTATTATTATTTTTATAAATCGGTTTATATTCATGTTGAACCTGGAAGGTTTACCTTGTATAGGCTGAATCCGTTATGCTCGTCTTTTATCCTGCAGGATTTTCCTTTAGAAATTATGTAAATCAGCAGTATCATATCACCAATGGAACCGGCTGAGTTAATTAATACTGCCAATACCAGAAATGGCACGTAATCGGTAAAAAGGCCGGATGCAATAAAAAGTATTACAGGGATGCAGAATAAAGGAAATAACATGATTATGCTTATTTGGATAGGCGTAAACAAATTTCCTGAGATATCGGTAATGTATATGCTAAAATGCCTGTATCCAATCTTTAATTTTGCACCAAACATTTTATATGCGATAGCATGCATAGCTTCGTGTATGAACACAATTACTATTGGGATGGACAGTGAAATCAACATATTGTTCTTTACCAGTATGAAAAGCCTGTCCGGAGTAAAACCAAACAATATCAATCCTAAAGTGAAAATTAATATTGACAGAATGTTAAATATTAAAGAATTTTTTTTGTTTAGTTTAAATTCTGCAACTTTAACCATAGGCATATAATTCCTTTTCATTTGATTACAATACCTATAGTTGGCAAAAATAATGAAAATTATACGTTTTGTGAGGATTTTAATATAGTTTGTACAGGTTTTATGAGAGGAAGATACCGATTATTTGAGAGCTGTCAGTGAGATGAAAATATTACTATACTAAAATTAAGTATTTTGAAAAAAATAAGACTATGGTGAAAAGATTTGTTATTTATGGATTTGTAGGGTGGATAATAGAAATATTCTGGACTGGAATGCATTCTTTGATAACAGGTGATCTTACCCTGCAAGGATATACAAATCTCTGGATGTTTTTCATATATGGCTGTGCTGTGTTTCTAGAACCCATTCATGATATACTGAGTAATTGGAGGTGGATGATTAGAGGACTTTTGTGGGTTGTGATTATATGGGGTATAGAATATACAAGCGGTTTAATTTTATATAATCTGTTAGGCGTGTACCCCTGGTATTATACAGGTCCATTTGCAATTGACAACCTGGTGAGAATTGATTATGCACCTGCGTGGTTTGTAGCCGGTTTGCTGTTTGAACGATTGCATAATGCCTTGGATGCTATGGAAATAACTTGACAAACTTTTATTTTTTACTTATTTATATAGCTATGGTTGAGTTAGACCATAGCTAATTATTACTCTTTATTGAAAAAATTTAAAAAATAATATTGAAATTTAAAAAATTTCCAGCTATAATTGTCCTATACCCATACCGAGTATAGGAGGGACGATTATGGAAAGCAATGTTCCGGATATAGAGCAAATTGTGTCTAAAGAGGAGGTCCTTAAAAGATTAAGAAGAATTGAGGGACAAATAAAAGGGATACAAAAAATGATTGAAGAGGAGAAACAGTGTGCCGACATTCTTACCCAGGTGGCAGCTGCAAGAGCTGCAATAAACAAAGTTGGAAGTCTGATTCTTCAAAGATATTCGAAAACCTGTCTGCAAAATATTTTAAAGAAGGAAAGGGAAGAAGTGGTTATTGAAGAACTGCTTGATACAATTCAAAAATTCCTGAGATTTGTAGATTAATGTTTCCTTAGTTGTAATGTGGGTAGATATAAACTTAAGAACTTGCAATAATATTAATTATAACCTTTATGGCTGAAAGAACGGAGTGTTAATTTTTGAAACAACAGCTGTAAAGGGCACAAACAGTTTAAATATGATTTGTTTGTAATGTAAATATATATATTTGAACGGTTTAATGCAAATATAACAAGAGGAAAATAATAACTGGTTAGGAGGATTAATTATGGCAAGTGAAAAAGTAGTAATTATTAATAAGAATAATTTTGAAGAGGAAGTTCTGAAATCCGATAAGGCGGTTTTGGTAGACTTTTGGGCTCCATGGTGCGGTCCCTGCAGAGCTGTAGGACCAATAGTGGATGAGCTGGCGGATGAGTATGAAGGAAGAGCTAAAATATCAAAGTTAAATGTAGATGATGAAGGAGAACTGGCTGCAAAGTTTAGAGTGATGAGTATTCCTACAATTATGATATTTAAGAACGGTGAGGTGGTTGAAAAAGTTATCGGGGCAAGATCTAAATCCGAACTGATTTCTCTGTTAGACAAGCATATAGACTGATTATGTTTGTGATATCGGAAATCTGACCATTAAACATATTTGAAAAATGAAACTGCTTTCGGTTATAATAAAATAAAAAACCGTAATGCAGTTTTGTTTTGTTTAGACCTGTATGTTTTTTTTGAAAAAAGGAGGAATTTGATAAATAATATTGAATATATAAATTGAGAATTATAAGGTTGTCATTTTACAAACCTTAATAATTTTTTTATAAAAAAATAGGAGGAAACCAAAATGGCTGGAGAAAAAAGATTTGGAACGTCTCTTTTTGGTTTTAAGAAATCAGATGTTAATTCTTACATTGAAAAAATTCTTAGAGAATTTGATGATAAACTTAAGGATAAAGAAAATGAAATTGCAGAATTGAAAAATCAGTGCAGGGAATTTCGCATTAAATACGAAGATATTGCCAGAAAGACAGAACGGGCAAGTGAGGACAGGGCAAAAATTGCTGATGTTCTTATAAAAGCTCAGGAAAAAGCTGAAGCAATAATTGAGGAAGCAAAGAATCAATCTGTGGAAGAAAGAAAGAAACTTTCCGCTTTAACTGAAAAAGAAAGGGAAAAATTGGTAGATATTAAACAAGAAATTAAATCGCTAAAGCAGGATATTACAAGAGTTCTTAAAAAATATGAGGAAGAACTGGACAAGGTACTTGATGCTGCTGAGGAAATATCTGTTGCTTATGACAATAAAGATAACAATTTGGAAAAGAGCGCAGATGAAGAGGCTGTAGATATCATTTCTGAGTTTATCGAAGGATTTGCAAATAAGATTTCATCATCTGATGATATGTAAAAATGCTTAAATTTTTAAAACAAGTACCAGCCGTTCTTGTGGAAACCTTCTACAGTATCCTTAATTAATAAACCAATGCCTGTGTAATTATAAATAAATTAAAATTTAAATTGGTGTAAAATTTTGTGAGATATCTATAAAAATTAAAAATTATGTTGTATTGCAATATTTTATTTAGTATAATTATTGCTAATAATTCGGTATGAAAATCCATAACGCCATATTATGGCATTGGATTGAAATTAGAGGATAGCATTCCTTTACGTTATAAAATTCCAGTATTAATTTGAATTTTACCGGTTTAAAATTAATACTGAATTGAGAAACACCGCTTTGGTGTAAAGCAGGCTGATAGCGCAAATGCTTCTTCGTCCCTTCAGGGGATGAAGGAGTTTTTTATATATTTTTCTATTAATTATGTTATAGTTATTGTTATATAAGTATACCAAGTAAGTTATAAATATTATATTATGATTGTCCCACAAAAAGCTAG